>Ga0315307_1000301_pt1 | contig 20805 bp, 17 predicted proteins | sample TDP2_MG_FD_203079 | JGI IMG/M metagenome (GOLD analysis project Ga0315307, IMG submission 203079) | Freshwater sediment microbial communities from Lake Towuti, South Sulawesi, Indonesia - TDP2 | ecosystem: Environmental > Aquatic > Freshwater > Lake > Sediment | place: Indonesia: South Sulawesi...
TGGCGCGTATCTTCTTCTCGACCGCTTCGACCTCGGCCTCGCTGTGCATGGTGAGCCGTTCGCCTAGGAGCGTTGCGGTCCATTCCGTTGCGGACTGCGCAACGATGGGGATTATCATCTTGCCGGTTATGTCTCCGCCTAGGATGAGCGCGTTGGGTTTGTATTCTCTGGCGGCGGCGAGGAATTTTCTGTAGCAGTCTTCGGAGCCGTGGATGTCGGTTGCGTAGAATACTCTGGTGCGAGCCATCAGAGTTAGGCTCCGTTCCTTATGGAGTCGTAAACAGTAGCAGAAAAAATAAGGGGTGGGTAGGCGTGCGGTTGCGCGCCTACTCTGGCGGAAGTTGCTTGAACGAGAGTTCGAGCGGTATTCCTCGTCGGTGGTACAGCGATGAGATGTAGTAGAGGACTATGCCAAGGATGAAGAGGCCTATTGTGAACTCCATCGTCGTCGGGCTTATCGTCCCGACCATCGCGGGTGAGATGCTCGCGTAGCCGATCCAGATCGATATCAGCAGCGTGATGAAGCCGAGTATCGTGATCACCGGGAGTGGTCCAACCTTCATCTTGACGATCCTCGGCGAGGCCTCGAAGATGTCTCTGCGTCTCCACGGGAAGATCATGCCTGAGATTGAGGCTATGCCTTGCATGATCATCCAGCCGAAGACTGCGTAGGCGAAGAGGCTCAGCCATGGCGTGTAAAGCCACAGGCCAGTCATGATGATCGTGACGATGCTGACAACTATGAGAGCAACGTACGGTGAACCGTACCGGGAGTCCACCTTCGAGAGTGCGGTTGGCGCTACTCGGTCGAACGACCATGCGAACAGCAGCCTTACGCAGACGAAGATGTACGTCATCGAGGATGAGAGCGTCATCATCGCGAACCCGAAGATGGCGACGCCGTAGACGAGCGGCGACGGCGCAGCGAACCTGAATAGGTTCTGGAAGAACGGCGGGTACGCCAGCGTGTAGGCGGGGTCGCCTGTCCCGAACAGATAAGCCAGCGAGCCGATGAGCTCGGGCGACATGACGTAGTACGTCGTCGCGTAGATGAACCACATTATCACGCCGAAGAGTATGACGCTTACCGGTATCGCGATGAGCTGCGCCCTATGGACTTCCTTGATCTCGCCGGACATGTAGATTGAAGAGTTGAAGCCTAGGAAGTTCATGAACGTGAACGCCAAGCCCAGTAGCGTCGCGGACCAGACCATGCCGGTCGGGTATCCGCCTGCAGTCGCCAGCGAGATGACCTCATCATAGTTCATTCCCGACTGCGCGTTGAAGTTGGCTTTGAAGCCGGCTGAGCCCGCGTAGAGCAGCGCGGAAACATAGGTCACCACTCCTATCACGATCAGTACGAAGAAGACCCAGAAGGCGTTGTGTGAGGCCTTGGCTCCGCGCGAGATGATCGCGGCCGAGAATAGGAAGAAGACTACGGCGAAGGCGAAGGTGAACTCTGGAGTCACGACGACTGCGGCTAGGTCCGCGTAGCCTCCTACTTCGAGTATCGGGCCGAGCGCGTACTGCGTGAACCACGGCATGTAGGAGCCGGCGACGCCGAGGATGGCTACGAAGAAGAAGAAGTTGATGCTGAACCCTATGGCTGGGTGAAGAACGCGGCTGACCCAGATGTAGTCTCCGCCAGACCTGGGCATCGACGCCGAGTATACGGCGTAGAATAGGCCGATCGGGATGGAGATCAGCGCGGAGACGATGGCTGTGATCGGCAGGTCGGTGCCAGGATACGTGAGTAGCGCCCAGATGCCGTACACGAACACGGCGGTCGGCGCCATGAAGACAACGTTGTATATCATCGCGTCCCACGCGGAGAGTCGCCGTATCAGCCCCGAAGTCTTCCTTGCGTAGACTAGCGGTTGCTTGCTTGTGTCGCTCAAAGATTATCACAGCCCCCTTTTTCGCGCCGTCAGTTGACTTAAAGCTTGGCACGAAAAGCGCACTCGTTTGTGCATAATCTACGATGTATGATGAAAACGACATACCATCCTGCTCGAAATCATTCTGCGCCGGGATCAGGCCGAGTAGAATCTACGGTCGGTGCTTCTTAGCGACCACAACTAGAGTACCGATGCAGCCGACTAGGCCTATCAGGGCGAGCCACGGCGAAAGCAACGCGAGCTTGTTCACGGGTTCGATGAAGCCGCCGACAGTGGGGCGGGGCACATCTAAGGCGAGTACCCTTGACGGTGCGTCGTTCTCTGTTATCGTAATCGTGATTCGGTCGACACCTTCTGGAACCGTGAACCAGCAGCCCATGACTTCTGTGTCCTCGTCACAGCCGAGAGGCAAGTCAGGATAGGTCTGAATTTCAGGAACACTTCCCGTGAATGTGACGGCAAGAATACCGCCGGTCCCTGGAGGCCCGCATCTTGGCTCCAAAGAGACACTGTTGATGGTAGCGAACGCGTTGTGCGTCGAAGATAACGCTAAGACGAGAGCTAGAACCGCGACTGTGAGAAGCCTCAACCAACGCATCACTGGAGCATCCGTCTCATGTGACACAGGCTACCTCTCCCGAACAAACTGCGAACTGGTCGAAGCGAAAAGACACAGCCCAAAGAAACCCATCGGCGCACCAGCCAAGAAACGCATCATGCGATGCTACAGACGAAACAGAAGCAGATGGATGAAACAGTACCATAGAAGATCAATGGCCGATGCACCCTCTCAGCGATCAGACGAACCCAAAGCCGGCACCGGCCCAGGCCGTCTGGTTAATAGTCTCGGCCGGACTACACGTGTTCGAATCGGACAACCGGAGCCGAACTCTTGGAAGCATGAGAGATGATTCAGAGGTCTCAAATCATCGACTTGACTCATGAAATGTTCGTAAACATGCCCTCGTATCCCACTCTGCCGCCCTTGAAGATCAAGTATCTGAAGCTCGCCGCCAAAGATGGGTCTACTGTAAGTCTCATCACAAATATGCACATGCATATGGGCACTCACATAGACTTCCCATCTCACGTCATCCCTGACTCGAACCGTCTGGAACACTACACTTTGCAGGATCTTTCAGGCGAAGGTGTCGTCATAGATCTCAGCAACAAGGAGGAGGGCGAAGAGATAACGAAGAAAGATCTGCTCTACTATGGTAGGCATATCAAGAGAGGAGAAATGTTATTCATGTTCACTGGCTGGTCGAGAAGGAGAGGTGTCACCCCCGCCTACCTCTTCAAGTGGCCGCACCTGAGCAGGGATGCAGCCCGTTTTCTGGTCGGAAAGCGGCCCAAAGTAGTGGGCACAGACGGACTCAGCATCGGAGGTTGGGGCGGTAGAGGCGTGGTGGGTCCGATCGCAAAGACACCGTCGCGAATAATTCACAGGATGCTGCTGGAGGCTGGAATCCTGATCTTAGAGGAAGTTGCGAACCTCCATAAACTCCTAATGCGCAGGAAAGTAGCTAGATCGTTCTTTATTTTGGCTCCGCTGGCAGTTAAAGGCGCCGAAGCTTCTCCTTGCAGAGTAATCTCTATCCGCTCCGGTCTCTGAAGTACGTAAGAACCTTGTTTCCAAAGAAGTCTATGAACTTGTTTTGATCTGGACTAGTGCTAAGGAATTCTACCTCTGTGACACCTGCGTCTAGGTACGACTCGATTTTCTTTATCGCCTCTTCTTCCCTAGTTACTATGAAACGCGTCTTGATTACATCCTCCCTTGGTATCAGCTGGGCTCTTGCCTCGATTTCTCTGGGATCGTACACCTCAGCATTGAATATGCCAGGCACCAGAGTAGCGTTCCAGAATCTGCAGCCTTCGACCGCCCTTTCGAAGTCTTCATCGTATGAGGTTACGATGTGGACAATCTTCTTGACCTCGTCCGCGCTTCTCCTAACGTCTCTAGCTCCCCTTTCGACAGCAGGAAGCAGTTCAGACTTGAATTTTCCCTCGAAGACGCGGCCGCTCGTTAACAGTCCGTCGGCATACTTGCCGGCCACATATGCGGTGGATGGTCCGTTAGCCGCAATGTACAGTGGGATTCTGCCCCTGGGTTTCGTATACAAGTTGGCCTTTCTCAGTCGGTAGTATTCTCCCTCAAAATCTACGAAGCTATCTGTCCACAGCTTTCTAATTATGGCCGCGGATTCTTCGAGTCTGTTCAACCTCTCTCTGTAGGATGGCCAGGGCAATCCCAGCGGCGCCTCATTCATAGCCTCTCCGGTGGACAAGCACAAGAAGACGCGGTTCGGATACATGAAGCTCAAAGTCGAGAAAGCCTGTGCAACAAGGGCCGGGTGGTACCTGAGCAGAGGCGGCGTGACTGTGCCCAGGGAGACTCTTCTCGTCCTCTCAGCCGCTGAAGCCAACCATACCCACGCGAAGCCGGACTCCGCATTTGTGTGAGCCCAGGGATGGAAGTGATCGCTGCTCCAGACCGTGTCGAAGCTGTTCTTCTCAGCCCTCACGGCAAAACTCAGCAGTTCGTTAGGGTCATATTGCTCGTGTGCTGCATAGAACCCGAATCTACAGGTCAACAACTTTTCTCCAGCAGGGTGCCCGAGACTATCGCATGAGTGTGTGAGATGAATTTTGTGATTCAGGCCATGGATTCTGAGATATCACGACATATGGCACATTCGCGAGCTCACATAGCAGACTTTCCTTGCATGAAGAAACGTAGGGGGATCGCCAAATTGCAACGCTGGTGCAGAGCAAGAAGAGGCAGCGCAAAGGAAGCGCGACATGCCAAACGTCATGGGATAGCGCAAATTCGAATCATGAATCTGATGTAATAGAACCCACTTGGTTGTTGGGAACGAGGTCTCTGCTGAGCTATCGCGAAACTACGGATCCATACTCTCAGCGAGGAGAGGAGGCAGGGGACGAGTGCGTTTCCTTAAATATGCTTCAAACCTCAGCAGCTGACCCGGTGAGCCCATGGAGATAGCGCTGAAGCCCAAGCATGTTTCACTGGACCTTGGGAAAGGCGTTCTATTGCCCTCGACATTAACGAAGCGCAAGCTGAAAGATCTGGACAGCTTCTTCGCTGACACGCAAGCCACGGAGACCATCTTGAATTCCGGTCAAGACCCGATCATCTACGAAGTGTATGAGTGTCTCCAGCCGCAAGAACTCGGACACCTGAACTTTGGCACAACCATTTTGTATCCAGGCAGGATTGGAGACGAATTCTACATGACAAAGGGACACTTCCACGCAAAGGAAGCATCCTCCGAAGTCTACCTAGGACTGGCGGGGAAGGGGCTGATTCTACTCCAGTCAAGGACCGGCAATTCAGAATGCCTAGAAATGAGCAAGGGAGATGTGATCTATGTGCCTCCGGGATGGGGGCATCGAACAGTGAACGTGGGAGCAGAAAAGCTGGTCTTCTTCTTTATGTATCAAGCGGATGCCGGGCATGACTACGAAAGTGTCCAAGAACAAGGCTTTTCAAAACTTGTCGTTGAACGGCGCGGCAGGGTCGAAGTTGTCGACAATCCGAGATTCGCGATCAAGACTTGACTTGCAGCACCGACGTTTGGGTTCGGCTCGGTACGCCATGGGCGCGTGAAACCTGCGAAGGGAAGCGCCGTACTTCACAGAAGTCACACACGCTCAGCAGAGTCGTCTGCTATACCAGTCTGTCTTGCTCTAGAAGTCGCATCATCGAACTGTAGTAGAAGGAATTCGCCTCATGACTCTGGGTCTAAGCCGGTATCTTGGTTCCAGGATTCAATATGCCGTTCGGATCAAAGATTCTCTTGATGGCCCTCATCAGTTCAATTTCCTTCTTCGAGAGGCAGACTTGTAGCTTCTCTGTTCTGATCTTTCCAATGCCATGCTCACCAGTTATGACCCCACCAGCTTCCATGGCAATGTGGTAGATTTCGTCTCTCAGCGCCTCCGCGTGTTCCGGCACGCCCACTCGTCCACTCATTATGTTGATGTGCAGGTTGCCGTCGCCGACGTGTCCCAAAACGGGCAAGAAAACTTCGTCCCTTTTCGCGATTTCCTCTATGGAGCGCATCACCCTCTCCAACTCAGTGACTGGCACGGTTATGTCCAGAATGTCCACCGTTTCGCTCTTCAGTGCGAAATGGATATTGCTTCTTATTCTCAGGACTCTGTCTTGGTCTCTCTTTGACTCAACGTAGATCGGTTCTAGGCTTCCATTCTGTCGAGATATCTCCGCTATCTTCACGCATTCAGAAAGCACATGATCCCTGCCGGTCTCCGCTACTATCATGATTAGATAGCAATTTCCCTGGCTGACCGTCCAGGTTTCGCCGATGTGTTTCGCAGTCCTGTCCATTAGATGTCTTTCAACATACTCGATTGCGAGCGGTGCGCCTACGTCTCGCAGTATCTTCGGTACAGTCAATAATGCGTCATATCGGTCGTTGTACGGCACAATGATGGTTGCCGCTGCCTGGGTCTCTGGGTACAGTCGGAGAGTTACCTCGGTTATGACTGCGAGCGTTCCTTCGCTACCTATTATGAGTTGCATCAGATCGTAGCCTACGTTGTTCTTGTGCAATCGGCCGCCAAGCTTCAGTATCTCTCCGGTTGGAAGAACCGCCTTCATCCCTTTGACCTGGTTCCTCATCACTCCATGCCTTACCGCTCTTGACCCCCCTGCGTTTGTAGCGACGAGCCCGCCCAGCTGAGCATTTTCGTCGCCAGGATGAGGCGGAAAAGATAGCCCGGACTCGCTAGCAGCATTCAGCAGCTGCTCGAGGGTCGCTCCTGCCTCTGCGATAGCCATCAGGTTATCCTTGTCAATCTCGATTCGGTTCATCCTCTCCATCGAAAGAACTACGCCATTTCGTGTCGGGACGGCTCCGCCCACGAGGCCTGTTCCACCGCCTCTCGGGAAGACTGGAATGCGATGTTTGTTCGCAAGTTCCAACACAGACGAGACTTGTTGAGCATCAGCCGGCCTGACTAATACGAGATCATCTGCAGGCATGGGTCTCACGGGCTCAGGGCATTCATCCACCAAGTAGTTCTGCATCCTGTCTCTGTTGGCTATCAGATGATCCTCACCCACAATGTCTTCAAGACCTTGCACTACGAACTTGTCCACGGCATGATCCAGCTTGAATTACGAATAGTCTGGCGTATGATGTTCTCTGGTAATGCATCAGGTTTTCTATGTGCGACAGGACGAAAGCCCAATCGTTTCAGGCCCCACCTTCTGCAGTCGGTGCTCTTTGGATGGCTCTGTCAGAGTGAAGATTGTCAATGGATCCCGCGGCGCCGCCGGCACGCGGCTCCGCGGCCTATCGCTGAAACATAGCATGTTTTTTTAGGCCGAACCTGGCGACTATTCAAGAGATCGAGCGGTTCGTTAGGGAAGGTGGAGCGGGGAGGGTTCAGAGATGAGGGCAGGAGCAGGCGTTATGATGCCGCAGGACGTCCTAGCCAGAATGGAGAGGGCAGGCATCATTCCGGTCGTGGTAATCGAGGATCCCAGCAAGGCACCGCAACTGGCTCGAACTATCATGGACGCCGGCTTGGACTTGATTGAGATAACCATGCGCACCTCGAGAGCCATGGAAGCGATAAGGTTGCTAAGCAAGGAATTCCGCGAACTGCTGGTCGGCGCGGGCACCGTATTCTCGGTCGCGGCTACGAAGGAAGCCTTGTCCGCTGGAGCGCGCTTCATAGTCTCGCCTCACTTGGACGAAGAGCTCGTCACATACTGTGCAAGAAAGAACGTCGTGTCTATTCCAGGCGTATTCACGCCGTCGGAGGTTCAAAGAGCAATAAAAGCCGCAACAACGGGCGCGCCACGAAGAAGCATCAAAGAACTTCCTTTGGTGATCAAGGTATTCCCCGCCTCAACCGGGGGCCCAGGCCACATAACAGCAATGAAAGCCGTGTTTCCAGACGTGAAGTTCATGCCTCTTGGAGGAGTCAACGCAGGCAACCTTGCGGAATACATGAAGGCCGGAGCATGGGCCGTGGGAGGCACATGGATCTGCAAGAAAGATCTCATCGACTCCGGCAATTTCGCCAAGATATCAGAACTCGTTAAAGAGGCTTTGCAGATCATAGCGACCGCTAGGAAATAGGATCTGCTGGGTTGAAACCTGGACGATCGAGAGCCTGTTCAACAGCACTGAAAATGTGACTGTGTGACTACTGATTCTACTCCGACGACGACGGGCAATTCAGAATGTCCGAGGGAACATTGGCGGAAGACGGATGCATTACCACGAGGAGGGCTCGCGAGGAACTGTGAATCCAACATCTCTCAGACTGAGGTTTTCATCCTCAGCTTCTGGCTGGACAGGACCTCCCTGTTCACCACATAGTCAGGTATCTCACCGCGGAGGACTTTGGATATGTTCTCTGCTGCTATGCAATCCATTCGCCTTATGGCCTCAACGGTATACGCGCCTATGTGAGGAGTCATTATGATTTTCTCGACGTTGAACAATGGAGATGAAAAGTCAGGAGGTTCCGTGTCAAAAACATCCACTGCTGCTCCCGCTATTCGCCCGCTTCGCAGTGCTTCCGCCAATGCATCACTGTCTACGATTTCCCCTCGGGCTGTGTTGATGATATACGCGCCTTTCTTCATCAGTGCGATTTCCTTTCCGCCAATTAGTCCTTTTGTATCAGGCGTGAGGGGGACATGGATCGAGATCATATCTGACTCGCATAGGAGGGTCTGTAGCGGAACGAATGACAAGCCCAGCTCCTTTTCCAAGTTCGTGTCTCTGTGTCTCTTCGTGTAAAGGATGTCGATTCCGAATGCTTTGGCTTTCTTTGCGACCTCCTTTCCTATGGCACCCAAGCCTATGATGCCTAGCCTTTTGCCCGCCAACTCTTCACCCACAAATTTGAGTCCTTCCCATCTCTTCGACTTCAATGACAGATCGGCGCTAGGGATTCTCCTCAGCATCGCTAGCATCAGTGCGATTGTGTGCTCGGCAACTGCCGTCGTGTTCACTCTAGGGGTATTAGCCACCACAATTCCGCTGTCAGTCGCCGCTTTGAGATCTACAGAGTCGACGCCTATTCCATGACGACTCACAACCTTCAATCTGCTGGCGGCGTTAAGGACGTTGGCATCACATACGTCGTTGCCAAGCAATGCTGCATCTACCTCTCGGAGATTTTCTCGAAGCTCATTCGAGCTCAACGCTCTGCCGTAAGGATTTGCTACTATCTCCCCCTCCCTTCTGAGGAGTTCAATCCCGTCATGAACTATCTTGCCGAACGAGCGTGAGGCAACGAATATCTTGGTCAATTGTAGCCCCGTTCCGACGGACTATGAGACGTCACATTTAAACATTCAAGCGGTCTTTCAATGCCGGAATGAGATCATGATTGCATTCCCTTGCTTCTCCCAGAACTGCCAGCGTTTCCTTGTCGGCTCTGACACCTTCCGCACCTCGTTTCTCTCGATCATAGGATTCCGTCAATGACACGTGGATCAACAGGCCGTTTCTTGATTGCGGATAGAGCATCTCCTCCAGGCTCTCCGCATTCTTCCCAGCAACTCACGAAGCTTTCCCCAGTGCTATGAGACCCACTTTGGGTCTCGCTATCCTTCCCTCGACGATGAATGTGGAAGAAGAATGGCAGGCAGACATGATTTTCCCCTCGAGGTAATGGCTGCTGTCTCTATGCAGATGGGTTTTACGGATTCATACAGACTTTTAATGCTCTTCCGGATAGAGCTGCCTCAAACGCTTTGGACGCGTCGTCCAAGCTAAACCGGTGAGTTACAATCGGTTTCATGTTGAGTAGTTTTCCAGAGGCAGCGAGCCTCACGGTTTGATAGAACTCGTATGGCGTGGATGCAAATGAGCCTAGTACAACAGTCTCCCTGTAGTGAATGATATTTGCATTCAGCCTCACACTCTCTTTTCCTTTCTGCAAACCGGCAAAGAAGCAGACGCGCCCTCCTTTACTCAACAATCCGAGAGCTTGCTCTAAGGCGGATCGGGACCCAACCGCGACGATGACCACATCTGATCCATGTCTCTCCGTAGCCTCGAAGACTCTGGAAGCAAGATCTTCTTTGGCGGGATTCACCGCCACATCCGCTCCAAAATCGACTGCTGTTTGTAGTCTTTGTTCACTGATCTCGCCCACGATCACTTTGGAGGCGCCGAGAGCTTTGGCCATTACTGTATGCATGATTCCCATCGGCCCTGCCCCCATGATTGTAACCGTGTCGCCTGCTCCGACCTTAACCAAGGTCTGTGCGTGAAGGCAACAAGAAATCGGTTCAATCAGCGCCGCCCCCTCGTAGGAGACGTTGTCAGGTATTTCACAGACGGCGCCTGTTCTAATGGATTCGAACGGGATCAGGAGGTGTTCGGCGAAGCCTCCATCAACGTCAAAGCCGAGTGCACGTCTTTCATCGCAAAGCTGATGCCGTCCGGTGACGCAGAAGACGCATCTTCCGCAGAAAATGTTCGGGTTCAAGGTGATCCTCATTCCGGAATCGTAGCCTTTGACCTTCGATCCGATTTCTTCTATGTCCCCCGCGAGCTCGTGACCGAGGACTCTGGGAGGCCTCATTCGCCCGTTACCGTAGTTATATGAGCGAATGTCGCTTGCACATATCGTCGCTGCTCTCACGCGCATAAGAATCTCGTTTTCTGATATTCTCGGTTTCTCAACTTCCTCGACTCTTAGGTCTTTGGCACCATAGAGTCTAACCGCCTTCACGAGAATACACCGGGGGAATCAAATACAGCGCTAATCCATTTAAGGTTAGTTTGAACTGGTCTGTCGTGCTATGACATATTGCACACTCATGAGTTGAGAGAGTAAATTACACCTGCATGAGGTAACTTAGAGACATTGTGAGGCTGAGACGCTGATGCATACGAAGACGCGGGGAGGGGGCGTCAGTCAACCGGATCTGCATGGCAGCTCAGATACATCGGAGAACCTTCTATGATTCGTGGAGGCGGTACTGCCAACACGGCCTAGACGGATTGAAGCCGAGGTCTAGTAGGCCGCATAGCATCCATTGAACGCCAAGCCGAGTAGTGGACGAGGTCACCTCGATCAGACAGAAGATGGGCTGGTGTCCACACGGGACAGCTGGATACCTACGCATGCAAGGCACGCAAGTAGGACACATGAGCGTCTACAGGATCCTACTCTCCTCAGGCCTAGAGCCAAGCGAACCTACAAGCGTTGGCAGCGGAGGCGTCCAAACAGCCTATGGCAACGTGAGCTGAAGGTCGTGGACCCGAGATGGCGCATCACCATCCTAGACGATCACTCCAGATCCCGTAACCGGCTCCGAACGCTTCAATGAAGGAACCGCAGAGAACGCCATCTGGCTACTGGACCAGGCCATCCATGAATACGCGAAGCCAGAGCGTCCACACATGGCGTTGGACTATTCAACACCAGCAGCGTCTACCTCGAAGTGTGCCGAATGTCATGGGATGACACCGTTAGTTTGAACTGGCACGCTAACAATATCAATTCCATTGTCAATCAAACGCTAGGGGCATATCGTTGAGAGAAGTTGGCATCTGTTTGGTAGGAGTTGGTCGGGCAGGTACCGTTCACGCAAGTAACTATGCATTCAACCTACGAGGCACGAGAATTGTAGCAGTCGTTGACGCGAATATCGATGCCGCAAAGACGTGCGCCGAGGAGACTGGAGCCAAGTTCTACTATTCAAATCATGAAGATGCTCTAAGAGTCAACGAAGTAGACGCTGTCTGCATCTCGACGCCCACTTTTACGCATGCGAGAATGGCGATCGATGCAGCGGAATCCGGAAAGCATGTATTCTGCGAGAAACCGATGGCGCTAACATTGAAGCAAGCTGACGAAATGATTTCCACAGCGAAGAGACAGCATGTGATACTGCAAATCGGGTTTATGCGCAGATTCAGCCCAGAGTTCCGAGCGGCAAAGAGACAGCTTACAGAAGGCGCAATAGGGAAACCGACGCTCATCAAATCCACTGGAAGAGGCCCCGGTTTACCGCCAGCTTGGGCTTGCGATCCTAGAACCAGTATCGGAATGCTTGCTGAAGTCAACAGTCACGATTTTGACACGGCTAGATGGCTTATGGAATCTGAGGTGGAAAGACTGTATGCAGAGGCTGAAGCCTTGGTCGCTCCGGAACTTAAGGAAAAATATGAAGATTTTTACGACAGGTCTGTGGTTGTTCTGAGATTTCGCAACAAGGCTTTGGCTATGATTGACGGGGCCTGCCCAGTCAAATACGGTTATGATTCTCGGGTTGAGATACTTGGTACAGAAGGAGTCATGCTTGTCGGCGACCTGAAACATCAGGCAATCGTAACTTGTACAAAGGAAAGGGGAGCATACTCTTCGTTCTTTCCTAGTTGGAGAGACAGATTTAGTGAAGGCTACCTAGAGGAGGATAGACATTTCGTTGATTGCATCGTAAACGATAGAGAGCCTCTGGCCTCCGGAGAGGATGGGCGGGCGGTTCTCGAGCTTACATTGGCCGCTACAAGGTCATTCAAAACAGGAGAGCCTATCACTCTTCCTCTAGGGTAGATCAGCACTTTAGCCCGGATATTACGGCCTCTTTCGGGTCGAAATGTCGAACATTTCCGCGTAGCAGCCTTGTAGAGCCTCTGACAATTTCATATAGAGTTGTACATACTGGTTGTAGTGCCGATGATATCTTAACCGAGGCTCTATTCTTCTTACAGGCCTTACGAAACTCCTGATCGTCGACTTGATGTCTTTGAATACTCCTACAGAATAACCGGCGATCACTGCCAAGCCTAGAACAGAGAATTCTGGGCGATTCAGTCGGGCATAAGGAATCCCTAAAACGTCTGCTTTCACTTGATTCCAGAAGTCGCTTCTTGCGCCTCCCCCAACAGCTCTGACCTGTGTAAACTTCACATCTGGATAGAGATCCTTCAGTATTCTCAAGTAGTGGCCGTACTCGTATGCTACCGCTTCAAGAATTGAGCGGTAGAAATCTGCTTTCTTGTGGCTCCAGGTGAAGCCAAACCAACACCCTCTGACTTTCGGATCATATGGATAGACCTTGCCTCCTAGATGAGGGATGAAGATAAGATAATCCGATCCTAGAGGAACTTTCTTTGCCAGCGCATCTAGCACCTGATAAGAGTCCCGCTTCTGTTGGAAAGCTGCAACTTTCTCTTCAGTGGCTATCTCATCTCTAAACCATCTAAGGCAGAGTCCTCCTCCACTCAAGTAGGCCTGAGGATACCAGAGATCAGGAACAACAGACCTCGCTAGATACATAGTCTTGTATTTCGTATCAGGAACGAACTTGTCAACACATGTTGAGAACACGGAAGCTGCTCCAGCGATATCAAAAGCCATACCTATGTCAACTATGCCGGCTCCGAGAGAGCTTACAGCGGTATCTCCAGCCCCAGCCGCGATAGGAGTTCCCTTCACTAGTCCACATTCCTTTGCCTGTCTTGAGTTTAACTCACCCACGATCTCCCATGGCTTCACTATCCTCGGAAACTTGTCGAAAGGAACATCGAATATTTCGCAGAGGCTTTCAGACCACTTCAATCTTCTAGCATCTGCAAACCCAGAGAAATGCAGGTAGGTGTGATCCTGATACGCTTCGTCGCCCCTGAGACCTGCTAGCCGCCCAGCGACATAGACGGCCGGCATGATGAACTTGTGAATCCTCCGAAAGACTCTCGGCTCTTCTCTCTTCCACCAAAGTATCTTGGGTCCGTGCGCAATGGATGGAGGCGCCCCCACCGTTCGAATAACCAAGTCCTCGCATTTCTTACGGACGTTATCCACGAGGGGCTCGCATCTCACGTCTAGCCAAGAATCGTAATGCGTTACAGGCATCCAGTTCTTATCTATCGTCGAAACTCCCGCCATCTGGCCGCTGAACGCTATCGCAGCAACATCTCGAGGGTTGATTCTAGATTTCTTCGTCGCCTGACGTATCGTTTTGATTGCGGACCTGTAGAAATCCTCTGGATACTGTTCTACCCACCCAGGCCTTGGACAGTGAAGCTTCAATTCATCATAAGCATCAGCCATCAATCTCCCATCAGTGTCTATGACAGCAGCTTTGGTTCCCATCGTTCCGATGTCAACACCCATAAGAAACGCCGACATTCGCTCTCTCACCAAGGCACACTAGCGAATCATATGAGGCAGGAAGAAAAGACTTCTTCTAGGTGATGTTGGGCAGGGGTGACTGTTCTTGATCTTGGGGTTCGACCTATCACATAACGTGATTTGAGCTGCCTATTCGCTATCGAGTAGGCAATAGAATTGTTTCCAACTTGATTCCCGACAGGATCGTAGAGACAAGGACTGCGAAAAAGGCAGCTGAGGCAGCTGTAACGGCCTTGCAAGAGTGTTCGTGCGCCAAATCGGGGGAGGTGACTGTGCTCTATTTTAGAATGGACAATCCGCCATCGACTGAAATGGCTTGACCAGTGCACCAGTCCGACTCCTTGCTGGATAGATAAAGTATGATCCCTACCAGATCTTCTGGCTGGCCCAATCGGCCCAGTGGAGTTACCGCTGCTAATGCGTCTCGGTCCGACTGCTTCGGCATCGCTGCTAGCAACATGTCCGTGTACATAGGTCCAGGGCAAACTGCGTTCACTGTTATCTGGTAAGACGCCAGCTCAATAGCCATCGCTCTAGTCAAAGCTAGGACGGCGCCCTTCGAAGCGCTGTAGGCTGCATGGCCTGGTTCACCTACAACCGCGGCTTTGGATGACACGTTGACAATCTTTCCTTTCCTCCTTCTGATCATATGAGGCACTACGGCCTGCGATGGCAGAACCGTTCCCATAACGTTCATTCTATACATTCGCCGCCAGAGTTCTTCAGGTTCTTCCCAGAATGGTTTACCATCATGTTTTCCAGCGTTATTAACCAAGATATCTATGTTACCGAATTCCCCGATGACCCTTTCAACCATCTCTGAAACTTGCTTTGAGGAATTCACGTCGGTTGCAACAAAGGTCCCTATACCTCCCAAACCTTTGACCTCCTCTAGAACACTCAAACCTCTCCCTTTGTCCAGATCCACTATCGCTAGTTTTGCACCTTCCTTAGCAAAACGAAGAGCTATCGCGCGACCAAGCCCGCGCCCACTTCCTGTTACAACCGCAACCTCATCTTCAAGAAGCATTCTAACCGCCTAGAAAGGATGCTTAGGAGAATGGAAAGTTAAGTTCTCCGGTCATGAGCAAGGCCATGACAAGTAGTGCGGGACATGGAGAGATTTTGCACAGGAGTAGTAGACTGCTGGTGTCAAGAAACTTGGGCTTCGACGCGGTTTGACACAGTTGTTCAGAGCTGCGAGTATGTCATTGTATCCTGCACTGTCTCGGAGTCAACAGGAAGACCGATACAGGATTGGCCGGCGCATGGGCGGAAGAGGCATCTTGCTGGCGCACTCGTTGGCCTTATCCGTGAGCTCCGATATTCTGTCTCTTGTAAGGAATTTGGTTTCGTGCCCGATGCGTCCAAGTGGGTCCGAGCTCAAGGACATGGACTTGTAGTCATCAAAAGTTCTAAAGAAAGGTTTGACGCCATATTCTCCCGGCCGGGTGGCCATAAGGCAATTCGGGTCGATGACATATCGGAAAGGAGGAAAGACGCGGGTCCATATCTTGTCTGACATTTCCGCGAGAACATTCTTGAACATGCGAAGAAAATCCGCCGTCTCCTGGGGAAGACCTACAATGTAGTAGATATCCGCTTTTACGCCGAGGTCTTCACAATCTTCGATAGCCTTCATCATTTGGGAATTGGTGAATCCTCGGCCAGCAAGCATCCTCACTTCGTCGGAAGGCGAGTCTGGAGAGATTGCCACTCTCGTTTCATATGAGATGCGGTTCATTCTGTGCAGGAATGAGCGCGAAGGTACTCGGAAGCTTTCATAGTAGATACAGGTATCGAGATCTCTCTTTTTCATCTCGTCGAACAGCTGCGTCTGATACTTCTCCGTACCTATTTGAGGATCGTGGCTGAGCGAGATTTCTCGAACGCCAAGGTGACAGAGCTTCTCGATATCTTCAGCAACTTTCTCCGGCGATCTAAATGCAATGTTATCTCGACCTGTGAGTAATCTATACGCATTTCTTCCTCCTCCGCAGTGAACGCAATCGTACACGCATCCTCTTGCAATGCTGAGCCAAAAGCGGGGGCGCATGTCCTTGAGGTATCCTAATTGAGAGACTCTGGTGTAGTCCTTCCAGTTATCCAGTACTGGTAGATTCGTAAGATCTAGACTATCGAGATTCTCGCTAGGCTTCGGAATCGGGTTATGCTTTGGCGATTCACGACTTCGGTAAGCAATGCCTGCAATGTCTTGGAAGTCTTTCCGATGAGTAACCCTTCTTGCTAATTGGACAAAAGAAGATTCTGCTTCGCCCAAGATGATTGCATCTATGGATGCGTACTTGAGGAGAATCTCGTTCCAAAACCAGGTGGCAGTGAACCCGCCTAGGACAATGAGGCTGTCGGGGTGGTATTTCTTGCAGAGGTTGGCAACCTCAATTGCTCCTCCTGAGTGAACAGCCCAGTGCAGGTCAATTGCGAAGACTCTCGATTGAATTGAACGGATGTATTTCTCCACATCATAAGACGGGGACAGCATTTGTTCAAGGCCGAGATTAGTGAATTTCACGCTCAGGTCGTTTCTGAGCAATTGTGAGGCTAGAGCGAACTCACCCATCGGCACGATGGGGTATTGTACTGCGCTCTCTGCTTGCTTGAGCGTTGCTGGAGGATGAAGAAGTACCACGTCGTAGCTGTTCACTTGGCCACTCTCCTATCTTGAGTTGAACGATCTTCTACCTTCAATTATGAGTTTGGGAAGAGCATACTTTGAACTGCTTATATACAGATTACCGTCAAGACGATCCTCGGGAGCGTGCTAAGACGGACAAGATTGCCATCGGAAGTTGGGCCTACATAATGGGCTACTACAATGACGATCCTATTCCGCTGGAAACTGTCGCCGAGAAGCTCGGCGAACTGGAATATGATGGAATAGAGCTCTGCGGGCACAGACCCCATGCGCATCCTCTTGACTATCCGACAAAGCAGGAGAGGTCGGATCTGCTGAGCATGATTAGAGGCCACGGTCTCGGAATATCAGGATACCTCCCGGATTTGCAGGGCCTGCCCATACTGACCAGCAGCCATGAATCCATAACAAGGAAATACCTGAGAGTGTTCGAAGCGAATCTTGAGTTCTGTGCCGACCTAGACATCAAGACAATAAGGGTTGATGAGGGAGGCTCATGGTTTCGACTAAAAGCGGAGAACGCCCCGCAGATTACCATGAGTCAAGTTGATTACAAGAACACATGGGGCAAACTGGTCTCGATATGGAAGGACTGTGCAAGGGGAGCAAAGGACTACGGCGTCACAACCCTGTGGGAGTTTGAACCTACCGACACGTTCAACAAACCTGGGGAGATAATAAGGCTCATCGATGAAATAGGTCTACCCAATTTCAAGGGCTTACTTGAGACAATGCATGCACATTTGATCTGCTCTCTCGGTGCGCTGCAGAGGCCTCCTCTTGATATTGTGAAAGGAGGTCTGACTGAGTTCATTAGACTATTGAATGATAGAATCGCCCACATCCACCTCACCGATTCTGATAATACATTTCAGCACGGCATATTCGGTAACAAGAAGATGCCCGGGGAGGGCATACTGAATTTCGATGAGATCATGCAGACACTCAAAGCTGTTGGTTATCGCTCTGAATGGTGGACTATCGATCTCCTGTTTCAGCCCGTGGCATGGGATATGACAAGAAGAGCTGCAGAGTTCGCCAAAGCCCTGCTCAGAAAGTACTATCTGTGAAAGGAGCAACAGCTCATCAATCTTACGGAGCCTAGATTCGCGGATGATTGTGAAACATGAAGAGGCATCTAATCTCGTGTTGTAGGCTTGCGACGAAAAACATGAATCTCGTTCAAGAGCCAGAGAGCGTACTGCGTGAGAAGACTTTTAGCTATATTTCGCTCAACTTCAACATTAGTGACGTACGATGAAACTAGAAGGCAAGGTGGCAATAGTCACAGGAGCTGCTAGGGGTCTCGGAAAGAGCGTAACATTGGCACTCGCCAGAGAGGGGGCAGACGTGGCGCTCGCCGATTTGGCTAATGAAATGACAAATGTGGTCGGAGAAATAGAATCTGTAGGACGTAGAGGCGTGGCTCTGAAGTGCGATGTCTCGAAGTGGGACGATGTTCAGAACGTAGTGACCAAGACTAAAGACGCGTTCGGAAGAATCGACATCCTCGTTAACAATGCCGGGGTCTCACATGTAGCTTTGATAGAGGAGGTGTCCCCGGAAGACTTCGACAGGCTAATGAGCATAAACGCAAAGGGGTCATTCCTATTCTGTAAGGCAGTCATCCCCCATATGAAACAGCAGAGATATGGAAAGATTGTCAACGTAGCTTCTGCTGCGGGGTTAGTGGGTATAGGTGCCTTAACAAGCTACTCCATGTCGAAATTCGCTGTAGTTGGACTGGTGCAAGCGCTTGCAAGGGAAGTGGGTGAGTATAACATAAACGTCAACGCCATCTGTCCTGGCATAGTCTTCACTGACATGTGGGTATACACAGCCCAACAGGCTGGAGTGAAATACTTCTTCCCAGGAAAGAAGAAACCAGATCTTGCCCCGGAGAAAATCGTTGATGAGATAGCTAGACAGACTATGGCGCTAGGGAGGCCTCAGACTGTCGAGGACATTGCGAATGCCGTCGTCTTCTTGTGTTCAGACGAAGCAAAGAACATAACAGGACAGTCGCTAAGCGTAGACGGAGGATACATCTACCACTGAGACTTCTTTGTCCTTCTGAAGGCTTGACCAATGGGCTAGCTGGCGCTGCGGAGACTACTCACGCTAATACGACACGTATAGGGTGGAGCTCCCATGTGCGCACAACCCCAACTGGACATCCTTGCTTTAGACAGTACTCCGAATCTTATGCGCATCAAATTCACTTAGAGCATATAACTTCAATCATCTTATCAATGCTAACCGAATCAGCTGCCTCGAAGAACGCTCTCTCGCCACCCTTCAAAAGCAGGATACAGTCGCTAACTTCCTTGATCAAACTCAAAGTATGAGAAACTAGAATTACCGAAACCGACGTTTTTTCGTTAATTTCTCTAATCAAAGTAACAAGGTTCTCCGTGTCTTCTATCGACAGAAGAGTGAATGGTTCGTCTAGCAGTAGGAGTTTAGGGTTGGTTTCTATAGCCTTGCTTACGGCGAGGGTTTGTCTCTCCCCTCCGGAGAGTTCTCTGACTTCTCGGTCGACGTTGGTTTGGAAGCCATATTGCGAAAGTTTTTGCTGTGTTAGGCTTTTCATCTTTTTATTGTCGAGAATGTTGAAGGGGCCTATTTTTCTCGTTATTTCTCTGCCCATAAAAAAGTTTGCCCATAGTGGCGCAATCTCCACTAGTTCTAAAAACTGATATGCGATTGCTACTCCCTTTTTCATCGCGTCGGATGGATCTTTGAAACGCATCTCTTCTCCCTCAAAATAGATTTTCCCGCTGGAGGGTTGGAGACGACCAAACAAAATATTCAGAAGAGTAGACTTTCCAGCGCCATTATCCCCCACCAAACCTAAAATCTTGCCCTGTTCAAGCTGAAATGAAACGTCATGGAGCGCTCTAATGGCACCAAAGTCCTTAGAGAGATTCTCCACCCTTACAAGAGGAACAGACTCATTCATCGCACATTGTGCATTCACAGAGGATCATACCTTCACTCCTGTATGCCCATCATTCTTCTTCTCAAGGTGTCTATCAGAATAGCAACAAATACAAGCAGACCTTGAGTCAATTCAGAATAGTATCCACCTATTCCAGCCATTCTGATTACTTGGACTATAAGTTGAATTATATAGGCGCCAGCGACAACGTTGATAATGTTGCCTCTTCCACCTGTTAGACTGACCCCGGAGATTACTGGGGCCGCAATTGCAGGCATAAGCCACTCTGTACCAAATCTAGGTGATACAGCCCCTAGTCTGGCTGAGAGGGTGTATCCCGCAACCGCTGCGATAAGTCCGGAAAGCACGAACGCAAGTATCCTAATCCTAGTGGTAGGAATGCCTGCCGCGCGAGCTGAATTTTCGTTCCCCCCGGTTATGTATAATCTTAAACCAGTTTTCGTATTCTTCGAGAAATACCAGACGATAATAACAAATACGACAAAGAATATTAGAACGGCGCGGATGGGCCCTATGTATGCACTGCCGAGCCAATTCCATTCTGGTGGAAATCCACCCTTGGTAGCACCCTCTGTTACTACCAATATAACGCCCGCCAAAATCCACCATGTGGCTAGAGTTTGAACTAATGAAGGAATTCGTACTTTCTCGATGACCAATCCGTTAAGTAATCCAACTCCTGCTCCAACAACCACTGTAAGAACAAGCCCAGCAACGACTGGAAATCCTAGTATTTGGATTGAAAGGACTCCCATCAAAGGAGCAAAAGCAGCGAGCGAAACGATGGAAAGATCGATTTCTCCAATCAACATGACAAACGTCATACCTATAGAAAGTATACCGATAACTGTTCCTTGAACAACTGTATTCTGGAAATTTACGGGCGTAAGGAGCTCGGGCATCAAGGCCCCCGCGCAAATGTACATCAAGAGGAATAGAATCCACATCGGGTATTGTCCAAATACCTGTCTTAACACTGCTCTTGCCGCTGCCGTTGCGAATCACCGAGACTTTCTAGGTGCTACGACACCTTCTTATTTTTCAATCTTGTCGTCAGGAAAGAGGTGGAGTCCGAGGTGTTCACATGCTTCCTGGTCGGCGTGGTACATCGTCCTGTATTC
>Ga0315307_1000302_pt1 | contig 20775 bp, 14 predicted proteins | sample TDP2_MG_FD_203079 | JGI IMG/M metagenome (GOLD analysis project Ga0315307, IMG submission 203079) | Freshwater sediment microbial communities from Lake Towuti, South Sulawesi, Indonesia - TDP2 | ecosystem: Environmental > Aquatic > Freshwater > Lake > Sediment | place: Indonesia: South Sulawesi...
AGGAAAAGAGGTAAGCGACGTATAACACACTTATTTTAACGTTGAAACTGGTGCCAGGCGTCTTGCTTATATCTATGATTTTATCAGGATCAACTTTAAGGGCGGTGGAGATAGCATAGACGGGACTCAAATTCACCGTGGCTGTAATAAAAATGAGCGAAAGAACGAGAACAAGATGTAACCAAAACTGACATTTTCCACGCATCTTCCTTCCTCCTCTCCTTTCTATTAAACAATCATCGTTCCCAATCAATTAAAAGTTTCGTCAACAGCGACCGCAATCACAATATAGGCCTTTCCCATGCCTCGTATCCTCATAACTAGTTCTAGCCGAAAAAGAAAGAGGTTGAGAATCAGCAGTGCTATGTCTCGCCCATTCTCTCCAATTTTTCTTGCTCTTGTTACGATCAGCTATTGCTGAAGTAACCGTCGTACGAGTAGGTTTTGGTGTAGTTTTTGCCTTGGGCGAACAGGTCGTAAGCGTCGACCTTGCCGTCCGCGTTGAAGTCGCACTCTGAAGCTGAGGATCCATAGGCATTGCTTAAGTCAGACAAGTCTGAAATGTCAACGGTCCGGTCACCATCCACATCGCCTAGTATCCAGTGAATCTGCTCCAACGTAGGGTCGACTAAGTCTATTACGCACAGGTCTAGGGTGGTTGCACCTGTATAGTCAACGAGGAAGATGATGGTTGCCAATGTTCCGCTTCCGATCCTGCCCGTTCCAATCCTTGTCCAGCCATTCCAAAATGCATCATATAGTCTTCCATCAACATTCAAATCGATTGAACCACTCACTCCCCCTGAGAGACGCAGTTGAGCATGGTCTACGTAGATAGTGTCTGCAGTGCCAACTGTAACCTTCTTGATGCGCATTTGAGTGGCGTTAATCTTTGCTCCGTCACTCAGAAAGCTGGTAACAACAGTATCTATATAGCTTCCAGGTGCAGCAGCTGTGGGTGGAGTAACCTTGTACTCTGAACTCCAAACTGATCCGTCATAGAGGGAAATGTTCATGTAGTCGGAGCCGCCGATGTCGCCGCTCTTCCAAGTTTTGAGGCGCAACGTCACTGTGGTCCACGTTATCCCTGTGGAAACGTTTGCGAAAACGAAGTTGCCTATTCTGTAATTCGTGGCGCCGCTTGTTTGATAAATGTACTTCGCATTCCAATCTGCCGCATCCAACCAACCACCAGCTCCCGTGACAGAATGCGTTACGTAGCCCTCGGCGTCGTTTATCTCCTCTGCCCAAGTGTAGGTGATTGGTGAGAAGAAGGATCCTGGGATGATTCCAGTGGCGCTTGTGACGGCCGTGTTGTATTTTAGCTTGAAGGTATACGTAGAGAGGTCGACAACGTTTTCAACTTTAATATCAACTGTGAACCTTGGGCCTGCGATTTCAACATATAGCTGTGTTACTCTTATTTCACCTGTCCACTCATTGCCGGTTTGTATTGATGTCACGCCTACCTCCAAATTAGTTATATCTGACCATTCCCAGAATGTTTTGGAGCTAGGGTTCTTGCCCCAATCCGCAGTGTGTGTCGCATAACTTGTACTCAGGCTAATTGGGCTCGCTGGATACGCATTTCCGCCAATGATCAGCGTCGGTTGCACTTTTTCATCAGAAGCTACGTCGGTTTTCGCGACGATGACGACTCTCACTCTTCCTATGTTCCAGCTTTGGGTGACGTCTTCCAGTTGCGAGCTTTCTTGCATTAAGCCCATGGTTGCTGAAACGTAGGTGGCATCTCCATCCGGTGTCACATCATTCCAGTCATCGTAAGTTCCATCTTGGCCGACTACAACATATAGTTGAGTAACCCTTATTTCACCTGCCCAAGAGGTGCCACCCACTATTGACTTCACGCCTGCCTGCATCCCATTTATTGCTGACCAATCCCAACTTCCCAGAGTAGCAGGATTAGTTTCCCAACTAGATGAGTAAGTCGCGTAGGAGGTTGATGGGAAGTGAATCTCTCCCAGATATTGGGTCGTTCCAATAACCAGCATTATTTGAACCCACTCATCTGTTTCGATATCAGTTCGCGCAACGATTGTGACCTGCACTCTTTTTGGTGTCCATCCTGGATCGGTGGTGTCGGTCAGTTGCGAACTTTGATCCAGTCCGTCTGAGATTGCTGAAAGGTAGGTGGCGTCTCCGTCTGGTGTCGTATCATCCCAGTTTTGGTGAGTTTGAGCCTCGATGACTTTAACGTATAGTTGCGTAACCCTTATTTCACCCGTCCAAGAGCCAGTAACCATTACTGATTTTACGCCTACCTCCAAGTTGTCTATGTCTGGCCAAGTCCAAGCCAAGCCTGTAGCAGGACTGGTTAACCACTCACTTGTGTATTCCGTATAGGTAGTTGTAAGTGGAGTTTCGACCCCAAAACACGCCACCCCTGAAAGATATAAGTAAGCATGGTCTACGCCGATAGTATCAGCACCACCGCTTGTAACCTTCGTGAGGCGAATTTGAGCGCCGTTAATCGTTGCTTCTGAGTTCAGCCAAGTGTAAACATCAATTTCCTTGTAGTCTCCAGGTGCAGCAGTGCTGGTTGGAGTAACCACGCCCGCCGTAAACCATGTTCCTCCATTGTTCGGAGACACCTCAATGCTTATGGAGTCAGAGCCATCTCCGCCAGTCTGCCAAGTCTTGAGGCGCAACTTCACTGCGCTACATGTTGTCCCGCTGGGAACGTCGCCGAAGGGAAATGGGCCTTCTTGGGCACCATTAGTGCTGGTCCAAATGTAATTCGAAGGATAATCTGCATTATTCAACCATGTGCCAGTGTTGCCGCTCGGCACCTCCGTCCAGTCCCTCCAGCCCGTAGGCAATGATGAATCAATAGCATTCGCCTTGAACTCGAACGGAGAAACTGCAACCATCAGCTGTATTTTCTCATCTGTAGTTATGTTGGTACGCGCGACGATGCTGACTTTCACTTTAGCTATGGTCCCTCCTGCGGTGGGGTTTGGCAACGCTGAACTTTGGCGCTTTGCGTCAGCGGTTGCAGTGAAGTAGTCAGCGTCTCCTCCGTTAGGGCCGAGATCTGGCTTATTCCAATACGTGTAAGGTCCTTGACTTGTTAAGACGCCTACGTATAGTTGAGTGACCCTTAATTCGCCTGTCCAAGTGGTGCCAACCTGTACTGATTTTACGCCAGCCTGTAAAATATCTATATCCGGCCAAGTCCAAGTCGAGCCTGTGATGGGATTGGTTGACCAGTCGCTGTAATAATGTGTGTACGTGGTTCCTGGTTTAATTGGGCTACCAAAACTGCTAGAAGTTGTCACCCCTAAGAGACGTATGCAAGCACAGTCTATGTAGATAGTGTCTTCGGTACCATACGTAACCTTCTCGATTGCCATTTTAGCGGCATTAATCTTTGCTATTGTGTTCAGATAACTGGTAGCTTCAACATCTCTATAGGCAGCGTAGACCGGATCAGCAACCGCTTGTGGAGGACCTTGTGAAAAGATGAACGGAGTCGGATTCCAACTTGTTCCGTCATAAAGGTAAATTTTTACTGTATCGTCGCCGCCGAGGCTCTGCCAAATTCTGAAGCGCACCTGCACCCCACCAGTTGGGCGAGGCCACCAAGTTATCCCTGTGGGAACATCTAGGAAAGTGAAGTTGCCTATTTTGTCACCTGTGACGCTGGTGTAAATGTACTTTGTATTGTAATCTTCCTTATCCAACCACGGGCTACTTCCAACTCTCGTCCAGCCATTCCAAGCTGCATCCTCTTCTCTTCCCGAAGCATTTGCATTGAGTACGGTACAAAGCATCATGGTCATATTCTCATCTCCCGTCGTCTGTCTTGCAACCACATTGACCCTGACCTTGTCTATGTTGAGAACTCTGCTTTCGGTGGGCGCATACGTTAAGTCTGATGTCTGATTATAGTTATGCAAGGCTGTGGAAACAACACTAGCGTCCCCGTCGGGATTTCCCCAATCGTCCCAAGCGCGGTAATCATTAGCCCACCCTGTCCAGTTTCCATCCCTCCGAGGTTGAAGGTGAGTCCAAGCAGACCACTGACTGTAGGTTCCCGTGCCGCTAGGATCAAGTCTAAGAGTGTTCCCAGTCCAGCCAGTGTAGGTCCCCCTATCGTTAGGCCTAATCACAACGGTGTTCTTGGTCCAGTCTTTAAAGGCTCCATCGAGGTTCGGCCTAATCGTCGAGGTTTGTGGGTCCAGAGCAGGGTTAACCACGCTTGCAGGAGCGACGTAAATTCTGAAGTCACCGACGCCTTCAGCCTGACTTATCATAGTCATGCTGACCAAACTAACCAGAAGCAAAATTACCAACATCAAGGACGGTTTCTTCAAATTTCCACTCCTCTCTCGATTTAAAATGAAGCTAAGAAATATTTTAACGTTCCTACAAGTTCATTGTTTAGGGCAAATCACCCCTTACTTTCGCTTAGCGTGCCTTCAGCAACGGACTTTGGTTTTCTGAACTTTAAGAAGTAGACCGATGTAACTGCGATAATGAAGACAATGGCAGGGGCGATGAAAAGTTCAATGGGGAGCGAATGCACGAGCACTTTAAACCCGCCTTTCATGGTAAATTTATTATTGTCCTTATCCTTGGGGTCTTCCCCGGGTACGAGGCTTACTTCAGCCCATATTGTGTGATTGCCTGTTTCCACGCCCTCTGTGTTCCATTCGAAGACAAATGATGTTTTGAAGCCCTCTGAGAGGGTTACGTTCTCGAGGGTGCCGATGAGGGTGTCGTCGTAGTAGGTAGTGACGTTGAAGGTTTCAGATATGGTTCCGTTGTTTCTGACGAAGACTGTGACGTTTACTCCCTCACCAGCATATACCTCGCTTACGTGTTTGGATACCGAGAATGGTATGCCATCCTCGACTTCCACGGTAGTTACAGTTGTTGTAATGTTGGTGACGGCTATGTCGTGGAACATCGGTTTGTTGCTGAAGTAGCCGTCCATCGTGTCGTGTTCAATTGGTTGTCCTGCGGAGTCAACGAGTTTGGTGTTGCATAGGTCCAGACGGGATTTACCTATGGAGTCGACGGTGAAAGTGATGTTCGCCAATACTCCGTCTCCGATCACCCCTGGCATGGTGACATTGTACCGTAAATAGCTTAAGGTGTCGTTTGTTTCCTCGTACACTATCTGCGAGCCAGATGAGAAGGGCCCAAGGGTGACGTTAGTGGCGGTTAAGACGGTTGTAGTGTAGTTTAGGAAGAACTCGAAGCCATAGAGTCCGGTGGCGTTGAGGATGTTCACGTTGATTGTGAAGTTTTTGCCCGGGACTAGATCTGGGTTAATTGTGTTCTCAGGGTCTACATAAAGCCTAGTGGGTCGAAGAATATTGCTAAAGTAGCCGTCGTACAAATTGTGAGCGATCAGCTTAAGCTTAGAGTTAACGATTTCCCATCTATATGGTTCCAAGTCTAGAATGGTTTCACCTATAGATGTGACATTGAAGTTAATAGTCAGTAGCGTTCCGCTTCCGCTTACCCCGACCTTCGATCCCGTGGGCATGTAGATAGCGAACCATATGAAGCCTGACTCTTCATTTGTTTCATTGTGAAAAATCGACGGGTCAGGTGGGAAGAAGGAGCCGACAGTGACTGTGTTCACGTTTAGAAGGGTTGTGTTATATATTAGTTTGAGGTTAAAGCCAAAGAGATCAGTAGTGTCTTTGACGTTTATATTGACAATGAAATCGGTGCCAGGCGTCTTGGTTATGTCTATGATGCTAGGAGCATCCACGTAGAAGCTGGTCACTGCCACTTCGTTAACGAAGTAGCCGTCGTATACCTCGTGGTCTATTTCTTGATTGAAGAAGGTGAGGAGCAACGTGTTCTTTAGGTCTAGAATGAATGCGCCTAAAGCTTTAACAGTGAAGCGGATGGTCGCCAACGCTCCGCTTCCACTCACCCCAGCTGTTGATCCAGAAGGCAGATCAGCCTTGAGAAATGCATAGCCTTCTATGTCGTTCTTATACATCGATACGTGTGAGTCGGATGGGAAAAAGGAGCCTAAAGTAATGTTGGTGGCGGTTAAAACGTTTTTGTCGTACTTTAAAGTGAAGCTGAAGTTAAGGAGGTTGGTGACGTCTTTGACGACTATATTGATGGTGAAATTGGTGCCAGGCGTTTTGGTTGTGTCTTTGATGCTAGGAGGGTCAACGCTAACTGCAGTGGAGGGATTAGCGGTGACTGGGTTCACCGCAACCATAATGCCCATATTACCCAAGAGAGAAATGATGATGATTATCAAGAGAGATTTACTCAATTTGCATCACCAAGGTTGAGTGTCTAGGTATGAACATTGCAACTTAAACTTTGTTTCCATTTTATTGGGAACTCCCGTAGTTTCTGCCGAGGTCGGACAGGTCGTAAGCGTCAACTTTGTCGTCTCCGTCGAAGCCGTTGAAGTTGCAGTTAGGGTTCCAGTTGAAATCTCCGGGCTTAGATCCGTAAGCGTCGCTTAAGCAAGATAAGTCTGAGGCGTTAACGGTTCGGTCACCATTCGCGTCGCCTATGATTGCAGGAAATGTGTTGTCGACAGTGTTGATTTCTCCATCAACAGCGCTCACGTTAGCCCATATTTTATATGTGCCGGCGTCTAAAGCGTTCGATGTTAAGTTTATTGGTTCTAATTGTCCGGGAGACAAACCGATAGTTCCTGACTGATTTATTAACGCTAAGTCGGCGTAGCATCCAACTATGAAGTATTCGGGATACGTTCCACGATTCTGAGCTACAACCTCGATAGAAACCATTTGACCTCCTTCATTTACTGTGACTTCGGTAGGGGTGACGCTAACTATGGCCACATCGTGGGGTTGGTGTAATTTGGTTGTGCTGTAGTAAATGTCACAATTACCGGTTCTCCATGATGACCAAGCTATCCATATGGTTCCGTCCGCCGCCTGCATGATGGACGGCATGGAGTCCTCTCCCTGATTGATGGTTAGCCTTATGTCCTCGGAGAAAGGAGGAGAATAAGTCTTATAATATATGTCTGCCTCTGCTTGTCCGTCTACTATATCTAAATCCCAGACAATCCAGATTTTGCCGTCTTTTGCTTTCATGACCGATGGATGCCGATTCAATACCTCTGGCGGGGGTTTATATTGAGTGACTGAATAGATGCCGCCGCTCCATATCCACTTATTTGAAAGGTAGGAATAGTAGTAGGTCCTGTACCAGATGTTTACTCTTAGGTCTTTATCTCTCACCCAGACGCACCATATCTTGCCGTCTGCAGCCTGCGTAATCGCAGGGTCCCAATCATTTGTGTCTGTTAAGTCGGGGATCAACAAGTCCATTGACCAGGTTGCGCCGTTATCGCTTGAGGTCTTGTAGTAGATTTCATAGTTGCCAGTTCTGTTCGCTGACCATGCGAGCCAAATCGTGCCGTTCGCAGCCTGCATGATTGAAGGATACTCGTCGTCTTTTGGGTTTCGAGTTAGGTTTTTTTCCGGCCATGACCAAGTTGCGCCGTTATCGCTTGAGGTCTTGTAGTAGATTTCATAGTTTCCGTCTCTGTTGGTTGACCAAACAACCCAGATTTTGCCATCTTTTGCTTGCATAATCGCCGGTTTCTCGTCGACGTTTGTGTCTGTGGTTAGCCTCTTTTCTGAAGACCATGGATGCACCTTAGATGAGTCGTAAACCTTGTAGAAGAGATCGGCGTTACCCGTTCTGTACGATTCCCAAACAACCCAGATTTTTCCGTCGCTTGCTTGGGCCATTGAAGGGTGAGCATCAGTTTCACCATTCCAAGTGAGCCTCATTTCAGGCGACCATTCGTATGTATAGCCAAAGGGTATGGCCGCGGTCATCATGATTATGAATGAGATTAACATCGTTATTCGGGAGATTTTATGCTCCACATATATTCCTCTGAGAGACAGAAGAGAAAAAATTTGGGGGTTGCGCGCGTGTGCGCGCTTTAAGGTTTCTCTTGGCTTTTGCGTTTATGGTGTGACTCTGAAGCCGAAGGTCCTTATGTTTCCATTGACCCACTTGTTGTTGACCAGGTATTTGCATTGTGCCTGCACCATGTACTTGCCTATTACCCGGTTGGTTTCAAATTCCTCATCTGCGATAGTGTCGAACCGGTGTTCGGCTAGATAGGTTCCTTCTGCAAACGTATACGTATTCGTTTCCAATGTTGCTACTTTGGTGCCGTCTCTGTACACCGTGAAGATGACCTTAACCGTCAGGGATGCGCCGCATAGGTTCTGAACATCGGCGTAGAAGGGGTCCCAAGTGGGCAAGCCCCACAGGTCAATCTGGTAAAGCTTCATGTTTCTGATTTCTGGCCATGCATCGACTATTTTGGCTTGCAGTGCTCTTGGCGGAGTGACTTTGAGGGTAACCGTAGCCATGCCTTGGGCGCCGTCATTGTCAGTTACAGTAAGTTTAACCGCGTAGGTTCCTGGAAATTCGTAAGAGTGGTCTGTGTGTGGTGCGGGATTTCGGTGATGGTCGTAGCTGGTTTCTGTAGTACCGTCGCCGAAGTCCCAATAGTAACTTACGATTGTTCCGTCTGGGTCGTAGCTAGCTGAGGCAGAGAATGCTACTGCTTCATTAATCTCTGGCATTTCTGGTTCGGCTGTAAAGATTGCTACAGGTGCCTCCTTCAGATTGTTGAAGACGCCGAAGTACACCTCATGGAGCATAGGGTTGCCCTCTGGGTTTACTATTTCAGTGTCGCTTAGGTCTAGGACAGTTCCACCCTCGCTAGTAACAGTGAAGTTAATGGTTGCCAATATTCCGATTCCAGGTTCGGACTTTCCATTCGTGAAGTAGCTGGACAAAGTGCCAAAGGTGACACCGAGAGCTGCACAGCCTAATTCATTGTCCGTTTCATTGTGCCAAACAATCACGGGTCCATCGGGCATATCGCCTACTGGCTCGGTAAAGAAGGAGCCCAGTTTGATGTTAGTAGCTTGTACAATGGTTGGAATGTAGAAAACCTTGAACTGGAAGCCGAAGAGGCGAGCGACACCTTCCACATCGATGTCAACAGTGAACCATGTACCAGGTGCGTGCACAGAGCCATAAGTGGCATAAGGATCAACTCTTAGGGCGGTGGGGTTGGCGTAGGCTGGACTCAAATTCGCTGTAGCCGCGGTGATTAGTGACAGAGTTAGAACCAACAGGATAGAGTTTTTCAGTTTTTTCATTTATTCATTTTCCTCCTATCAAGTATCTCATTTATCACCAGTTTATCACGATCAAGCCACCATCTAGACCGGTCACTTTGCCGTCGTCGTCGACATCAGCTCGTCCTCTGTTCCAATTAGGCCAACCTGGTTCGGCATCCCAATCCTTGACCACAAATGTAGCGTCAGCAACGCTTACGTCACCGTCGAGGTTTATGTCACCCGGTATTGGTAATATGAGGTTAACGTCAGCTGCTGCGGTGGCTATTGTGGTTGCTGGATCGTAGCCGTAGCTTGCAACTTGTTCGAACATGACTCCTACTATGTCCTGCACTTCCTCGCTCTTTGCAAAGGCTTTATCTGGTCTTCCGTACAAATTGGCTTGGTCGATGAATCCTTTGAACCAAAAGTCATCCTTGAGAAGTTTACCATCTGTCGTTTTTCCGTTCGCTTGATCATCGAGTCGACTGGGCAGAATGGAATCATAGATGAGCCAATCACCCACTATTGAACATGGGCCTCCCCTTGGAATTGTGCCACCTATGTACCCAGCATTCCGTGGCTTGTTTAGCCATTTCAAGAATGTCCATGCATCATCAGCTCTACCGTCATTCTTGGACTTCTGGGTAACCGCTAGCATCCAGTTGTATACAACACATGCAGATGTTGCTCCAATCTGCGGTCCAATTGGCACTGGAGCAATTCCTAAATGATTGAAGTTGGCTCCCATAGCAGCTCTTACGTACGTGAACCATCCTGGAATCACGACCATAGCTATGCTCTCCTCCGCCCAACCAAGCCCATAGATGTCAGGAAGTGTATCAGGGTTATATGACCCTGTTCCTGGGTGCTCTTTGTCGTTAAGCTCCTCGAAGAGCTGAAGGACATCAACTCCTGCCTGAGTATTGAATAGCGCTTCGGGCGTTCCAAATGGTGCCGTCCCCATGGTATCATCGCCTGTAAGGTCTAAGAATTCTCCGCCATTTGACCAGAGGAAGTTCATGAATTCATAGCGTTTCTCTTCATTCCCATCTATGTAAGGCATGAACCCCGGTTTGGTTATCGCCCCAGTACCATCCCTAACCGTGCACGCTCTGGCTTTCGTCTTCAACTCATCCCATGTCGTTGGAGGAGCGTCAGAGCCCGTTCCAGCCTTGAGCCGCTCCTTGTTGTATACCAGCGCATGAGAGTTGAATTCAAAGGGGTAACCGTACACAATACCCTTGTAGGTTGATCCATCTACCGTTGACGGTACATAGTTGGCATATGTTACCTCCATTGCAACATCATCAGGTGCTTCGGCCACTATGGGGACTACCGACCTGCCTGCTGCGTAACCGCTAGCAAATCTAGGTAACCACATTGCATGCATGCATATAACGTCTGGGTCCGTGCCCAGCGTATTTCTTCTTATGATCTCATCAAATATGGCATCCATCTCCACGGGACGATGGTTTATTGTAATACCTGTCGGGTTCTCCAATGTGTCCGCTTCGAACGCAGCAATAACAGTGTCCCAATAGGCTAATTCTTCAGGCCCAGTCCAAATCGACATGAATTCTATTTCGCCAGGAGAAGCAGTAGCGAGTATGGGTAAGTGCGCTGAAACTAGTGTGCTGAGCAGTAGTATCATTAGTAAAGTTAGAGCGCTTCTAATAGGTTTCGTTTTCTTCATTCTCCTCTCTCTTATAGCGAAAGCTTTCGTTTCGCTAAGATTAAGTTAGATGCGCTGTGATAAATCTGTTTCTGTCCCATAGAAACCTTAAATACTCTATTCGAAGCTACAAACATTGGAGTTAGGAGGGAGATACCCTGAAACGATCGCGCGTTCCATACATCTTTCTAATACCATTTTTCTTGAGTTTTGCGATATTCGGGGCCTTTCCGTTGGGTTTCGCTTTTTACATAAGCTTTACTAATTGGCAGTTCAGACCCCCTATCTTTGGGGGGCAGTGGGTCGGCTTAGAAAATTATGCAAGAGCATTCAGTGACAAGGACTGGGGGCCAGCCCTACAGCATACCTTTACATACGTATTGTACGAACCAATCTGCATATTTATAGGGCTTATCTTAGCCTTAGTCCTAAACACCGCAATTAAGGGCAGATCAGTGTTCAGAACAGTTTTCTTCCTTCCGGTAATCACTTCAACAGTCGCAGTGGCTTACGTGTGGAGTTGGCTCTACGACTACTGGAGGGGCCCATTAAATGCCATATTAAGGATGGTTGGTTTGCCTGCTGTAGCTTGGCTAAGTCCTTGGAACGCCCTCTACAGCGTAATGATAATGAGCATATGGCAATGGATGGGTCTCAACGTAATAATATTCCTAGCAGCGTTACAGAGCATTCCAAATGAATATCATGAAGTCGCTCGTATCAGTGGCGCCAATGCATGGAATACTTTTAGACACATAACTGTACCATTGCTCAAACCTACAATCTTATTCTGTACGGTAACGGCTACTGCAGGATCGCTTCAGGTCTTCACAGAAGTATACACATTGACTCGAGAAACTTTTACTACTACTGTAGCCGTACAATATATATACAGGCAGGCTTTTTCATATCTGAACTTTGGGTATGGCGCGGCTCTAGCAGTTATACTCTTTCTAATAATACTTGTAATAGCCATAATTGAATTCATACTTCTACGCCGAGGAGGAATGGCTTATTACTAAAGATTGGCGTCGCCTCACACGTAAGATATCGATAAGCACATTGAAATATTCGATCCTAATAATCGGAGCTATCGTAGCGATTCTCCCATTTTACTGGCTGTTCATATCATCCCTCAAGACCCCGGGAGAAATCATTGCGCGTTTAACGTGGTGGCCGGAGAATCCTAATTTGATGAACTTCTATGATGCTTTGAATTTTCTGAGGCCACCGATTTATAGGGCATTTATGAATAGCATTATAGTCACCGGTTCTTATACGGTGCTTCTTTTACTTGGCAGTTCGTTAACAGCCTATGCACTCGCTAAATATAGGTTCCGAGGCGGTCGTCTGGTTTTTTGGATAATTATATCCACAATGATGCTTCCAGGTGTTATAACCTTGGTTCCTTCTGTTATGCTTATGTTTTGGTTTGGATGGTTGGACACTTACTGGCCGTTGATCATCCCTGGGGCTGTGAATGCTTACACTGTGTTTCTTTTGCGGCAGTATATGATTACTGTTCCGGATGAGGTGTTGGATGCGGCGAGGTTGTATGGTTGTTCAGAGTTTGGATTGTTTTGGAGGATAATGCTTCCGTTGTGTAAGCCAGCTCTTGCAGCCATAGGGTTAATAAACTTCGTGTGGAGCTGGAACGATTTTCTCTGGCCTCTAATAATAATCAGTGATCAGAATAAGTTCACAATGCAACTAGCGCTCATGGGACTGTGGGATATCCACGGGTCTCTCTCACAGCTAAATCTTGTATCGGCGTGCACCGTGTACGCCACACTACCGTTAATAATCTTCAGCATAATCACCTCAAAGCATCTTATAAAGGGCTTCACGGGGCTTACCTACACGAAGAGATGAAAAACAATGGTCGAAGTCATATTAGAAAAGCTCACAAAAGTCTTTGGTAAGAATACTGTTGCTGTAGATAATGTAAACCTGCATATCAAAGATAAAGAATTCCTAGTACTGTTAGGCCCATCAGGCTGCGGAAAAACAACCACGCTAAGATGCATTGCTGGCTTAGAGACCCCTACATCTGGGAGCATCTATATTGGCGATAGACTAGTTAACGATGTATCAGAGAAAGATAGAGACGTCGCAATGGTTTTCCAGACCTTTGCACTTTGGCCCCACATGAAAGTCAAAGACAACATTACATTTCCACTCAAAATGCATAAGGTTCCTAAAGAGGAAATCAAGAAGAAATTAAATGAAACCGCAAAACTCCTTGAAATGTCGCATTTATTGGATCGTGTTCCTGGACAACTCAGTGGGGGTGAGGCACAAAGAGTAGCGCTGGGAAGAGCGATCATAAGGGATCCGAAAGTCTTCTTGCTAGATGAACCGTTGGCCAACTTGGATGCAAAGCTCAGAGTTCACATGAGAGTGGAGATTAGGAAACTGCAAGAAAAGCTCGGTGTCACTACAGTATGCGTAACCCACGATCAAGTAGAGGCTATGGCTATGGCAGACAGGATTGCTGTGATGCATCAAGGAAAAATAGGACAATTAGGAACAGCGTCTGACTTATATGATCAGCCACAGGACCTATTCGTCGCAGGTTTTATCGGCAGCCCTCCGATGAATTTCATAGACTGCACTTATGAAGAAGAAAAGAAAGCCCTAATCTCTGAAGCGTTTTCCCTCGAGATTCCGAAAAATCTTGCAATAGAAATAAAGGAGCACGCGACCAGTTCTGAGGTTATATTAGGTGTAAGACCTCAAGATATAGCACTACATGAAAAGCAGACGCCTAACTCCATCAGCACCGAAGTTTACGCTATGGAGCCCTTAGGATCTGAAGCCATCGTAGACCTAAGGCTTGGAGACATAATAATAAAGGCGGTAGCACCACCGACGTATAGAACCAGACCTGGCGACACGACATGGATCATATTTAACATGGACAGAATACATGTTCTAGATAAGAAAACAGAAAAAGCCATAGTATGATCTTAAAGAAGCACTTTCTTGCAAGTCTTTATGCATTACACCTTAAGGGCATGGTGGCTGGTTGGCGAAGGTCAGGCTAGAAAACCTGACGAAAACATTCGGTCATGTCACAGCTGTTAAAGATGTCGGATTCGAGACTTTCGATGAAGAATTTTTCGTTATAGTTGGTCCGAATGGTTGTGGCAAAACAACGATATTGCGCTTGATCGCGGGTTTGATAGAGCCTGATAGCGGAAACATCTACATCGGAGACAGACTTGTAAACAACTTGAAGCCAGATGAGAGGAGTGTGAATATGGTTTTCCAAGGCTATGCTCTGTGGCCTCATATGAAAGTGTTCGACGAAAAGGCATACTCGAATCTCAGCTTTGGTCTGAAGATTCAAAAATACATTAGGGAAAGGATTACAGGAATAGCAGGAAAGGTGGCTGACCAAGTTGGCATTGACAGAAAGCTCTTTTCAAGAAAACCAGGTCAACTGTCTGCAGGGGAAAAGCAGAAAGTGGCTATAGGGAGAGCCATAACGATACCTCCAACGGTGTTCTTGATGGACGAGCCGCTAAGCAACCTAGATCCACCAAGCAGAGTACGCGTCATGACAGAGATCAAAAGAATCCATAATGAATTAAAGACCACAACAATTTACGTGACCCATAATCTGATCGAAGCCATGGCAATGGCTGACAGAATGGCAGTGATGAAAGAAGGCACAATTCAACAAGTGGGCACCCCAGAACAGGTAAGTAGCTATCCATCAAACGATTTTGTCGCGGACTTTATCAGGTACCATGACTATCTATATTACTTGCACACACGTAAAGCAAAGCCAAACAAATAACAGCTAATGTCGGTCTTGACACCAATTTGTGAGAAAGTCATTATCGACCGTTTAATTTCTAGGACTTCACTCTGATCGAAGTTTACTCTGTGCACCTTCTAACGTCTTTGTCCTTGATATCCAGAATTATTTTTGCCACCTATAACCAAGCCCAGCCAAGCCTTTTACAAGATACTTCTGCGTTGTTATTGTAAAGATTATTAAGGGCAGTATGGCAAGCGTGAGAAGCGCTGCACCAATCGGCCCAGAAGGACTGGCCCAACTAAGTGCTAGTTGAACTGTGTACATATTGGCATCAGAGATTACTACTAGAGGCCAAAGATAATCGTTCCAGCTCCACACGAAGTTTATTAACCCTATGGCTGCAAGAGCAGGCTTGCACAATGGAAGGGCTATCCTCCAAAATAGTCCGAACTCTGAACAACCATACAACCTCGCCGCATCCAACACCTCATCCGGAACAGTAATCATATACTGCCGCAAAAGAAACACACTATAGGCGTTCACGAAGCCAGGGATGATCAACGCCCAATAGGTGTCCAACCATCCAAACCAAAACATAAGCATAACAGAAGGAATCAGAGTAATAACACCCGGAACGACCGGAATGAGTCGGAATGAACCCATAAACATTGCAGATAAAACTACCCAAAAGACCACACGACTACCTCGAAACTTGTACATTGCAAGCGCGTAAGCTGTTAGCGAACTTGCAGAGAGCACAAGCAATGTGCGAGAAAAGGAGACTATAACGCTATTTAGAAGCGCCCTCCAGAGTGGTGGGTATTGCATATAACTCCAAGCGTAAACGAAATTCTCCCACCTAGGGTTCAATGGCAACCATGTTATAGGTCCCCAGTCACTGATGGCTACGATAAACATAAAGTACAATGGAAGAATTGCTGAAATAGCTCCAATTATTAGAATCAAATACTTCAACGTGCTTATCGATGTCCTACGTGTGAGGCGAAACCAATCTTTGGTAATAGAACACCCCCTTCAACGCAAGAGTCTCATTGCTAAAGGCAACTTTCGCTAATAAAAGTTGCCACACCGAAGAAAACGGCGCAGCGGCCTAAGCTGAAACCTGTTTTGCGCACGATTTCAGGTCTACAAAAGGATCGTCTGCAGGCCTAGCAGAATTGTTTGAGACATATGCTTGTTCAATCACTCTTAAATAATGAAAAACCCATTGTCAAATGAGGTCTAAGAAATGTCGGGTGAAAAAATAGCGTTTCTTGGGGGCGGAAGTCCATTTGTTCCCTCCTCGATTTATGCAATTCTGGAGAACAAGGAAACTCTCGATGGAAGTGAAATCTGCCTGATGGACATAAACCCTGCTCGTCTTACCACATTGACAAAACTTGGAAAGGAGCTCTCAAAGAGAGCAAAGGCACATATGAAGTTCACATCAACCACTGACCCTAAAGAGGCCATCGAAGGCGCAACATTCGTCATGCCCGCATACAGGATCGGTGGGTTGCAACACATGAACTACGACATCCAAATCCCAACTAAGTATGGCATAAGTGGTGACGAGACAGCCGGACCAGGGGGAACATTCATGGCTCAGTGCACCATCCCAGCCACCCTCGACTACTGCAGAATGATAGAAGACCTGTGCCCGGACGCTTGGGCTATCAGTTATGTGAACCCTGCAAACTTTATCGCAGATGCTGTTCGCAGGCAAACTAAGGTCAAGTTCATATCAATATGCGACTGCTACGCAGGATTTTCAATGAGTCTACTTCCAAGGTTGCTCAACATGCCGCCTTTTGATAGACGCTACTGCATTAGTGACGATATAAGACCGCGTGCCACAGGAGTAAACCACCTAACATGGCTTGTAGATCTCAAGGTCAACGGACAAGACGGCTATCCGCGCTTGAGAGAACTCGCTAGGAGCAAGAAGCTAAAGCTACCTTGGGATCATGAACTTGAGCTTATGTTAAAGCTTTTCGAAACTTATGGATACTTGAACGTCTGCCCCTATCATGTCCGCATGTACTTTGATAGCGATCAATTTCTACTGGATCGAAAGGCGAGGGGAAGCGAGCAAGAGGAATCCGTACTTGGTTGGACCGAATCTCGCTGGAAGTTTGTTGAGAAGATGCTGGCTGGAACTGAATACAGTCAACACCCAAATGAATATTGCTTTGACTTGCACCATGCTAGGCAAGCCATAGGCATACTGGTAAGCATAGTTGCCGACGAAGGCAGAGAATGGGGAGGCATCAACCTTCCGAATAAAGGGGCAATCACTAACCTCCCAAATGACTCTATAGTTGAGAGCCAATTCATAGTCGACAAACGAGGACTGACGCCCGTAGCCATGGGAGGCATACCTAAACCTTTCCTAGGGTTGACGCAGCATATTATAAACTGGCAAGAGCTAACAGTCGACGCTGCGCTAAGTGGTGATAAAGAAATGCTGTATCAAGCACTTCTCGCCTGCCCCTACGTACACGACATGAACGCCGCAAAGCACATAATGGATGAACTCCTAAGGGCTCACAGCGAATACATGCCTCAATTCAAGAAGAAGACTAAAGAGAGATAATGAAAGGTCAAACACAACCGGCCTGAGGAAGATGTGAGCTAAAAGCGCCCGCTTCCTATTCTTCTCTCTTTTTTCCTCGGGGTTGCCGCACTCTCTGCTTCTCTTGGTATTCCTGCAATAGAGTTAATGTTGTGTCGTCAGCCTTCACTTTTCGTATAACTTCAACCAGATTCTTGACAATGTCTTCTACTAGAAGCCTCCCTTTTTCCGACGTTGCGGGTCTCGCATCCCCGGCATAATGTTCCGGGTAGTCAGAGAACCAGTCAACAGGTGTCACAACACCCGGGACCTTAGTGCGTTTGAGAGGATTCCCTGGCTTAGGTGGTACCGCCTTCATTTTCACAAGTTCAGGACAGAGACAAAGTAGCTGGCTGGTCTCATTCTCACCTGCATGATAGTCAAAAGGCGTATCCAAGATTTCTTTCTCAACATCAGGGTCTAATAATGTCTCCGGAAAGTAGACAGCGTAGTCCTTATGTTTGCCCAAAATAGTTTGAAGAAAGAACCTTAGGAAGAACCTGTTACCACCGTGGCCGCTCACGAGAATTATCTTTTTGAACCCGTTTCTAGCAACCTCGTCACATAGGCTCTCCAACAAATGGAAATAGAGACTGGTTTCCACCGCGATAGCTCCCGGATTGTTCTTTGCCTCACAATTCTCGGTAAACATAACCGTTGGAAAAACAACCACAGGTTCAATCTTCGATGCTAAAAGCACCTTTTGATGAATGAGGAAATTGTCAGTTCCTATTGGCAAGTGATCTCCATGCTTCTCAAGTGAACCAAGAGGTATGATGCATACGCCTTTCGCGGCATCAACCGCCTTGATAAACTCGGGCGCAGTCATTTTTTCCCATTCCATACATATTTCCTCCTTTAAAGAAGCGCTTAAACCGAAAAGAATAAAATATTTATGGTTCAACCCTCTCGTAAGCTGAAGGATTAGACTCTTTTGCGGGCATTTGCAGCAGTGGTTATGCCCACAGCGATCCTTTCAAGCTTCAGCTTTACTGCGGACCCAGCATAAGCCACTGCCATTGCAGCTTGATATATTTCAAGCCCAATGCCGGGCATTGCATAATCAACATCGATCGGATTTTGCCAAAAGCAATGGAGATTAGCTATCTGCGAACCTCAAGATCTGCTGTTCCAATCTATCCAGTGTGCGCAGATGTTCGGTTACTTGGTATTTGAGGATTTGAAAGGTTTGAGACGCTACAGGATCTCGTCGATGTAGAACAGAGAGATAGAGGCTTATCATGTCGGCTGTGAAAAGCAAATGGAGCATGCGAGCTAACAGGCTGTCGCCCTCAGCCCAGATTTCAAGCACACTCTTCGCCCTTTTTTCAAAGAATGCTTCCTTTAAAGCCTCAATGCGAGTGCGCACTTCTTCAGGCTCATCCTGGCTTCGCAACAACACAAGCGTATAATGCTTGAGAATTCTAGTCGAGGCTTCCCAGCCCATGATTTCGTTGTGATTCAACTCTGGGAAGAAGTCACATCTAGCTGGAAGCTTACAGTTCTCGTTCACTTGCGTCTTGAAGCGCAAACCCACGCTGCGATACGAACCATAGCTGTAAATGACTGGGACCGTCCCGAAAATCTGTAAAGCCACTTTCTTAGCAAAATTTTTTTCAAACGGAACCTCGACAGCGTATTCCTTCGTCAGTCTATCAACCATTTCAGTGGCTTCTATCACCTCTTTGTCAACCTTCTCGTATGACAGAAGTCTAAGCTTGGCTAAGATGAACGGAAGTGGCGCAAAAAGGTATGGAAAAGAGACTCGAGCAGCAGCCATCTTAGGCAGTCCAATTACCGGTAACCCCAGAGCATTGTTAACTCGCGCCAAAGTGCCACCTGATGAGATTGAAACAATAATGCAACCTTCGCCCAATGCATCTCGCATGCAACTCAGGGTTTCCTCTGTATTGCCCGAATAGCTGATAAGAAAGACCAAAGTTCCGCTGTCAACGCAGGCTGGAAGATGATAGCCTCTCACAGACCCTGTAGGAACCTTGATTTCAGGATCAAGCCATTCTCGAGCAAGGTCGCCTGCTATGGCTGAACCGCCCATCCCAGCGAAAATAACCTTGTCAACAGCTCCAGTATAGTCGATGAAGCGGTTGCCAACCTTTGCCTTGTCTGGCAGTTCGAAAGCCTTAACGTTCTTCACTGCCTTCCGCAAGTTTTCTGCAAACCCTAATTCATCCTTAAATGAGCAGCTCGGATCCAATGCCTTAATGGCTTCTTTGTCGTCCAAGATCGCCTTTAGCGAGTCCTTCACTGGCATTTTACTGCACCACGTCTCTATGTTTAGACGCAGTGCATATTTTAGATTTAGTAATCTCGTTGGTAAAGATAGAGGTTCGAAAAGCAAGCGAGCAAGATGTAGATGATATTCTCTACGTAATCAACTACACAAGCAAGTTCTATCATTAGAGAATCATACCAGAAAGACCCTTCAGAGATCCATTCCTACCTAGGGTTGCTGTGAAAACACTGTTAGGAAGGCGGCGATTTTTGGTCCATGAAGAATATGAAAAGATTGTTGGCGTCGGAGCTTGAAGAGGGTGAATGATTTTGAAGGCATGATGCAATGGGCTTCCGTGCGCACGCTATGCTTGTGCCTGTCTGCCTATTTTCATGTAGAATTCATGTGCTACCGCTAATGCTCGTTCTGCGTTTTCCTTCTTGCTCAGGTACTCGAACACCTTTCTGTATGGGCATTCAGGGTCAATTTCGGCGGCTTTCTTGAAAAATTTTTGCATTGGTGCGAGTTTTCCTTCGTAGAGTGCTATCTCGCCTGCAACTTGATATGCTATTCGAGCATTTCTGGGTTTTTGAGCTTCTTCATATTCCTGTGCCTTCTTAGCGTAGAAGTCTATGCCTTCTTTCACTGTCAGCTCAGGATTCAGCAGAAGAGTTCGGCTTAGCGCTTCTAGAAGTTCCGTGTCCTTATGGCTTAGTCGCTCGAGCAGAGTTCTCTCGGATGGCTGCTCTGTCTCTGACATGTCTTTCTTCTTTTCTGGTTCTTCTTTTCTTCTTTTCCAAAAGAAGCCCAATAGTGTCATAGTGGCTTGTTATGTCTGATGGAGATAAAAGCGTTGCTGCATCGGGTTGGGTGAAAAGTCTTTAAATGATTGAAGGTGAATTAATGCGGAAAGGTGAGAACTGTTGTCTGTCTCTCAGAGAAGATTCCTCTCGGAAGTTGGCGCTTTAGTGGATAAGACTGTTTCTGTTGTCACGGTAGACGGTAAGTCTTATGTGGGAAGCCTTGTGGGAATTGATCCAGACAAGCTCAGCCTTTGTTTAGCTGAGGCTAAGGATGATAAGGGACGAGTGATTCATCGAGCTGTTCTAAACGGCGCTGTTGTGGCGCAGATTCTGGCTATCGAGAAGCCGTTTGACTTGAAGGCCTTGTCTGATCGACTAGAGAAGGTGTTTCCTACCTTGGTGAAACTGTATGAGGACAAGGGTTTCATTTGGGTCATGGATAAAATCAAGGTGACCGAGAAAGGCGTGATTGAAGGCTCGGGACCGGCTGCTGAACGGGTTCAGAAGGTGTATTCGCAATTTCTTAGTGAGATAAAGGGTCAGG
>Ga0315307_1000303_pt1 | contig 20772 bp, 19 predicted proteins | sample TDP2_MG_FD_203079 | JGI IMG/M metagenome (GOLD analysis project Ga0315307, IMG submission 203079) | Freshwater sediment microbial communities from Lake Towuti, South Sulawesi, Indonesia - TDP2 | ecosystem: Environmental > Aquatic > Freshwater > Lake > Sediment | place: Indonesia: South Sulawesi...
TCTAGAAGCGGCGTCACCATAACCACAGGGTTGTTGAGAAAGGTGGAAAAAGAAAAAGTGTTTAGGTATTCTTTTCTGCTGTCCATACCTGCCATAATAGGAGCAGTCGTCATCGAATCCATGAACCTAACTGTTAGCAATGTGGACGTTGCTAACCTCCTCCTCGGCGCGGTAGTATCCATGATTGTGGGCTATGCGTCCCTGGAACTGCTGTTTAGAATTGTTCAAAAAGAGAGGTTTCACCTCTTTGCGTATTATTGCTGGATCGTCGGGGTGGTACTTATTCTCTACACCTTTCTTCAACCAGTTTGAAACAAATGTGGAGACTGATAGTTCTAGGTCACGTGTCCACCTCGGTCTTCGTGGTATACTGTGAAACAAATAATAGAAACAGGACGCCCTATTTTTTGAGACGGCTAGAGAGTGGAAATCGAGTCATGTCCCTTACAAAGAAGCCTCCGAGCGTTGTCTACTGGCTAGGAAACAACCTGTACCTGAACATAACAAACGAGTGCTCCAACAACTGCTACTACTGCTTCAGAAGGTACAAAAACGGCATAGAAGGGTTCAACCTGAAACTGCACAGAGAACCATCAGCAGAAGAGGTTATCCAAAAGCTACAAGGGGTTCTCAACAGAAAGGACTGGAGAGAAATCGTCTTCTGCGGGTTTGGAGAACCCACGGAAAGGCTGAACTGCATCCTAGAAGTTACGTCATGGGTAAAGAAACACTCTGCAAAGGTTGTTAGGATAGACACCAACGGTCATGGATATCTCCTGAACCCCGGGAGAGAAGTAATCAGAGAGCTAAAGGAAGCCGGCGTAGACAAGGTAAGTGTGAGCCTAAACGCTCACAACGAAGCAACCTACATTGACGTGTGCAAACCAAATTTCAAAAACGCCTTTGAAGGCGTCTTGAAGTTCATCGAGGACGCTAGCAAGGAGTTCAACGTAGAAATCACAACTATAACCATCCCCGAAGTCGACATTCCAAAAGTGAGAGAAATGGCAAGAAAAATGGGAGTGGCGTTCAGAATAAGAGAGTACATACCATGCTTCTGGTAAAGCTTACATAATGCGAGTGCGTAGGCTTTGTTTCCGAATGTCAAGAAGGTTTGAAGAGCCAGAACAAAAACGATTACGCTGCTCTTACTAGCCTAATGTGGAACGACCAAGTTAACATACTTATTATTCGTGGGCTATGTCTTTGCGCACTTGATCCATGGCTTCTTTCACGTCTTTCATAGTCCTTTCGACTTCTGGACGCATCTTTCCTCCATAATAACCATACTGATGCAAATAAAGAAACGCCGAGTCACCGATTTCAATTAATCTCTTCCGTCCTATCTTGTCCAAAATTTCCCAGCGTTCTCCATGCGAATCGGGCTCTGGAAAGCCACGCTTCTGAATTAGAGCAGCCGTAGCTTCAACATAAGCATGAAATACCTTTTCGCAACCCTCTCTCATGCGCGTTAAATCCCCTTTTAGACTACCCTCTTCATACTCTTTAGCACCAAGCGCATAGGATTCTTCAGCACTTCTGAAATGGTCTTTGATTTTCGCCACAGTTTCACCACGTTTCATAAGTGTGAAGACATTCTTTAACTTTTGTGCAGCATCGACAGAACACAGAATAGTGCGGCGGGCCGGATTTGAACCGGCGAACCCCTACGGGAGAGGATGTCTCCATTAAGGCTTGAGTCCTCCGCCTGTTTAGGTCTTTTGCGACTTTGACCTAGCTTGGCTACCGCCGCCTATTTTACCAAATTTCTCCTCGCTTCTATTAATTCTTTCCAATGATGGCAAGGCTTATTTCAAAGGATGCAAGTTAAATTGTAGGAAACATGTTTAATAAGTGAGCGTGAAAATGGGCTTCACATACGCTAAAGTCATCGTTTCAAACCCAGCTGATAAGGAGAAAAAACGTGAAGTGGAACTTCTCGTTGATACAGGAGCCATCTTGACGGCTATTCCCCGCAAAATCCTAGAAGAACTCAAGATAAAACCTGTAGGCAAGCGTAAACTACGTGCATTTGGGGGACAGATCGTAGAGAGGGATATTGGAGCCACGCTAATCAAATATGCCGAAGCGTATGCCGGAACCACCGTCGTATTTGCAGAAGAAAAAGATACACCAGTCCTCGGAGCTACAGCTCTGGAAGCATTAGGTTACCAAGTGGACCCTGTGACGAAACAACTCAAACCCATAGAACTTTTAATGATCTAGCCCTTAGAAACTAAGTACACGCTTCAAGCACAAAATTTGCGCAACATCTCAGAGTCACGCAGTTCACTTGACTCCTTCACGTATCACTCTCAGAAGCAGTTCCTCTTCTTTTGGGGTTCTTATCCTAACAAAATTTTCTCCCAAACCTGGAAAACCTGAGCCAGGCGTCGTGAGCACGTTCTTTCTGAGAAAACTTCTGTATAAGTTCACTTTCTCTTTCCTCCCTACGACGAATACGGGAACGCCCATGGAGGTTTCAGAAACGATGTAGTTGTTCGCCTTGAACTCAGCGATCAGCTTCGCCTTAACCCGCCTAATCTTCCTTATGCAGTGCTGGAGGAACTCTTCGTCTTCAAGGGCCTTCTGAGCAACGAAGGCGGCTACACTGTTCACTGAAAACGGCACATCAACCTTCTTAAGGAACTCACCTAATGTGTCTCCGAAAACTGCGTAGCCAACCCTTAAGCCTGGCAGGCCGAAACCCTTGGAGAAGGATCGAACCACAATTAGGTTGTCGTATGCGTTTGTCAAGCTTAGAGCAGATTCCTTCTTCTCCATGAACTCTCCGTATGCTTCATCAACGATAACCACTATGTCCTCTCTGAAGGCCTTTAGCACAATCTCCTCCACATCTTTTAGGGCGATGACTTGGCCCGTCGGGTTGTTTGGATTGTCCATGTAGATAAGGTCGTAGGAATCGTTGATCTTCTCTAGAAATGTGCCCACATCAAACTTGAAGTTCTTCTCCTTGGGAAGGAACACGCATTGGTGTCTCGCTCCTAGCAGCCTTGCCTCTATGATGTACTCTGTGAACTGGGGACAATACCCTAAGACGTTCTTTCCCTCCCCCAGGAAGAGCAGGTTTATTCTTTCGAGGACGTACATGGAGCCCGCTCCTAAGAAGACGTGCTTGACTTCAGCAACCTCGCTCCAGTACTCCGTTATCTTTTCCTTTAACTTGGAATAGTGTTCTTGTTTGGGGTACTCCTCGATGTCGGAGCGTCTAATCTCTTTGAGAGTTTGTCTCACGAGGGGTGAGCAGCCGAATGGATTTTCTCCAATGGAGCAGTCTAGGAGTTCCTTATCCCTCACTCCACGTTTACTTAATTCTCGCCAATAATCGTGCACGTAGGATTTCCTGTCAAAACTGAGTAGATGGCTCTTGATCCTCCTCAGAACGCCCTTGTTTGTCTCCTTATCATTCAAGTTGTCACGCTCCTCTCACCAAGTACAGAACACGACGTGAAGGTTATTGTGTTTTCCTATTGCGGCAGGCTGTTTGTGGAAAACCGCAAGCTTTTTTGGAAGGGAAGTTAGTGTATAAGTGCCATGTCGTTTACTAGAATCTTCTTTGCAACGGATGTCCATGGAAGTGAGCACGTTTGGAGAAAGTGGATATCCGCTGCCAGCATCTACAAAGCGAACATACTCATGTTGTGTGGTGACTTGACCGGAAAAGCCATAGCTCCTCTAGTATTAGGCAAAGACGGCATGGTTCATTGTCACGTGTTCGGGAAGGACTACCATTTTCTCAATGACGAGAAAAAAATCGAAGAAATGAAAAGCAAAATCAGGTTCAGCGGTTACTACCCCTATGTCTGCGACGAAGAAGAAGTGAAGAAGCTAGAACGCACTCCCACGAAGGTGGATAGGCTATTCGAGGAACTCATGGTGAAGGAACTGGAAAGATGGCTGGGGATGTTGGGGGAAAAATTGTCTAAGGATGTGGAAGTCTATGTGAGCCCGGGTAACGACGACAAGTTTGTGATAGACCCCGTCATAGAGAAGTGCGAGAGGGTAATTTTTCCGGTCGACAAAGTGTGCAATCCGTGTTACGATTATGAAATGATAACTTGTTCTTGGAGCAACCCAACGCCTTGGGACTCTCCCCGTGAGTGTTCTGAAAAGATACTAGAAGAGAAGCTCAAAACGGAGTTCAAGAGGGCGAACAACAACGAAAAACTGCTCTGTAATTTTCACTGCCCCCCTTACGGCACCAGGTTGGATATCTGTCCAAAAATTGATAAAGATTTCAGGCCCGTGGTGAGGTTTGGTCAGGTGACAACCATACACGCTGGAAGCAAGGCTGTGAGGGAGTTCATAGAGAAACACCAGCCGCTAATGGGGTTACACGGGCACATCCATGAATCGTACGCTTCGGAAAGAATCGGTAGGACTATCTGCATCAATCCGGGATCTGAGTATACGGAGGGGATACTGAGAGGCTTCATTATTGACCTCGCTAGGGAAGGTGTTAAGGCGTACTGGAAAGTTGAGGGATAAGGTTACCAGCGTAAAAAATAGGGGTTCACCGTAGTGTCGGGTTCAAAAAAACATCCTCCCCCGTCAGTGTTCATAAAAGAGGCTGAGAGGATAGTTAGGGAAGCACAGGAAAGAGGTTTAGTTTTGAGGATAATGGGGGCAATTGCCATTCACATGCACTGTTCAAAGTTTGCTGGTCTCCATCGTGAACTCGAAAGGCTTGGAGAAGGAATGTTTCCAGACATCGATTTTATGTCGATAAAAGAGTCCCGCAAAAAGCTCCCAGAGTTTTTCGAGGAGATGGGTTACACATGCGATAAGGCTGTGATGGCCATTTTTGGTTTGAAAAGGCACATTTATTATGGCAGTGAGATACCCATGATAGACGTGTTTTTTGACAAGCTCAGTATGTGCCACGAGATAGACTTGAGAGATAGAATCATGGTTGATTATCCAACCATCTCTTTGGCTGACCTTCTCTTGGGAAAGATGCAAATTGTGAAGATTAATCTGAAGGACATCAAAGACACGGTGGTTTTGTTGAGGGAACACGGAGTTGGAGAGAGCGACAACGAGACTGTGAACTCTAAGTACATCGCCAAACTTCTGTCCAAGGATTGGGGATTCTACTACACGATGACCACAAACCTAAGAGAGATCAAAGAAAGGCTTCCAACCCTCAAGCCCCTAAACAAAGAAGACATTTCGAATATAGAAACCAAAATCGACAAGCTACTGGAGACTGTAGAGAAGGAGCCCAAATCTATGGCATGGAGAATGCGTGCCAAGATTGGAACGAAGAAGAAATGGTACGAAGAAGTTGAAGAGGTAGTACGCTAAGGTTGGACGCTTTCCACTCATTTCGATTTCATGTTTCGCAAACCACAGTGTAATGTTTTCTAAGCGTGCCGGGACTCTTAAGTATTTTAATTCCCTTGTAGTCCGTGTTGTATAGGTCAATTGTATACTTATCCGCGTCTTCGTGGCGATCTTTGATGTGTTTTCCAAGTCTGTGGATAAAGTCCTGTGCCATGTCTCTTAAACGCGCGCGGAGGAACCTGAATTTCTCGGGGTGACTCTTGCTGAGTACTTCGATTTCTAGGGCGATTTTGCGGTTGATGAACTCTGTTGTGAGCCTTGTTCCAAGCAATGCTATGAGGGCGGGCAGGCCGACGTATACGTAGGCGGGTTCAAGCCATTCTGGGCAGGCTTCGAAGTAGCTTAGAACGAAGATGCCTAATCCGAACGTGAAGAGGCATGACACTATAATCTCGACGACTTTTACTCCTTCCCGAATCTTTACCACTTTGTTTATACTAGCTGACAGTTTGGGTAGGCCTGCAATTTTGTATAGGATTCGGCGTATCTCTCTCCAATCAACGTCAAACTTCCCCAGTTTTCCACTTTTTACCGCCTTTTCCATAGAGTCTAGTTCTACGTAGCGGTTTACACGGTAGCAGTCAAGGAAAGTAATCAGGTCTGTAAGTGCCTTTAGGTCGGTTTCTTCGTGGTGTCTAGGCTTTTCCTTTGTCATTTTTAGGTCTCACGCTGGCTGGTTCACTTTGTGTTTTCAGTTAAAAAAATGGGGGAGATTAGGCTGGGGGTATCTCTCTGTAGACTGCTTCTACATCGATTCCCCTTTTTCTGTTGTACAGCGCGTAAGCGACGTAGTAGACTAGGGCAAACGCCCAGACGCCTATACCGAGATATAGGATGTTGGCTGCTGCTTCTGCAATGGCTGCAGTGTTTACGTACATGTAGACTATGAAGCTTATGATGCCTAACAGTGATATCAGTGGAAATCCGGCTATACGGTGGGCGTATCCCTTTTCCCAAATTTCCGGCCTTACTATAGGAAATATCGTAGCAGTGGCGCAGAGGAGCGTAGCCCAGAAGAACCATATTATGGTGGTGTCGATGATGGCTGCTAGTGCACCGTAGTAGATGAATATGATTAGGCCGATGATGGCGCAGATGAAGGTTAGTGTGAGGGCATAGTGTGGACTGTGGAATCTGTCGTTGACACTTGCGAGGCTTTCTGGGACAAATCGGTCGAAGGACATGGCGAAGATTAGTCTAGAGACCATTCCCATGATTAAGACCACGACGCCAAAGAGCCACAAGGCGGATGTGAATGAAATGAAGAAGATAAGCGATGGGTTGCCAGCAAATACTGAAACGAAAGTTGGGAAGCTTATGGGCAGTTCTGGATTTATTGCTAATTTGTTCACGAGCACCTTAACATCGTCTACCTTTGTCATCATAACGAACGAGCATTGACTAACAAAGTCTCCATAGCAATGGTATACGGAGTAAACAAAGACCGTGTAGAATATCCACATTAGCAATGGACCCACAACAGTGCCAACCAGTATGCTCTTTCTAGGTTCCTTAACCTCGCTGCCCCAGTAGACGGTGGCCTCTGACCCACCGTAGGCGAAGTAGGCTGGTATTAGGATTTTGAAAGTGCTGTCCCAGTTCACACCCATACCATACGCACTGGCGGTCCATCCGGCAACTCCAGTAGCAGGGTCTCCAGCCTTTGATACATCTACGATTTCCTGCCATGCGCCCGCTCCAAACATGTCGTTCCAAGCAGTCTCCGCTGTCGCAGGAGTGTGTGTATAGAGGAGGATCATTGCGACTATGCTGCCAATTAATGGAAGAATGAAGTGTATCCAAGTTGCCCACATGAATACCCTTGATCCGAGTAGCAGTATTAGAAAGCTGATGATAATAAATAGTAGCCCTAGTCCGAATTGAACTTCCATGCTTCCGAGAATCCAACTGCCCCAGTCTATCCATGTTGCATTATTAGTTAGAATCCCAGCTTGCAGAAAGCCAACGCCGACGAAGATCCCTGTGACTCCACCTAGTAGGCCACCTACAAAGGCGAGACCTACTATCCTCGTGATTCCGGAGAGGACGCCTGCAAATGGACCTAGTACACGCCCAGTGGATACATAGTCGCCGCCAGTTCGGGGCATAGCCACAGCCATGATACCTAGTATAGTGGTGAAGAGCACGTAGAAGATCCCGCATAGGAAGTATCCCATTGGTACGTTAGCGCCTGGAAACTTGAAGGAGCTTTCTACTGAGAACACGTTTATGCCAGCGCCGATGCATAGCCAAGACAAAGGTATCGTTGAGAGCACCGATATCTCTCTGGTTAGACCTGTTGCTTTTCTAACAAATAATGGTGGTTTCGATGCCAATGTAATCTCCAGTCTCAGTATTTTCATATGTCAGAATACTTAAAACTTGTTGCCAAAGCAAAGTTGCAACCTCAGTTAAACTGTCAAAACCTCCGTAAATCGAAGTCTCAATCTCGAGTTTTGCCCTTTATCAACAAAGCAGGTTAAGGAGATAGAGGATTTGAGTGCTAAAGGAAAGAATTGTTTCGCAGAGACTTGTTAATACTCTTCTCCCAGTCCTTCGCCTTCAGGCATTTCCGGTGCTTTTCCCGCTTCCTTTGGCTTCGTTGCCGCGATGACGTCGTCGATTCTTAGAATCATGGAAGCCACCTCAGTCGCCGACTTCACCGCTTGCTCCTTCACGCGTAGGGGTTCGATCACTCCCTTTCTTTCCATATCAACGGTCTTGCCTGTGAAAACATCGACTCCCATAAGGTGTCCCTTCGGTTTTTCGTGAGCTGACCTTAATGCTACGAGTATGTCGATGGGCTCCAATCCTGCGTTTTCAGCCAGTGTTTTGGGCACGATTTCTAGGGAGTCGGCGAAGGCTTCGAGGGCGAGTTGCTCCCTTCCACCGACCTTTGTCGCGTAGTCTCGGAGCCCCTTGGCGATTTCTGATTCGATGGCTCCTCCGCCCGCTACAACCTTGTTGTGTTCAACCACGTCTGCGACAACTGAAAGGGCGTCGTTCATGGCCCTCTCAGCTTCATCCACCATCCTTTCGAGGCCAGCTCTAATCAAGATAGCGACTGAGCGGGGGTCCTTGCATCCTTCCACGAAAACCATCTTGTCTTCGCCGACTTTTCGTTCCTCCACGAGCCCTGCCTTTCCTAGGTCTTGGCGCTTCAGGTCGTCTAAGTTTGCGATGACTCTTCCTCCTGTGGCTCTAGCGAGCTTCTCCATGTCGGACTGTTTGACCCTTCGCGCTGCCGAGATTCCTTCCTTGGCTAGGAAATGCTGAGCCAGGTCGTCGATGCCTTTCTGGCAGAACAGCACTGTGGCGCCCGAAGCCTTGACCTTGTCGACCATCTCTTTGAGCATGCTGGTTTCTTTGTCTAGGAAAGCCTTCATTTGTGTTGGGTCCCGTATTCTTATTTCAGCGCTGAACTCTGTCTTCTCCACTTCCAGCGGACAGTCGAGTAGGGCTATTCTTGCGTCTTCAACTCGCTTAGGCATTCCTGGGTTGACAACTTCTTTGTCGACGATTATGCCTTTGACCAACTGGGTGTCGAAGAGACTTTTTCCCTCTTTCTTGATTATCTGAATGTTGTCGATGTCTGCAACTCTTCTCTCACCCCTTTGCTCGGTGATCTGTTTCACGGCGTCAATGGCAATGTCCGCCAAGTGAGCTCGCGCAACACCTACCGCCTTGCTGGCCATAGAAGTCATGGCAACTTTTTTCAGAGTTTCACGATCTTTGAGGTCAACCGGTATCCCTGCCTTATCCAGAATTTCTATTCCTCTTTGGGCAGCTTTTCTATACCCGCTCACAATCACGGTGGGATGAATGTTTTGCTCCAACAGCTCCTCAGCTTTCCGCAGCAGCTCTCCAGCCAATATCACCGCGGTGGTGGTTCCGTCTCCAACCATGTCGTCTTGAGTTTTAGCAACCTCAACCATCATTTTGGCAGCTGGGTGCTCAACATCAATCTCCTCTAGGATGGCTGCCCCATCGTTGGTGATGGTGATGTCCCCGAGGCTGTCAACAAGCATTTTATCCATGCCTCTGGGACCCAGAGTTGTCCTTAAAACTTCAGAGATTATTCTAGCCGCCATTATGTTGTTTTTCTGGGCTTCTCTGCCCCGCCTGCGACCTGTTCCCTCCTTCAGAATAAGGACGGGTTGTCCCGCTTGGGTAGTTAGATAAGCCATATAAACCCTCCATTGGTATGAGCTTCTAATTCCATCTACTGCATTTTACTCTGCAATATAAGTTTTTCACTTATCCAGCGACTTGCGGTTGCCTCTCAATTTTGAAAAATAGGAATGAAGGCGTGGCTATTTGCCCAAGACCTTTCTTGCGGCTATTTCGATGTCTTCTGACTTAACCGTTTTTCTTCCAGCGTGCATGGCGTAGTCAATCGCTTCTTTGGCGATTTTGACGCCGATATCGTCGAGGACCTTTGCCAGGCTCCTTGCGGCTGTCTCGCTCACCCTGTCTGCTCCAGCTTTTTTGCAGATTCTGTGCATGGGCGCCACAGCCAGTTCAGGGGCTACCATACAACCTCCTCCGTAGCCTCTTTTTTTCTTTAAGCCACTATTTAACCTTATCGCATGTTTTCTTGGACAAATAGACCTCTATAGGGAGGAGCAGTCCTATTTGGAGCCTAATAACAGAAGAATGTTGAAAACAATATTTTCTCGGAAATCAGCAGTGGACTGAAAAAGTGTAGTTTTTGGGACCAAATAGAAAAACGCTTTGGGACCCCAATTCCACGGCTGACGTAGCAACAGGCACGTCATATTTGGATCATGTATGGAAAAGGTATGTTGAAACCAGTATTTTTTCGGAAAAACTGCTTGCGCTAAAATGTAGACAGCTTAGAGAAGAAAAAAGAAAGACAGCAAAACAACCCAACCCAACCATCACAAGACCACATCTAAACCAAAGTGATTCCAAAACCTTTACAAAAGTATACGCAAATTATAAATTGCCTTAAAACAAATAGAATGGCACCATTTGGGTTTGCCGTGTTGCTGTAAAAAAGGAGTGAACAGATGAGCACCCACGCGGAAGACCTAAAGCTTCGATTAATGACCATTGAACTACTTCGAACTGCCAAGAAACGATACACCTACCGAGAGCTGTCCTCCAAAACAGGCCTACCCGTAACCGTTCTGAGCCGATACGCCAAAGGCCACGTCTTGCCAAACGCTGAGAGAGCCCGAAAACTCTGGGACACCCTGAAAAAGCTCGTTGGCTTACAAACTGAGCTACGGAAAAGGGTGCAGTTCAACACCGAAGGGTATTTTAACAACACATGGATCATTGGCGACTTCAACTTACTCAGACAAGCTTCGCATCACGCCCTCGCAGCCTTTGCTGGAAGGCGTGTGACAAAAATCTTAACCGCCGCGGTAGATGGTATACCGCTGGCAACCATGGTCGCAGACTCGTTGGGCGTCAATTTAGTTTTGGCAAAATGGGATAAAGAGGTTGGGGTCCCATCATTTCTTGAAGAGACGTACGTGCTGAGGGACTCTGGCGTAACCCGAACACTGTACGTGCCAAAGGAAGCCATGAAGAAAAGGGACAGCGTGCTCATCGTGGACGACATGGTAAAGACCGGGGAAACCCAAGCCGCCCTAGTCAGCCTTGTTCGCAAGGCAAGGGCAGAAATTTCTGGGGTCTACTTTCTCATCGCTGTTGGAGAGGAATGGGAAAAGAAGTTAGACCTGCCAAAAGGGTGTCCAGTCGAGATCGTAACAAGAATTAAGTCAGCGTCGCAACCGAACAGCGCCCTCTAACTATGCATTGTTTACACTTTCCTTTTCTGCAGAAGTCTTTGCCAAGCCTGAGCAAAGCAGTTTCAAAGTTTGCAAAGGTTTCTCCAACTACCTTGTTTTTTCTCCAAAACTCTTTCAGCTCCTTCAATGCTCTTTCAGGGCTTTTTTCTCTTATTACTTCCAGATTTTTTGCAGCCATAACAACCAGCGGAGTGGGTTTTGGGTCAGCTTTCTCCCAGAGGTCTCTTAGTTCTCTGAGGAAAATGCTCACGGTCACTTCTCCTACGCCCTTTCCCAAACTCTTTAAGCGTTTTTCTAGGTCGGAAGAGTTCAATGCTTGCTCGTGAAGTAGACTCAAGCTTCCATTGTATTTTGAGATTAGGTTGTTCATAACCTCTAGGAGCTTGTCGCTCGTTTTGAAGTCGTATCGAGTATAGCCTCCTTCATCAAGTATCTCAACCAGTCCATCCCACCCTGTCTTCAGAATCCTCTCTGGCGTTAGCACTCCGCGTCTCTCAAAGCATCGGTAAGTCTGTATGACAGAAGTTTCGCTTATGGGAGCGCCGAACAAAACTGAGGCCAGAAACCACTTAAAAATCTCGTCGTCATCTCCTTTTCTCAGGTTGATTCCGAGAATCTCTGAATACCTTTGCCCAAGATTCTCAATCAACACCGTTGTAGCTTTCATGGGAATCCTCTTGTTATCGTGTACTTAAGGCGTTATAAAAGCTGAATGTTATCTGGGTTCATAACAAAGTAAAAATCGATAAACAAGCAATAGAGATGATCAACGGTGGCACGCATGAGAACCCTAGAATGGAAAAACGGTACAGTTATCACGATTGACCAGACAAAACTGCCTGACAAAATATCTCTTCTGAAAATGAAGAAGTGCCATGAAGTGGCATCCGCTATCAAAGACATGAGGATACGGGGAGCCCCGCTCATAGGGGTGGCGGCTGCCTACGGCTTGGCCCTCACCGCCCATCATTCAAAAGCTCAAGAAAAAAGTGGTTTGATAAGGGAAATTGAACAATCAGCTGAGATTTTGAGGAAAACGAGACCGACGGCCATGAACCTTTTCTGGGCGGTGGATAGAGTTGTGAAAAAAGCGCGGGAGACCCAAGGGAGTGCAAAGGCTGTGGCTAAAGCTGTAGTCGACGAGGCTCAGAGGATGGCGGATGAAGACGTTAAAGCCAACCGCAAGATCGGTGGACACGGGGCAAAACTGATCGACAATGGAGACACCGTGCTCACTCACTGCAACGCGGGAAGACTAGCCACCGTAGATTATGGCACCGCGCTAGGGGTTATACGGGCAGCGTGGGAACAGGGCAAGCAGATCAAGGTGATAGCCACAGAAACTAGGCCTAAACTTCAGGGTGCCAGACTTACGGCGTATGAGCTAAAACGCGACGGCATTCCAGTCACACTGATCACTGACAGCATGGTCGGATATGTAATGTCTAAGGGACTGGTGAACAAGGTTGTGGTGGGAGCCGATAGGATAGTTCGAGACGCTGTGGTGAACAAGATTGGAACGTACTCCATTGCTGTGCTGGCTCATGAACACGGAGTTCCGTTTTATGTCGCCGCTCCAACATCCACTTTCGATTTAACCCGGTCCTCAAGGGATGTAATTGTTGAGGAAAGGAACCCCGAGGAAGTCACGCATTTTGGTTCCCAGAGAACTGCTCCCAGAGGGGTGAAGGCTCTAAACCCGGCGTTCGACGTTACCCCCATGAAATACGTGAGCGCCATCATCTGCGAAAGAGGTGTTCTGTCCCCAACTGAACTAAAGGACCTGCAACTTTTGGGAGAGTTTAAATCTTAAGCGTGTGCATGACAGCGTTAGAAATGATTGGAGACTGCAACTTTGAAGCAACCGGAGGGCAAGGCTGAGGCGGGCCGCGAAATCGAGTTAAAGATAAGGGCTTCACTCGGAGAGAAAGGAGTTCTGGTTTCTTCACCGGAGGACATTGAAGGGCTTTCCTTAAGAGGCTACGGAGTATCCGAAAATGAGAAGATGGTGCTCGCTTTCTATGAAGCTTTATATCTGTTAGGTAAGGGTATCCTCCAGGTTGAGGATGAAAAAACCGGCAAAGATTTGAGCTTTCAAGACGTCCTCAAGCGTTTTCAACTCGTTGAAAAGGATGCTTGGGTCAAGTATCTAATCTACCGGGATTTGAGGAGCCGCGGATATGTAGCGAGGGAAGGTTTCGGTCTTGGGATAGACTTTCGCGTGTATGAAAGGGGGGAGTATGGGAAGGAAACCGCCAAGTACCTCATATTCGGAGTTCAGGAGGGGCAACCCCTTTCAGTGGAAAAGTTGGCACGAGCCCTGAGTTATGTTCAAAGCCTGAAGAAGAGGCTCGTGCTCGCGGTTATAAACAGAAGAGGAGAGATTGTGTACTACTCCCTCTCACAGCTGACCTTAAAGTAATAAACGGGGAAAAGATTGTAGGAGGGTTAAAAGACTGCTTGGATGGTGATGGAATGCCCCAGTTTAGAACTGTTCGGGGAATGAGGGATTTTCTGCCGAAAGACGCGGATAAGATGAGATATGTAGAGATGGTTACGAGAGACCTAGCTAGGCTCTACGGCTACGAGGAGGTCATTACGCCTGTCATGGAACACTATGAACTGGTGGCGGCGAAATCCGGTGAGGAAATCCGTGAGCGCATGTACGCTTTCAGAGATATGGGCGGTCGAAGGGTGGCTTTGCGACCTGAGTTCACCGCTTCCATAGCCAGACTGGTGGCTACCAAAATGAGGAATGAGCCCAAACCGATGAAGCTGTTTTGTACTGGAAGCCTCTACCGCTACGATGAGCCGCAGTATGGGCGCTTCAGGGAGTTCTGGCAAGCCAACTACGAACTCATAGGCTCTGGTAAACCCGAAGCCGACGCTGAGATCCTCACGCTCACCTGTGACTTAATAGAAAGACTGGGATTCCGCAACTACTGGTTTAAAATTGGACACGTGGGAATTCTGCGGGGGATCTTGATTGAGGAGGGAGTGGCAGAGGAACAGCAGAACACGATCATGCAGTTGTTGGACAAAAAGAGGTGGGACGAAGCGTTGACAGTCGCACAGGAATCAGGTGCCTCGCAAAACTGCGTAGCATCCTTGAAAAAGCTCCTTGAGACTAGGGGAAAAGACGTCTCTCAGGTTCTCAAAGAGGCAAAACGGGTTGTAGAAGACTACGAGAGCGCGGTTGCCGCCGTAGAAAACCTACGGGGAATCCTCGAATTGACGAGAGAGAGCGGCGTCAAATTTGACATGCTAATAGAGGCAGGGTTTGCACGAGGACTCGAATACTACACTGGAATGATTTTTGAGCCTTATGTTCCTGAGATTGAGATAGCGGTGGCTGGAGGAGGACGCTATGACAAGCTGATCGAGCTCTTTGGTGGAGAACCAACCCCAGCGCTGGGGGTCGCCCAAGGAATAGATCGCCTAGTACTTGCCTTGAAGAAGCATAGAGTTTCTCCTGAAGTTCAGGAGGAAAACAAGGTTTTGATCATTCCAGTCGGCGAAGAGCTGAGGACGAAGGCTGTTGAAATTTCACTAGAGTTAAGGAAGGCAAAGATACCCGCCGAGGTGGAGATGATGGGACGCACGGTTTCTAAGGCTTTGTCCGACGCTGACAGAAGGAAAGTAACGCATGCCGTTATTGTAGGTCCCGAAGAACTTAGGGAAGGAAGGGTGGTTCTGAGGGACATGAAGAAAAGGAAGCAGAAAACCGTCGAAATCGAGAGCCTTTCTAAAGAAATCTTAAGAGGCACCAGCTAGATCGAGGAAACAGGTCACGCATCTTCCTTAGTTTTTCTCTTCCAAAGCCTGTCCGCAGTGTGGACAGAATTTCATGTCCTCGGACAGCACCCGCCCACATCGGCGACAAAACCTAATTATTGGCGGTGGTGGCGTTGGTGATGGCAGTTGCATGGGCGGGGGCGGAAGAGGAGTAACACCTCTTTTCCATCTTCCGTAGACCCAAATACTAAACATAACCGTGAACATCGACCACCCAACGATACCCAAGGTTAGAATCGTGAGGTCCATAGAGAGAACAAAGGGAGATGCTATGGGGTAGAAGTTTAAGGCGAGAGCGTATGCACCATACCCGCTTATATAATAGTTGAAGAACCAGTGCAAGAGTATCGGAGCCTGAGCGCCGTAAAAAAGGTACGCCAAGCCGAAGGCTACCGCGTTTATGGTCGTGGATATGCTCTTTCCAGCCTCCCAACCACCGCCTATATGAGCCAGACCAAAAGCTACCGACGTAATGGCGATCATAATCCACTCAGCCCAACTGATGCCTTTAAAGCCAAATTCGCGCACCGTCCTTACACCAAGCAACTCCTTTGCCTTGTCAGGATACAGCGGGACCAAACAAAGAGCTTTCAAGATCTGTTTCCCTGATGACGTTGCAACTCTTTCTTTTCTCATCACAAAGAGGTAAGCAATGAGAAATATGCCGATCGGGCTGATGCGAAAGCCTATTTCTTCAACCAATGGGGAGTAGGCTACCCAGAAGAAATCTTTGAAGGGTTGAAGGGGGTCTTCAGATGGCTCAAAGGGACCGGATCCCGTTGGGACTTTCAAAAAAACATGAATTATGATGAAGACTATGAACAGCATGCTCGTTATGATGGGCATAGCAAAGAGGTTGTTGTTGAAAAACTGGCTGAAGGGATGTGAGAATCCTTTTCTGATTACGCTGTGAAGGCTTTCTCTGGAAATCCAAGCGCCAACAAAGCAGAGAGCGTACACGCCCAAAAGAAACAAGAAAACCAGCCCAGCGTTGATTATCGGAGGAATAGAAAAGTCAACCACCATGAATAGTTCAATTGGGAGCCTAAGAGGGTAAAGTCTGCTAACTTCTATTCCTGAAGGGGTAAAAAAGAACAGAGCCAGCCCCAAGGGCAGCGACAAAAAGTATGAGGAAACAAGAAATAGAACTAAGACGATAAGGGGTGTCGTGAAAAGGATTTTAGAAACTGTATTCACGTCGTAACGTGCCACCACGAGACGCTCCAACAGTCTGCTTCAGTACTTGCACTAAGTTCAATGCTCGTTATTAATTAACCTTTAACTACATCTAATTTTGGATTCGCATCCGCCTAAGTTCGCTTAACAGACGTTCCTATGAGGCTTTGGAACAAGAGGGCAGAGAAAGAGCTGGCTTAGAAAATGAAGTGCGCCTTACCTAGAATCACCGAGTTTTCTCCTCTTCTTCAAAAACTATATAAACAACAAGGTTGAGTGTTAATATCCTAAGTTTAGGAGAAAGGGACTATGGCAAAAGAAGATGTTTTGAAGAGACTTAAGGAGGCCATTGTGAACTACGATGTTGAGGCAGCGGTTGAGGCCTCCAAAGAAGTAGTTAGAACTGGGTTTGACCCGCTTAAAGCAATTGAACAGGGCTTGGGAGAAGGTCTAAAGATCGTTGGAGACAAATTTGGAGCAGGCGAAATCTTCCTTCCAATGTTGATGATAGGAGCTCAAGCTATGAAGGAATCTCTAGCCATACTTGAGCCCACGTTAGCAAAGGGCGCCTCAAGAAAGGTTGTGGGCAAAGTTGTCATCGGAACCGTCGAAGGAGACATCCACGACATTGGCAAAAGCATCGTCGCCGCAATGCTCATTGCAAACGGCTTCGAAGTACACGACATCGGATGCGACGCTCCAACCTCAAAGTTCGTTGAAAAGGTGAAGCAGGTCAACCCCGACATCGTTGGAATGTCAGCCCTCTTGACAACCACCATGCCGAAGATGACCGAGATAATTAACGCCCTCAAGAAGGAGGGGCTGAGGAAAAAAGTGAAAGTGATTGTAGGAGGAGCCCCTGTCTCAGCTGCGTGGGCAGAACAGATAGGCGCGGATGCCTACGGTGAAGACGCCATGGCAGCTGTTGACGTTGCTAAAAACTTGGTAGGCAAATAAGAGGACCGCTTTTTCCTCGAAGATCGAATCGTGTGCGGACGATTTGTTAAAGGGGAAAACATCGCAGTGATGATGTAGCTGTGAAAGTCAAAGTCTGAGGTGGCTGAAGTTGGTTAGAGCAAGCCTAAACCTGCTGTCAAAAACCGAATTGGATTACATTCACAATGCAACACTAGAAATCTTAGAAAACCCTGGACTGCTGGTTCCAAGTGAACGCGCCCTAGGGATTTTAGAGAAGGCTGGGGCTAACGTTGACTACGAAAAGACTCGTGTAACTATACCCTCGCACGTAGTTGGGGAAGCCCTGAAAAAGGCTCCCAAGACCATAAAATACTGTGCCAGAAACCCAAAATATGATTTTACGCTGGAAAAAAAGGGAGCGCACTTCACAACAGACGGATATGGCGTCTACATAAGAGACTTTGAAACAGGAGAGCGAAGGAACTCAACGTCCGCAGACCTCGCCAGGTGGGCTGTGCTGGCAGACTACCTAAACATGATCCACGTTTTCTGGCCATCAATTGCTCCCACAGACTTACCAGACGCTGTTGAGGGTTTCCATGCACTGATTATATCCCTAAACAATACAGAGAAGCACGTGGAGAGCGATGCATACAGTGCCAGAGAGGCCCAGTACGTAATCGAGGTTGCAGCCGCTGTCGTTGGAGGCAGGGAAGAGTTAAAGAAGAGACCAATAATCTCAGCGGTTCAATGTCCAATTGCTCCTCTTGGATACGATAAGGGATTGATAGAAGCCGTCATAGAGTTCGCTAAGGCAGGTGTTCCAGTTGTCCCATTAGCTATGCCTTTAGCTGGCGAAACGGGACCAGTTACACTAGCAGGAACACTCGTTATCAACAACGCTGAAGTTCTAGGAAGCCTCGTCATCTCCGAGTTCGCCAACCCAGGAGCACCCGTGCTATATGGGGGGTGTCCAGGCAACATAGACTTCAAGACTGGAATGCTTGCTGTATCGCCGGAGGGAGGGTTGCTCAATGCGTCCCTTGCGCAGTTAGCCCGCTATTACAACCTGCCAAGTGAAGTTTGCGGCGGCTGTTCAGATTCAAAGGTTCTGGATGCCCAAGCCGCTTATGAGAGAACCATTAGCCTCTTCCCCGTAATGCTTTCTGGTCCAGACATCATCTGTGGTATGGGCGGGTTAGAAGTAGCCAAAGCCATGATGCCAGAACTCTTGGTCATCGACAACGAAATCCTAGAGAGCATGTCAAGAGTTGTTCGTGGATATGAGATAAATGACGATACTTTGGCATTAGATATCATTCGTAAGGTTGGACCCGGCGGCCACTATCTTGCGGAAAAGCACACCCTCAACAATTTTCTGAAGGAACACTGGGTGCCAAAAATCAGCGACCGAAAACCATACGACACGTGGGAGAAGACAGGATCAAAGGACATTGTTAAAGTGGCAAAAGAAAAGGTCAAGGAGATTTTAGCTACCCATAAGCCTGAGCCTATTCCTAAGGATGTTCAGAAAGAAATCTCTCGAATCTTGAAAAGATATGAAAAAGAAGTCTTGGGATGAACTTGGGCAACCGGCTTCGTGACAACTGAACCAAGCAATTTATGTTGTGTAGAAAACGGTGCTATGCAGAACACAGATGTCGGGCAAGAATTATTATACTAAGTCAGAATTCTATTGTGAAGAGAAAAATGGGAAAAATCATCACCGTAACATTTGAACCCGAGGGGCGCAGGGTAAGAGTACCATCTGAAACCAGCATATTCCAAGCGGCAAGAGAGGCTGGCGTCGGGATCAGAACCGAATGCGGTGGGGAAGGAACCTGCGGAAAATGCAGGGTCATCGTCGACAATAAGAGTGCCGTAACTGAAGTGGTAGACGCGGAGAAGGCTCACCTATCTCCAAGAGAAATTGATCTAGGTTACAGGCTAGCTTGCCGCACAATCCTAAAGCAAAACGTTACGGTGATGGTTCCCGAAGAAAGCAGAATTGGAGCACGCAAAATCCAGATTATTGGTTTGGAAAGGCCCGTACCACTAAACCCGTCGGTTAAGAAATTTCACGTTGTGCTACCGAAGCCTACACTGTCCGATGTTAGGCCAGATTTAAAGAGACTCCTCGATCACCTAGAGGATGTGTACGGCCTTAAAGGATTGGAAATTGAATACGAAATTTTAAAGAAACTACCTGATATTCTTCGTGATGCAGATTGGGGCTTCACGGTTGCGATCTGGAACGATCGAGTGATCATCGCGGTTGAAGCGGGAGACACCTCAGACAAACTCTTGGGGTTAGCCATTGACATTGGTACGTCGAAAATAGTTGGCTATGTTGTTGACCTAATAACGGGTCAAACTCTGGGTGTGGGATCTGTTGAAAATCCGCAAGTTATGCATGGTGAGGACGTCATATCGCGAATTACGTTTGCCATGGATGGTGAGGAAAAGCTGAGGGTGTTGCAAAAATTGGCAGTTGAAGGAGTGAACGACGTTCTACACGAAGCGTGCACCCAAGCAAATGTTGACGCGAACAATGTCTATGAAGCAACAGTAGCTGGAAACACAGCCATGCATCACTTTCTGTTAGCTATTCAACCAAAATATCTGGCCCTTGCACCATATACGCCGGCTGTAAGGAAGTCAATAAACGTTAAAGCCAAAGAATTGGGCATAGAAATCAATCTGAATGGCGTTGTTTATACTCTACCAATAATAGCGGGTTTCGTCGGCGCAGACGCTGTTGGAGACGTCTTGTCCAGCGGGATTCACGAGTCCGGGGAGCTCTCCTTACTTTTAGACATAGGAACAAATACAGAAGTTTTTGTTGGTAACGCCGAAGACATCTTGTCTTGCTCCTGCGCTTCAGGTCCAGCTTTCGAGGGAGCCCACATCAAACATGGAATGAAAGCTGTAACTGGCGCAATCGAGAAGGTACGGATTAGCCCAGAAACTTACGAAACTGAATACGAAACAGTAGGTGACGTAAAGCCTGTGGGCTTATGCGGGTCTGCGATGGTTGATGTTGTGGCTGAAATGTTAAAAGGCGGAATCATAAACCAACATGGAAGATTTAGCTCTAGCATAAAAACGCCACGACTAAAAATGGTTGATGCTATTCCAGAATTTGTTCTGGCATGGGGAAATGAAACCGCAACAAGGAAAGAGATAGCGGTTACACAAAAGGATATTAACGAGATACAGCTGGCGAAGGCTGCAATGTTTACTGGCTGTTCAATCTTGATGAAGAGGAAGAGGGTAAAAAGGGAAGACCTCGACCGAGTATTTATCGCAGGCGCATTCGGAAGCTACATCAACCCTGAAAACGCAAAGTTCATCGGCTTAGTGCCCGACGTGCCAACAGAGAAAATAAGATTTGTCGGCAACACAGCGGTAACAGGCGCCAAAATGGCTCTAATCTCAAGGGAGGCAAGGGAAACAGCTGAGGCTCTTTCAAAGAAAGTTCGGTATCTTGAGCTTGCAATTGATCCTGATTTTAGCCAAGAATTTACTTACGCCCTAGTTATTCCTCACAAGGATCTAGACAGGTTTCCTTCAGTTAGAAAGCATTTGGAGTCATTAGTGCGATGACCTAGCTAGACTACGACCCCTATTGACAAGTCAACGACCTATTATTAAGAGAAATGTCATAAATACTTTGGTTAATAGAACAAGAACTAAAGAAAAAGTGAGGTGAGAGAATGGGCGTTGTCATGGT
>Ga0315307_1000304_pt1 | contig 20771 bp, 19 predicted proteins | sample TDP2_MG_FD_203079 | JGI IMG/M metagenome (GOLD analysis project Ga0315307, IMG submission 203079) | Freshwater sediment microbial communities from Lake Towuti, South Sulawesi, Indonesia - TDP2 | ecosystem: Environmental > Aquatic > Freshwater > Lake > Sediment | place: Indonesia: South Sulawesi...
GCGAAGAGTTGGAGAACGCTGAGGAAGAAGGCATAGAACTGGAGCTCCTCACCAATCCCTCAAGATTCATCGGCGACGCTCATGGATGTGTGGGAGGCATCGAATGTATCCGTATGCAGCTGGGAGAACCAGACGAGTCTGGAAGGAGGAGGCCAACCCCGGTTAAGGGATCTGAGTTCAAAATGGATATGGATACAGTAATCGTTGCCATCGGTCGCTATCCGAACCCCTTGATACAGGCTACAACTCCACAGCTTAAGACGACGAAATGGGGCACCCTAATTGTAGACCCTGCCACGGGCAGGACGAGCATGGATGGTGCATATGCAGGGGGAGACATTGTAACTGGTGAGGCTACGGTGATCAGCGCCATGGGAGCTGGCAAGATTGCAGCGAGGAGCATTCACGACTTCCTGACGAGGAAGACGCACATCGCACGACAGTAGCCGGGTTGTCAAATATGATAGAACGGCCGAGCAGTCGATTGAGGATAGGTCACACTTGCGGATTTCGAGGCGGACATGTACCTCCAGCACGTTGCTGGGCAGTCCGAAACTTGAATAGAAGCAAATCCCACACGCCACAGACAAAAGCTGGATCAGCACCTTCAGGCGACAGCTGTGCCCGCAGAGTTGGGTCTCTGGGCCTGGGCGAAACTTGCTCTGGCATCACCACCGCCCCCGCCCAGCAGGCCCAACGACAACCATGGAAAACCTGTAAGTCGTCTGCGACGTTAGGAATGTGATATCGTCTTTATTACTCATGGATAGGTCTTGAGATTTCAAAGGCCCTGCAAAATCCTGACGAAATTCATGTCGCGTCCCAGCCCGCACGCGGCTTATGCGCACTTGCTCAGTCTTTGCATTCGACGAGCTTGTCCACTGTCAAAGAGCGGGATCAGATCGATAGACTGCAAGCGTTAAACGCTAAATAATGGCTCCCACAACCATTGATGGCCACCACTTTGCGAGGCTAGTTGACCTCGAGGAGTGAATAGTCTGTCCATCAAGTTTGACGGTGTGGAAATCGAAGACACCTTCGCCGAAATGTTTCCCATGTGGGTCTCGCGCTTTCTCATCACGGCTCAGAACGAGAGGTGGGCCAAGACAGCTGCGCAATCGACTGTCGGCTTCGCTTCATCGATAATAATGTCGCCAGCAGAGGCAGGTATCGAAAGATTCGTCGCGTCAGCCGAGACTCCTGACGGACGACCAGGAGTCGTCGTCCAAGTTTACCATAGGGCTGGCTACGCCCTTAGAGGCCAGCTTATCTCGAGAATAGGGCAGTGTGTGATGACTTGTCCCACCACTGCCGCTTACGATGCGCTTCCTCAGGCAAAGCGGAGGATCAAGGTTGGAGCGAGCATCAAGATGTTCGGTGACGGATACCAGCGAAAAGAGCGCATCGGAGACAGGGTTCTATGGAAGATACCTGTCATGGAAGGAGAATTCACGGTCGAGAGCCGATTCGGAGTGAAAAGAGGCATAGCAGGTGGAATGTTTCTCATACTCTCGAAAGACCAGCCTTCTGGCTTAGAGGCTGCGGAGAAGGCTGTCGAGGCTATTATGGCAGATAACGACGGGGCGATTCTGCCATTTCCGGGCGGCATCTGCAGGTCAGGCTCGAAGGTCGGATCGCAGAAGTACAAATTGCCTGCGTCGACCAACCAACGGTTCTGCCCGACCCTGAGAGTTTCTCTGTCAGACTCATTGCTGCCCGAGAACGCCAAGAGCGTCTATGAAATAGTCGTCAACTCAGTAACACCTAATGCCATGAAAAAAGCAATTGGCTTGGGGATTAGGGCAGCTGCAAGAACTTCGGGAGTACTGAAAATCACGTCCGCCAACTATGGTGGAAAGCTGGGACCCTACAAGCTAATGCTCAAGGATGTTCTGCAGGCCTGATTGGTCTGGCCATCTGGATTCCCAGCTCAAGAAACACCTATTCTTCAGTCTTGAACACCCAACCGTCTTTCTCCGATCGAATCTGCTCCAATATCTTAGACGCTTGGTCCGTCGGGAGGACAAGGAAGAGCTTCGCCACATGTTTACAGAAACGTTTCTCACCTGTGAATTTTGACCAATCGGCACAGTTGTGCGCGATGAGGTGATTTCCGACATCAACCTCTATGAAGTAGTCCCTAATTTCAGCCTTGATTCTGCCGAGATCATTGCGGATCATTCTGATCTCGAAGTCCCCAATCGACTTGGCCCTCAACAGCCTTCCACGGTCAAGAAACGAGAGCAACAGCTCTTCAACGGGAGATAACGCGGTGCCGAAGGCTTCAAGCGTGGCCTCCGACATCTCAAAACCAATTCTTGGCGAAGCGATTCTCCTCCGCTCTCGGATACTCTCGAGTGCTTCGAGTTGAGAGTTGCTGGCCTTTCCTAGCATCTTGAGAACTTCAATGCAGTTCTCGACCGCATATCCGTGGTAATGATTGTTGAAATATCCGTAGATTCTGTCTACGCTCTTCTCAGCGTCTTTGAGCTTCGGGATCCACGGCTCAAGCTCCGCCGTTGAATACCGGTAGTTGTACCAAGGACGCCTGCCTCTTCCATGCCATCTAAAATATGCGAAGCCCGCCGTGAGCTCCACTGACGGTGGAAGTAGGGGTTCATCTACAACCGTGTACGCGACACCGTACTTTGAAAGAAGGCTCCGAGACGCGTTACCGATCCAAGATGTATGTCTGAACTCGACGGCAAACTCGTATTCTCCCGGCAGCATTGCGAAGAAGCTCTCAAGTCTTTGAGAGTGTTCACGCTTGAAGCTCGGCGGGAGTTGAATCAATATCGGGCCGAGCTTCCCCGCCCTATGCAGAGGCTCCATAAGCTCGAGGAAGTTGGTCAGGTCCGCGCCTATTCCTTGAGTCGGGTCTAAGCCTTTGTCATGCGTTATCAAACCTGGAAGCTTGGCTGAGAAGACGAAGTTGTTCGGGGAAAGCCTCAGCCAACCGAAGACCATGCCTTTACTTGGATATCTATAGAAGGTCGAGTCTATCTCGACCGTGTCGAAATACCTGCAATACTGCGAGAACTTCTTCTCCTCTTGAGAGTAAAAGATGCCCACCCATTCCCTGTAGTCCCAGCCGGAGGTGCCGATCCTGACCGTACTCAAGAGAAGTCGCCAAACCGTTTAAGCCGAGAACCCCGATAGAAGCTTTTGTGCCTCCTGAAAAGGGAAAGATATACATCGGAACAGGCGGCTGGAGCTACTTCAATGTTCCAGGGGATAGACTGCAGGCTTACTCGCGCTGCTTTGACTTCGTGGAGGTAAACTCCACCTTCTACAGGTATCTAGATCCCGTCGTTGTCTCATCTTGGCGCAACAGAGTGCCGAAGAGCTTTCTCTTCGCTGTCCGCTGCCACCGAGACGTCACACATCGGTTCGGGCTCAGCCCGGCAGCCCTAGACCCATATTTCAGGTTCCATAAATCGATCGAAGCGTTGAATGCAGACGTAATCGTGTTCGAGACACCGCCGGACTTCACGCCATCAGAACCCAACGTATCGAATGCGATGAGCTTCTTCGGCAGGATAGACACTGATGAATGTGCCACAGCTTGGGAGATCCGAGGAAAGAGCTGGCTGGCAGCAGAAGCCAGAAAAAGACTCCTCAAAATCCTCTCAGATTTTGACATAACACATTGTGTAGACCTCTCACAAGACGACCCGGTCTACACAGGAAAGCTGGTATACTCCAGGCTTTTCGGACCCCTAAAAGAGAAGGCGATGCACAACAAATACGAGTTCGACGATAGCGAACTGACGAACGTCAATACGAAGGCGCAGGCGCACTCCACTAAGGGGAAAAAAGTAGCACTTAGCTTTCATGGAATACGGATGTACCACGACGCGGCCAGGCTGAAGAAGTATAGTGAGACCGGACGCTTTCCAACGGCCACCTTTCGGACAGGGACGCAGTCCATGAAGGACGCGATAGAAGAGGAGGTTACGTTTCCTTCTACCAAGAGACACATCTTGGAAAGAGCCGGTTGGAGACTGATCGACTGGACTGAGGATCAGAGAGTCAGAGTCTCCACCCTTCTGGAACAGATAGAAGAGGGACGATACGAGACAGTTGAAGACGTGCTCGCAAGAGTCATGAGAAAAACCAGATAATGGTCCGTGCATGCACCTCAAGAGGAGATCAATCACTCAGCACTTTGATGAAGTCGGTTCCTCCCGCTTCATGTGCTCCAACAACTATCCTCGCCGACTGCGCTCCCGATCTGGTGTCGACGACTTTCTCGAGCATTCCTCTGACAAGGATGTGTTCACCGTCGTACGCCGAATCGCAGTATAGACCTTCGAAAGAGACCAGCTCGGAGACCTCTGCAGCTAACGGCTCTGAAAGGTCCTTCTGAACAGAGATTCTATAGATCGCTGGAAGATACAGGGACTCAGAGCTGTCGGTGACCTCGGCCTCGACCGTAATTAGTCCAATCGATCCAAAGATCTTGTCGCCATACGATTCATTGATTTCGCTATCATCCCGAATCGGGTGAACAGAGAACTCTGAACCCTGAAAGACACCTTTCCCCCACTTCCTTTGTAGAACCCTAGCGGCGTCCTTATTTGAGATCGGATGGTTTCTCTCTTTGTCAATGCACCATCTCTCGGCTCTCGCCTTGTCGAAAGGCTTGATCGGCGATGTGTTGGATGTCATCATCTCTCTGAGAGCCGCACGCACATTCATGGCATTGTCGTATCCATAGACCGTGAGGTCCATGTCGGAGAAGGATGGATTGTGAAGATCCAAGGCAATGGAGCCGGTAACGCCCAGAACCGACGTGGATACATCGGCGGAACGTGAGATGGTTTCTGCCAGCTGTACGCTCTTCGCTTGGAGGGGATCCAATCTGGCTAACGTCAGGAGCTCAGCCAATTTCTGTTCAGGCCGATACCAGCGCAAGACGCGGTGAAGCGGAACGCAAGTGGTTTCTGTGCCTATGAACTCCGATCTGAAAAGATACTCTGGATAGTTCTTCCTGAGATACTCCTCGGTCTCTCGCACTGAAGGTACGGAGTACGTTCGCAGAACTCGTTGATAGTGTCCATCTGCTCTGCGCCACCTACCCTCAGGGGAAGGAACATACTTCAAGTACGCGACTGCTCTGTCATCAGGGTGCAGATATCCCACTACTGCGAAGATCAGTCTCTCCCGAGTTTCCAGATAGTCTCTGTCCTTGATCTTCCTCATTTGGCGTCCCTTAATCGCACCATATAGTCGGTCTTTATGCCTCCCATGACCAGACGGAAGAACCGTTCCCCTCTCCCGTCCACAGACTCTATCTTTCCCTGCGCCTCCACAAGATCGCCTTCGGCCGCCTGTTCGCAGAATCTCCCTCTAAAAGACATTATCTGCCGTATCGTGACTTCATTAGTTTCGGGCGGAGAGACCTGCTTTACCAGATAGCTGTTTGGGGTGAAGATGGCTTCAGAGCTGTCAGTGACCACGAATCTGAATTTGCCGTAGCCGACATTTCTGCAGATCTCGTCTCCATACTTGGCGTGAACTTCGCTCCAGTCCTTCACAAAGCGTAGAAAGTAGTCTCTTTGTCTAAACTTCCCCTGCATAATCTTCTTTCGTTCATTTCTGAGGAACTCTTCAAGCCCGATCTTTGTGTCTCTGACTCTGAAGTCGTAGAGTCTTAGGAGTTCTGTCTCGTTGTAGCCTCTGATATCTTTACCAGTTTTCACGAGCCTTCTCATTGTTTCATAGACTCTTCTGCACAAGGTCTCGCCGTAAAAGACTAGATCGAGATCTGAGGTCTCGTTATGCAGCCCCAAGAGAATGGATCCAGATATTCCGAAATTCTGCCATGGAGTCTCGGCCTCTTGGCGAATTATCCGCGAGAAAGCGAGGGCATCTGACTCGAGCGCGTCGCGTGGCCCTCTCTGCCTGAGATCCCTCAGGAATGCCACTGGTCTGTAATGGATAGTCACCATTTGATGCGGTATCAGGCAGACTAACTCGCCAAGAAAGGAATCGGAGTGAAGATAGTGTGGAAACCTTCTCCGTACCACCTCCAGCCTCTCTGCAATCCCATAAACCTTTGAATATGCCACTTCTCCTCGGAATCTTCCTCCGGTTGGATCGGGCAGGTATCTTAGGAAGCCTATCGTGCCGCTTGGGGGATGCACTAGCCCCTTCGCCTCGAAGATAGCGCCCTCGACTGTCTCGAGAAAATCACCTTCACGTGCCGATATTGGCGACGTTCAATCTCCCACCCATCGCGGAGTTTTGCGGATTCCGTTATTAGCTGAGATGTTACGAATCTATTTGACCTTCAATGTCAAGTTTTGGTTTGGAAGATGACGTCGCAAGGGCAATTCAGCTGGCCATACTTCTGGAGGTCAGCGCATATCCGAAGCCTGGGAACGTTCACAGGACGGCCGGATACTCGCTCACTAGGTATGAGCATTTCTTGGCTTCAGCTGTCTCTTTGTATCCGAGCTTGCGCGGAGCATGCGTGACAGGCACGGAGATCGCCAAGGGAGTCAGATCCTACGAAGATGCGCATCTCGGCCGCCTAGTAAGAAACTCTGTTGATGAAGTGATGAGCTGGCAGAGCGGCGGAAATACCTCTTTGGGCACTGTCCTGCTCGTTGTTCCTCTGACGGTGGCTTCGGCCTTTACAAGGGCTCTGGCAAGAGACAGCAAGGAACATCTACGGGAGGCTCTTGCCAAATTGATCAGATGCGCAACGCCAGAAGATACCGTCGAAATCTTCAAAGCAATAAGATCTGCGAAGCCCGGAGGGCTAGGAGTCTCAGATGAATACGACATTTTTGAACCGAGCGTGGACAAGCGACTAATCGAAAGAGGCATCGTTCCTCTTGAAGTATTCCAAATATCTTCGAAGCGGGACTCCATATCCTCTGAATGGACAACCGGTTTCGATTTCACGTTTCGATACTCCCATCCCACGCTGGTAGATGAACTTCAGAAAACCAAGGACATCAACGCCGCAACGGTTCACACTTTCCTTCGCATTCTCCGAGAGAGGCCTGACACGCTCATAGCGAGGAAAACTAGCCTTGAGAGATCACGCTCCATCTCTCTTCGTGCCAAGAAGGTGCTAGATATGGGCGGACTTCAAACCAGTGAAGGTGTGAGAGCCGTCAGCGCCTTCGATCAAGATTTGAGGTTGGAAGGCAACCTCCTTAACCCTGGGACGACCGCCGACCTAACCGTTGCCGCTCTGTGCCTCTTAACTCTGGACGGATACAGGCCCTAGAGCGATCTCCATCCTCTTGTTGAAGCGACCCTTGTTCTCAACCTTCACGACTCTGATCGAGCCGATCTCTCTTGTGTTCGATACGTGGGTTCCACCGTCAGCCTGCATGTCGACGCCTTCTATCTCGATCACGCGCACAGTCGTTAGCTCCGCTGGCAGCAAGTTGATTTTTGTACGTATCAGATCGGGTATCTTGAAGGCCTCTTCTCTGGGCAGCATTCTGACGTTGAATCGTCTTCCTTCTCCGATTATCTTGTTCGATTCAGCCTCGATTGTGGTTACCCTAGCAGGCGTCAGATCCTCTAGATCAAAATCCATTCTCGCCTTGTCAAGGTAGATCTGCCCGCCTGTGACTAGCGATCCAAATAGTTTGAAAACGACACCGCACAGGACATGGAGAGCAGAATGGAATCTCATGTACCGGTACCTTGTCTCCCAGCTGATCGTTCCGTCTACCGTAGATCCGATTTCAAGGGGTTGGCCTCCAAGCCTATGAACAACTTCACCGGCTTCCTTCCCCACAGAGACTACGGGTATTCTCCTTTCGGCCGCCTGCAGCTCTCCAGTATCGCATGGTTGGCCTCCTCCGCCAGGATAGAAAGCCGTACGATCAAGGATGGCTGATTGATCCTTTGAGGAAATTACGTTGGCGGTGAACTTCCTGAGGTAGCTATCAGTCAAGTACAGAAGCTCGGTCGGCAATCTTTCGATTCCCAGCCAAAAAGGTGGAGAATATCTATTGTTTGGCTCCGCAATTTGGGCAGAACTTTGAATCGACGGAGACCTGATGTCCGCAGCTACTGCAGTACTTGGACACAGAGGTGGTTTGTCCTCCCAAGCCGGTGCCGCAACTGGGGCAGAACTTCGAAGTCGCGGGTATCGCTGCTTTGCATGATGGACATGCGAGAAGCGCTACCGCGGGAGTCGACGCGGCCATGCCTGGCTGGAATATCTGAGGGATGAGCACTAGCCCTGTCCCTACTCCTGCACCTGGAGACTTTGCTAGTTCCTTTGCAGTCTCTTTCACTGTTTGCATTCTCAGTAACTCGTCTGTCCCGATCCTTCCGGTTTTGATCCAGAAGAGCTTCTCCCGATATTCTGGCGTCGTATCTATGCCTTCGAACTTGAGGTCGACGACCTCCAGTCCAAGTCTCTTGAATGAGTCGATCATGGCCGCCTTTGTAGTTATTGATGTCTCGTCAAGCTTTGTGAAGACTGCGAGTAGATCATATTTGGAGAGTTCGTCTATCATTTTCTCGTTTATGAATCCTCGAATGAAGTTGTTTACGTCCCCTGTTGTGTAGGCTTTCTGGCCTCCGACGATCTCGACTACGAAAAGCTGCGGATTCTCGACTCTGAACCAGAATGAGCCGAAGACTTCCAATGGAGCTAGCTCTGTCGTCTGGGCTCGGGCTCCGTATTTCCCGGAGAACTGTTTAACTGAGACGAAGATGACCGTCGCGGTGAACGGTGAGGTCCCATACCCGGCTATAGCTGAGAGGACTTTGGTTAAGAGAGGGAGATTTAGCGTCGTTATGGTGTGGCGGCCCGGGCCAAAAACGTCGTACGCTTTGCCATCCCTGAAGAAGACTGCCACCTCAGTCTCGTGAACTATGAGTTGGGCTCCCCAAGTTATCGTCTCGTTCGGATATCTCCATACGATATCATCCGCAGATGGATTGAGCCATTCGACTACTTGTGGCATTCTCTACCCCTCCAGTGTTTTCCCTATCAGGTCAGACCTCTGATCGAACTCCTTCTCGAGGGTCTCGAGCGCTTCATCGAGCCCCTCGATGTAAGCACGAGCATTTTCAAGTTTTCCTGCGGAGACCTCTTTGTTGAAAGCCTCGGCCTTATTTTCAACAGATTTCATTGACTCGAGTTGCTTCAGATCTTGTTCGACTACTTCGTCGAGTCTTCTCTCATCCACCTTCACTACGTTGAAGAAGCCGCTGTAAACATAGCTGGCGTGTCTGATCTTCTGCTCTACTCTACCCGCTTTGGCCAGCAAACGGTCCATTTCAGTCCAAATCTCCGTCGCTTTCATGTCGACGATCTTCTGATAGATCTTCTTCAAGTTGTCTCTGACTCTGTTCAGTCTTGATCGCAGATGGCTGCGGATCAGTCTGTCCGTCTCTCTTCGAAGCTCCTTCTCCTTATACCCTTTGAACCCCGGCAGAACAAGCATTATCTTCTCAGTGAATCTGACGCCTTCTCGGACTTCGTCGAATGATGTTTTCGAAGCCAACGCTCATCTGTCGCTTACTCTCAAGCGGCTCTTTATTAAGATTCAGTGACCCCTGCGTCAAACAGGAGTCTCATCTTCTGAAGAAGCCCTTGCTTTCCCTCTCGGCCTCCTCCCCCATCTCCTTCGCCAGCTCCCCGAGCAGCTGTCTCTGCCTCGGACTGAGCCTCGTCGGAATGCGCACTACAACCTTCACGAGTTGATCTCCACGTCCGTATCCGTTGAGAACGGGCATCCCCTTCCCTTTCAGTCTGAATATCGTATCGGGCTGAGTACCCGGCGGTATCTTGAGAAGGGCTTTGCTTCCAAGCGTAGGGACCTCTATGTCAGCTCCAAGAGTAGCTTGAATGACAGAGATCGGAACTTCACAATAAAGGTCGTTTTCATCTCGCCGCAGTATGGAGTGTGGCCTGACTCGGATAGCTATCATTAGGTCGCCAGGAGGTGCGCTGCGACCGCCTGCTTCTCCCTCACCTGCGAGTCGTAAATAGGAGCCCGTGTCCACGCCTGGCGGAATCCTGACGCGAATCTTCCGAGTCCTGCGAACCTGGCCTGTGCCACGGCACTCTTGGCATGGGGACTCTATGATGGTACCTCTTCCACCACATCTATCGCAGGTGACTATCTGGAAGAATCTGCCGAATCCTGAGGATCTTCCATACTGAACCCTGCCTGACCCTTGGCACTTCGGACAGGTCTTCGGAGATGTCCCCGGTCTGGCTCCTGTGCCATGACAGGTGTCGCACATCTCAATTCTTGGTATTGTAACCTCTCTTTCGATTCCTGTCGCTGCCTCTTCGAGAGTCACCGTGACTTCTGTCTCGAGATCTCTGCCTCTTACCGGTCCACGAGGCCTGCGTCCTCCAAAGAATATGTCGAATATGCTACCGAATGGTCCAAATCCGAAGTCCCGGAAGAGGCTGTCGAAGTCGACGCCACCGAATATGTCTTCTTGCGTGTATCTGCCACTTATGCCTGCGTGGCCGAATTGGTCATAGAGTCTGCGCTTTTCGTCGTCCGAGAGGACTGCGTATGCCTCTGAGATCTCTTTGAACTTCTCCTCCGCATCAGGAGACTTGTTTCGGTCTGGATGATACTGAAAGGCCAGTTTTCTATAGGCAGCTTTGATCTCGTCTTTGTTTGCAGTTCTTGAAACTCCCAGTATGTCGTAGTAGTCACGCCTGTTGCTCACTTGAGATCACTGATTAGGTCTTGGGTGAAAGAGAGTAGGATCGAGCCTATGAGCTCGAAAATACGCCATCGCACGCTACTTCTTTGGCTCGTCGACCACCTTATAGTCTGCGTCCACAACCTTCTCCTTTTTCTCTTCTTCTCCGGCTTTCGCCTTCTCTGACCCAGCCTGCTCCTGTGCTTGCCTCTGAGCTTGCTGGTATATGCTCGCGCCCGCTTCTTGCAAGACCTTGGACAGCTCCTCCATCTTTGACCTGATCTTAGACACGTCCTTGGACTCGATTTCCGTCTTCAGCTCATTGATACCCTTCTCGATGCGGTCCTTGTGATCTTTCGACAGCTTGTCTCCTAGCTCTTTCAGGGTCTTCTGAGCAGTGTACATTAGAGCGTCTGCGGCATTCTTCGTCTCGGCTTCCTCTCTAGCTTTCTTATCCTGCTCAGCGAATTGCTCCGCCTCCTTGACCATCCGCTCTTTCTCTCCTTTTGACAGCTTTGTTGAGGCTGTGATCGTGATCTTGGTTTCTTTCCCCGTTCCAAGATCTTTAGCGGTGACATTCAAGATGCCGTTCGCGTCAATGTCGAATGAGACTTCGATTTGTGGAACTCCTCTTGGGGCGGGAGGTATGCCGCCTAGGTTGAACTGCCCTAGGGAGACGTTGTCTCTGGCCATGGCGCGTTCGCCCTGAAGAACGTTAATGGTAACTACAGTCTGGAAATCGCCAGCCGTCGTGAATACTTGGCTCTTCCTAGTTGGGATGGTGGTATTCCGCTCAATGATGTGAGTAGTCACCTCGCCGAGAGTCTCTACACCCAAAGACAGCGGGGTAACGTCGAGCAATACGAGACTCGAGATCTCTCCGGCTAGAACACCTCCTTGGATCGCTGCTCCCATGGCCACGCATTCCATGGGATCAATTCCGCGCTCCGCGGGCTTTCCGAGCAGATCCTCAACGAACTTTCGTACCATCGGCATTCTAGTCTGGCCGCCGATAAGAATGATCTTGTCAACCTGATCCGGAGTTAGCTTCGCATCTGCGAGAACTCGCCTTATCGGGTCTTCGATCTTCTCGACTATCGGCATCGTCAACTGCTCGAGCTTGGTTCTAGTCAGAGTCGTGTGAAGGTGCTTCGGACCGGTCGAATCTGATGTGATGAAAGGTAGGTCCATATCTGTTGTCATGAGGTTTGAAAGTTCGATCTTCGCCTTTTCAGCAGCTTCCTTGAGTCTTGTCATCGCCATCTTGTCCGGCCGCAGATCTATGCCCGTCTGCTCCCTGAACTCATCCAATAGGTACTCAACTACGGCGTTATCGAGATCTGTCCCGCCGATCTTGGTGTCACCGCTCGTCGCCAGTACTTGGAAGACCCCCCCGCCGAAGTCCATCGCCGTCGTGTCGTTCGTTCCTCCGCCGAAGCTGAAGACCAAGATCTTCTGGTCCTTCTCAACTCTGTCAAGGCCATAGGCCAGCGCTGCCGCTGTAGGTTCGTTAATTATTCTAACGACGTCAAGTCCAGCGATCTCTCCCGCGTCCTTCGTCGCCTGCCGTTGATTGTCGTTGAAGTGCGCAGGAACAGTGATGACAGCCTTCTTCAACTTGGCGCCCAAGAATGTCTCCGCGTCTCTGGCAATCTTCTGAAGTATGAAAGCCGAGATTTGCTGGGGAGTATAGGTTTTGCCGAGAACTGAGACCTTGTAGTCCGTTCCCATCTTTCTCTTGATTTCAAATATGGTTCCATCTGGATTCGTGACCGCTTGGCGCTTGGCAGGCTCTCCCACCAGCAGCTGGCCTTCCTTTGTGAAGGCGACGACGGATGGGAACATCTTTCCGGCTATCGTAGGTCCTTCTGCGCTAGGAACGATTATCGGCCTGCCGGCCTCCATCATGGCAGCTGCTGAGTTGGTTGTTCCCAGATCGATTCCCAAAATCTTCTCTTTTGATTCACCCTTGTCTTGACTCATCCGGAATCACCCTCAGCAGTCTTTGCAGCTTCTTCTTGCGAAATCTGTCCAACTTTGACCAGACTGGGTCTAATAACCTTACCTTTGAAACTGAAGCCTTTTCGAATCTCTTCAACTACTGACCCTTCGCTGGCCTTATTTGCGGGTACCTTTGCCACCGCGAAATGTAGCCTCGGGTCGAAGGGTTTCCCGACCGATTCGATTTCTTCCAGGCCTTCTTTTCCGAGCAATTCTCTCAGTTTCTTGAGGGTCATCTCGACTCCTCTGAGTAGCGCTTCCTTGTCGTCTGTTTTCCGTCCTTCGACGACGGCCAGCGAGAGCTCGTCTAGAACTTCAACCAGGTCTGTTACTAGGCTTTCGTTGGAAAACTGCGCGAGCTCGTCGATCTCTCTGATGACTCTTCTGCGATAGTTCTCGAAATCTGCTTGCAGGTACTTCATCTGATTCTGAAGTCGAGAATTCTTTGATCGTTCTTCTTCGACTTGTCTCTTCAAAGACTCGATATCGCCCTTTAAGTCTGCAATCTGATCCTGTTCTGATGCGATAGTTGTTTCGTCCTTTTTCATCGGTTGTTCCGCACCTTCTCCTTCTGGAGTCACCGATATTGCCAAGACAACTGCCTCCGTCTTCTGACAAAAATCAAGGGCATCTATATAAACATCAAATGGGGCGATTCATCGGTCTACGCGGGAATGTCACTTCTCAGGACGGCGCCTGTGGCGCCGTCGGCGGTTGCCGAATATCTCTTGCCCTTATATTCGTAAACTATCTCCCAGATCGGTGCGTGTAGGTATGAAACGCTTCCAACGCTAAACTCTGTCTGGATCTCGACAATTCTGTCCACGTCTTTCGAGATCAGAAGCCTGTGATGCGCCTCTATCTCTTGCTTGGCACGGGCAACAGCTTCGTCAGAGCTGATCTCGCTGTTGAGAACTTTCGCTCCGCTCGTTATTTTTGCCAAGGTGAAAGGTATCTTACCGTTTGTTGGAAGTTCGTACTCGCGCGCTGGGAAGCTGGTGTCTCTCTGGGCTTCTACTATCCAATCATAGTTCTTGGACAACTTGCCTGTTCTAACCGTGCCAGAGCCGATTCTCTCAAAGATTCCTTGGTAGGTTGTATTCGCTTCAACGGTCACTATCCACAGCGGAACGAAGGTGAGATTCACCTCTTGCATTTTCGCTTTTTTGGCAAGATCCTGCGGCATGACGAAGCCTGACCGCATCCAAGCTCTGAGTATCTCCTCGGCCTCGTGCTTGTCGTATTTGTTAACATACATAGAATGTTCCAGAACGAAAGGTGTAGCTGTGTCAACTGCGTTCGTGAAGCCACAGTACTTGCAGGTAATCAACACTTCTCCAGGTTCAGGTGCCAACGGAGCTCCGCAGTGAGAACACTCGATCTTCTTGACGATCTCGGTCATCCCAAGTACCCCGAGCCAAAGGCTTTCATACTAGTTGCCAAATTCACGCACGTGATCCCTATGGCAAGCTTGGCCAGACTCCAAATGGTTATGACCTACACTATATTTCTGGTCTTCGCGGTACTGTTCGCGTTCTTGGCTGTGCTCACGTACATCTTTCAGATCAACATCTTGATCGCTGTCGGTTTGGCCGCGATCTTCATATTCATTGAGTATGCGATCGGTCCGGTGTTAGTCGAGGCTTCAACCCGGCCGGTGGCAGTTTCAAGACAAGAGAGTCCTTGGCTTCATGATACGGTGAAATCCATGTCAGAAAAAGCAGGCATACCAATGCCCAGAATCGCGATCGTCGAAAACAGCACGCCCAACGCCTTCGTGTATGGGCGCACATCCTCGGATGCGACGTTAGCCCTCCATAGAGGCCTGGTCGATCAGCTGAACAAAGATGAAGTGGTGGGCGTCATCGGCCACGAACTCGGGCATATCAAGCATAGGGATTTCGTCATCATGACCATGCTCTCCGCAGTTCCAATCATGGCTTATCTGGTCGCAAGGCTTTCCTTCCAATCGTTCGCATTCGCTCCCAAAGCGAGAAGGAAAAACGAAGGTGGTATAGGCATCGCGATCCTTGCGGCAGCCGGGGTATCATTTGTTGTTTATCTTTTGTCTCAGCTGTTGGTGTTATCCCTTAGCCGAGCTCGTGAACACTACTCAGACGCTTTCTCTGCCTACATGACAGGAAAACCTCGTGATCTCGAGAGCGCCTTGACGAGGATTACATATGGACTCTCCTTGACAAGGTCGGAACCACACGGAGCGAGAGCCTTCTTTATCCAAGACCCGTCCAGAGCCAAACTCGAGATGGCCGAGATAAGTGAGAAGAAAGAGCAGTATGACTTGGACAGAGACGGCGTCCTAGACGAAAGAGAGCTTCAGCTGGCGATGCGTGAGGAGGCACGTTCATCTTGGAAGAGCGTGAATGCTTTATTCTCCACGCACCCTCCGACCTTCAAGCGTATTCTGCTGCTGAGGCAGATGGAGACCGAGATCGAAAAAGGGCAGCTTGCCGCCTCAGACATCTACAAGCGAATATGATCGATCCTTCGAACCACAACAATTGGATAATGGGAGATCCCGTCCAACATCTCCCAGCTCACAGAGTCAATCTTCGTTCCGAATCTCTCTGCCATGTCCCAAGCGGTTCTGCCAGCCCCATAGCCTCTTGCCCGGTGGGCCAGCTCCGCAAGCAATAGCGCCGTCTCGACACTAGCGTTGCTTCCGACCAGCGCAAGAGGCGTGGATCGAGGTCGCAGCTTGAACGCCCTGCCTACAACGTAGGTCAGGAAGCCGCCGCCAGTCCTTATGCCTTTCAAGGCTTGAGACCGTGGAGAGAAGTGAAAGCCTCTCCACGAGTACGTCTTGTCGGTGTCCGAGATCAAGACCACAACGTCCATTCGAAGATCGTCTCTTATTCTCGTGCGGATCCTCTCAGCGATTTCAGCCGGGTTAGACAGCGGCAGCGACACGAAAGCATAAGGGAGATTTGTGACATCAATTCCATTCTCGGAGGTTGGCTTGAGCGCGTGCAGAAAACCTGCGACTCGCAAAGCCGCCTCTTTGTGCCTGCTTCCTTCCCGAACGGGGAAGGTTCTGAGCCGACGTGTTAACCCTAAACTTAGGTGACAGACACGGCCAAGAAGCAATCCCCATAGCGTCCTGATCCATATGCGAGTTATGACATGCGCCATCAGTCCTGGAGAGAACCTGCTCTCATCGATGATGTTTCCGATGGCGATGGAGATCGCTTTTTCTGAGATGACGACCACGTCTTTGTCCCTTGCGATCCTTCTGACGGCCTTCACGATCGCGGCTTCATAGTCGTCTCCTGGTCGCCAGTACCTTGTTCCGATCGCGAAGGTCTTGAACCGCACGATCCTTAAACCTACACTTCGCTTTTCCATGCGAATTTGGTTCAGGCCATCATGGACTTCGGCGATATTTGCACGGTTTGTGCTGCTTTCGATTGCTCAACGTCGCTCTTGATAGGCTTTGCGAACTAAATGTCACCAGAGGAACATGGGAATGCGAAAAGCCGAATGTTCCCCAGCCCCTTGCTTCCCGAGTCTTCCGCCAATGCATGTACATGGCTAGTATGGCGTCTGCGTTTGAATCGGTTTTGAAAAGCTGATGGAAAACCTCTAATCACCGTTCTAGCACGCGGTATGTGTTGCTTTCTGACGGATAAAAGGGCAGGAAATTGCTAATAGCGATGTATAACAAATTTACTTTGGGCCAAAATGACTAATGGAGGGTTTGGTTCAGGAGACGACGGAGTTGAAGATTAGCGCTAGGAATCGTTTCAGAGGTGTAGTTGAGAGCCTTGAGACCGGGGATATCATGGCGAGGGTGAAGGTGAGGGCCCAAGAGCCTCCTTTGATAACGGCTGTGATCAGTAAGGAGGCTGTTGAGGACCTTGGGATGAGGCCTGGAGACAAGGTTGAAGTCATAGTGAAGGCCACGTCTGTCATGATAGCGAAGGAGTGACTCTGACGGCGTTGCACACCCTTCTTTTTCTGTTGAGATGACTCTTGCCTGCTACTCAGGGACATATGTTTGGATGCGGCGCCCACTCGATGTGGTTTCTGGCGCGTAATTGCTCAAGGCAAGAGAGTTTGGGGCGAATATGCCTTGGCAGACCTGTCAGAGATTTTTTCGGACTCCAGTAACTGGGGCGAGTATTACGAGCCGAGGCTGCAAGATAAGTGATCAATTCAAGAGATTGAAGGAACGGCCAGACCCAAATATCTAGGTTCAGAGTGGAACTGGAGCGCGATGAGGAGATGACTCCGCGAAGTTTCTATGTTGTGTTTGCTCTGTAGTCGACGCTCAACTCCTTCTCAATAGCTGGCCGGTGCAGGGTGTTCATGGTGCAGAAGGGGATTATGTGGCCGTTTGGAACACCGTAGTGTATGGTGCACCTCTGCACCCTTTCGAGATCGAAGTTGTAGGGATCCATGAAATGCATACAGCCTATTAGGATCGTCTTGTGCATCAGGTTCGCAAGCGCGCCGTACGAGCCTTCAGTGAGTATGCTGGATAACGTGGGCAGCAACTTGTGATTCACGTATCGCAGAGAGCTCATAAGGCGTAGCTTGGCTCGAGTCTTCTTTCCGGCCGAGGCATCTTCATAGGTTTTCTTCATTACTCTCAGGAAACCGTCTACGTTACCTAACCTTGGAAGAGGTGTAATCTTTTCATTCTCGGTGAAGATGAAGGTGGCTGCTCCGCAGTGCGGGTGGCAGGTGAACTCTGAGTATCTTCTCCCTTTTATGGCGCCCACTGCTTTCGAGATTGGAACGCAGCTGGGGATCGGATACCAATCAGACTCTCTTATGTCTCCATTTGTCTGATCTTCACAGAGCTTCATCAGATCGGGTATAGTGATTCTCATTTCCCTGAGCTTTTCGCGATCAATTCTTCCGCATATGGATACGGGTTGGAAGTTGACTCCCCTTATCACATCCGAATTCTTCACTGCAAACCTGATTATGTCGCCGACCTGTTTTTCATTGACCCCTCTGATCAGAACCGGGACCAGCACGACGCTCTGCAATCCAGCCTTCCTTGCGTTTTCTATTGCCTTGAGTTTGACTTGCAGCAGGTCTACTCCAGCTTTGGATTTGTAGACCTCGGGTGTAAGACCATCAAAAGAGAGATAAAACGTATCCATTCCAGCCTCGGCCAACTCTTTGATGTAGTCAGGGTTCTGAGCTGTCCGGAGACCATTGGTGTTGACTTCGATATGTTCGAATCCGACCTGTTTTGCCATCCTTATGATCTCGGGAAGATCGTCTCTCACGGTAGGCTCTCCACCGCTCAGCTGCAGGGCACTCGGAGGATGGGGCATGTTACTTCGGAAGTTCTCAAGGATCCCTTTGATTTGCTCCTTTGTGGGTTCGTAGAGGTATCCCGCTGCTGCCGCGTTTGCGAAACAAACTGGGCAACGCAGATTGCATCTGTTTGTTATATCCACTATCGCCAAGACTGTGGCGGACTTGTGCTCGTTGCATATGCCGCAGTCATATGGGCAGCCCTTCTGTCTCTTGGTTCTTGGGTTGGACAATCCGTCTCCATCCCAAGCATACCTTTCCGCCCACCGGTACAGTCTCGAGTCTGACCAGTAGGTGTCTTCGAACTCTCCGTGTATGGGGCAAGTCTTTCTGATTATGATTTGCCCATTTTCATCCAATAGGTCTGCCTTGATCACTTTCAAGCATTCGGGGCAGAGACTCTCGATCTGCTTTAGCAGTTCAGACAGTCTTCATCACCGATGCCGATGGGTTATGGCGATGGTTCGAAGAGATAATAAGGTTTTCATACTTTCGACCGTGTTGCGAGTATGCGAGCGTGGAGGCGCTTCCGACATCACAGGAGCTGACCGCTCGCGAATGCGTAGGCCAAGAATAGAGTCAAGGCTGACATGATCGCTACTAGAGCAGACTTCTTCTTCGATATCTTGTAGGTCATGATTACCGCAATGGCACTCAGAAGAATCGCCCAGATCCTGAACAGGGTAAAATAGTACAGAGCCGAGTTCAAGGAGAGACTTCCCATGGAGCTAAGGAAGTTGACTTGGCGCCAGCCCGAGCTTGGAGACAGGACGGAATCATAGGTTCGCAGAAGATTCTGTATGAGGAGTGGCACAGAGGCGATTGCATTGAGCGCGAAGATCGTCCTTAACCTTCCATTCCCACCCATGATCGCAGAGAAAGCGTGAAGAATCGCGCTTGAGAGGACCCAGTTCATGACAACTCCAAGGAATGAGATGACTGCAACAAGTTCGGGAAAGGTACCAACAGGTGAGGAGAACCTGTAGTAGTTGTATGCCGCAATCGCCGACAGAACTCCCGACGCTACGACTAGAGTTGTTGAAGTCAGAAGCCGCGGATTCTGACTTCTAGATTCGAAGGATTTCTTCGAGAACATGACACACTTCACGACGTCAATCACAAAGCCCAATCTGAAATCGCCTATTCATATCTTAGCGCGTCAACCGGGTTGAGTCTGGATGCCTTGCGTGAGGGATAAAGCCCTGCCAAGATTCCGACTAATACTGAGATACTCATTCCAAGTGCAATCGTTGTTATCAGGCTTTGAGTGTCGATAATGATCGGCATGGTTATCAGGCCTGAGGCATAGACGGAAATTATCCTGAAGATTAGATATCCGAGACCGACTCCAAGGAGACCTCCAATCAAGCCCGTGATGGCCGCTTCGTCAAGGAACATCAACATCACTGTGGAGTTCTTGGCTCCAAGGGCTTTCAATGTGCCAATCTCTCTAGTCCGCTCCATGACCGCGATAAACATAGTGTTGATAACTCCGATGCCTGCAACGAGGAGAGAGATTCCGGCTATTCCCGTCAGCGCTATCGAGAGCGTGGTCATGATTTGACCTACAGTCTCCTTTATGAACTCAGAAGTAACGACCGTAACCTCTTGACCCAACTCACTCTTTATTGCGTCTTCAACCGCTGAAACGTCTTCCCTAGTCCTAGCCTTGATGTATATCAAATCAATCAGGCTTCCTTTGTCAAGCATCTTCTGAGCGGTGGAAAAAGTCACTATGATATCGTTGTCGGCTCCAGTGAAACCTCCATACGTCTTGAGGATGCCAGCGATTCGGAGTGTGCGAGTTTCGACCTGACCGCTAGTCCTTATTTCAACCTTTATCGGAGATCCGATATGTGCGATCAGCTCGTCGCTGGTCGACGAACGAGCTATGTTTGATCCGATCGTCACAGCCACTCCGTCCCCGTGCTTGACGTATCGGCCTTCCTCCAAGGTGAAGGACGTCTGAATGCGGAAGTATTCTTCTGGATAGACGCCCAAGATTGTGCCGGCCTTCGTTTCTCCTCCGACCTCAACCTGCACGGAGCTTGAAATCACAGGTGTAATGATCTCTATTCCTGGAATCTTGGAGATTCGCGCTATGTCTCTTTGGGTCAATGTAACTCTCGGTTGGGCTCCGGGCATAACTCCCCCTGATGTGACTATGACAGTGGTGCTTCCGATCCTCTCAATCTGAGAGTTCACGCTGTTTGTCATTCCTTGAGTCAATGACATCAGTGCCACCACTGCTGCTACTCCTATTAGGATGCCGAGAATGTTGAGGGCGGCTCGTGTCTTGCGTTCCGTGATGCTTTCTATGGCTAAGGAGAGTGTGTCGCCGATCTTCATGAACTGCTCTTCCTAGGGCCGCATTCCTAGCAGTATTCTAATTAGATCCCAGATGGTGAGGCCTTGACTTTCTGTTGGCACAGGCTGCGATATCGTGATCGGTATTTGCACCACGCTTTCGCGTTGAAGGTTATATTGATCCCAGTACGAGACTCGAAGACTCAGCACGGAAGCGCCCAGCGTGGCATTAGGATCAACTCGATAGTCGAGTGAGAATGGAACTGGGCTGTCGGGATCGACGGTGCCGATGTACTCTGACTTCTTTCCCACACTGGCTACCGGAGACTCTTCCATGATTGAGATCTCGACGAATCGTGCTGACTCCGTTCCAATCAGCAGGAGATCTGCACTAAGGGTTGTCGATCCTCCCGCTTCGATCTCGGTCCCGAGCGGATCTATGTTTATGACTTGGAAATCCTGTACGCTTTCCACACGCAGTGAAACGTACTGCGCTGTTGTTCCTGGTGTAT
>Ga0315307_1000305_pt1 | contig 20744 bp, 15 predicted proteins | sample TDP2_MG_FD_203079 | JGI IMG/M metagenome (GOLD analysis project Ga0315307, IMG submission 203079) | Freshwater sediment microbial communities from Lake Towuti, South Sulawesi, Indonesia - TDP2 | ecosystem: Environmental > Aquatic > Freshwater > Lake > Sediment | place: Indonesia: South Sulawesi...
TCTTATGTATATTTACGTCAAGCAACTTACAGATGGTGACTCCACAGCAGCATTCACTGCCGCATTATTTCTAACAGCTAACGTTCACCTAGTGAGTGACAGAGAGCAAACAGCCATTGGATTTATGAACACTGCATTAATAATTTTACCATCGTTAGTGACATTCACAGAGGGCATAAAGACAAAATCTAGTAAATTGATTATTGTTTCGGGATTGCTGTTCGCCCTGACATATGGATTTTTCCCCAACTACCGTGTAGCATTCTTAGGTATTATAGCTCTGACCCTGACTGCTCTCTATCTGTTTATGTCGAGGGGACTAAAAGTCAACTATCAAAAGGTTTCTGGAAGACTTCTTAACATCGTAATCGACACGGATTTGCTTCGAGTGTACCTGAAACACTTACTGACATTTTTTGTGATTTTGTTGCTGGTTTCGCTATGGATTATATTATTGTTAATTACAAACTTTGTTGCTTTGTCTGGAGCATACAAAGAAATAGGGGCACCTCCCTTTGTTCTCAACATTCAATCACATGACGTATTCAGACTCATCGCAAAATGGAGCTTTTACAAAGGTGCACTTGGACAACCCTACGTCCCGTACAAGGACGTTTACATGCATGACCCCTTAATTGTAACAATATCCTATATTCCACCCACAATCGCTTTCGCGAGCCTGTTAACCTCCAAACTACGCAAATTGAGCCTCTATTTTAGTGTACTAGCACTAATCTTCTTGCCTGTAACGAGTGCTTGGAACCCATATTTCAATGAACTCTATTTCTCTCTGGCGACACAGATTCCACTGATGCTTGCTTTTAGGGAATCAACCAACTGGATCTTCTTTGTCGTTCTCTCCTACAGCGTTCTAATAGGAGCAACTTTTTCAGCCATATGTCATAAATTTAGTAAGAAATCATTCAAGTTTTTTACGCTAGTATTCGCCGCTGTCTTGTTCCTTTCCACATCTTATCCTTTAGTAACAGGTGATGTTACAAGAAACTGGCTCAATCCTAGCATCAAGGGTTCCTATTTCCCCTCTTCCTACGCCGAACTTAATACTGTGCTTTCCAATCAATATTGGGCTATTTTGCTCCCACAAAGGAATACCTACGTGGTTTATAATTTCAGTCAAGGTCAGTTTAGCTGTGGAAATCCTTTTCCTCTCATCTTTTCAAAGCCTGTAATCTCTGGCGTTGGAACAGAATACGTACAATCTGAAAGCCCAGAATTAATAAATAAACTTCACGAACTAATGCGAACAAGCATCAATTACAGGAATATTGCGCCTGAAGCTAAAGCCTCAGCGAGTTCGATTTGGGATGACGGATATGAACCCGACAAGGCCGTTGATGGTCAAGGACACACCAGATGGTCTTCTCGAAAAGGCGTTCCTCAGTGGCTTGAAATCGAGTGGAGGCAATCTCGTGAGGTATCGAAAATGAACATTACCTTTGAGTTTGCATATGCAGAAGACTACAATATAGAAATATGGAATGGGACCGCGTGGGCAACTCAGATTGTTGTAGACAACAACACTTCTAGTGAATGGGGGCATGTCTTTCCGCAGCCAATTAATACTACAAGACTGCGGCTTTATTTCACCAAAGCCTCACGTTTTGGCTCTATAAGCATATGGGAGCTAGAAGTATATGCTCAAACAGAAGGAGTTCCAAAGTTTCTAGGCATGCTAGGCATCAGACATCTCATCCTCGAAAAAAACATTATACTCGGCAGTGCGTATAATGTAAACGAACTCAAACTAAATGAAAGCAAATATTTTGTTCCGGCCCGGAAATGGGACGAAATTACATTAATAAACAATACCCAGGCAGTAGAGAAACTTTATGCAGCGGACGACATCCTAAGCTATGAAACTTTAGATGACATGTACAAAATCACAGAAGACTTAGAATGGAACATTCTAAGACATTCAGTATTTGTCAATTCAACTTCGATAAACAAAATAACGGACAAGACATTAGAGGGACCAGCAGACTTCATGTGGAAGGAACTATCTCCAACAAGCTATGAAGTACATCTAACTTCCAAGGGCCCGTTCATTTTAGTATTTTTAGAAAGCTACGACCCACACTGGAAAGTATGTGTAGATAGCAACCTTCTTCCAGAAGCAAGTCATCTAAAAGTGAACGCTTTCGCTAATGGTTGGCTCATAGAGAACACAGGAAACCTCACCATAACCTTAGAGTATGAGACACAAAAACTTCTTGCAGCATCTATCATAGCATCGATAATTTTACCTATTCTACCACTGATATTTCTAAGCAGAACAGAATTAAAAACAACCCTATACTTAATCCACCATAAACTTAAGCGCAAATTCTCAAACATCTAAAATGCTCATTCGGCACTTATTATCTTAGCTTGGAATACATTGAACCCAATCTAGCGGCAAGATATTCTAGGCTTTTCAAGACAATTACACCAAGCGCAAGTCCAGGCCTACTCAAGAACTTTGTCCAGTTTTTTACGAAGATACTAAACCTAAACCAAACGTTTGTTTGCATTCTCGAATAATCCCTATACTTGTGCGCATACACCAGCATAGTTTCTCCATACTGAAACTTCTTCTTAAGCCACGTAAAAAGTGAAAAATTTTCTTCATGATGAACCATCATAGAATTAACTCTTGCAAAAACGTCGTATCCCCTTTTCTGAATCTTATAAGGCAATGTAGACTCTTCAAAAAAAATCAAACCTTCCTCGTACCCTCCAACTTCTTTTACAAGCTTTGCTAGAAAAAACCTCGCAGATTCAACAATTGAACCAATATAGAAGCTTCTTTCAAAATCGCGAACTTTCACCCAAAAACTCTTCCCAACTGACTGTTCAGGAATTAGGATTCCCCCAATGTGCGGGTCACTATCAACAAGACTCACACATTCACTTATCAGATCAGGAGTAAGTTCCATATCCGAATCTGCGAAGAGCAAGTACTTTCCAATTGAACGTTGAATTCCTTTATTCTTTGCTTCAGCTCTACCCCTTTCATGATTTTTGATGATATTACACTTATACCTTTCAGCAATTTTTAGTGTAGAATCTGTTGAACCATCGTCTACAATTATTATTTCTAGCTTTTTATACGATTGCTCTTGCAGGGACACAAGGCATCTATCCAAAAATCTCTCAGAGTTTAAAGTCGGAATTATGACTGACACCAAAGGATGTTTTTGACTCAATTTTTACACTGATCCCAGTTCATACCTTGAATGACCTTCATAAACTCCTCGGCCACCTTATCCCAACTGAAACTCTTAGAGTAAGCTAAAGCGTTGTCTGAAAGTTTTCTCCTGAAAGCATCGCTCGTCAAAACGAGAATTATTGCTTCTGCTAAAGCCTCGACACTGCCTGACTTGACAAGAATTCCGGTTTCACCATGTCGAATAGAGTCTCTCAAACCGGGCACATCATACGCGATACATGGCACACCTAAAGCATTTGCTTCAATCACATTTAACCCAAAACCCTCCCTAATGCTTGGATTAACCAAAACCCAAACTCTCTTCATCAACTCTCTCCTTTCCTCGTTCGGAACTGCCTCAAAAAACTTAACCCTCTCACGGGCTTTTTCCATCAACTTCTCCTTGAAATAGCCCTCGCCAATTATCCAGAATTCTGCTTGTGGAACCTTCTCTTTAACGATCTTGAACGCTTCGATAGCATGGTCAGGTCTTTTCGCTCTCTTTAACCTGCCTGCAAAAACTATCACGGGATGATTCTCTTTTTCACTCAACTTTTCTAATGGCTTAAAATTCAAGCCTTCACCAACCACAAAAACCTTTTCAAAACCTAAATCGACCAAGTCTTTCCTACTGCTCTCTGAAACTGTCACTGTTGGAGTTTTTTTATAGTTACTTAACCATCTCCCCTCAAGAAAATAGTAGCCTAAATAGCTTATCGGAAACGGGATCTCATAGAACCAATATTCCCTAGCTAGTTGATGTATCAACGCAATGATTTTTTCACCGTTTCTTACAAACTGTGGCGTTAAGAAGGGCCTAGTGTTGATTTCATCAATGACAATGTCATATCCTTCCCGCAAGAAACGCCTATTGTAAAACTTCTTAGCCTTCCAGTAAACCGAAAACCTGCCACCATGTCTGACAATTCTAACTCCTTCAACAATCTCCTCATCATTGCATCCCTCAAACTTAGAAGTGAAGAGAGTGATCTCATGACCATCGTCTGCCCATCTCTTTAATACTTCATGAGTGAAAACCTCAGCTCCACCCATATCGGGATTTAGCCAACAACGCCAATTGAACACTAGGATTCTAAGCTTTTTCACCTTTCTCACGTTTTCTGTTACACGTGAGACCTACTTTGATTCCACATAATAAATATTTAACCGCGCTGATAATATTTCAAAACTCTCAATCTATACGCTACTCTGAAGAGATCGAAAGCCATTCTAAAAATCTGATTTAGATCTATGATACTTTTGATATGGACACTAACAGGCAAGTCTGCAATTTTGAAGCCACAGTGGTTGCATGCAGCCATTAACTCCAGATCAAAAGCGTATCGCTTTACCACAAGTTTAGGAACCATCCTTTCTAAGACGCTTCTTCTAAAAGCTTTCAACCCTGTCTGCGTGTCTCTTAATTTTATTCCAGTAAGTAGCCTAGACAAAATGTTAAAGCCAAAACTCAAAACTTTCCGCGTTAAGGTAATTGAGGTGTTTGACTCAGGATGCCATTTCGAGGCAACAGCTACATCACCAGTTTTTAAAGCTTCAATATAGCGAGGAATATGCCCCGGATCAACATCCAAATCGCTATCTATAATGACGATGAAATCGCCGTCTGCTTCCTTAAAACCAGTTTTGACAGCATTTCCCTTTCCCGTGTTTTTCCGATAACCTAAAACTTTCAAATAATCCCCGCCATTTTTATCCCTATAACAAGTTGCTCTCTCCTTAGTGTCATCAAAACTACCGTCATCGACAACTATGATCTCGTAATTCCAACCCTCCTCTTTCAGCACATGATCCACGGTATCGATGGCTTTCGCAATAACGTTCTCCTCATTATATGCACACAGAATCACTGACACATCGACATTCTTGTTCATGGAGATTCACACCGTTGATTGTTATCCTTCAAAAAAGCGATAGCCTGTAAAGCAACGCCAACAACCAACAAACAATATGCATAGACGACCATGTCATTAACTAGAGGATTTCCTTGAACGAGCAAAAAAGCACAGGTGAGGATGAGAACATCAAAACCAATTATAAATAAGGTGCCAGGACTCTTGAACAAATACGTCTTTATCCTAAAAAGAGACACCCTTAACTGGTTAATTCTTCCAAATTTTTCCTCATGGTCAATCGTTTTGAATCACTCTCATTAAACAATCCTAAATTAGATCAATTGCACAATTTTGATGTAGTGACAATATAAAGCTTTGTCCTAGGCAAAACTGACTGAAGCGAGCTAGCTAGGACTTCTACATAGAGGGTAAGCTAAATAACAAAGACTCGAAAAATTGTGCCCATCAAAGTGTTTAATACTCCAGAAAAGAGGCATAGATTTGCCCCAACTCGACCGCCTTCTTAGAACGAATAAATGCGGGGAGTTTCACCAGCGTGATCCATTTTCAACCTGATATTAATGATATGATACCGCAGATTTAGTTAAAACTTAAAAATGTGAGTAGACATTTTCTATCGTTCGGTGAAAAATTAATGAATAAATCATTATTTTCAGGCTTCTACAAGCTTAGTCCAAAGGAACGGCTAAAATTTGTTGAAGAATTTGCTGGTTTAACTGATGAAGAGGCGGCTTTGTTGCAGAATCCTAGCTCCTTGTCTTTGGATCTAGCTGACCGTATGATAGAAAATGTTGTTGGCTTCATGACAATACCATTGGGAGTAGCTGTAAACTTCCTCATAAACAATCGTGATTATTTGATCCCAATGGCTATTGAGGAGCCTTCAGTTGTAGCTGCAGCTAGTTATGCAGCCAAAATGGCAAGAGATGGCGGGGGCTTTTACGCAAGTAGCACGCCCCCAATAATGATTGGACAGATACAAGTTGTAGGTGTCAAAGACTCTGACGCCGCGAGAATGCGTGTCATACAAGCAAAAGAGGAAATACTGAGGAAAGCGAATGATCAAGATCCTGTGCTTGTTTCAGCTGGCGGTGGAGCAAAGGACGTAGATGCAAAAGTGATCCGCACATCACAGGGACCAATGCTCATAGTAGAACTACATGTGGACTGCCGTGACGCCATGGGCGCCAACGCTGTGAACACCATGGCTGAAGCTGTGGCTCCAATGGTAGAACACATAACTAGCGGCCGCGTTCACTTGCGGATAATTTCTAATTTGGCTACTAAACGCTTGGCGAGAGCATGGTGTATTGTGCCTAAAAAGGCTGTTGGCGGCGAAGAAGCCGTGGATGGCATAGTTAACGCCTATGCTTTTGCGGAGGCAGATCCATATCGTGCGGCTACGCATAACAAGGGTATTTTAAACGGCATAATAGCAGTCGTAGTTGCGACGTGCAACGACCACCGCGCAATTGAAGCAGGAGCCCACGCCTACGCCGCAAAAAACGGCCAATACACGACACTTTCAACATGGGAGAAAAATGAAAACGGGGATCTTGTTGGCTCAATTGAATTACCAATGGCGGTAGGCCTTATAGGCGGAGCTGTTCGAACTCATCCAATAGCAAGGCTAGCACTAAAAATTCTAGGGGTGAAAACGGCTAACGAGTTTGCAGAGGTTCTAGCAGCTGTAGGTTTGGCTCAAAATCTAGGCGCTTTGAGAGCTTTATCTCGTGAAGGAATACAGCGTGGTCATATGTCACTTCATGCAAGAAACATTGCTGTGGCAGCCGGGGCAACAGGTGAGTTGATAGATCTGGTTGCTGAAAAGATGGTTGAAGAGCGAAAAGTCCGCGTGGACAAGGCAAAAGAACTAATAGATCAATATAAGGCAAAGGGAAAACTATAGAAATGGGAAAACAAGATGAAGATAGTTCTCGGACCTGCCTCTGAACAGCTAGGAAAAAATATAGCTGAGCTACTAAAGGCGGAAGTAGTGTCGGTGGCTTTTAAAACGTTTCCTGACGGTGAATCCTACATACGATTAGAAGGCAATGTGCAAAATGAAGAAACAGTAATAGTGCAAACGACAAGCCCTCCACAAGATGCGAGGATTATACAGCTTGCGCTAATCGTAGACGCAGCAAGAAGAAGCGGGGCTAAGAAGGTAACAGCTGTTGTACCATATCTGGCTTATGCGCGTCAAGACAGAATCTTTTTGCAAGGCGAAGCCATAAGCATCGAAACAATTGCACGTATGTTTGAGGCAGCCGGGATCAACAGTCTCATAACAGTAAATGTGCATCAGCAAAAGGTGTTGGACAAATTCGCCTTTCTAGCAAAGAACGTCTCAGCTATTCCCCTCATAGCCGAATATTTTAAAAGAGGAGGTTTTGGAAAGGCGTTTGCTCTTGCACCAGACAAGGGCGCGATCCATATTGCTGAAGAAGCACGGCAAGTTTTAGGCGGAGAATGCGGCTACTTGGAGAAGCACCGAGACCGCTACACAGGGCAAATTAGCCTTGAAAAGAAAAAATTTGACGTTAAAGGAAAAACTGTGATTATTTTTGACGACATAATAAGCACTGGGGGCACCATAATCGCTGCGGCAAAGGTTCTGAGGGAGCTTGGAGCTGGAAAAGTGTATGCTGCCTGTGCGCATCCACTCTTAATAGGCGATGCGGAAAAGCGAATCGTCGAGGTTGGAGTTGAAGAAATAGTTGGAACTGACAGCGTTGTAAGCCATGTGAGCAAGGTTTCTCTTGCGCCTCTGATAAGCAAGGAATTAAAGGAGCGTAAAAGTGGCTAAGCTTTTCTTTTTGTTTTCTGGTGAACATGAGACTTTACCAGTTTCTGAGTTGAGGGCTATAATCGAAACTGAGGGCTATGCTTTTAGAATATTTGAGAAGCTTGACCAAGCGTTGAGACTTGAAGCAGAATTGAAGTGCGTAGAAGCCGTAAAGCATAGGGCGGCGCTCACCAGAATCTGTGGGTTAGAACTATTCAGTTGTGAAGCTGAAATGGATAGAATAGTCAAGGCTATGCGTTCTACGAGCCTAGACGCCGTTTTAGAGGAAAAGGAAAGCTTTGCAGTTCGTATAAAGCGAGTGAAGAACTACAGTTCAGAAATCGATGGAATGACCCTTGAAAGAGAGCTTGGCAAGCTTGTACTCAGCAACACAGCAGGAACAAATGTGAACTTAAAAAATCCAGATAAGACTTTCATTGGGATCCTAACCGAAAGCAAGCTCATTTTTGGACTCAAACTGAGTGAGATTCCGCCAAAGCCCTTTGTTGAGCGACGTCCTAGAAAGAAGCCTTTTTTCCATCCTTCAGCCATGCCTTCAAAACTTTCAAGGTGTATGGTTAACCTAGCCAAGCCTGAGGTTGGCGAATTGGTCTTTGACCCGTTTTGCGGAACTGGGAGCATACTCATTGAGGCTGCCCTTATTGGCTGCCGTGTTTTGGGTTTGGACGTTCAGCGGCGCATGATAAAGGGAAGCGTTAAAAACTTTGATTATTTCAGCATCAAACCGGAAGGAGTTATAGTTTCTGATGCACGTGATCCGCCAATAACTAAGGTTGATTGCGTGGTAACAGATCCACCTTATGGGAGGTCTGCCACTACCTTAAAGCTTACGACTAGGCGGATAGTTGAAGAGGTTTTGGTGTCTGTTCAACCTATGTTGAATGAAGGCCGAAGAATCTGTATCGCCGCTCCAAAGACATTGGACATTGGACGCATAGGCGTCACGTTAGGCTATAAGCATTTAGAATCCCACTTTGTTTATGTCCACAGAAGCCTAACAAGAGAGATAGCAGTATTCGAGAAGGTGTAACCCTATGAGTTTGCGAGTGGTCTTCTTAGGAACGGCAGGGAGCGTTCCGACTCCGACGAGAAGCTTACCAGCCATACTTATCCAACGTAAAGGTGAGCAAATAATGTTCGATTGTGGTGAAGGTGCGCAGAGGCAGATGACAAGGGCGAGAGCAGGGTTTCACGGGAAAATGAAAGTCTTTATAACGCATATGCATGGCGACCATGTTCTAGGCCTGCCCGGACTGTTGCAAACCATGGCTCTGCTGGATAGGGAAAGAAAACTTGAGGTATATGGACCACCCGGAATAAGACGCTTCATAGAAGATATTAGAGAAACTGTGCAATTTGCGTTAACCTTTCCAGTTGAGATTCGTGAGGTAGATGAGGCAGGCATATTTTGTGAAGAAGCAGAGTATACCGTGCAGACTATTTGGGCAAATCATGTGATCCCAAGTCTAGCTTATGCATTAGTAGAGAAGCCACGACCCGGAAGATTTTATCCAGAAAAGGCCAACACCGTCGGCGTTCCAGAAGGCCCTTTGTGGGCGAGACTTCAGCACGGGTATAAGGTCAAGTTGTCTGACAGTCGGGTTGTTAAACCTGAAGACGTTACAGGGCCGCCTAGACCTGGTAGAAAAATCGTTTATACTGGCGATACGAGACCGTTTAAAGGCTTTGTCAAGTTTGCGGCCGACGCAGATATGCTTATCCACGATGCCACTTTGGACGAGGAGTTGGCTGAAAGAGCCGAAGAAGACGGCCATTCAACGCCAAGCCAAGCGGCCAGAAACGCAAAAAAGGCCCGGGTAAAGCACCTGATTCTTACACATGTTAGTGCAAGATATGGCGACACGAGAATACTACTTGAGCAAGCGAAGAAAATCTTCAGAAACACCAAAGTAGCAGAAGACTTTATGAAAATAGAAATTCCACTTTTGGAGTGCTAAAAGATGTCAGGCGAACAACTGTTTCAATCTCCGCAGACTATTCTCGATATGCTCAAAGGACTCCACTACAACTACTTCGCGGTAAGAAATTCGCTTGATTAAAGTTGCGACTTTGTCCCAGTCAACTGTCCCGTGGCCTATGCCGAGGTGTTGGTCGCCTTTTCCATCGTTATCATGTGCATGGATGTGTACAATTTTATCTGAAAATGTTGTTAGAAAACGTTCTGTCTGCCCAATGAGATTTGCATGCCCAATGTCTAAAACGAAACCTATGTTTTCTTCGATTTCATTATAAAATCTAGTGAAGTCTTCAACGCTTTTCATTACAAATGGGTAGGGTTCTGGCACGTTTTCTACGGCTACCTTCACACCATAATTGGCGGCGATTCTGAAAAGTGATTGAGTGGTTTTAAGGTTTTGAAGCCAATCCATTCCTGGATAGAACATGCTGACTCCTGTCTTTAATCCTGGATGAAAAACCCATACTTGAGCGTTCAAATCATTTGCGCATGTAACAGATCTTTCCAGCCTTTTAAGCATAGCCCTTAGCATCAGCTTTGATGGTGAGGCAATGTTTATGTCAGCAAAAGGCGCATGCACCGAGTATTTTAGGTCGTAAGACTCGCCTATGGTTTTCAGAATTGAGACTCTCGGCTTATTCAGTGTGTGAAAACCGTCATCAATGATTTCTATGTAGGTTTTTTCTGCTTTGGAGAGGTGTTCAGTCATTTTCTTGAAAGGCTCACCTAAGCAGTAAAGCATAGACAAACCAATTTCAGGCTTAACCATGAGCTGATTCCAGCTGTTCTAAACAAGAACTTTAACCTTTCACGTTTCTTACTTATAATCTGATTTGTTGTGAAATTGAAATTTTCGTTTGTGAGGCAAAGCTGTGAAGATTTATTATCATTCGATCTTCTCGCGCTAGATGCTGAGAACATTTTTTGAAGGGAATATTCTGAAAATGGAGGTTGGCAGGTTTGCTCATTTGTTGCAACAATTGTTTTCTGCTTTGTTGCAACAATTAGAATCCTGCTATGATTAGTCTGTTCAGGCGTGAAACTTTATAGTTTGCAATTCATACTTTAAACTTGGGAGATTTATGGTTGAAGAGGCAGATGTGATAGATTTTCTCAAAATGCATGATGGTAAGGCATCTTTGAATGATATTGCAGAAGGTTTGCGTATATCCAAGTATGGACCTAACTCCGCTTATGCGTTGTTGCAATCCTTAAAGACTAAAGGTGTTATTGAACGTCGTGGCGAACTTTGGACTCTTGTCGCAGAAGAATTTAAGCCTCCAGAAAAACCTCCAGAGGCGCCTGCACAGCCAGCAGCAAAAGAAGAAGCAGCCATTCCTGAAGTAGAAAGGCTCATGAAAGCCATGGCGAAAACTCTTGCAGATGCAATGAAGGGCGCAGCAGCCCCAACGGATGAGTGGCAACTGGCAACAAAACCAATGACGACGAAAATTGAAAGAAAAGAGGAAAAGTTAAGCTCCCTTGTCTTGACACCAGATGAGGCGCCTGTAGCAAAAAAGCCGTTGATAGGCTTCCCAACAAGCACGTTCATAGACCATTTCTTCTTGACACCTGAAGGAAAAACCTTAAACGGAGTGCCAATATGCAGTCAAATCGCTATTACTGGCTTACCTGGAGCTGGAAAATCGATACTTGCTGAAGAAATTGCTGTGAGAGTGGCAGCTTCAGGAAGAAAGGTTCTTTTTGCAACGGCTGAAGACACGTGGAAGAGTGCAACTCCCCGCTTCGATTTGCAGTCCCGTTTAAAACAGAAGTCAGACATTTTAGGTTTAGACTGGAACAAGATTCGTGAGAACCTGTTTGTGCTTGACACAGTAGCCTATCCAGAGTTGCGGGATTGGAACACTTTCGCAGAGACCTACCGTTATGTTGCTGAAAAGGAGAAAATCGAACTAGCCCTAATTGATTCTGTGACAGTGCTTGAAGCCTACCGCGGAGCACTGAAATATCGAGTCATGGAACTGGCCAGATACAACCAAGTTCATGGAATAACAGCTCTGTATGTCAACCAGCGAAGCTCAGAGGTATGGGACAGCTACGACATGGCGGGCGGCATAGGATTGGCTCACAACTTGGACGGTACAATCATAGTTGATTATGGCCGTGTATATTGGTATGACCAACAGGTTGATTTGGAAGCAAACAGAGGCGAATTTGTCCGTATCGCACGTGTTCTGGACTGCAGAATGAGCAACTTTGAGAGGAGAAGAATAAAAGTTGACATAACACATGACGGCTTCCTCAAAGCACTAGAGCCTATTCCAAAATCGGAAGAGACAAAAGCCTAGTGAAACAACAAAATGTCAATAATAAAACCGCCTTCATTCAAGGAACTAGTTGAAACCTACGGCTCTCCAAGAAACGCAATACTCCACTTAATCGGATCTGGATTCTCACCAGAGCAAATAGAATGGAAGATGGGCGTGCCATACTATCTCACACGCCTGTATATGGAAGGAATTGAACCCAAAACCGGTACACCCTTCTCAAAGATAGTAGAAGTCTACGAACGCCTATCAGTCTTACGCGGAAAAAAGGGCAAAGAAACAGAACTGGCAAAATTATTCCAAAACCTGGAACTCACACTGGAAATTAAAGTGCGTTTCGCTCTGGGAACTTTCACAGAAGAAAGCCTAAAAATTGGGCCCGGCCTAATAGAAAGAGGCATCAGCCTAGCAACAGGCGCACCAATAAATGAAGTCAAGAAGCTTCTAATAGACTACGGAGAACACGGCGAAGTCGCCTACTTGCTGAAAAAGCCCAAAGAATCCGAATTGGCAGTTAAAGAAGTCTACGAAGCTATTAGGCTTCTGTCAAAACTGAAGGGAATAAGAGAACGGGAACTCTACGTTTCAAGCTTGCTTCGTGTGAGCACACCAATAGAAGCAAAGTACATTGTTAGGCTCTTGCTTGGGGACTTGAAACTTGGCTATTATACTAGTACGGTGGTGAGGGCTGCTGCAAGAGCCTATGAAGTGCCGACTGAATTGATTGAAAATGCTTGTGCAATATTGGGCTTGACTGAAGGAATATCCCTTGCATCCGAAGGGGCACTAAAACTATCAGAGGTCAAGATGCGCCCAGGCCAGTTTATCAAACCCCAACTCGCCCATCTTTTCGAGCCCGACAAAGTAGCTTACCCTACTAGAGCTGAGTACAAGCTTGATGGAAGCAGACTCCAAATTCACAAATGGGGCACAAAGATCTGGCTTTATTCAAGAAGGGGCGTTGAAAAATCGCAGACATTGCCTGAAATAATGGAAATTGCTGGAAAATTAAATACTCACAACTGTATTGTTGATAGTGAAGTGATAGCAGTAGACAATTCCGGGAATCCACTGCCTTTTCAAACGTTGCTCGAGAGAACCGTGCCGAGAGAACTTACACACGAGGAACTTGAAGAAAGAAAGGAAAAGGTTAAGGTTACGATTAAAGCGTTTGACATACTGTTTTTGAACGGGCATGAACTTGTCGATTTGACACTTTACACTAGGCGAAAATATCTCTTGGGGGTTGTTCCAGCCGAATACGCTGCGGAGGGAGCAGATTGTCAGAACGAGGTTGAACTGATGCACTTCTATGAAGAAGCCTTGAAGAAAAAATTTGAGGGAATCGTTGTCAAAAACTTGAACTCAACATATGAGATAGGACAACGCACTTACACATGGCTTAAGCTTAAGCCAGAACGAGACACAATAGATTGTACGATAGTTAAGGCTCTCTACGGGAAAGGCACACGTGCAGGCCTATACTCATCCTTCCTGCTTGCGGTTCGCGACCCATTAGAAAGGAAACTCTTCACCATCGGGAAAGTGTCAAACTTACCGGAGGAAACTATGGATGCTTTGAGGACGATAATTGAGAATACTAAGATAAGCGAAGACAGTGAAGGCATTTTTGTAAAGCCCTCTGTGGTCGCTGAAGTCACGTATCAAGAAATCCAAGAAACAGAGGAATATACAAGCGGTTATGCCTTGAGAGTTCCAAAAATAGTCAGATTTCGAGTGGACAAGACTGTCAACGACATAGACGCGGTTGACAAACTGAGTAGATTATATGAACTGCAATATGAAAGATATCCTGTCCAGACTGTCTAAGGCATGCGAAAGCGCTTAAGCTGAGTATATGGTTGAAAGAAGCCTAAATCTCCAGTGCTTTTATATTGTTCTGTACGGAGTCCTGAGGCGATTTCCACAAATTCTCTGAGGGTGTGACTGGTGAAATCCCATGTTGGATTTCCATATCTTAGGCCTCTGCACGTGGAATCTGCATAGACAAAGAGTTCATTTTCTCCATAATTGTACGAAGCCTCGTTTATGTATCCAAACTCAGGTTTGCTAAGAACTTTAAAGGGCCAAAGTTTGCAGGCCTTGGGTTTCATGTGTTGGAGCCCACATAGGTGCGTGTCGAAAACGTTGTATAAAAATGCGCATGAGCCGTCACCCCTTCTTTTTACGAATAGTTTATTCAAGCCTGAAATAGTCTTCTCAATGCCATAGTTCTTAACGATTTTCAGCCACTCTTGAAAGTTCAGGACTACACTGTATGCTTTGCAACATTCACCACATGCAGTGCATTTCCAGTCAGCAATGTATCGCCATGGGACAATGAGCATTTTCTGCCACTTATTTCTGCCCTTACGATTTCACAACGCAATCCTTATTATAAAATCTATTTGCCAAAAGGCTTCATCGTTTGTTCGGTTTCTTTGGAATTTGCATGGCTTTCCTTATTTATTTGTCCACTGCCAAAAATTTATGAAGCTAAACTTTCTTGTACAGGTAAATTGTGTGTGAAGGATACCCTAAAGTCTGGTTTTCACAAAAATTTTCAACCTTGACTGGTTTCCACCCGACAATTTCATAATCATGAGAAACCACGCGGACTCCAAGTTTGAGCTCAGCCTCAAGCTTAGGCTTAACTTTTTCATTTGCGCTCGTCGTTAGATACAGGAAAATCACATCTGCAGATGTTAAGTCGACGCTAAACATGTCGCCGTTTACAATCGTTACTCTATCTTGGAGCCCCTGCTCGTAGACGGAGCCTAATGCCTTTTTCACCAAGTCTTCCCTCAATTCGACGCCTACTGCTCTTGCACCAAAATCTTTTGCAGCCATTATCACCGTTCTACCGTCTCCTGCGCCAAGGTCGAAGAAGACTTCTCCTGGTCTTAGTTCAGCTAGAATGAGCATTTGGCGGATTACTTGCGGTGGACTTGGAACGTAAGGTGCTACGAACAGATCATGAGCCTCCATTAAAACGCTACTCGTTACATATTGATTTAACAATGATTGTGCCCTTTTTTAAAGATTTGTACAGATGTTTCTAAGCGACATATGTGGCTTTCTTGGGCGCTGGCCTTCTAGCTTCTCCGCATTTCATACAGCTTTGAGCACATAGTTCAAGGTATTTTGCTTCATCTGCAGAACCAACGGATTCAGCTGCTTTGCGGCACAAATCACTCGGGTCTCCGCATCCCTCTTCTTTGCATAGGTTTGATATATGAAGACATATGTCATGCACATCCTTGGGGTCCAGCACAGCTCTGTTTGTGCGCATTAGAAGACATAATTCTCTCGCCATAACACATGTCCTAACGTACTTCACTCTTTCAAGAACCTCTTCTCGAAGTTTCTTTCTGCTTATTTCCAAGTTTTAAATCTCCTTACGACGAGCAAATACGTGTTTAGGCACAATAAGACAAGCCCTCATTTAAAAGTTGTTGTAAGTCTTAGATTTTTACCAGAACCTTTTGCTAAGTGCTTTGCGTTCAGCTTCTAGAACAAGCTCATAAAACTTGTCGCTGAGTTTAGGCTGTTTCTCGAGAACTACTATGACGTCTGATGGTTGAACTTTTCTGGCGCACAGGGCCACTGCTGCTGCTTTTCCGTATTTGGCTATTAACTGTGCTGTCTGTGACGCTTGTTTCTGCAGTTTTTCCTCTGTTTTAGTTAGTTTTTCGCCTTTCTTTTCGATGAGTGGAAGCGCTTTGTCTTCTTCAACTTTAAGAAGACCTACGGCTGATGAGCCGCATCTTGGACATTTTGGTTTGTCGGGTAAATCTTTAGCGCATATAAGTTCCATGTAGTTCCAACAGTTTGTACATATGAAATTGCATGTTTCGCTAAGTAATCTTGCTTTGATGGATTCTATGAGTACCGCTCGCATCCTTTCAGGAGGAATCAAATCGGTTTTCATGCTAACACGTTCAATACCCACACGGGCAACTGGAGATGCGCTCCCACCAGTATCAATTTTCTGCGCATAGATTTCGGCACTACGGATTTTTTTAAGAACCCATAAGAGTTTTTCTAGGTCTAGGTCTTTTGTGAACACTTCTTTTAGAGCTTCTTCGTAAATTGGAGTTCCCTCAAAGCTTTTTATTAGCCGTTGGAGGCTCACGTTGCTGAAGTCAGCCCACTTCTCCAAGGCTCCGAAACGCCGTGCCACATGAATCATTCTTCTCTTGAAGAGCCCAGTTTTCACAGTTGCCCTAGTTAGGCTATCTCTGACAGCTTGGTCACTCATAGCTTTCATTTCATCAAACAAGGTGACCATTTGATCCGCATTTACAGAGCCCATTGTTTGTATGAAGATGCGATATGGGTCGTGCTGAACCACGACGCCGTACCCGATTTTTTCGGATAGCAGTTGACCTATTAACTGGGCCAAGGCTCTGTTCGTGAGCGAACCGAAGTTTGCATGAACGATGACGAATTCTTCCCAGTCTTCGAGTATTATTCGTTTGTCTGTGGGAACTGGAAATCCAGCCACGACGTGTTCTATTGTTTCGGCCAACGCACGCAAAATAGTGTCCTTGTCAGAAGGATACTGTTGGCTCAATTTGGAAGCTACGTCTTCTCGTGAAAGCCCGTTCTTCATTTGTTCTTCAACAAAACCTCTAACGGAACCTACCTCTTCTGCAACCTCAAACGGAACTGGAATTTCCTCGCCTATCCAGCTTGGTATAGCCCCGGTAGGATCGTCAACTGCTTTCACGTGAACCCTTTCCTCGGAAACGTGGAGAATCCGCCACGGACTTCCCCTTATGATGAATTTTGTTCCAGGTTTACCATATTCTGCCATGAAGGCTTCGTCTAGAACACCTATTGCGGAGTCGCTTGACTCATCAACTACAAGAAATTGTTTCTCTTCAGGTATCATGGATAGGTTGTTGAAATAATACTCAAAAAGGGCTTTCGTTCTTCGAGGCTTCAGAACTACTTTATCATCAAAGGAGACCCATGCTAGGCGTGGAAAGCGTTGATGCATATATCTGAGGATTTTTTCGATGTCTTCCATTGTTAAGTCCACGTAGGGGTAAGCGTTCCTGAACATCTCCAAGATTTCGTCAAATTCGAGCCTTCTTTGCTTAAGCAACAACCCCGCTATTTGATGGGCTAAGGCATCGTACGGTTTTGGAGGAATTTCAACGGGTTCCAAGTCTTCTTTTTGTGCCCTTCTTGCTATGACCAACGCTTCCAGAGTATCATCAGAATCCATGGCAACGACGATTCCCTCGGCTATGCGTCCAATTCTGTGACCGCTTCTGCCGACTCGTTGTATGAGCCTCGTGACTTGTCTTGGACTCATATATTGTATGACTAGATCTATTCTGCCAACATCTATTCCCAACTCAAGCGAGCTCGTGCAAACCAGCCCTTTCAATTCGCCACTTTTCAAGCCTCTTTCAGCGGCTATCCGCGATGGTTTGGCGAGGGAGCCATGATGTATTGAAACTGGAAAGTTCATGTCCCAGACTTTAAATCTGCTTGCTAAGACTTCTGATATTGCTCGGGTATTGGTAAACAGTAGCACAGACTTATGCTTACTGATATAGTCACGGATTATCCTGAGTCTAGAAGCAACTTCTGGATGCGTATAAAGCTGCCCAGCAAGTCTAGAATCTTCATCACTTGGCTTCGGATAAACAATTTTCAGCCGCATCATTCTGGCAACTGGAACACGGACAATTTCAACATTTCCGTCTTTTCCAACGAGGAATTGAGCTACCTTTTCAGGGCTGCCGATTGTTGCGGAGAGCCCTATTGTTTGGAAGTCTCTGCTGATCATAGACTTGAGCCTTTCCAGGGCCAAAGAAAGTTGGCTTCCACGTTTGCTGTCAGCCATCTCGTGAACTTCGTCGATTATCACCCATCTTACACTTTGCAGATGGTGACGCATTATCCAACCAGGCAAAATGGCCTGCAAAGTCTCGGGAGTTGTGATTAATATGTCTGGTGGGCTTCTCGCCTGTCTTGTCCGTTCTTTTGTTTCGGTGTCACCGTGCCTCACAGCCAACTTTATGTCTAAGTTGTTGCACCACCACTCAAGCCTCTCGAGCATGTCACGGTTTAAAGCCCGTAGGGGCGTAATATACAAAACCTTTATGCCTGGAGCCTGTGGCTCCTGAAGAAGCATACTTAGCACAGGTAGGAAGGCGGCTTCAGTCTTGCCGGTAGCCGTAGGCGAAATGAGAAGGACATTTTTTCTCTCAAGAACTTTGGGAATTGTTTTTTCCTGGGGTTCTGTTGGTTTTGAGAATTCCCTCCTCTCAACAAGTCTTCGAACAGGCTTAACAAGCAGGTCAAAAGCATTTCTTGAAGATTCTTTCAAGATTGGTTAAACCTCAATGTCAAGGAATAAGCAGAAAACCATAGGTAAAAGTGTTTTGGGTTTCCTTGCAGGTTAAAATTCGTGCAACCTAAATATTTTTAGTGGTTAATCTGCACCTAATATTGCAGGGCGTGATACCGATGGTGAAGCTTGTTAATAACTTTGTTCATAGGCCTGGCGTTCATTGCGAATCGTCTTCGCTACGTGATATTTTCGAATTTTATGGTTTCAAGTTTTCTGAACCCATGATATTCGGTCTAGGCTGTGGCTTGGGCTTTGTCTACTGGCACAGCAAGCAGATGCCCTATCCTTTTGTGGGGGGAAGAGGCCGCGATCTTTACAAGAAGCTGTGCTTTAATCTAGGAGTCTCAGTAAAGGTTAACAGAACATCAAGTAAGACCAGAGCCTACGGAACGCTGAAAGATCTTGTGAACGAGAATATCCCAGTCATGATTCATGTGGACATGCCGTATTTGAAGTATCTTGGATTACCTGAGCAAGCGCACTTTGGAGCTCACGTAATCGTGATTGCCGGCATAGACGAAGAAAAAGGCATAGTCTACATTGCCGACACGATGTATGAAGGCTTACAGACGGCAACCCTGAAAGAACTGGAAGAGGCACGTTCATCAACCTTCAAGCCTTTCCCCCCAGAAAGCAGGTGGTTTACGTTCAAGTTCCCAGAAAGACTAACTCAAGTCGAAGTTGCAATAAAAAAGGCAGTAGTCCAAATTGCTAAGTCAATGCTTTATCCACCTATAAAAAACCTCGGAGTGAAAGGTATAAACCACTTCGCAAGCGAAATAGTCAAGTGGCCAAAGCTGTTTCCTCCAGAAAATGCAGCGTTTCGACAACTCTACGAAGTCAACTACGTCATGATGGAGGAAGATGGCACAGGTGGCGGACTCTTCCGATATCTTTACTCAAGATTCCTTAAGGAGGCGGGCGAAATATTAAACAACGAGAAACTCACGGACATAGGCCAACGTTATCATGAAATAGGAGAGAAATGGACAACAATCGCCAAACTTGTAAGAGAAACACCCAAAAATGTGACCAACGTACATGAAGCGAGAAAGATTCTCCTAGCAGTTGCCAAAGGAGAAACAGAAGTTTTGTCTTCTCTCGCCCGAATCTTCCAATAATCTACTTAGCCAAAGATTCTATTCTGTTGTAGCAACCATCAACGGAAAGACATATTCACTGTCGAAAGATTTTCAAAAGCTTATATCTGCTTTTTCCAATCTGAAACAAGAAAAGGGCAAGAAGACGCGGTAAACGCTCTGAGAAAAGGAAACTGCAAGTTGAGATTCGACAGATAATTTCAGAAGACCTTTCAGAGGTTTGGCATTTAGGCGAAAAGATTTTTCCTCCGCCAAGTCTGCAATCTACCTATAGAACGTGGAATGTTGACGAACTACTTTCACTATTCTATGGTGACCCAGAATTATGTCTAGTAGGTGAAGATGCTAAGTCAAAGAAAATCGTCGGATTCGCCCTAAGAACAATTTTGAAACGCCCCTTCAGCCCATGGACATATGGACATTTTCTTTGTGTGTGTGAAGAAAATGAGGCAACGAGGCGGTGCTGGACGAAGGTTGTATAGGAGTTGGAAAAGCGATTTAGGGATAAAGGGGTACGCATTGCAATAGTGGACGTTGAAAGCAACAATCCCGCAGGGATACGCTTCATCAAAAAATTGGGATTCAAGGAAGCATAAACTTATATTTGGTATTCTAAAAACCTGGAACAATACAAAGAAAAGTAAAAAATCTAGTCTATTGGGGTCACATGCGCTTTTGTTCGGATTACTGGGGTATGGCAGTAGCTTCCCCAGCTTCCAGCTATAACTAGCTTGTCCGAAACAGCGTCGACATTCTGCAAAATATTCAGCAAGTCATCCAAAAGTCTTGACTTCGCCACTGCACCTGTTATTTCACCATTCTTAACCATGCAAAGTCCCATTCTCAAAACGCTAGTGAAATCTCCACGTGTTGGATTAGTCAATCGAGTATAATGGAAACGACGAGCAAGCAAGCCATGCTTCGTTTCTTCCAAGATTTCTTCTCGCTTCCATTTTCCAGGCTTAATGTATGGATTTCTAGGAACAGAAATTGGCTCGCTATTGTAATTCTTGCCCGGAAAGGAACTTACGCCAACGGCAAATGATGCGCGAACAGCGTTTCCAGTTGTTTTTTTCTTTTCCATAGCTGCGTAGAAGCTGTCGTAAACGAAGCT
>Ga0315307_1000306_pt1 | contig 20648 bp, 20 predicted proteins | sample TDP2_MG_FD_203079 | JGI IMG/M metagenome (GOLD analysis project Ga0315307, IMG submission 203079) | Freshwater sediment microbial communities from Lake Towuti, South Sulawesi, Indonesia - TDP2 | ecosystem: Environmental > Aquatic > Freshwater > Lake > Sediment | place: Indonesia: South Sulawesi...
CGATCCATTTAAGGGAGTCCAGAGGTGTCATCTGCCAGCCTATGGGGCAGGTGGAGAGCATCTCCACGAAAGAGAAACCCAGCCCTTTCTCCTGAGTCTTGAAGGCACGGATGACAGCGTTCTTGGCCTTCAATATGTTTCGGACACTGTTCAGCGCGACCCGAGCCACGTATGAATTCTTCGATACGCTAGCTATAACCTCAGCCATATTGATGGGATAACCAGTATAGCTTGGATCTCGGCCGGAAGGATAGCTTGTAGTCTTCTGACCGATCAATGTTGTGGGCGCTGCCTGCCCTCCTGTGGCACCGTAGACAGCGTTGTTGATCATGAATACGGTAATCTCCTCGCACCGTAGGGCAGCATGCATCAATTCAGCCAACCCTATTGCTGCAGAATCTCCATCCCCCTGATAAGCGAAGACGAGACTGTCTGGAAGCGCCCTCTTAAGACCAGTGGCTACTGCTGGAGACCTCCCATGAGCAGATAGAACCATGTCGAAGCGATAGAGACGCCAACTTCGCACAGAGCAGCCAGCAGAAACGATGCCGATAACCTTTTCAAAGATCCCCAACTCATCGATAACTTCTCCAACAAGCCTATGAGCTACGCCGTGAGTACATCCAGGGCAGTAGGGCATCGCTGCATCGCTCATGGAGCTGGGCCTCGTGAACAACTTCGTCATAGAGTACCCTTCCTCTCGTACACTTCAACTAACTCACGATAGACTTCTTGAGTTGATGGAACCCACCCTCCGCCAAGTCCGAAATGAAACACGGGCACATCCCCGTGCCTCGCTAAAAGGACATCCTCAAGCATCTGCCCAGCATTCATCTCCACCACAAGGTACGCTTGAATCTTCATCTGAGGTACATCAAATGCCTGCCTCGGGAAGGGCCATAACGTAACAGGGCGGATCAACCCTACCTTCAATCCTTCCATACGTGCCTTCAAGACTGCATCCTCTGACATACGGGCTGACGTGCCGAACGCTACTACCACGAGTTCCGCATCATCTAAGAACTGGGACTCCCACCTTGCCTCCTGAGCCTCTACAGATGCATATTTACTCTTCAACTCGAGATTAAGAGCGATCAACTCTTCATCGGTATATGGTGCTGCCAATACTAGATTGCGGGCTCGGCCTTTTGCACCTCTAACAGACCAAGGCTTCGGCGGTAATTGATTCGGGTCTATAGGGTCAGCTAGAGCCACAGGCTCCATCATTTGACCCAACATCCCATCACAAAGGATCATTACGGGATTGCGGTACTTGTCCGCGAGCGTGAAAGCATCGAAGGTTAGGTCTGCCATTTCCTGTGCGGAGGCAGGAGCTAGGACGATAACGCGGTAGTCGCCGTGACCACCACCTCTTGTAGCTTGAAAATAGTCTGCTTGAGACGGTCTGACTCTCCCTAACCCTGGACCAGCGCGCATCACGTTCACTATAAGGCAGGGAAGTTGCGCAGCTGCGAGGTGGGATAAGCCTTCCTGCATCAGGCTTGTCCCTGGGCCGGATGAAGCTGTCATAACCCTTCCGCCTGCAGCCGCTGTTCCATATACCATACTGATAGCCGCTATCTCACTCTCACTTTGAAGGAAAGTACCGCCGACCTCGGGTAGGCGGCGGGCCATATACTCGAAGAGCTCGCCCTGAGGTGTAATGGGATATCCGTAGAAGAAACGGCAGCCAGCCCTTACGGCGGCTTCACCAAGAGCTTCATTCCCTGAAAGTAAACATATCTCGCTCATCAGACTTCCAACCGTGCTCTTGAGTGGTTGAACATCTCCATCTCGATGGCAACCTCGGGGCATATAAGCGCACAGAATCTGCAGCCAGTGCATTCTTCTATACCTCGAACTACTGCATAGTGGTAGCCCCTAGAGTTTGTTTCAGCGGAGAGTTGGATGATCCTCTTTGGACACACATAGCTGCAGTAGCCACATGCCTTACAGAGTTCAGCGTCGATTTGAACGCAAATTTTGCCCAGTTCTCGATCCCATCCTTATGGAGACGAACTCGCAGCCGCGTCGTAGTGCTTCTCCATTTAGCGAGAGCATCTCCTTCCGTCTTTCTGACAGAACCTTCTCCAAGGCTTTCACCAGTGAATCCAAGTGAAGCGTAGGCTTGACTTTGGCAAAAGCGCCTAGAGCAACCATATTGGCTACACGAACATCCCCCAACTCCTCAGCTATCCGATTGGCTTGGACACTAGCCGTTGTAACATCACTCCTAATCACTTCACGCTTGACTAGCGAACTGTTTACGAGGATGCATCCTCCAGGTTCAACAGTGGATTCAAAGCGATCTAGCGAAAGGAGGTTCATAGCTATCAGACTGGAAGGAGTGGTGACGTATGGAGATCCTATTCTGCTGGTGGAGATTGTCACCATACAGTTTGCTGTCCCACCGCGCATCTCAGGTCCGTAGGAGGGAAGGCAGGTTACATTTCTTCCCTCAAATAAGCCAGCATAAGCCAAAAGCTTTCCCATAAGAACGACTCCCTGCCCTCCAGAGCCAGCTACTATGATCCGCTCTTCCCATCTTCCCCTGTCGCTAACACCTGATGCGGGTCTCTTGGAGCTGTCTTCCTTGCTTGAAAGAGGTTCTTCAGGTCTTGTGCCTACGGTTTCTTGAATCATAGAGCACATCAAGAACACTAGAACACGCCCTTAATCAGATTATCTTCACTTTCAAGTTGTTCCAAGTCGTCCTCAGCGCATCCTACCGAATTGACGCATACTTCTCCGTTATGTTCGCTGAGCTTCCGATGCGTCGTTGAACTATCCCCAAAGCGTCGTACTCCATTGGTTGCACATAGAGAATTACTGCAATTCGCCTGTAGCCTAGTGTCATTCGATACACCGTGATCGGTTGCTTGATGAATATAGAGTTGGATATGTGCGAGGCTGGTATATATAGAAGGTGCATCTTCGTAAAGAAATCTTGGAAGCTTTGGAAAGGTTTTGGGAAGGGCGGAAGAAGCTGATCGAGATAACTAGGGGAGCAGTGTGAAAGCTTATGATTGAACAGGACCAGAGTAGAGACAGGAGTGGGCAGAATGTCGGCTGGGTTAGGCGGATACGCTGGGAAGATACTTCATATCGATTTGACTAGAAAGGAAGCTGTCAGGAAGGATCTCGATTTTGAGGTGGCGAAGAGGTTCATTGGGGGGCGCGGCCTCGGCGCAAAGATCCTCTATGACTTGTTGAAGCCGAAGACTGACCCCTTAAGCCCTGACAACATCCTAGTATTCGCGACAGGCCCTTTGACAGGAACAACAGCTCCAGGATCGAAGATGAGTCTGGTTGCCAAATCGCCTTTGACCAGTGGGTATGCTGACTCAACTATAGGAGGCTTCCTCGGCGCGGAGATAAAGTTCGCTGGATACGACGCCATCGTGATCCACGGCAAGAGCCTGAACCCAACCTACATCTGGATAGAAGATGGCTCTGTCCGTTTTCGAGACGCGGTCAACCTCTGGGGTAAAGGATGCTTCACTACAGAGACCGAGATCAAGGAGGAGCTTGGAGACAAGAAGGTCAGAGTAGCTTCCATAGGTCCTGCTGGAGAGAGGCTGGTCAAGATCGCGTGCATCACCCATGAATATGGCAAGCAAGCTGGGAGGTGTGGTCTCGGCGCTGTCATGGGCTCTAAGAACTTAAAGGCTTTGGCTGTGAGGGGAACTGGAGAGATCGGTCTAGCTAGGCCTGACGAGTTCAAAGAGCTGGCAGATGAGACGCGGCGTGCGATTCTAGCGAATCCTGATGCTTTGAAAGTCTGGCGGGAGATGGGAACTGCTCATCACGTTATACACTCAAATGAGTGGGGTGCCTTACCCACTAGGAACTATCAGAGCGGGGTTTTCGAGAAGGCGGAAGATATCAGCGGAGAAAGGATGAAGGAGACTATAGTTCTCTCGAACAAAACATGCTTCAGTTGTCCAGTAGCTTGCGGGAAGTGGAGCGAGGTTAGAGAGGGATTGTACAAGGGGACCGCTGTTGAAGGACCTGAGTATGAGACGATAGCGATGCTAGGCTCCAACTGCGGCGTAGGGAGCTTGGAGACGATAGCGAGAGCGAACTACCTTTGTGACGATCTAGGGATTGACACGATCTCGACGGGCAATGTAGTTGCTTTCGCTATGGAGTGTTATGAGAAAGGAGTGATCGACAAGACTGATACAGGCGGCTTGGACTTGAGGTTCGGGAACGCAGAAGCGTATCTACGCGTCATCGAGATGATAGGCATGAGAGAAGGTTTAGGAGCAACCCTCTCGGAAGGCGTGAGAAAATCAGCTCAAGCGTTCGGTAAGGGCTCTGAGAGGTTTGCGATGCATTCTAAAGGGCTTGAGTGGTCGGGTTATGAATGTAGAGGGGCGCCTGGCCAAGCGCTAGCATACGCCATAGTGGATAGAGGAGCTGACCACAATAAGGCATGGTGCACAGACTTCTTCATAGAGCCTTGGAGGTACACGATCGAAGGGAAGCCGGAGATGGCTGCTAAGATTCTCTACCATAGATCCGCATGCGACATGTTGGGAATATGCAGGTTTGTCGCATATATGGTCGGTTCGAGAGCGTTCATGGTTGGGCTTGAACCTTTCGTCAAGATGCTTTCTGCTGCCACAGGCTGGTCGGTGGCGGAGTCTGACATATTGAGAGCCTCGGAAAGAGTCTACAACCTCAATCGAGCTTTCAACATTAGGGAGGGCTTCACTAGAGAGCATGATAGTGTTCCATCCAGATGCTTCGATGAACCCGTTCCCTCAGGACCGACTGAAGGAAGAAGATTGACGAGACAGCACTTCGAGCGTATGCTTGAAAGGTTCTATGAGGTGTGTGGATGGAACAGGTTGACTGGGTTTCCGACGAGAGAGAAGCTTGAAGAGCTGGATTTGAGGGATGTAGCTGAAGAGCTTGAGAGAATGGGCAGACTGTAGCTAGAAAATTTTGTCGCCGCTGCTCTCTCTATTAGACAAGCTTTAAGGAAGACTTGGTCCGCGTGGAATGTGGCGGGAATCCGGCTTCCTGAGCGCCTTCAGCTTTCTTCTGGCGTCTTCTTCCTTTTGATGATCGTATCCCATATCGCAAGAATGTCCTCGGCTTGGCGATAGTTTGCGTAGTCGATCATCTTCCCGTCGATTGATATTGCCCCGGCCCCCCGAGCCTGAGCCTCCTTGAAAGCAGCGACAACCCTCTTGCAGTACTCAACCTCCTGCTGAGTGGGCGAGAAGACCTCGTTCACAGGTTGGATCTGGTTAGGATGTACTAAGAGTTTCCCGCAGAATCCAAGTTGCTTCGCAGCCTTCGAGTCGCGGATTAAACCTTCCCTATCTATGATATCGATGAAGACTGTATCTACCGCAGATATGCCTGCCGCTCTTGCGACGAGTGCAATGTATGCACGTGGATAAGAGAGCTCAACCCCTTCTTTTGAAAGCTTCACTCCGAGGTCTCGGGTGAAGTCGACTGCGCCGAAGCTGAGGCCAGCAACACGTTTGCTCGCGAATGCAACTTCAGCCGCATTGAGAACACCTTTAGCGGTCTCCAAGATCGGAAGTATTACGATGCTTCCAACTCTGAGGGCTTTCTGCTTCTCAATCCTCTCAAGGATAGCCTCAACTTCAAGGATGTCTCTCTTGGATTCAGCCTTGGGTAACACTATGCCATTGAGTCCCTCGCAGACCGACTCTTCGAGATCTTGACCTGTAAGACCTGTAGTAAGACCATTCACCCTAACGAATACCATAGATCCCCCTTTACAGGCTATTTCGATCCCATCACGGACGAAGACGCGTGCAGTCTCCTTATCTTCCATCGGCACAGCATCCTCAAGATCGATGATTATTGCGTCAGCATCTAAGGTCCCGGCTTTATGCAGCATTCGCATATTGTTCCCTGGGACGAAGAGCATAGTCCTCAAGAGGAACATGGTTTTCACCGAGGCTATCTTCTGAAGATCTTGATCAGAGCTGCTCCAAGCTCCTCGGGTTTTTCGACGACAGTGGCGCCTGCTTCCTCCAATGCCTTCATCTTGCTCTCAGCTGAACCCCTGCCCCGTTCGATTATCGCGCTCGCGTGTGAGAAACGGATCCCGGATCTCGCAGTCGCTCCGGCAATGTACGCGACCAAGGGCTTCGTAAACTTTCCTTCCTTGATCACCTCAGCCGCCTCCTCCTCAGCCGACGTTCCTATCTCCCCGAACATAGCTACAGCTTGGGTCTCCTTGTCATTTTCAAAGAGCATGAGAAGCTCAGGCGAAGGTAAGCCCAGTATCGGCTCACCTCCCATATGTACCGCGGTGCTAACTCCAAGCCCGGCTTGAGCGATGACCCAGGACACAGTGGTCGTCTGCCCCCCACTCCTCGAGATCACACCAACCGGCCCCGGTTTGAAGGCCTCACAAGCCATCTCTACAGAGCCTCCGATCCAACCTGCAACAGCCTTGCCGGGGCTGATGAGCCCGAATGAGCCTGGACCAACTATCCTTGTGCCCTTCTGCTTCGCATAGGCCACCATCTGGAGTATGTCATGGAGAGGAACACGTTCGACAGGCATTACTATCAACTTGATCCCAGCATCAACTGCCTCCATAACCGCGTCCTTGACAAAGAGGCCGGGCACGAATGTGACGCTGGCATCAATATCGCCGCATCTGCTCTTCGCCTCCTCAACTGTATTGAATACTTTGACGCCCCAGACCTCGCTTCCGCCCCGGCCTGGTGTAACACCGCCCACGATCTTTGTTCCATACTCCATCATGAACCTGACCCGAGCGCTTCCTTCGCGCCCAGTTATTCCTTGGATCAGGACTCTCGTGTTCTCGTCAAGTAGAATCGCCAAATCCAATTCCTCGTTCTTCTAGTCTTTCCCTCTGGGCATTGGGATGTGAAGCTTCAAGCCTTTTCGGCCTTTGAATTCGCATTGGAGCTCACAAGCCAGACACTCGATGCAGAGCCTTTTCGCTTCTTCCGGACTTACGGATAAGATGGGCTTCCCATCACGGATCCTTAAGATCGCCCTCCCATAGAGGCTGCATGCCTTAACGCATGCGTAGCTCTTGCATTCTTTGCACTTGCTGTGATCTATTGTGACCCTACCAGTCTTGAAGTCGAACTCGTACATTCTTTCCATCTAGCTCTTGGACCTCCTGTAATCCTCGACCATCGATTTCATCCTTTCCGCAAGAAAGTCAACGTCATACACATGCTCGCGTCCGTAGAGTTCAAGTCTGATCGGAAGATCTTTGAGGCCTTCTTCCAGTATCTCCAGAGCCTCCTTCTCTTTGTTGCCCGCCAAGAGAACTATCACTGGAAAGCCTGGTCTGTCCTTCAGGTCCTCTCTGAAGGCTTTGACGAGCCCGTGCGCGTGATGCCACTGCTCTTGGCTCGCTATACAAGCACCTGACAGGAAGTACCCTTCAATACCGGGTTGAGAAAGGATCAGCTTCGCTATTCTGTAGACCTTCGAAGCAGTTGGGTTTCCGCTCGTGTCTGCGTAGTTTGCGATCTTGAGCCCGTGTCGAGATAGAGCATCAGCCCCAAGCAATGCTCCTCCTCCGCCTATTCCGTGATAGCCTACATACCCCTGTTCCTTGATCTCAGGGACCATCTGCATAAAGTAGGCTACTCCACGATAGTCGCTCTCCTCGATCTTCCAAGCAATCGTATCAAGTTCTGAAGGCGGTCTGTCACCCTCCCTCGCAACCTCTATTCCAAGATCAGGGTGGCGAGGAACAGCTGAGTCATCGATCAGAACGCGGCAGTCCGCAGCAACTATCTTTCCGTCCTCGGTCAAAACCAAGGGGTTGATCTCCACTGTACGGGCTTCATATCTTCTAAAGACCTCGTAAGCATTCCTAATCACATTTCCCACATCCGCGAGAAGTTCAGCTGGAACTCCAACCTTCAAGGCCAAGTTGTACCCATCATAAACTCTCACCCCCAGGAAGATATCTACGACAAGGCTTGAGATCTTCTCAGGCGACTTCGCTGCAATCTCCTCAATCTCAACTCCACCCTCTGAGGCGAACATAATGACTGGCGCCTTGACCTTGTAAGAGTCGTTCACGACCACGCCGACGTAGAACTCTCTGTCCACATTCAACTTCTCCTCAATCAGCACCTTCTCAACCTTCAAGCCTTTGATGGTCATCGAGAGGATGCTGGCGGCCATATCCCTGGCTTGCTCAGGGTTCTCGGCGAACTTCACACCGCCTGCCTTGAACCTTCCACCAACCCAGACTTGTGCCTTGACCGCGACGGGCTTCCCGATGCGCTCCGCGATCTTCTGCGCTTCTTCAGGGTTGGAAGCAACCTCCCCGAGGGGGATTGGGATTCCAACCGACTTGAGAAGCCCCTTCCCATGATACTCGAAGAGCCTGACCGTAGCTAATCCCTCCAAACTCTACATGAAGATACATTCTAGTTTGCAGGCTTTTCAAAATAAAACGTTGTGGGGATTGGGATCTTCGGAATGCCTCTTTCTCAACCTTGTCAACATCCATGCATTAGCTAAATACTATCAGGATTTGCAATCGCTATTAAGCGACTTGGCCTTGAACAACTACTCTAATCTTACCTATGAAACACTTGATGATAGCGCCCATACTTTCTAGCTTCATCTATCATCGCCAAAATATTTTCAGTCTTCACGTTACTATGTAGTGAATTGCTGTCAGCAAGAATAAATCCGCCGCCTCTCGCCGCGGTATCGATACATCTTCGCACATCCCTACGAACATCTTCTTCTGATCCGAAGGGCAGAACATAGGCGCAGTCTACGTTGCCTCTTAGAAAGATCTTGTCTCCATAGCGTTTCTTAACGTAGCCTAAATCCATAACTTTCGGTTCTATAGGATGGAGCCCGTCTATGCCTAGATTGATCAATTCTTCAAGGATCGGGTATAGGTTTCCATCCGAATGCCTCAAGAAGGGCACTCCTCGCCTGTGACATTCATCTATTAGCTTTTTCGTATACGGAAAGAAGAAATCCTTAAAGACTTTTAGCGGGAAGAATGGGCCTTTCCCTTCGGCAACATCGTCACTATCTGCGATTACGTCCACTCCTCGATCGAGCATTCGTTTAACTATCTCGATATTCGTCTCAGCAACCTTCTTTATCAAGCTCCTAGCGAAATCCGGATCCCGATAAATGTCGTGAGTTAGCTTCTCGATTCCGCCCCTCATTAGGTATGGGAACATCTCCCCACAGTGGCACCACCCGATAACTGGATAATCTTCTCCAGCATCTTTCTTGGTTAGGTCAACTATATCGTAGCTGAGACTTTCAGGATCTGGAAGCTCAAAATCGTCTAGGTCCTCAGGAGCCTTTATCGCTCCATCTATCCAGTAAGTCGTCTTAACGTCTCTTCTGATCCTGTAGATCTTACCCCACTGATCGATGTACGTGGACTCATCGATAAACTTGAGTTTGTAGCCTTTAGGGTAAAGCCAATAATCCGACACGATAAGCGCGTCTAAACCTATCTTCTCTATAGCCTCATTCAAAAGCTTCTGGTTCCTAAGCATAATCTCATTCATATCCATCTTGGCTTCTTCACGCGTAACTGCGAACCCTCCTCCTCCACCACCGCCCCCAGCTGCCAGAACCTTCTTGCCAGTTATCCGTTCAACATGAATCGGATCAACGTAAGTAGCGTCTACAGGAACCGTATCAGGTTCACCTAGATGGATGGCGGTCATGTACCGCTCTTTATGAGTCATCGACATATCGCTGGCCTTCGACAACCTCCTATCGTAGATAGCCCTCTAATATTTATTCTCGCATCAGAGAGCAACATCTTATCTCTTGAAGCCTCTTATCTGATTGAGAACCTCAGAGGCCTGCGTATGCAACATCACAAGTTAAGAAGCAAACGTATCTTGGCCGGAAGAGAGGACTTGAAAGCTCTTGAATATGCGCTCTATCATTCAATGGGTTATACTCAAGAGGAATTGGAGAAACCTTTGGTTGCAGTAGCCAATTCTTGGAGTGAGATCCTCCCAGGACATTACCACCTACGCAAAGTCGGAGAAGCGGTCAAAGCGGGCGTCCGAGCCGGCGGAGGCACTCCAATAGAGTTCAATACGATCGGCCTCTGCGATGGAATCGCTCAAGGCCACATTGGAATGAAGTACGTTCTTCCAAGCAGAGAGGTCATAGCGGCAAGCGTTGAAGTAATGGTCGAAGGCCACCAATTGGACGGCATAGTGATGATATGCACTTGCGACAAGATCGTGCCGGCGATGCTGATCGCAGCAGCGAGACTGGATGTTCCAACGATTCTCGTCACAGGCGGCTACATGCAACCCGGCCTGTATAAAGGTCGCAGATACGCCATCTATGAAGTCTCTGAAGCTTACGGAGCCTACATGGCTGGTAAGATACCTCGAAAAGATGTAGATGAGCTTGTCAAGGTATGCTGCCCCGGTCCAGGCGCATGCCCTATGATGGGCACAGCGAACACTATGTGCTGCGTCACAGAAGCTCTAGGTATGTCGCTTCCCGGAAATGCTACAGTAGCTGCATCCGATGCCAAGTTACTCCAGATAGCGAAGAGAGCTGGAGATCAAATTGTCAAGCTCATAGATAATGATATCAGACCTTCAAAGATTATGTCAAGAGAAGCCTTAGAGAACTCGATCAAGGTAGATTTAGCGATAGGGGGCTCCACGAACTCATGCCTCCATATCCCCGCTATTGCAGCTGAACTGGAAATAGAAGTAGAGCTAGACTTATTCGATCAGTTTAGTAGGAAGACTCCTCAGATCGTTGCGATAAAACCCTCTTCAGACCGCCTTATGGACGACCTTGAAAAAGCCGGAGGGATTCAAGCTGTAATGAAAGAGCTGGCTCCGCTTCTGAACCTCGATGTTCTTACAGTTACAGGAATGAAGCTCAAGGAAAACTTGGAGAGAGCAGAGGTGACTGACCATGAAGTCATCAAGCCTCTAGACTCCCCGTTCCATGCAGAAGGAGGAATAGCAGTCCTTAAAGGAAATCTCGCCCCCGACGGTTCTGTTGTCAAACAAGCAGCTGTAAACCTCAAGATGCTACGATATACCGGCCCCGCAAAAGTTTATGATTCCGAAGAGAAAGCCGTCGAAGCCTTGGCTGGAAGGGCTATTAAAGCCGGAGATGTCGTCGTCATAAGATATGAAGGACCTAAAGGCGGTCCGGGTATGAGGGAGCAATACGATATCATGACTCTTCTGTGTGGGATGGGACTTGACAGATCTCTTGCTCTTATCACCGATGGAAGATTTTCAGGAGCGACGAGAGGGCTAGCTGTTGGACATGTCTCACCCGAGGCTGCTGAAGGAGGACCTATTGCGGCGCTAATAACAGGCGACATTGTGGAGATCGATATTCCTAAAAGACGACTCGATGTCAAACTGGAAGATACAGTCATAGCTGAGAGGATGAAGCTCTGGAAGCACCCCCGGCCTTCGTTCAGGAAAGGTTTCATGGCCGTGTATGCTGAGAAGGCTAGTTCAGCAAGTAGGGGTGCGATTCTAGCATGATGTTGATTCCAAGCCTTCAAGTGAAGTATAGCGTGAAGATCTGGGTAGTTTAAAGTGGCTGACAAAAGATTTTCATTCTAAGATACGCAATTCACATCGATTGAACATTAAATATGCCGGACGTTAGTCCGTGCGAAGTTAAGGAGAGCTGGCGGCAGTGAATGAACAGTCTTCGCCATATGTTTACAATAAGATTACTAGAGTTAGAGGAAGAGTTGCAAGCAGCATCATTTCCAAGAAGGAAAGAGACAGGCTTGTCGCGAGAGCGGAAGAGGTTCTGGGCAATGAATGGTACGGCTGGAAAGCCAGTATAGACGGCTTCTGCCTGCAACTCTTCACCAACAGCCAACACCTCTACGAGTTCTGGCTTGAAAACTGGTTCTCTATGCCTCGTGAAACAAGGTCTCACGGAAGACTCTATGCTGTCTTAGACCAGGAATTTAACAAAGGTGAACCATACGCGTATTACAACCCTGAAACGAAGACAGCGATAATCTTCAACACGGAGTACTACGGCCAATGCAAGAGTTGGGCTTTAGGTATAACATGCGACATTGCAGAAGACCAGCATGACATACACAGTATACATGGAAGTTGCGTAGAAGTTAACGGGGACGGTATAATCCTAATCGCCCCGACAGGGACTGGAAAGTCGACTCATAGCTATGCTCTCTTGAAGATGGAGGGAGCTAGGCTGCATAGCGACGACTGGATTTATGTCAGATTCATAGGTGGGGAGAAGGGGAGAGCGAGCGCAGACATCAGTGAGAGGAAATTCTACATTCGAACAAATATTGTAAGAGTCTTCCCTGAGATCAGACAGCTGTTGAACAAGTGTCGCTTGGAGAATGTTGAGCCGTTAACGCCGGAGGAGACTGAGAAGCTTAGATCAGAAAACGTTGAAGAATCAAAGATAAGGGAGATGATGAGCGACCCGCTTATTGCTCACGAGTATTCACGAGCGATGCTGGATCCACTTTGGATAGGTGGACTTGAAAAGTTCGTAGACACAACCCGGGCGAAGAAGGTGATTCTTCTAAAAAGAGATAGAAACGATCCTGAGATCGCGCGTAGAGTTGGGATAGAAGAGGCTGTCGACTATCTAGCAACCCAGCCTGAACAATTCCTAAATCCCTACCTAATCGTTAAGACTCCTGAGAAGGTTGAGATAAGAAAAAACTTCTTCAGAAGACTATTCAAGTTCGCGCCCTGTCATCTAGTTAATACTATAGAGAGCGTTGAGAAAGTTCAGGAGACGATTAGGGATATAGTCAAAGGAAAGATCTAGCCGCTCTTCGCTTTAAGAGCTAGGATCGCTTGAGCCAAGTCTCCTCTACTTTCAACCAAAGCCTTCTTCGCTTCTTCTTCCGAGACACAGGCTTGCTGAGCGACCAGCTTTACGTCATCCTCCGAGATCGTTAGAGGTTCCTCAACCTCCTCCTTAGGCACTTCCTCTTTCACAGTACCGCCAGCGACTTGAAACGTAGTCTGCCCCTGCATCGTTATCGCTGTTACAGCGGGATCGTCAATCACTATCTGCTTGCCCGCCGCCTTTATCACAACCTGCCTCACATTCGCGATCTCTTTCACATCCATTCCCATCTTCTGCATCATTCTCACAGCTTCTCTTCCAGTTGGCACACCCTTGACCGAACGAAAAGCCTTATGCGCCACACCAGAAACCTCTTAAAGTGCTGTTTGAATCTCCGAACTGAAAAATCTATCGACGCCTCATTCCCCAGTACAATGGAGCAGCTTCGCAGAGCGTAGATCCGGCCACTCTATGGATGGGCTACAAACCTTTAATACAGAGGGTCTACACAGCAACGTACCGGATTCATTTACTCGAGAAGCCCTCTTCTAACTCTGACGGCAACGCCACTCTTGAAAGACAAAATCTCTTCTCCACTGAGCATAGCGCGACCGACTGCAAGCAGGTTGCCCTTCTGGTCGACTACAATCACTTCATCTTGAGGTCGAATCTCGTCATCAGCCTTAACGACATGCTTAGCGAAGACGTTCCCACCTTTCTTGATGAAACTGCTAACATCGCTTCGCACCACAACAATAGATGGAGGATTCTTCACTCTCCTCAAGATCCGCCTAGCTCCGGCTAAAGATAGGCTGAGATGCCCGTCGGTCGGCCTTAGAGTCGCCAAGAGCTCGTCTCTGCAGTAGATCAACTTTATTCTCTTCGTCTTGCTTGAACGAACGACTTCTACGAAATCTGGAAAGAGCACATCTCCAATGCTCTTCCCAAACTGGAAGCTTGCTACTCCCCTAAGCTTAACGAGATCCTGCCAAGAAGCCTTCACCTTCAACTGTTCTACCTCACAAGCTATTTTACAATCCTCAAACAATTTAAGCATCGATCAACCCACTGAACCAAAGGAGCTGCAAACGATTTTGAACTGCGAAGTTTGCGGACAGCGAATTCTAGGGAAACCGATGAGAGTCATAATAGAAGGGGCAAAGCTTGTAGTATGCAGCGATTGCGGTAAACTCGGCAAGGAGACATGGGAGACACCAACTCCGCGCACCGTTCTAGCTAGACCAACGATCAAGCCAAGACCGAAACCGCAAGACCTGCCTAGAGAAGTCGCTGAATACGAGCTGCCTGAAGACTTTGCAAAGAGGATAAGAGTTGCACGAGAGAAACTAAGTTTAACGCAAGAAGAGTTGGCCAAGCGCGTCAAGGAAAGGCTTTCCATTATACAGAAGATAGAGTCTGGAAAGATTATCCCAGACATGAAACTGTCAAGGTTCCTAGAGCATGTCATCAGAGTTAAATTATTGGTGCCGAGAAAAGAACCGACAGGATTTGAAGGTCAAGCTTCAGCACCTCCGGGACTCACGCTTGGAGACTTGGTTCAGTTCAAACGGAAGAGCGGTAAGCAGAAAGGACAGCTGTAACCTCTGTTAGATCAATATGTTGCAAAGAAGAGCATTAGAACGATGCCTAAAATAACTGTGCTAAGACTCGGCCACAGATTCAAAAGAGATGCGAGAGTTACATCGCATCTGGCATTAGCTGCAAGAGCCCTCGGCGCAGATGAAATCGTGATAGCAGATGTAATAGATGAGAAACTCAAGAGGACGGTAGATGAAATTTCGACGAACTGGGGCGGACGATTCGAGGTGAAGATGGGAATACATTGGAGAGAATTCATGAAAGATTGGCAAACTAAAGGAGGAGAAGTTATTCATCTCACTATGTACGGCCAACCTTTGTCCAAGGCGATCGACAAGGTTAGACGGTCGACTAAAGACAAGTTGATTGTTGTTGGAGCGACAAAGGTTCCAGGCGAGGTATACCGGATGGCTGACTATAATCTTGCAGTCTCTTCTCAACCGCACTCTGAATGTAGCGCACTTGCGATATTTCTACACGAACTCCTTCAAGGAAGAGAGCTGGAGAGAGAGTTCCCTGGAGCGAAGATCAAAGTAGTTCCTCGAGAAAAAGGGAAGCAAATTATAAGGCTTCGTTGAGATCGCTCGATCTGAAAACAGCGGCAGTTCATTTGACGAGTCGTATTACATCGATTCTCTTCACACTATCTCCCTCGAAGAAGAATTTCATACCTTCACATTCAAGAAGTTCCCCGCCCAAGACGTTAAGAGAGAAATCTCGTGCCAGAGCCAGTAGAGCAGCAGGTTCAACTGCACCTCCATGAGACACCACTAAAGCCCGCCCGCCATCGGGAAGCTCTCCACATATCTGCCTTACGGCTTCGATCACCTCCCTCCCTTTCTCCTCTAGGATCAAATGAAGCTCTCTAATCTCGAAAAAAGCCTCGAGAAGAGTCAGTTTCCGATTTTCAACCATCTTCTTTGCTCTATCCTCGAAAGGCCTAATCTTCTCCCCAGGAAGCGGTCCGAACCGCTCATCGACCTTAAACAGGGTATATCCGAATTCTTCCAGAGTCTGTATCGCCCTCTTCTTAGGGCTTGTATAACAGCGCAGGTAATTGCCTTCTAACGTGCTTCCAGCCTTACTAGCAAGCTGTCTTCCTTCTTCACTCAGCGTATCGTCACTGCCTCTAATACTATGCCTCCTGATCTCAACTACTTTCATTGCGAGCCCCTGCCGATTCATCTCTTTCGGCAAATATGTATTTTGTTAATCAAAGGGATCAGGTTAACCCCCAAGCCGCCTGATCAAGCGAACCTGCGATACCACAAAGTCATGTGAACGCCCTTATCAGGCGAGACCGGCCATGGAGGCATGCGGCATCGATGTTTATCAGACGGCAAGAAATAATGGTTTCAAATTGGAAGATGTACGCTCTGCGGATGCTTGCCGCTCATATGTATCAGTAATACTAGTTGAATGATATCAAAATCAGGGAGCTACCGAGAAAAGATAGCTCGTTCCGGAATGATCAAGTTATAGGTTGTAAAAAGATGGTCAGAAAAATAGAAGTTCTAGTAATACAGAATTGTGAAACTGAGGGAATTGGTCTCTACGAACAATATCTTATTGATAGGAAAATAAAGCATGACATCTTTCATGCATACGCCAACAAAAAACCTCCTTCTTTAAAAAAGTATGACGTTTTCATTGTGGGCGGTACCCCAATTTCTGTTTGCGAAATTCGCAAACACAATTTTCTAAGAAAGGAGTGGAGATATCTAAAGAAAGTTGTTAAGTTGAATAAACCTTACTTTGGCATATGTTTCGGCGGACAGATATTAGCAAGAATACTAGGTGCAAAAGTGAGAAAAAACAAAGTGATGGAAATAGGAGGTTATGATGTAAGACTTACATCTGATGGAAAAGAGAGTCGTTTCTTTAAGGATTTTCCAGCTAAATTTCCGGTTTTTCATTGGCATGGAGATACCTTCGATTTACCGAAAGGTGCGAAATTATTAGTTGAAGGAAAAGGTTGTAGGAATCAGTCATTCAGTTATAAGAATGCTTTGGCACTTCAGTTTCATTTAGAAACAACATCGAAGGATGCAGAAGAATGGGCAAGAAAGTATGCTATTGAAATGGTGAGAGTGAATAAAACGAGAAATCAAGTTGTTGATGAATGCAGAGCTAGAGAAAGAATAATGAAGAAGTTAGCTTACAAATTGCTAGACAATTTTCTTAATTAATACTTCATCAAATATTGCTTAACTGAGCCAAGTAGATTCTCTTTATTAAGCTACTGCCATCATAATGCCTCTCAACGCTCAGGTTAGAAGCCCGAGCTGGAAATCATGGGACAGCTATCACCTTAGTTACATATGAAGAAGGATCGGAACTGGAGGAAATCCGATCTATGACAAATACGGATCTAAAGGAGCTCGTTGAAAAATCCTCGAGCCTATTCACGGAAAAAACTATTTCAGGAGAGAGAACTCGAAATGGGTTCCAAGAGATGAAAATGGCTTGAGATCCCTCATCGAAAGAGTGCGAATGCAAATCAGTTACAGATCTCAACAATCCAATCTGTTAGTTCTAAGATTATCCGACCTCGAAAGTGAATATTTTCCACTACCTGTGCATTCTCCAATCCTAGGTCAGTGCAACAGACATTTCTTATAAGCTACTGAGCCCACATACTTTCGGGATGCGGTTGAATAGGGACCTCAAGTTTGTCAAAGATGATCCTTGCATAGCCCGTTTGAACACCACTTTCAAGTGCCAAAGATGCGCAGAATGCTGTGAGTACGAGATCTTTCTGAGTGAACGAGACATCTTTAGACTAGCAAATTTCAGCCCCCGCTGCAGCTCACTCGTACGATACGACGAAACAAGAAAGGTTTACAGTACTCTAAAAGCTGAGTCACGAGGCGGCACGCTAGAGGCAAGATGTACCTTCCTAGACGGAAAGAACTGCACTATTTATGCGGCGCGGCCTTCCATTTGCAGAGCGTACCCATTCTTCCCCATTGCCAAGAGAGACCTTGTTAGCTTGAGGGTTACGTTCCCAGCAGATGCGGTTTGCATCCTCGACCCAATCACAAAGATCCGATACCTAGTATTCTACGATCCAGAATGCCCAGGTATCGGAAAGGGCGGCTCAGTCAATTGGAATAATGTTGTGCAGCTTTCATTTGAAGGCTAGATCCTGAAAAAGAAAACGAATATAGGCTCGTGCCAATCTTCTTCGCTTGAGGGAGCTGGTTGGTGACAAGAGCTGAGTGGCAGAAGAAAAGGAAAAAGATGTCTGGCAAGAAGGAGAGAAGCGGAAGAGTTAGATAACGTGTCCAGTTTGTTTTAACAGAATACGAGGCTTGCTAGGGATTGACTTCAACCTTTCTGAAACTGAATTCATATGAAGTTATGGACAACCCTTATCTCCAACTATCCAATATCTAGTGGTTAAGGTGCAAAACCGCTCTAGGAGATGTAAAGATTGGGCAAACCAAGACAGGTGAAGAAGCCTAAGAAAAAGGAACCTGCGTATCAAGTTAAGACAAAAGAGCAGCCTCGGACCTCGACCTGAAACCTTATGAATTCAGCGCATCTGCGGAAAACTCCGCAAGAATACACTTGCTGAATATCGTCTGCTATCCTAAGCGGGTTTTCCCTAGCAAGAGCAACTCGCGGCTACTCTTTTGACCAAAGAGGAGATTCTGTTTTAGCAGCAAGCCTTATTATGAACCCGGGTAATCTCATTTGCTTGCTAACTTCTTCACTTTTGCGTTAACGACGTTTCTGTCTGTGCGCTTTTCTGAATTTCCCACCACATCTCGGACATATAAAGAATCCTATGAGTAGTGCCCGACCTTTCGTCTTTGTCGACTTCATCTTCCACACTTTAGCAGGTTTATTGACCTCGGCACCACACTTTGGACACTTCGCCAAATGGAACACCTATCACAGAATAAGATTAGGCGCCCGAACATATTAAAGAATGGTTTTGGAAAAAGACATATCATATTATGTTAGTTGCGAAGTTGACGGCTAGTGCGTCCGAACCAGACAAGTTCAGGAACGGGCTTGGAAGCCGACTTCGACCGGAGAGTGTATAAGCCACGCGCCACAACGACTACGGAGAATGCAAAATGTGTATTCTAAGGGCTAACATTGTGAAAAACTGCAGAAAGTGTAAATCATCTGTTAGGTTCCACTGTGCCCTGCGCAAGAAAGCGGCAAAAAAGACATATTTCGACAGCAAGGACAGAAGGCCGGCATAGACAGCGTTTGTCGGCTTCAACTTGCTTTTCTGTTTTTTCCTATGTGCCTGTTGGCGAGGCTTGTACCTAGGCTAGTTCTTCAGTCGCTTCAGCTGCTTTCGCATCTTCTTTGGACTTGGTTTCTGCGGTTAAAGTAATTTCAATCGTTGACACAGCTCTTGTTCCTCCCTCTTGCATCGGTAGCTGCTCAGTTCCAAGGCTTATCTTGCTTACGCTCAAGTTTTCCATAAATCTACGCCTGGTTATCTCTTCGACGTCGATAGCGGTTGTTATGGCTTGGCCTCTTGCCTTCAATGTAACTTCCTTATTGCCAGCGCTGAAAAGCGTCATAACCGCGAGCACGTAACTCATCGCTGGCTTTCGCCCAATGAATACAGTGTTTGGCTCTCTAGACATTTGATGCCCCTCTTCACGATGGATTCGATGTAGACTCCGTAGTGGAGCCGATCCTTTAACCATTTCTAATGTCAAATTGCGCTGCCATGGAAATAACGCATAATGATCAAAACAGGCTAATTACAATAGTAGAATGACGAACAGGTTAAGCAAGAACAGCCGAAGAAAGAGTAAACTGAAGAGATTTGCGAGGAGGTATGAATTAGATAGCTGAATTGGTTCAGATTGCGCATAATCAGCTTTCAAAGAATGCTAGAAAACATTTCGCCGAAATGCTAGGAATTCGATGGTAGTACACTACTCTAAGTAGGCCCAAAATCTGCGTGCGCAACATCGAAAAACGCAACGGCTTCAACCCCTTGAGGTGATCGAAATTGAGCGTTCAAAAGGTTAAGAGTGAGCGGGGGACTATGTAGAGCGATCTCATTGGGAATAATACGAAGGGAGATGTTCTACTACGGAAGAGGTAGACCATGTGGACCGCTGCACTCCTTGGCCGATGTAACGAACTGCGCGTATCTAATTAGAATTTCAAAGAAATATGGAATTGATACACGCAAGTTTCTTGTATGCTTTCTCGATGCGTGGACGCATGAGAACTCATCGTACAAGAGCATGTCGATCAAACGCCGACAGAAGACAGAGAATGATGGCATCTTTCTCGTAACGCAAGATCAAAAGATAATTGCACAATTGAGACTTAATCAGAAGATGCTAGAATATCTGCCAGAAGTCGATCTCTCAAGCTTCCGATTCGAAGAATCCACTCCAGCTAGGAAAAACGAAACGCTGAAAGCCATTGACTTGCAAATCAAAGATATAAACTCTGGAGTCAAATGGGTCAATCTGAAAGCGAAAATCGTAGAGAAATCAATCACGAGGAAGGTCTTCTCGAGGTTCGGTGATCCTCTCGATGTTTCGACTGCAACAATCTCTGACAACACTGGCTCCATCAAGTTGCCACTGTGGAATGCCCAGATAGATATGATCTCGGTTGGTGACGTAGTTCAAATTGAAAATGGACGAGTGAAAACGTTTAGAGGGGAACTGCAAGTGAGCGTTGGCAGAACCGGTAAACTTCAAGTCGTCGAAACCAACGGACTTGAGAGTTCAGTGCTAAATCGTGACATTTGACTGGCGCATGAATTCACTCCACAACACCTTTATGCAATGCTCGCCATTCAACTCTTCGGGTCTCTCCGATCGAGTTTGGTTACTCAGGGCCTAGGGGACTCGTGACCTGGGAGCCAGCTCTATGGGAGAGACCTCTTTCCACCAGCTTGAAGGTAGCGAGTTAAGAGCGAAAGCAAACATAAGCAGAGAAAGGGTTTTCCGAAATTGAGGGCTAGTTTGAGCCCTCGGTAAAGTTCTTTCTGTCGAGAAACCATCTAAATCTCTATTGGCTTGTAGTGGTTCGAGATGATGGATTTGACTCCTGGATCTCCAGCGGACGAGAAGCTGAGAACCTGCATCTCGACCGTGGGGCGACAAATGTTTTTGTTGCTGTGACTCCTCTTTTCTAAAGGGTCACGCTGAGTTTGGAGTCAACGTTCTGGATCATGATAGTCGCCTTGATTGCGGATGTCGCCGTTC
>Ga0315307_1000310_pt1 | contig 20593 bp, 17 predicted proteins | sample TDP2_MG_FD_203079 | JGI IMG/M metagenome (GOLD analysis project Ga0315307, IMG submission 203079) | Freshwater sediment microbial communities from Lake Towuti, South Sulawesi, Indonesia - TDP2 | ecosystem: Environmental > Aquatic > Freshwater > Lake > Sediment | place: Indonesia: South Sulawesi...
CAGTCCTTAAAACTTTTTCCATATTTAGTGCATACGGCTCCCTCTTCCCCAAAAGCCGACCTTGCGGATGGGCAATCATATGGACATACCTGTTTTCCATAGCAGAAATTATTCTTCCCGTCAGCTGGTCCTCCGACTGTTTGAATCCGCTGTGAATGGCAGCGATAACTAGGTCGAGCTGAGATAGGAGCTCGTCATCGTAATCTAAGGACCCATCCGAAAGGATATCGACTTCCATACCGCAGAGAACCTTGAAGTCTTTGCTTTTCCTGTTGAATTTTTTTGTCTCTTCTATCTTCTCATAGACTACATCCGGGTCGAGACCTCCAGCGACTTTTAGTGATTGGGAATGGTCGCAAATTCCCACCCATTTCAGGCCCATCCCTTTTGCCTTTTCTGCAATTTCTGCGAGTTTGCCCACGCCGTCGCTGTAACGGGAATGGATATGCAGGTCTCCTTTAATGTCGCTCTCTTCAATCAGGCGAGGAATCCTATTTCGCATTGCCATCTCAATTTCCCCCGAGGCTTCTCTTATTTCAGGGGGAATATATTGAAGTCCCAATTTTCCATAGACTTCTTCCTCGGTCCCACCGGCCACCCTTGTTTCTCTGACCGCTCTTGCCGAAACAGCCGTCTTTCCTCGGCCAGCAACCCCGGCTGAACTCTTTCCTAACTTAAAAAGACCGTATTCATTTATCTTATACCCTTTCTTCCGAGCCAATTCGCGAAGAGCAATATTGTGGTCTTTGGAACCGGTAAAATACATCAGGGCAACTCCGTAAGATCCTGGTTTAATAACCCTCAGGTCAACCTGTATACCCTCCTCGAGGATTACGCTCGATTTCGTCTCTCCTTGAGCAAGTATCTCTCTTACTTGAGGAAGACTCACAAACTTACTCATTACTACACCCGCGTTCTTTGCTGTACACAAAATATCTATATCTTTGATTGTCTCTTTTTTTCTGCGAATGCTCCCAGCTAAACTTAAATCTTTAATGCCCGGACACTTTTTCAATTCTTCTATCATTGGTTTTGCCAAGAAAAGTGCTGAGGAGAGGAGGATTCTTTCTCCCCCTTTTCTTAGTAGTTGAATCCCTCTCAGTATATTCTCTTCAGTCTTCTCCCCCAAACGGTGAAGCTCACTTAAACGGTGCTCTTTAGCGGCTTTTTCCAGTTCGCCGAGATTCTTTATTTTTAACTTATCATATAGAGTTTTTGCTGTCTTAGGCCCTACTCCCGGAACAGACATAAGTTCCAGAACGCCCGCAGGAAAATCCTTCTTTAACTCCTCAAAATATTTTAATTTCCCTGTTTCCAAATATTCCTTAATCTTATTTGCTATCCCTTCTCCTACGCCAGGGATGGTCTCCAGTTTATCCTCACTTACAAACTTTTCGATTGGCTCAGTGAGACTGGCAATATTTTGAGCTGCTTTCTCATACGACCGCACTCTGAAGGGGTTCTCTCCCTTCAATTCTAGAAGCTGACCTATTTCCTGCAACAATTTTACAACTTCTCTATTTTTCATTCCCTTTCACTTACTCTTCTACCTCCCTCAGGAACCTTGCTGCTGCCTCTGGAGAAGGCGGATTGATATAGAAATCGCCACCCCACTCGAACCCCCTGGCAGGCATAGCGTGGGGCAGGATCTCAATGTGCCAGTGGTAATCCTCTTTAATCGTGAGCCAGAATCCTGCCTCAGGAACCATAAAGGGAGCCGTATGAAGAACAAAGTTTAAAGGAGGATCTTTCAATAACTTGACAGTCTTGACAATAATTGATTTCAATCTTTCGGCTAATTCCCAGAGGTCCTCTTCAGACACATTTGCAAAATCGCATTCGTGTCTTCTGGGAAGAATTTGTGTTTCAAATGGAAAGCGGGAAGCAAAAGGAGCCAGAGCGATAAATTTATCCCCCGCGCTAACCACCCTTTCATGGGAATATAATTCTTGCTTGATTATGTCACAAAAAATACACCTTTCCTTCTCTTCATAATAATTTTTCGCTGAAGTCAATTCGTCCTTAATACTTTTGGGAATCAAAGGCAATGCGATTATTTGGGAATGAACATGGAGCATAGAAAGCTCTTTCCCATAGCCCTGATTACCGAAAATAAGACCATATTTCAGAAGGGGATTCTTCTTCAACTCCCTGAGCCTAATTTGATATACCTGGAGAACTTTCACTATCTGCTCCAGCGGCAGCTCCGAAATATGGGTTACATGGAGAGGAGATTCAATTACAATCTCATGGGCACCATATCCATTTATTGTGTCAAAAAAGAAGAAATCGCCTACTCCTTTCTTTTCCACATCCTCATTAAGCTCTACCACTGCAAATTTACTCGGGATTACACGCACTGTCCATCCTGGAGTATTAGGTTTGCTATCCTTCTTACGGAGCGCAAACACTTCTGACGGGGTTTCCAGCTCTCGTCCTTCACAGAAAGGACAGTCCCTCTCCCTCTCTTCTTTGCGGACATTGATGAAACCAAATGGTGTGTCAACCTCGTCCCTGGTGGCGGTAATCATCCATCTTCCGGAGATAGGGTCCTTCCTCAATTCCGACATAATTTCCTCCTCATGTGAATCCAGCCTGTGCTCATTAGGGGAAACCTCAACCCGGTGCGCTCAAGCATCTTTCGCCCGCGCCTTTCCCTCGTTTCGCTCGGTCGTCGTTCCTTACTCGTCCCGACCGGCGCCCTTATTGTGTTCTCTTTTATTAATCCCGACCGCGAGAGTCGCCCCTACCCGACTATCACCCCTTCCACAACGGTTTTCCTTATGTATTGAATCAGCCTATACTATTCGTGCTCTACTTCACGATGACGCCTGCGTATCCGACAACCGCCGAGTAGTCCCCTGAGGCCTCAGCGCTGGTATTGTACAATACCAGTTCACTTGTCTTTGCTCCCAGCTCTTTACAGGCGAAAATCATTGTAGCCGCAGGCCCTGGGCCACACATTGAAATATCCTTTTCTATTACTGTCTTCAACAGGCCTTCTGGATCGAGTCTTAGGATCCTATCAATTGCCAATTTGTCTTTTCTCTCAGCATCTTTCTTGGATTCATAATGGGTCATATCCGACGAAGCAACAATTAGACAAGGACCTTTAGACTTAATTACCTTGGCTATTGCCATACCCAATTTCTTACAGGTCGAGACCTGATAGTCTCGCATACAAATGGGAACTATGGCAAAATCTGTCTTGAAATACTGAATAAATGGGAGCTGAACCTCCAGCGAGTGTTCGTGCAAATGTGCCTCTTCATCTTCGCGAGCTAAATCACCAGCCTTTGAGAGTAACTCTTTTGCCAAGGAAGAATCTATTTCTACTCTGCCGTTCGGCATTTCCCACGCACCTTCTGCCATTATAGCGATCTCTGCGCCAATCCCGGTATGGTTAGGTCCAATGATGACAATGGTGTCGGATAAGTTAATCCTGGAATAGACTGCTCCAGCCACCTTTCCAGAATAGAAATAACCTGCGTGGGGAGCCACAATTCCCAGGACGTCCTCTTTCTCAATATCTGTTCTGATATACCTCCCAACCTGCTCTCTTAGTGCTTCCGGGTCTTTCATGTAGAATCTTCCTGCTTGTGCTGGTTTTCTGACCATCCTTCCTCCCTTATTTGAGTGAGTCTCTTTCCCAATATTCAAAAATGGTTTGTGAAGAACACTTGGAATTTCAGCCAAAAAACGACGACGGCTCTCTCTTTAAAGCAACAATTTGTTCGACCCCGATTTATCGGGAGAGTTTATTTTTGCACCCTGCAGAGTCGTTGCGAGGAAGTGAAGTCCCGATGAATCGGGAACACAAATTATCATTGCGAACGAAATAAAGCAATCTGACACGTAGTATCATTCCGACCCTGAATGAAACGAAGGGGAAGGGATCTCATAATTATGGACGAGATTGCCACGCTCCTCTCAGTCGCTGGCAATGACATATTTTTGGCCTCTGTCACGCCTTCCACAAAGCACTCTGTTTTTTAGTTAGTCCCTTATGGCTGCCTCTTAAAGTTCGTCAGTCAGACCGCGCAACGTCTCTAAGTGGGCCAATCTTAAAGGTTCGGGAATCTTTTCCCTCTTACAACAAGCCAGGACAATCTCCAGTGCCTGAGCCAGATCTATTTTATAACCTTGAGAAACGAAAATAGGCTTCACATTTTTCTTCGTGCGGAGAGCCATGCCAATAAGCTCCCCTTTTTCGTCCTTCAAGAAAGTATAAGCGCCTTTCAAGTTTACGGGCTCCTCGTAATGACCATATAGAATAGACTTGGCACAGCCAATTGACGGAAGCCCCAGTAATAGGCCCATGTGAGTAGCCAAACCGAACTTCACAGGATGTGCAATTCCCTGACCATCGAAGATGATTATATCAGGAGATTTTTCTAGATTTCTTAAGGCTTCTATTAGAATAGGGCCCTCGCGAAAAGTGAGTAACCCTGGAAGGTAAGGAAAAAACCTATGGGAGGCTTTCATAACACCCCTTTTTTCCACCAACTTCAGCTCAGGGAAAGTAAGCAAAACTACACTTCCGTAAGCCCTTCTCTTCTTCTCATCATAGCCGACATCGCAACCGGCCACAGAGTGTATCTGGCTTATGGAATCGAAAGGACTTCTTAATACAACTTTGTCTGTTAACTTCTCCTGGATTTTTCTAGCCTCTGCGGGAGATACCTGCCAGGAATGAAGATTCTTGACTTTCATCTCCTATAAATTTAGCAAATTTTATGCCTACATTGCAAACAAAAATTTATTCCCAAAAGTCCTGTCTCCAGCCTCTTTCCAGTTCCAATTCATCTGCCATCTTCAACACCGCATCATATTCTCTCTTATAGATCCTTCTCGATATCTCTGGAAATTCAAAAGCGAGGTGAGCAGGGTGGTACTGAGCCATAATGCTCATATAGGTATTTTTGGAAATATTCCTGGCAATAAATTCTAAGACTTTTCGAGAACCCACTACGTCTTGCGGCATGACCAAGTGGCGAATAAGGAGTCCCCGCTTTGCAATTCCCTCTTTATCCATTTTCAGGTCACCAACTTGACGATGCATTTCCAGAAGCGCCTTTTTGTTAACTTCAAAATAGTCGGCTGCCTTGGAGTATGCACGGGCGCTCTCGGGAGTGGAATACTTAGCATCAGGCATATATATATCCACTATGCCGTCCAGAAGTTGCAGAGTCTCCTCCGCGTCGTACCCACCCGAGTTGTATACAAGCGGAATCTTTAATCCCTCTTCTATTGCCATTCCTAAAGCCTCAACGATTTGGGGAACGAAATGGGTAGGGGTAACAAAGTTTATGTTATGCGCTCCGAGCTTCTGTAATCTTACCATCATTCGAGCCAGTTCAGAGATCTCCGCTTCCTGGCCGTTTCCCAACTGGCTTATAGGGTAATTCTGACAGAAACAACAACGAAGGTTACAGTGGGTAAAGAAGATGGTGCCCGAACCGCGATAACCCGAAATTGGGGGCTCTTCACCGAAATGGAGGTTCCAACTGGAAACAACCACTCTTGTGCCCGCTCCGCAAAAACCTTTTTCATCTTGTAACCGATTCACCAGGCATTTCCTGGGACAGAGCCGACACTTCTCCAGTAATTTACTAAGCTCTTCCGCTCTTTTTTTTAGAATACCTCTCTCGTAAAGTTCAACGTAACTCATCCGATTCAGTCTTTTCTATTTCCAACTTTTTTCTCAATTCTTTCTCAATTTCCAGTTCAATTTCTGGCTCCTTCTCTTCTGTTATTTCTTCTTCTTTCTTCCCTTCCACTTCGGACAAGAGCTTCACCGTTTCCCTACCAAGGGTGTCCATTTCAATTCCATAACTTTTGGCAATCTCTTCCCAACCAATTCCTTCTTCCCTCAGGATACTAATCTGATCGGGTCCCTTACCTGTGGCGGTTGCCACAATCAAAATCTTAATTACTTCTTCTGTCCCATAACCTCTCTCTTGCAAAACCTGAACATTGCTTTGTTCAATGTGAAACTTGCGCGCGATTCTTTCCTCAACTGTCTTTGGTTCGGGGGGTGGTTTTCTTCCCCATGCGCTAAGTGAGGGAGGAAATAGTACCGGTGTCAGAAAAATCCACAAAAAGACAGTCAATATTAATTCTCTTTTCTTCATATCTCCTCCTGCTTCGTCACCCTAATGGACGACCACAAGGCTTGCCTCTACGCGTGGTCGTGTAGCCTTTAGAGTGCCGTTTAATTCTCTATCTTTGGCACTTCGGACAGAAACAGGTTCCTCTGCCAGCGAGTTTAATAAACTTCAAAGGTGTACTACATTTAATACAGGGCTCACCACCTCGTCTATATACCCGTAGCCGAGAATGAAAACTTCCTGCTCTGCCTTCCGCATCGACATAACTACTTAAAGACGAGCCCCTATAATTAATAGATTCTTTTAAGACCTTCCTTATTTCGGAAAATAGTGACTTCACCTCGCCCAGCTCGAGCCTGTAAGCCGGCTTTTCTGGATGAATTCCTGCTTCAAATAGCGCTTCTTGAGCATAAATATTACCCACACCAGCCAAGAACTCTTGATTCATCAATAGAGGCTTGATTTTAGCCTTCCTTTTACTTAATATTTCACAGAACGCTTTAACCGTAAAATCCTCACGCAGAGGCTCCACTCCAATTTTTGTAATACCTGGGACCTTCGCCCAGTTTTTTACCAATCTGATTTCTCCCAGATGCCTCATGTCGCTAAGGTTCAGATATTTCCCATCTGACAGGAGAAAGCGTATTCTGCTTTTTGCATTCCTCTTTCCATAAATCAGTTGCCCGGTCATCCTGAGATGTATAACTATGTCCTTACCGGATGATAACGCCAAAATCAGGTATTTTCCTCGACGGATGATTTCTGTGAAGATTTTTCCTTCCACTTCTCGCTTAAATCTATTCGGGTAAGAACCTTTGAGCATTTTAGTTGTATTTATTTCCACTCTCTTTACTTTCTTTCCCAAAATTCTCTTTCTCAGCCCTCTTCTTATTGTTTCTACCTCTGGCAATTCAGGCATATCTTCCATCCATAACATTCATTTTTTATTCGCTTTTTGCTTTTGGACTTCCAGATGTTGTCCATAGTATTTAGAGAATCCATGGGTACCTTCCCCTTCGGCAACAAAGAACATCAAATCGGTCTCGGCGGGATATAGTGCGGCCTTTATGGAGGCTAGACCAGGATTACAGATAGGCCCTGGTGGTAGACCAAAATGGTTATAAGTATTATAAGGAGAGTCAACTTTCAAATCTTCATAGGTCAACTTCTCCTTATGTTCTCCCAGCGCGTACTGAACCGTAGCACAGGATTCTAAATACCAATGCTTCCTTAACCTGTTATGAAAAACGCCAGAAATTAATGGCCTCTCTTCGTCCCTGGCAGCTTCTTTCTCGATCATGGAAGCTAAAATTACTGTATCCCTTTTTGTGAAGTTGAACTTCTTTACTTTCTCTTCCATTTCTTTTGTAAACAGTTTGTTGAATTGGTCGACCATCGCATCAATAATTTCTTCTTCTGAAATATCGTACTCAACAAAGTAGGTTTCCGGGAAAAGGTAACCTTCCACCCCTCTCTGTTCGACAATTTTTAAGAATCTTTTTCTCCTTCCCAATCCTTTCTCTTCGATCAACTGACCAATCTGGCGCGCGGTAAATCCCTCGGGAATGGTCAATTTTATTTTCTTAGTCCTTCCCGAAACAAGTCTGTTAATAATTCGCCAGGTGCTCTCTTTTGAATCTATTTCGTAGACCCCTGCTTTAATTCTTGCCTTCGCACTTTTTAGTCTAAGGAGGAACAGAAAGTAATTCTTACTGGAAATTAAGCCTTCTATTTTAAGTAAATCGGCTACCCGCCGGGCAGCCATTCCCTGTTCTATTGTTACTAAGGAAGTCTTATGCGGGCGATGCGAAAAAATGAACAGCAGAAAAATTCCCAGAGAAAAGAAGCAAAGAAATACAATGCCTATTCTTATCCTTTTCATTTATCGCTTTCCCCACTCTTTTCTTTTTGCTCCGAGCCAATGCTGTCCAAATAGTTTTGCAAAATTATGCAAGCAGAGAGCTTATCCAAAATATCCTTTCGTTTTTCCCTTGACAACTCCGCCTGTCGCAGGACCTTCTCAGCACTAACAGTTGTCAACCTTTCATCCCAGGTTACTATAGGCACCTTTATTACCTTTTCCAGAATTTTCGCAAATGCCAAAACCTCTTTCCCTTTCTCCCCCAGCGAACCATTCATATTCTTAGGTAAACCAATAACAATCCTCTCAATTTTGTTTTGATCAACAACTGCCTTTATTTCTCCAAGCAACTTCCGAGTTCCATTTCTTTTTAAAACCTTCAGACTCCGGGCAACCATATTTGAAGGATCGCTCAACGCCAAGCCAGTCCTTTTCTCACCGTAATCAATTCCTAAAATTTTCATAACTACTCCCATCGACGAGCAAAACTAAATCTTTCGCTACTCCTTTTCCAAGTGTACAACTTACTCTGCGACTGCCATTTCTAACGGAGGTTTTACTTTTTGCTTCCTTATAATTTTTTCAAAATAGGCTCTCTCTCTTCCGCCCATTTCTTCCATCAATTCACAAATCGTAACGAAGGTATATCCTTCCTTTCTTAATTGAGAAATGATTTTAGGAAGAACTTCCAAGGTAGCATCCAATCCATTATGCAAAAGAATTATTCCTTCGTCTTCGGCTTTGGAAATCGCCTTTTCATAAATCAGCCTGCTGGATAAACAGCCATAGTCCTCAGGATAATTTGTCCAGAGTATCATCTTGTATCCTGTTAGGGTAGTGGTTACAATTACCCTGTTGTCATATCTCCCCCCGGGAGGACGAAAGAGATACGTGTCTTTCCCAGTGTTTTTCTTGATTAATATACGGGTTTTGTCTAATTCTTTCTGGATATCCTGTTTAGACAATTTAGTTAAATCTGGATGGCTATATGTATGATTACCTACATCGTGCCCCTCTTCCCATATCTCTTTCAGTAAGGATGGGTATTTCTCAACCATTTTGCCCACTACAAAGAATGTCGCCTTAATCCCTTCCTTATCCAATACCCGCAAAATTTTTGGTGTGGTGCTGGGAACTGGCCCATCGTCGAAGGTAAGGGCTATTTCTTTAAGATTGCCAGGAGAGATGGAGAGAGAACCGAGCTCCATCTCACTCTTCCGAGAAATTATAGCTGCCACTCCAATAAGCAAGATGAAAGCCATAATCAGTATGACACGGTACCTCTTCTCTAGTAATTTATCTTTAAGTTTCTTAATAATCATTTCAGGTTTATTTTTTCTATTATCCTGTAAGTTGGTCCTTTGGGACTCAGCTGGCTCTCCATCACCAGCACATTGTCCACAGAAAATTCTCCCACATCAGTATTTCTCAATTCCTCAATCTTATTAACTAACTTCCCTCTCCCTCTGGGAGACCTGACCCTGCCAATCGTCAAATGGGCAGAAAACTCTCTCTTCTCTCTGGCAAAGCCTAAATGGGAAAGATTTTCTTCAATTTTCTCATTCAATTTTTTCAGTTCGTCCTTACCTTCGCTTGTCCCGACCCAGACTACCCGGGGAGACTTAAGATTAGGAAAGCTCCCTAACCCAGAAAGGTGCATCCCGAAATTAGAAGTCTCTGAAACGGCAAGTCTTGCCTTTTCAATTACATCGGGGAGCTTATCTTCACTTACCTCGCCCAAAAATTTCAAAGTTATGTGCAGGTTTTCAGGCTCAACCCATTTGACATCAGGGTCTCCTTTCCTGAACTCCGCCTGAATTTGAGCAAGCTTCTCCCTCACTTCACTGGATATTGCCACAGCGATAAAAGTTCTCATCAGCCCTGCCTCCAAAAGTTCCGCGTATTTAGTACTTTATGGACGTAATTTTGCGGGGACAAACCCCTAACTACTTATATCAATAATCCCCTGGCAATTTTTAAATTATAACAGCATTCTTCCTAAAAAGCAATAAGATTTTAAAATGAAAAGGAGAGTTTCGGGTGGGAGCCAATTATTAGTGATGAGCGACACCTAGCGAAAGAATAGTAATTGAGACACGAATTTGAGAACTGAATTAAGGAACATATCTAATCACACCATATAATTCTAATTATTACTATCAACTCTCTTGGCATAAAGTATCCACCAGGCCTGCTTCTTTAAAGCCCTTAGCTCTCAATCTACACGCATCGCACTCGCCACAAGGTTCTTCTTTCCCCTGATAACAACTCCAGGTAAGTTCTAAAGGCACTTTCAGCCTTACTGCTTCTTGTACTATCTCTTTTTTTGTCATTCGAATCAAGGGTGTTTTTATCTCTATTCTCCCGCCTTCCACTGTCTTTTTTATGGCCACATTAATTAGCTTCTGATATGCTTCAATATATCTCGGCGTTGTATCTGGATAACCTGGATTATCTATCACATTTGCGCCTATATAAATTGCATCTGCGCCTACCGTTTCGGCAAAACCCAATGCTATACTAAGAAAAATTGTATTTCTTGCCGGTACATAAGTCGGCGGGATATCGCTGAGGATTTCTTTCATTTTTCTTCCCACAGGAACTTCTATGTTATCCGTTAATGCCGAACCTCCTATTTGTCTTAGATCAACCCTAATCATTTTAAAAATTGCACCAGCTTTCTTAGCTATTCTTATTGAAGATTCGATTTCCTTGAGATGCCTCTGTCCGTAGTCAAAACATAATGCATAAGTAACATATCCATCTTCTATTGCCTTGTACAAGCAAGTAGATGAATCAACTCCTCCGCTTAATAATACCACTGCTTTTTTATCTTCTTTCATTGTTTCCTTTCCATTTCTTTATTCTTGCAACAAAATGGGAACAAAATGGGGACAGGCTACTTTTTTACAACGAACATCCGCATCCATTCAGCGCCAAATTGCAGTCCCAAATTCTACGCTCTTCCCCCTATGTAAAAAAGTTGCCTGTCCCTTTTTTACTGGAGGATGGTCGCAATCCCCTATTGATCGGGTCTTAAATTCTCTGGAAATTTCTTATCCCGTTGAATTTCAGGCTATACACTCTTTCTCTTATTTAGGGAGGCTTTGATGAATTCTCTAAACAGGGGGTGTGGTTTCGTGGGTCTGGAATTGAATTCTGGATGGAATTGGACTGCTACAAACCATGGATGGTCTTTAAGTTCAATAATTTCCGCCAGATGTTTTTTCTCATATTCGCCAGTCACCGAGAGCCCTTTAGTTTGCAACCCGGCTCGAAACCTATTATTTAATTCATACCTATGCCGATGCCGCTCAAACACAAGTTCTCTCTTATAGGCACGAAAGGCAAGAGAGCCTCTCTTAATTCTGCACGGATAACTCCCCAATCTCATCGTTCCGCCTTTTTGAAATATGTCCTTCTGCTCGGGAAGCAAATCAATAACCGGATAACGGGTATTTAGATTGAATTCTGTGCTGTTTGCTCCCTTCATTTCACAGACATTTTGAGCAAAATCGATTACTGCGCACTGCATTCCCAAACAGATACCTAAAAAAGGAATTTTACCTTCTCGAGCAAATCTGCAAACCCTTATTTTCCCACTAATACCCCGCTCTCCAAATCCTCCAGGAACGAGAATTCCATCCACGGCTCCTAGCCTTTTCTCTAAATTTTTATCCTCTACATTAATATATCTTATTTCAACATCTACATTATTACTCAGTCCTCCATGCGTCAATGCTTCCCATATACTTTTATATGCGTCTTTTAGCTCGGTATACTTTCCAGCGACTCCTATTACTACACTTTCTCTTAAGTTTACTATCTTTTTGACAATTTCTTTCCATTCAGATAGGTCGCTTTTCTTTTTCCTTAGACGCAACATCTCCAACAAAATAGCATCGAGGTTTTCTCTTTTTAGCATTAAAGGGACCTCATAGATGCTCGTGGCGACGTCCCTTTCTTCGACTACTGCTTTTTCCCGAACATTACAGAATAGTGCTATCTTTCTCCTTAACTCTTTAGATAATGGTCTCTCGGTGCGGCATATAATTATCTGAGGCTCAATTCCAATTTCCCTTAACTTAGCTACACTTTGTTGTGTTGGCTTGGTTTTCATCTCTTCAGCAGCTCTGATGTAAGGCACGAGGGTCACGTGAATATAACAAACGTTATCTCCTCCCACATCCTGCTTAAACTGTCTCGCTGCCTCGAGAAAAGGCAGCCCCTCTATATCGCCTGTGGTTCCTCCAACTTCAGTGATTACTACATCGGAATTTTTCGATAACACCTTGATGCGAGACTTAATCTCATCGGTTACATGGGGAATGACTTGAACTGTCTTTCCCAAGAAATCTCCTTTTCTTTCTTTATTGATCACTGCATCATAGATTACGCCACTGGTAATATTGCTGGCTTGTTTCATATTAACATTTAGAAATCTCTCATAATGGCCTAAATCTAAATCGGTTTCCGCTCCATCTTCGGTGACGAAAACTTCTCCATGCTGAAAAGGACTCATCGTTCCAGGGTCTACATTTAGATAAGGGTCTATCTTCAGCATATTTACTCTCAACCCGCAACTTTTTAGCAAGCATCCAATAGATGCTGCAGTTATCCCTTTACCTAATGAAGATACTACTCCGCCGGTAACGAAAATATATTTGGTCGCCATTTTGCCCTTCCTTCGTCTCCTTATTCCTCCTTCAAATCGCTAAAAGAGTGAACTCAGGAAAGCAATTTGCTAAACAAAAAAGCCCTCCAGCCACTCCCGCCAGAAGACTCCTTTGAATTCTGTAGAATACTTTTTTGTATTCTCGAGACATATTACCTATTCTTTTCCCGTTTTGTCAAGAAATTTTTAGGTCCTTACGCTAATTCCTTTACTTAAAAGATAATCCTTCACTTCTTTTATTTTAAATTCTCCAAAATGAAATACAGAGGCAGCCAAGACGGCATCTGCTCTTCCTTCGGCAATGACCTCATAGAAATGTTCGAGCTTTCCCGCTCCACCAGAAGCAATTACCGGAATGTTCACTGATTCCGAAACAAGTCGAGTCATCTCAATATCGTATCCAGACTTAGTGCCATCCGCGTCCTTGCTGGTCAAAAGAATCTCCCCTGCGCCTAATCGCTCAACTTCCTTTGCCCATTCAACTACATCCAATCCTGTGGGTTCTTCTCCACCCATAATCAAAACCTCCAATCTTGGCCGAGCGCTGCCAGGAGGATTCTTCTTTCCATCAATAGCAACAACAACTTTCTCTTTGCCAAATTTCATGCTAGCTTCTTTTACTAGAACAGGGTTCTTTACTGCAGCTGTATTAATGGAGACCTTATCTACTCCGAGATTAAAAAGCGCCTCCATATCTTCTAAATCTCTTATACCTCCACCTACGCAGAAAGGCACGGTGGTTACCTCTTTTACCTTTTTTACCCAGTCCAAATGAGTAGCCCTTCTTTCGACGGACGCAGCGATATCTAAAAAAACAAGCTCATCCGCACCCGCAGCACAGTAGGCAACCGCTGCTTCCACTGGGTCGCGGGCATCTTTCAAATCAACAAACTTTACACCCTTAACCACCCTTCCGTCTTTAATGTCCAAACAAGGAATTATCCTTACTAGCTTCATAGCCACATTATGCCCCCTTCTCTACTTGCCCCTCACCTTAATCCTCTCCCCAGAGGGGAGAAGAAACTTTTAGTCTCTATTTTTCTAATCTTGCGGGGATTGCTCTCCTCCAAGTATCACTTATTATTTTCAAAGGAAGGTCGATTATGGTCTCTTCTTCATATTCAATTATAAGCCGCTGTCCCCTGACATTGCCCAGAATTTGATTCGGAACCGAGTGTCTTTTCAGTATTTCTTGTAAAGCGCGCAGTTTATTCTTATTTAGAGAAACCGCTATTCTTGATGGCGCCTCACCGAATAGAATCTCATCTATCCTTATATCTTTGTTTTTTAACTCGTCCAGTTTTATCAGTGCACCCAACATTTTCTTTCCGTTTGTGATACATGATTCAGCGAGCGTTACCCCCAATCCGCCTTCGGAACAATCGTGGGCGGAATTGATAATACCCGACTCTATAGCCTCAAGGCATGCTTCCTGAACAGCTTTCTCCTTATCTATATCTATTTGTGGATTACCTTTCTTCTGGTTGTGGACCAGATATAAATATTCGCTACCTGAAAGGTCGGCCTTGTTTTCTCCTAAAAGGACTATCAAATCGTTCTCGTTCTTGAAATCCTGGGTAACATAGTTATCCGCATCCCTTATTAACCCCACCATTCCCACCATTGGCGTCGGGTCTACCGCCCCTTTAGGATTTTCATTATAGAAACTTACGTTACCGCTCACCACTGGTGTATTTAAGACGGCACATGCCTTGGAAAGTCCCTCTATACACTTTTTAAATTGCCAGTAGTTTTCAGGTTTCATCGGATTGCCAAAATTTAAACCGTCGGTAATCGCCAGTGGCCTTCCCCCGGCGCAGACTATATTTCTTGCCGCTTCAGCCACCGCCATCATCGCCCCATTATAGGGATTAAGATAGCAGTACCTCCCATTGCAATCTACGCTTATCGCCAAAGCCTTTTTGGTACCCTTGACTCTGACCACAGCAGCATCCGAACCTGCACCCACGACTACCTGCTCTGTATCTATAGAAGTGAATTTTTTATATGCAGATTCTTTGCTGGCAATAGTAGGGGAATCCAGTAGTTGCAATATAACCTTGTTGAAGTCGTCTGGCATCCTTATGGACTTACGGTCCAACTTTTGGACCTCTTTCAAGTACGCCGGTTCCGCGACTTTCCTGTCGTAGAGGGGTGCTTTTTTGGTAAGGGCCTCTGCAGGAATTTCGCAAACCACCACCGCACTTTCCTTGACCCGCATCATTTTATCATCTGTCACCTTTCCAATTTTGACCGCATTGACATTCCATTTCTTCAATATATCCAGAGCCTCTTTCTCTTTGCCATTTCTTAAGATAGCCAGCATCCTCTCTTGAGATTCGGATAAGAGGATTTCATAAGGCGTCATCCCTTTTTCCCTCCGCGGAATTCGGGCAACATCTATTTCAATGCCTGTTCCAGCTCTTGTAGCCGTTTCGCAGGAAGAGCAGGTAAGCCCGGCTGCACCCATATCCTGCATTCCCACAACAAGTTTTTTTTCTATCAACTCCAGGCAAGCCTCCCTCAAACGTTTCCCGAGCTCCGGATTACCTATGGCCACTGCACCCTTAGCAGAACTGGACTCTTCAGTAATTTCTTTGGAGGCAAAACTTGCCCCGCCTACGCCGTCTCTTCCAGTCTCTCCTCCGATATAATATACAGGATTTCCTATTCCGTATGCCGTGCCTCTGATAATATTCTCTTTCTTTACAATACCTACAACAAAGGCGTTAACTAAAGGATTACCTTCATAGCTTTCATCAAAATAAGTCTCGCCGCCCACCGCATTAACCTCTGCGGTGTTGGCATAATGAGCTAACCCTCTAATAACTTCTTTAAACAAGAATTTGACTCTTTCATTATCCAGGCTTCCGAATCTCAATGCGCCCAAGCCGGCAACCGGCCTTGCTCCGGTTGTAAATATATCCCTTAAGCATCCGCCTATACCTGTGGCTGATGCCTCAAATGGCTCTACTGCTGAAGGGTGATTGTGCGATTCTATTTTAAAAGCAACCCCCAGGCCATCTCCTATGTCAACAATACCAGAGTTTTCTTCGCCCGCGCCAACCAATACCTGTTTACCTTTAGTGGGGAAGAGTTTAAACAACTTGCGTGAATTTTTATAGCTGCAATGCTCTGACCACATCGCTGAAAAAACACCCAACTCCGTAAAATTTGGAACTCTCTTGAGCAACTTTTTTATCTTGTTAAACTCCTCTTCCGTAAGTCCCAAATCTCTTGCCAATGCTGCATTAACAGCTGGTGTCTCCATAAATTAACCTCCCCTGTTGAAAGCGCAACCCGCAGCCTTTTTGCCTGTAAAACTTTTAACGAAACATATTATACTTTTTTTAGAATTTAAAGCAAGCTAAATCTTACAGAAGGTATTATCAAGATTTTTTGTCTGGTCTGTGAAAAAGTCCAGAATTGTGCAGTTTATATAGGGGCTCAATTTATTGTAGGGGTCGGATTTATCCGACCCGCGGGTTCGATGAATCGAACCCCCACAAGGGAAAATGGTACTTTTTCAGAGATTTTTTGTGGGGAAATTTGGAGGTCCCAAAAACCCGGGTTTCGGCAGGAGACTGAGTGCGCTCGCGAAAAAGTTATTTCTTTATTTTTTCCACTCTATTTCACTCTAATCTATATTTGGAGACTTCTTCATTGGTTGAAATGGGATAATTTCCGTCAAAACAGGCTACACAGAACTCTTCTTTGTCCAGATACATTGAATTGAGCATTCTTTCCAGGCTCAGATAACCTATGCTGTCCAAACCAATATAATCTCTTATTTCCTCCAAGGTGTGCGCCGAAGCTACTAATTCACTCCTTGTAGGAAAATCTATCCCATAGAAGCAAGGAAATCTATGCGGAGGGCAACTAACTCTCATATGAATCTCTTTAGCTCCAGCGTTGCGGAGAGTTCTTATTCTGGTTCGCGATGTCGTCCCCCGAACAATAGAATCCTCCACAATTACTATGCGCTTACCTTTCAAGATTTCTTTCACTGGATTAAGCTTTACCTTTACGCCCAAATCCCGTACATATTGGGAAGGCTCGATAAAAGTCCTGCCCACGTAGTGATTTCTCACAATGCCCATTTCAAAGGGAATTCCAGACTGCTCAGCGTAGCCCAGAGCCGCATAGTTGCCAGAATCTGGGATAGGCATAACTAAATCTGCCTCTACAGGACATTCTTTGACCAACTGCATACCTAACCTCTTTCTAGTCAGGTAAACGCTCTTTCCAAAAATGTTACTATCCGGTCGGGCAAAATAGATAAATTCAAAGATGCAAAAAGAATGCTTCACACCGGAAAATGGCTTGACAGAGCGGAGTCCGTTCTTATCTATAAAGAGTATTTCTCCTGGCTCTACGTCTCTAACATACTCAGCCTGAATGAGGTCGAGAGCACAGGTTTCCGAAGCAAGACAATAAGCATCGTCGAGCTTACCCAGACACAGTGGCCTAAAACCCCGTGGATCTCTTATTGCAATTAACTTATCTCCTGTTAATAAAGCGAAAGAGTAGGCTCCTTCTATCTGAGTCAGAGAATAGATTAGTCTTTTCTCTAAATCGGTTTCATTTGACCTTGCTATGAGGTGCACCACCACCTCACTATCCATCGTGGACTGGAAAATAGAGCCTGATTTCTCCAGTTCATTTCTCAGGCGAAGAGTATTGACCAGGTTACCATTATGAGCAATGGCGATCGACCCTTGGGAGCATTTCACTAAAAAGGGCTGAGCGTTCTCAATAATAGAAGAGCCAGTGGTAGAATAACGGACATGACCTATTGCAAGATGCCCGGAAAGTTTCTCCAGCACTTCGTGACTGAAAACGTCAGCCACAAGTCCCATACCTCTGTGCCCAGCCATCTGTTTGCCGTCAGAGACAATGATTCCCGCACTTTCCTGCCCTCGATGCTGAAGGGCATAAAGACCTAAATATGTAAGCCTGGCAGCATCCCCGTGTCCAAAGATACCAAATATTCCACACGATTCCTTCGGTATTTTCTCCACCATCTCTCAAATCTATTCCTTCCTTCTAGTCCGGAGATTTTCATAACCTTATACTGATTCCCCTGCCCAGGAGATAACTTTTCACTTGTTTGATTCTATACTCTCCATAGTGGAAGATAGAAGCAGCTAGAGCTGCATCAGCTTTTCCTTCGGTCAGAACCTCATAGAAATGCTCGAGCTTCCCCGCTCCACCAGAGGCAATCACCGGAATGTTTACTGACTCCGAAACCAGACGAGTTAGCTCAATATCGTATCCACCCTTGGTGCCATCTCTATCCATGCTGGTAAGAAGGATTTCGCCAGCACCCATCCCTTCTGTCTTTCTTGCCCATTCTACTGTATCCATGCCCGTAGGAGTCCTGCCTCCATCGACATGGACTTCCCATTTTCCCTTTGTCTTCCTTTTAGCATCTATCGCTACGACAATACATTGACTCCCAAACTTTTCCGAAGCGTCTCTAATCAAGACAGGATTCTTTACTGCTGCTGTATTTATAGAAACTTTGTCAGCGCCAGACTTAAGTAACAAATTAATATCTTCTATGCCGCTGATACCTCCTCCCACCGTAAAGGGAATAAAAACTTTTTCAGCAGTCTTCTCAACCACATTCACTGTCGTCCTACGTTCTTCGACGGTGGCCGTAATATCTAAGAAGATGAGTTCATCGGCTCCTTCTTTACTATAAAAGGATGCGGTTTCCACCGGGTCTCCCGCGTCTTTCAGATTTACAAAGTGAACTCCCTTTACCACACGCCCGTTCATAACGTCTAAGCAAGGGATAATCCTTTTAGTTAACATAATAAATTTCCTTTTAGAATTTATAGTAGATTGCAAAAATTTCTTAAAATTTTCAATCCCTTCTCTCCACTCTTCTCAGGATGAAATTGCATCCCATAAATATTATTCTTTTGAATCATCGACGCAAATTCTCTTCCGTATTCAGTTATTGCAGCAACTATCTCTGTATCTTCTGGCTCAGCGTAATAAGAATGGGCGAAATAGACAAAGCATGGAAAGCCAAGATTGGAAAGCAAATCCATCTCGCCTTTCGGTCTTATCTCGTTCCACCCCATATGGGGTACTTTCATTTTGTTCTCAAATCGTTTCACTTTTCCCTCTAAAATGTCTAACCCTCTGGGGGCAGCACCTTCTTCACTCTCGCTAAATAGTAACTGGAATCCCAGGCAAATACCCAAAAAAGGTCTACCTTTTTCAATAAATTCATAGACATCAGGAATGATTTTCAGCTTTTTGAGATTGTCCATAGCCTGAGAAAAAGCACCCACACCAGGAAGAACAATGGCATCAGCATTGCAAATCGCCTTTTTCTCACAAGCTATTCTAACTTTTGCTCCCACGCTTTCCAGCGCTTTGCTGACGCTTCGCAAATTTCCCATACCGTAATCGATCACCACTACAGCCAAACAATTCCTCCAATCTACATTTTGAGATTGTGCCTAAAAGTCTAAGCCGAAATCAACGACTCCAGTGAATATGCCCATTTTTCAGCCATTTTTTCAAGGGATAAATTGATTAGTTCTCTTCCGCCAGATAGTATTTTGAATTCTTTGCTACCTGTTCGACCGATTATTTGAAAGGGCGCATTATTCTTTCTCGCAATATTTCTTATTTCATGAACATATTCTTTAATACAGGAAAGAATAATTCTTGATTGAGATTCGCCAAAGAGTAACGCATCCTTTGTAATGTCAAAAGTTAATTTGTCGATAACAGCCCCAATCATACCTTCTCTGTTGGATATACAGCATTCAGCCAATGCAACGGCTAGCCCCCCTTCAGAACAGTCGTGCGCCGAACTAACCAATCCTTTCCTTATTGCTTCTAATGCTGTATGTTGAACCGCCTGTTCTAACTGCAAATCTAAATCCGGAGCATCACCCTTTGCTAACCCATGCATTTCTTTTATATACTCGCTACCTCCTAATTCTTCCTTACAAATTCCCAAAAGGATGATTATGTCATTTTCTTTCTTAAAATACTGCGTACAAACTTTGGTCAGATCATCAATAATTCCAATCATTCCAATTGCAGGAGTAGGATAAATTGCACCATTAGGGTTCTCATTGAAAAAGGATACATTGCCGCTGACTACAGGTATTTCAAAAAACTTACAGGCATACGCAATTCCTTCTACACAACTTTTAAACTGCCAGAATCTATCGGGCTTTTCAGGATTGCCAAAATTTAGACAATCCGTGAGGGCTGCTGGCTCTGCTCCTGAACATACTAAATTTCTTGCCGCCTCTGCAACTGCAATTTGAGCGCCCAGGTATGGATTTAAGTAGCAATAGCAGCTATTGCAATCAATAGTGGCAGCAATAGCTTTGTCTGTTCCCTTCAATCTTAGCACAGCTGCATCAGAGCCAGGCAAAACTATAGTATTAGTCTGGACCATATGGTCGTACTGTTGATAAACCCATTGTTTACTGGAAATAGAGGGAGAACCCAAAAGTTTGAGAAAAACTCCGTTATGATCTTTGGACTCAGGAATTATATCTATATCTAATCTTTTCGACTCATTCAAATAATCTGGCTTCTTATAGGGCATATCATAGACGGGCGCCTCGGTTAATGCCTGGGCTTCTATTTCGGCCACTATCTTACCTTTATCTTTGACCCGAACAACCCCATCCTCAGTAACTCTACCAATAACTGCAGCATTTAAGTCCCACTTTGTAAATATCCTTTTTACTCCTTCCTCTTTTCCTTTCTTGACACAAAGAAGCATCCTCTCTTGAGATTCAGACATCATTACTTCCCAAGGTTCCATATCGGCTTCTCTTCTGGGAACAAGCTGTAATTCTATCTCTGCCCCTGATTCACCAGCCGAAGCCATTTCACTCGTTGAACAGGTAAGGCCTGCCGCACCCATATCCTTAATTCCTACAATGTGCCCTGTGGCTA
>Ga0315307_1000311_pt1 | contig 20570 bp, 27 predicted proteins | sample TDP2_MG_FD_203079 | JGI IMG/M metagenome (GOLD analysis project Ga0315307, IMG submission 203079) | Freshwater sediment microbial communities from Lake Towuti, South Sulawesi, Indonesia - TDP2 | ecosystem: Environmental > Aquatic > Freshwater > Lake > Sediment | place: Indonesia: South Sulawesi...
TTACGATGCCAAGAATTGAGTTAACGTAGAAAGGTATGCCGTATCCAGGTATCGTAAGACCACCGATGTTCCATGATGTGGACCTGTAGATGTCGTAAAGCAAAGTTGACACGACAGGGCCTACAATGTCTCCTGCCGTGAAGAAGGTGTTGTAAAGCCCGAAGAGCTTGCCCCTAGCCTCTTTTGGCACGATGTCTGCTCTCAATGCCTGCATAGCCGGCATGAAGATGTTGAAGCCCAACGAGCGAACTGAGAGAAAGAATGCAGCCTGTTCTACATCTGTGGTAAAAGGAAGTATGAATCCGCAGAGACGTGTGGAGAAACCTCCTATTGCTATGAGAGGTTTTCTGCCAAGCTTGTCAGAAACACGTCCTGCAAGCCAACTTGCGAGCATCCCCGCAAGACCTGCGATGGTCATGACCGTGCCTATTACGATTGGCTCTATGCCGAACGCGTCTTGGAAGAACAGCGCTGTAATAGGAAGTATGAAGCCTAAAGCGATGCCGTTGGCGAAGGCGCAGACCAATAATACCTTGAACCCTTTTGGATACTTCCATTTGGCACTTGTTGCTGAAGGCTTTGGTTGACCGTCTGGATGTATATTTTCGCCGCGCCTTTCTGTTGCCGATGCCGTCGGTTTCTCACTAATTTTCCAAAAGACTAGGATCATTGCCAAAGCTGCAAATGCTGCATCTACAAAGTATGGGACTCTGTAGCTGCTCACCTCGTCCAAGAATTGAAAGGCAATAAATTGAGTTGATCCTCCAAAGGCTGGACCAACATTTCTGCCGATGATTGCGCAGGACGCCACGAGTCCTACTGCTTCTCCTCTTCTATCTATGGGAACCTTGTCGATCAGTAATGCTTCAGCGGGCAATGTGGCTGCTGCCGTGACTGCTCCATTAACCGTTCTGACTAGCAGAAGCCATTCCCAGGTTGGCACCAGTCCTGTGAGAGCTCCAAATATAACATCGCCCAGCAAACCCCACATCATAAGTTTCTTTCTTCCAATCCTGTCCGAGACACTTCCTATTTTTGGAGAAAGCAACGCCGATGCAGCCATGAAGCTTGATGTGAATAAGCCGATCGAAGCAACCGTGGCGCCTAACGAAAGAGCGTAATTCGGGAAATAGGAGAATGGTATGGAGAAAGCAAGAGACTCAATAAATGAAACTGCGCCTAGCACTAGAACGTCGCTGCTGTAAAGCCTTCTGAACGCCATATTGCCACTTTCAATCTGTTGCGCTGCTAGAAGCTGAAACCTAAAGGCAATATGAAGTATAAGCTTTTTTTATTAGATGAAAGCATGCGGTCGCAAAGGTTCAATAGGATTGAATTGCTTCTTTTATGCTCAGACGCCTTTTGAGGAGCAACTCAGTTAGCAGGCTATCTCTCCGCGCAAAGTGTGAGCTAGACTTCGCGTATTTCGCATCTGAGTTTCTTTATGATCTCTTCAGCCTTGGTGGGTTCAACCTTGATGGTATATAGTTTCTTTGGTGTTCGCAGTTTGAGTTTCACCGTTCGCTTTAGCCTTTTGATGGCGCAGTAGTCAGCTCTTTCAGCTGCTTGAACAAACTTGTCCACATCGAAGATTTCTTCAGGCATAGTTGACTTCAGCCTCTCATTGGCTTTTGAAGAATGTGTGAATCACATTGTTTTATCTGTTACGGTTGAAGAGACAAGGGTGAAAGTGCGGTGATATATTTCGCAGGTTGAAATATCTGTCTTATACTGAAATCCCCTCTAAGTTATTTTGTCAAGTGTCTTCGATGTAAGGACTGCTTCAGAAATGGCTCGCGCACTGGAGTTTGTGTTTCAGTTTCCGCCAATCTACGGTGTGTTTGACACAGGTTGCGGATTGGTGTACATTTTTGGCGAATTGCACGAGAACGAGATCGAGGACATTATTGCACATGAAACGTTACATTACGTATTGCATCGGGTTGCTGGAAAAAAGGCAAGCCTAAGGCTTGACAGAATCTACTCGCAAATAGCCACTGATTAGAACCTTGACCTTTCGCTTTTACTGAGACCCTAGTCTGGTCGAGGCTTCTTGCCGCTTTTCTTCTGTGCCTTTTGAGGCTTCTCGGTGGGTTTCGCCTGCGGTTTAGACTGTGGTTTTGGTTTCTTGTAGATCAATGATTCTTTGATTGAATTGGCTAGTTGAAGGGCGAATGCGCGTTCGACAAAGTAGTGCTCGTCGTGATTGGCGGTTTTTAGTGTTAAGACAATTCCGTCTGGGTACTTGTAGCTTTCTGGCGCTGTTGGAGTCATTGTGGCGTAGGCTGAATCCCAACCATAGAGATGTCTCAGTCTTTCACTCTTAGCATGCATCAGTCTTTCACCTAGATTGAAAGCAAATTATCAATGTGGTAGACATTTCAACGTTATGAAACCAGAATCAGAATCACAAATCTCTGCTTGCGACAGCAGTTTTCCTGATTTCTGCCTCAACTTCAGCTATCGGCTTGTTCGTGTCGATAATCGTCCAGTTGTCCATCAAGGCTAGAGACAGCGCTCTGCGTCTGATCTGCTCTAATTCGGCTAAGCTCTCGAACATCTCAAACCTTTTTCGTGTACGCTTTATTCTTCTGTGTGCTTCTTCTGGTTTGGCATCGAGAAAGAACATGAAACGAGATGTGGGCACGATTAAAGCAAAAAAATGGTAGGCTATTCGATATAATGATGATGGCAGATAGGCTGTTCCCATCAAGTAGCGAACAAAAACAATGTAGTCATACCTTCGCCATGAATAAAGCAGAATGGAGCGAACAACGTCAAGCATGTAAAAGAAAGCAGCCGCAAAATGGGCTCCCTTACCCCTCACATACAGAAACTGTTTGGCTTTGACTCCGAAGTAGTTGTCGCTTGAAGGATGAATCCTTAGAAAGACAGTTCTATTATGATGCTTAAGAAAGCTTGACAAGCGAAGTGCGTGAGTGCTCTTTCCGGAAGCATCCAATCCATCTATGACTACTAGAACCAACCACCTAGGCGCCTCCAGTCAACGCCAGAAAAGTCAGAGCACCAAACGCGGGCACTGTTAAGTTGTCAGAGCCACGGGGCGACAACGCTTCAACCGAAGATGTCGCCGAAGCTACAGCAAGAGCAGGAACTATGCGCTCAGCTACTGAGAACGAATAGAGTAAGCTGAAAAAGACCAAGCTGAGTGTAAAGCTGGCAAAACTGACCAGAAACATCGTCACTGAACCTTCAAGGCTCTTGTGTGCAACAAGCTTGTACTTGGTTCTACCGTGTCTTTCACCTACAAGGGAGGCTACGCTGTCGCCATAAGCCATGGGTAAGATGCCTGCAGCGATGACATATGGTTTGGAAGCAAAGAGCAGTGCCAAAATCGTGTAGGAGATTGCATAGAAAACCAAGCCTAGATGATGCCCCTCTTCTGTCAGGTTTGCGAGTCCCTTCAGCTTCTCGTGGATATTCTTGAATGGAGAGACGGGTGACGCGATGAATGTCACTAATATGAATGGAGCTGCAACCAGAGCTGGGTAAATGCTAGCAGTGAAGAAGGGGATTATGAAGGGAAGGTTTCCAATCATTGCATGCAGAAACTTACGCGAAGCCTTTGGTGAAACATGCCAGAGTCTAGTCATCTTGATTGAAACGAGAATCATGATGAATATATAGGCGTAGCAGAGAAGCATAAGGAGAACATTGGCAGTAGTCTCTGAGCTGAACATCAGATTATCCCACGGCGCCAGCAACGAAAGCCAACAATCCGACAGCGAGCCATAACATAACTGTGTTCTTGATTTTTCGAGCACTTTCCCTCGAGTAGTCCTTCAGGAGCATAAGTGAAGATGCGATAAGCCCGAAATCTGTGACAACGACTAGCGGAATGTACCAGAAAGAAACAAGATCCATAAACCATGGAATCGGGCTAAGCGAAACAGCAAACAAGTAGAAAGCCACAGCTGCAATCGCAGCACTTTTCTCGCCAAAACGAACAGCCAACGTCATCACATTTCGCGCTTCGTCGCCTTTAACATCAACAACGCCTTTGGTGATCTCTCTGCCAGTGATTGAAAGGAAAGCTATCAACGCGAAAAGCAACACGTTCAGCTGAACCGCATCAGCGGCAACCACACTTCCGTAAACAAACGGTATAGCCACGCAGATGCTGACTAGAAAGTTGCCGGGCAACCCGCTGCGTTTCCCAACCGTTGTGTAACCTACAAACACAATCCAAGCAATCATGGCTATGAAAGAACAGAAAATGCTTGTCAAAAGCGAGGCGGCAAAACCAATGGCTGTCAGAACAAAAGCGAAAACTAGTGCCTCTCGTGGCTTCACTGCACCGCTGGGAATTGAACGCTGCGGCTCGTTTATGGCGTCGATATCTCTGTCATAATAGTCGTTAATGGCCATGGAAGCTCCAGTCAACATGAAGCCTGTGATGAAACCATACACCAGACTTTGCCAAGAAATGGATGAAAAACTCTGACCTGCCAAGGTTGCGCCAACTATTACAGCAAAACCCATCATCAGACAGTTGACAGGACGCATCATACGTAGAAAACCGCTCAGCTTAGCCATAACGGTTCATGCCTTGCACATACTCAACCATCTATCAAAGCATTTAAAATTCACGATTGAATTCGATCTCAGACAAACATGGCGCATCGTCCTAGGAGCAAAGCCTGCAGTGTTCAAGAAGCTGACAAAAGTACAGTTCACCAACCTCGACAAGATTCTGTACCCTGAACTGAAAATCACGAAGGCACAGATAATCGAATATTATGTTCGAATGGCGCCCAAGATGCTGGACCTGCTCGCAAACAGACCAGTAGTTTCTACTCGATTTCCAGACGGCATAGATAAGGAAGGTTTCTTTGAGAAAGATGCGCCCATGGGCACGCCGCCTTGGGTTGAAACATTCAGAAAATACGCTGAGACATCGCAACGCGAGATCAGTTACATCGTGTGCAATAATCTTGATACTCTAATCTGGCTGGCCAATCTTGCAGCCATAGAAATTCACATAACTCTTTCAAGAACAGACTCGTTTGAAAATCCAGACCTAGTTCTATTCGACATCGACCCAGAGCCGCCAGCTGAATACAGTGAAGCTACTGAAGTAGCGCTTTTGCTGAAGGAAAAGCTAGAGGCTCTAGGTCTCTCATCCTATGCTAAAACTTCAGGCAAGAAGGGCTTACATGTCGTTTTGCCAATCGTTGATGGATACACATTTGAGCAAACTAGGGAATTCGTGCATCAAGTTGCCGAACACCTAGCCAAAGAGTCAGAAATTGTTACCTCAGAGTTTGCCAGGTCGAAGAAGCCGGGCACCGTGCTTATTGATTATAGACAGAATTCCTCGGGAAGAACCATGATTTGTCCATACAGCTTGAGAGCCATGCCACAAGCAACGGTTTCAACTCCATTAGCTTGGAAGGATGTCAGGAAACAATTAAAGCCCTCAGAGTTCACGTTATCTACAGTAGTCAAGATTGAAGACAACCCTTGGAAAGGAATGTTGGAGAACAGACAGAAAATAGGAGTGAGTTAAGAATTGGCGACAGAGGAAAAGCCGCGCGTACGAATCCCTAGAAGAGCCATTTGGTCAGGGCGCATAACTATTGGCTTGGTCAACGTGCCTGTTAAGTTGCACACCATGATTTTTGACAGAGGCGTTACCTTCAGGTTCTTGCACAAGACGGACAATTCTCCGCTAAAGTATGAGAAAGTCTGCATCAAAGAAGAGAAACCTGTTTCGTGGCAGGACATAACGAAGGGATACGAAGTGAGCAAGGGTCAGTTTGTGGTTTTTGATAAGGAAGAGTTGAGAGTAGCCAGACCTGAATCTGACTCAAGAATCCGCATAGACAAGTTTGTCGACTATCTGTCCACTGATCCAATATACTTCGAAAGATCCTTCATTTTGCTTCCAGACAAGAACGATGACGCTTATAGCTTGTTGCTAACTGCGCTGCAAAGCCTGGGAAAAGCTGGAGTTGGCAGAATCACGCTCAAAACAAAGGAATACCCAGTTCTGGTGCATCCATACAAGGGCGCGTTGGTTCTAACGACGCTGCGTTACGCCTATGAGGTTGCAGATCCCAGCGAGCTTGAAGACCTGAAAAAACTCAAAGAACCCAATAAAGAGGAACTGGACTTGGCTGTCAAGATTGTGAGCGACCTGTCGGGCGAATTCAACATTGCGGATTACAGGGACAGCTACAAGGAAAAGATCGAGCAACTAATCGAGAAGAAATTGAAGGGCGAAACAATAGTTGTAGAGAAGCCAGTGAAAGAGGAAGCAGCCAAGGAACTCATGGTGGCACTGCAGGAAACGCTTGAACAGCTGAAGCAGAAATGAAGCAGCTTTACAAACCAATGCTCACACAATCAAGAGAAACGGCTTTCACTTCTAAAGACTGGATCTTCGAGGTCAAATGGGACGGAATCAGGGCAATCAGCTACGTGGGCGAGTCGTTCAGCATACGAAGCCGCAATGACAAAGAGCTCAAGTACAACTTTCCTGAGCTTGAAGAGCTGAAGACTCTGACCAGCAACGTAGTATTGGATGGCGAAATAGTTGTCATGAGAGGTGGAAAAGCTGACTTCCAGACGCTGTTAGAGAGAGCCAACACCAGCAACCCTCGCGATATTGAACACATGGCCAACAAGTTTCCTGCCACTTACGTGGTCTTCGACATTCTGGAGAAGGATGGAAACCCCCTGATTGACAAGCCACTGATTGAACGAAAGAATGCTTTGACGGAATATGTGAAAGAGGGCAATCACGTTGTCTTCTCAATTTTCGTCGAGGCGGAAGGCGAAGCCTACTACAAGGCTGCCCTGCACAAGGGCATAGAGGGAATAATCGCGAAGAAAAAAACCAGTCCCTACGAGTCAGGTGTGAGGAGCAGTAGCTGGCTGAAGATAAAAAAAGTCACATCTTGCGATTGCGTCATATTCGGCTACACAAAGGGTGAAGGAGCCAGAGCGGAAACTTTTGGAGCATTGATCCTTGGACTCTATGACAAAAGTAAGGCTGTGTACGTGGGCAAAGTGGGAACAGGCTTCACCGGGAATACAATGGGACTCTTGCTAGAAGCCTTCAAGCCATTGGAGGCAAATGAGAAAACGCTCGAGGGCGTTGACATTCCTGAGCGGATAAGGTGGCTTCGGCCCGAACTTGTGTGCGAAGTAGGCTATCAAAATGTGACAGAAGACGGAAAACTACGCATGGCAAGGTTTCGTGGGCTGAGAGCTGATAAGACACCTCTTGAATGCAGAATTGATCAGATCAAACAGACCGGAGTCCCCGATTACTCAAAGAAACAGAAGTTTTGACATTGAAGCCAGTTGGCGTGGGTGAAATTGTTGAAGGCAAAGAATAAGTGGATAAATCAGAGATCGTTTCTAAATCTCTCTTATCAGAGCATGTCCTTTCTCGGTGAGAATGTATTCGCGGTAAGCGTTGTGTTTGGTGAATTTGACTCTGCTTTTTACTACGCCGCATCTTTCAAGCAAGCCCAAATCCTTTTCGTATTCTGGGTGGTGGACATCGGTTCCTCTTACAGTGATGGGAAGGCTGAGCCTTCCTGCATTTGCAATGGTGTTGAGCAGGGTCTTGTAATGATCTAGACGTTGTATGATTATTTGACATTCTGCTTGAAAGTCCTCTTCCACTCTTTGCAGCAAGGCTATCTTCAGCTTGGAAGTCATGATAGGTCGTTCCTCCTTCAATGAACTGGGGGATTTTATAGGATATGCTGGTTGCTGCACCAAATGAGTGCTGGGTTGCATATGTAGTTATAGTATATACATTAAAAACTGATCTATATATTCGCGTTACAGACCTCATTCAAGCCGCGTGCTCAGGCGTGCGATTTGGTATGTGTCATAAACGGCTTTGGCTGCTGCTTTTAGCTTCTGTCTCTCTTCTTGTGGAAGCGCGTGCTCAATTGTTGGTCCAATGCTCATTCCGAGCTTCAAAGGAATGCTGATGTGAACAGGTTCTGGTATTTCAGAAGTCTTGTACGGAGTTCCCACCGAGAGCAGACTGTGCGTGTTTAAGGCAATGGATCTCACGATTTCTCTGAAAGCAGTAGCAGGGCCAAACATTGTGCCTCCGACCACAGCAAGTATGTCTTCTGTGTTCTCATGGACCGCAGTCTTGATGTCTTTTCTACCGATCTTCAGGCGATTCCTTCTCACGTATTCATCAAAGGATTCGCCGTTTATCCCGACGGTTGACCATAGGTAGACATCGTTGTCTCCATGTTCGCCGGCTACGTAGCCTTCCACGTGGTTCACAGGAACTCCAATTTGCTTGGCAAGTTCAGCTCTTAGCCTGAGGCTGTCAAGATGGCATCCACTGCTTATTACATACTGTGCTTTGCTCGCTTTCTTGAACAGCGTTGCCATAGAGTCAACCGGGTTTGTAACGATAACATATCTTGCACTTGGATTTCGACTTATGACAGACTCGGCAATACCTTTGATTATTCCTGCATTCGCCTTCACTAGACCCTCTCTGCCAGCTCTTGGTGCCGCAGGTTTGCCTGCTATGACAAGCACAATATCCGCGTTTGAGACTTCGTCAGCTTTCTCAAAAGCATGGATTTCCATGGGAATGTGCATGCCAGAGCTTGCGTGGCGCATCTCTTGGGCTACTGCCCACGAGAGTCTCGGAGTGACATCTACAAGTGTTAGCTCATCGATGTATTGTTCATGTGTTAACGCGAACGCGGTCGCTTGTCCAACTCTTCCTACGCCTATCAGTGCAACGTGCAAATTCAACCCTCACGTGAACATACGATGTATCAAGCTTTCTTTCTTATGGATACGATTCCCTCGTTGGCATCTACTTTGACGAAATCGCCCGTACTAATCATGGCGAAAGGATCTTTTTCGAGTTTGTCTACCAAGGGAACTTTCGCTATTACTGCGCTCACGACTAGCACGGTTTCCACATCTCTGACGATCATCGCTTGTGGAGCCATTTTTTCTGAGGCGAGTTTGAAGAGACCATCGATTTGAACTACAGAACTGGCTTTACCTGAGGAGAATACGAGCACTTTGCCAGCTACGCTCTTTCCTTCAAGCTGATGTCCTTTTTCTCTTACGCGACCTGTTTTGGGATCTGTTAGGTAGAAGCATATTGGCTCTTTAGATACTAGGGCTTCGCCTTCTCCGTAGCCGCCCATGATTTTATGACATTTCAGCTTTACTTCCTGTTTCATTTCCATTCCCCTTTGATAGCGGCTTTGATGCAGTCTGATGACCGTGCAACTATGACGTCCTTGAATCTTCTGTAATACGCGCATTTGGGCGAGTCTGTCATTCCAGTTTTATCTTTGAACCTGTTCCAGCAGGTCATGTCTATGCACGTGTCTGCCACTATATGTCCTCCAGCTTTCTCGATTATGTCTACGTATCCCATTCTTTTAGCCAGAAACAGGGCTGTGGCTGATGTGCAGACCCAGAATGCCACGTCCTTGTGTATCTTCTTTCCCTTCAATTGTCTAGCAACATCCACAACTTGTTTGAGCGTGTAGTGGGGGCATCCAAACTGAACGAGGTCTATCTTTCCGCTTCCTGTTTGAAGTTCCTCTTGTGTCTGCTCGAGTTCACGTTCAGTAACAGTGATCTTATCTTGAGGGTGGTTGTCTCCAAAAGCAGCTTCAACCGATGGAGCTTCAACAGTGATTCCAGGCATATGGAGCATGGATACCGCGGCAGATGTGTTTAACATTGCGCAGAGGTTTATGAGGTCCTCTGTTGTCGGACGCCTCGATATTCCGGTGAACACTGGGATTCCGTAGCGGATTTGCTTTCCCACATGTTGTCCTAGAAGCGAGTAGTCGAACTCGTCTTTTAGCGTAGCCGCAACTTTCACGAGCATCGTGCCTTTTCGGTTTTCATCAAAATACAATCCATACTCAGGGGTTTTGCCGATGACGCCAGCTGCTAGCGCGCTTTGTGCTGCTTCTCGATTGGTTCTGGCGCCTATTACAGAGTTCACGAAGGGTGTGGCGCTTGATTCCGAGAAAGAAACGTTTTCGCCATACATGGGAATGTTCTCTGTTATGTATGGCGTGCAACACCAGCTTAGCATGGCGCCTATTTGCTTGTAGCTCTCTTTGACTCTTCGAGCTACGTCGGATTCTTGCCTTGAAATCTTGAATAATTTGTCGAAGCATTCCATGTCGTAAACTGGATTTGTGGTGGTGGGCACTTTGCATGTGGCGCCTCCTTTAGCCAAGAGCTCAACAAAATAGAGGTCTCCTTCCTGACCGCTTGAGGCGGCATGTGCTCGGCTTACTTCAATTAGCCTTGGTGCATCGAGGGCATCTCCAATGGCTACGAGCAATTCCATGGCTTTTTGCATTCCTTCTCCAGATTCGCCTTCGAGTATTCGCTCCTCATCCTTGGTCAGGTGCATTTTGTAACCATCTCTGGATATGAAGAGTGTAGTAATTGCTTTCACGCGGATTTATAGCTTCATTATCTTGCCTATCGGAGAAGCGACAACAATGCTGGCGAAGTTCTGCAGTATTAGAGACATAAAGAAGAATAGGCGCTTGCCTATGTTGAAGCAGTCTCAACTATTTGCATGTGCTATCATTGAAGCTGCTAATCGTCTGTAGCGTTGGTTGCTTGTGTTGGGTCTTGCTTGAGCTTCCTTAACCAACTTGGAATCTTGAAATCAGTTATGACGATACACTGACCTTTCTCCCAGTCAGGATATGGCTTGATATCCAGAACAGGTGTGTTGTCCAACGCATCAAGTCCGCGCACCCAGATAACATTTCCTTCATGTTTTACAAGTTTCACCAAGGTCAATCCAATGGGGTTGGGATGAATCGGAGCCCTCGTTGCGAATATTCCCACATTACCTTCGGGGTGAACTAAGGTTTTTTCTTGGTCTGGGATTCTGTTCATCCAGAAGAGGATGTAAATATGTGACCACTCTTCAATACCTTCCAACCCTTTTGCGAACTCGCTATCAATCACTATCTGTGATAGTAGATTTCTATCTCTTTCATCCTCACCAGACGACAATCGCTTGACAAAACCTATCGGTGTCATCTCAATCCTCTTCGAGGCTGGCAAACGCATCACAAAAACAACAAATCATTATCATGAGGATATCAGCTTATTGTTTAGCGCGCGCTATTCTCAGAGATTATCATCGGCTGATGCATGTGCAGCCAGGGTAGATACACGGCCTTCATAACTAAGCCCAGCTAAGTTCAGAATCCAAAACATAATGTTTCAGGAACTCAAGCATGGGAAACAATAAATATCAAGAGAAAACAAGCGTAACCCTATGCCTGCGTCTACGAATGGAATCTTTTTTCCAGATGGTTTTCTGTGGGGTGTAGCGACTTCTGCTTATCAGATTGAGGGTGCTTGGAACGAGGATGGAAAGGGGGAATCGATTTGGGATCGCTTTTCTCACACTGCGGGAAACATCAAGAATGGCGATACGGGAGATGTGGCGTGCGATCATTATCACCGCTATAAAGAAGACGTAGCTTTGATGAAAGAGTTGGGTGTGCAGACTTATCGGTTCTCGGTATCCTGGTCCCGTGTGCTTCCTAAGGGAAAAGGTGTTGTCAACAAGACTGGTCTCAACTTCTACAAGAGCCTGGTAGATGAGCTCTTGAGGAACGGAATCGACCCTTGGGTTTGTCTGTACCATTATGACCTGCCTCAGGCTCTGCAGGATGAAGGAGGATGGGCAAACCGGAATATCATCCGGTATTTTGCAGATTACGCTGAGCTTATGGGTCGCGAGTTAGGGGACAAGGTCCGGCGGTGGGTAGTCCTTAACGAGCCCAAATTCTGCGCGCTCTTCGCACCGGGCACGAAAAACCCGGAATTATACCTTAAAGTCTCGCACAATCTACAGCTAGCTCAAGGAAAGGCCATTCAAACCTTGCGGGATGTTAACCGGAACTTCCAGATAGGCACAATCATAGACCTTACTGTGTATCATCCGATCAGTGATGCTGAGAAGGACCTGAAGGCCGCTGACAATCTTGATGAGTGGGGGAATCGCTGTTACATTGATCCGCTGTTTAAGGGAGCGTATCCTCCTCTGGTACGAAAGATGGGGTTGAAACCTGATCAGCAAGATTTGGACTTGATCAAGCAGCCCCTGAACTTTTTGGGCGTGAACTATTACACGCGTAAGCTTGCAACTCATGCCCCTTCAGACCCTGTGACTGAGGCTAGGAGGGTTGAGAAGAGGACGCCCACGACAGCGACAGGCTGGGAAATCTATCCGGACGGGTTGTACGAGGTGCTGATGCGCTTACACAAGGGTTATGGTAACCCAACGCTTTACGTCACCGAGAACGGGGTTGCCTTCGAAGATAACGTGACGAAGGAAGGCAGCGTCCAAGACGACGATCGGATAGTTTTCTTTCGTGATCATCTCATCTCTATGTATCGAGCCATCAAGGATGGGGCAACGGTCAAAGGATATTCCGTGTGGTCGTTCATCGATAACTTCGAGTGGTGGGAAGGTTACAGCCCGCGTTTCGGGCTCATCCACACCGACTATCAGACCCAGAAGCGGACCCCAAAGAAGAGTTACTACTGGTACAAGCAGGTGATCGCGAACAACGGCTTCGCCTTCTAGACAGCCGTGTTTGTCCAACCTCCCACTTGTTTTTTTTTAGCGCGCGCTAATCAACCCTTCAAAACTCCCACGATCAAACCTCATTTCCACAATGCAACGATAAGCACATACCTTTTCCCTTTAGTGAACGTTCTCTTTCAGGAAAAGAAAAGTTCAGTGGTGGGCCGGGCCGGACTTGAACCGACGACCCTCTGCACGTCAAGCAGATGTCCTACCAAACTAGACGACCGGCCCTCAGGGCTATTTCTTCTCTAATTGACTATTATGAATGGAATTAAACTTTCCCATCTGGCTTATTAGGGTACAACGATTTAAGACGTAGTGATGCCTTTCGCGGTGGGTGCTTCAGATGACTGTTACGATCAGACGTGCCACGGTTGAGGACGCTAAGCGACTTAATGAGTTGATGTTGACTGGCCTTGAGGATAAGGCAAACGATGTATATCGCGAGAACATAGAGAGATTCGGCATACCTGAAGAATATGTGCGGCAAGTGTTTTCGTTTGAAGCCTTGAAGAAAGCAGTCACAGACACGAATCAATTGTTCCTGGTGGCTATTGAGGATCAGACGTTGATGGGTTTTGCGCAGACTATTCGGCAGAGTAAGGAAACGGCTGAGCTTGATCGTATTTTCTTGCTTCCAGAATACACGGGAAAAGGAATAGGGACACAGTTGCTTAAAGCGATCTTGGATGTGCTGAAGACGGAAGGGATCAGCAGATTAAGCGTCAAGGCTGGGAGAGATGAAACATTGGCTAGAAGGTTTTACGAGAAGAATGGGTTCAGGCTTGTGCAGGAGACGACTATTCGAGCGCCATGGGGACGAGACCTGAGTCTAGCGATCTATGAACTTAGAATCATGAAATGAGCCGTGAATGAGGCAGAGCACAAGTTTTAAACTGAAACCGAAGATACAGCTTAGGCAGGGAGTCGTTTTGCATGTCGCTTGAATCTGTGACTCCGAAGAAGGGTGAAGTAGCTTTCGTCTGGTTCAACAATTATTCAGGTGTGACTATCAAGACGCCTACCAAGACTTTGGTTGTTGACCCAGCTGATGTTGATCCTAATGTTTTCAAGGTGGTTGACGCTGTCTTGGTCACGCATGAACATCTTGATCATTTTGACGAAGGCTTGATACGGGAGATCCACAAGCGAACTCGATGTATAGTTGTTGCTGATTCCACGTCAGCGAAAAGATTGAGGGATTCCATTTCAGGTGACAAGTTGTTTGAGATGCGTGTGGGTAAGGAGATTGATGTGGACAACGTGAGGATTAGAGCTGAGTCATTCAAGCATCCAGCAACGACGCCTGTCTCCTACTTGATCACAACTGAGGACGGAATCATAGTCTACCACACGGGCGACAGTTTGCCGTATGCAGACATGAAACTGGTTGGTGAACGAAGCCCGCCAGACGTTGTGTTCTGCACTGTGGGTGCTCCTGCGCCTGGAGCTTCACCTCAAAGCGGGTTGGAAATCGTGCGCATGGTTAAGCCTAAAGTAGCTGTGCCATATCATGCGCCTTCTGCAGATCGTAAAAGTTTTGCTGATCTGATAGCGAGAGAAGCTCCTAGCGTGAAATGCCTGCTGGTGGAGTTGAACAAGCCTGTTAAGTATCCTTGAGGATGCGTTGAATGTTGGCGTCGTTTGAGAAAGAGAAAGCCGAGCTTAGCCGGATCTTGCATAAAATAGGAGCCATAGAATTCGGGGCTTTCAAGCTGGCGAGTGGCAGAACCAGCCCGTATTACATCGACTTGCGCATTGTGCCCAGTTTTCCCGATGCTTTTCAAAGAGTTTGTAATCTGTATGTTAAGTTACTCGAGAAAGACTTGGGAGTTGAAAACGTCGACTGCATTGCTGGAATCCCAACCGCTGGCATGGCTTTCGCGTCTGTTGTTGCTTATCAAGTGAAGAAACCTTTTGTTTACATACGCCCAAAAGTGAAATTGCATGGGAGAGAACGCCGAATCGAAGGCATACTCATGCCAGGCAATCGCGTTCTGCTTGTAGACGACTTGGTCACAACCGCGCTGTCGCTGGGAAAAGCAGCTAAGGCTATACGGGCTGAAGGGGGAGTAGTGTCAGACGCGTTAGTCATGCTTGATCGAGAGGAAGGCGGCAAAGAGAGGCTCATGAGAGGTCACATTAAATTGCATTACTTGTTGACAGCGCGTGAAGCAGCGACGAAGCTTTACGAGTTAGGCGCCATAGAAGAAGATCAGCTTAAGACGATTCTGAGGCAGGCAAAAAAGAAATAGCTCAGAAAGCACAGCGTTGGATGCAGCTTCGCGATCTGATGTCTATGGGTATTGTTAGAAAGTTCTACGACGATATTGCAGAGAGGGAATGGAAGAGGCTGAGGCATGATGCTTATCATCGTTTAGAATTCATCGTAACCATGCATTTTCTTGAGAAATATCTTCCCCCATTAGGTCTTGTGCTTGATGCTGGCGGCGGACCAGGGAGATACACAATCGAGTTGGCTAAAAAGGGCTATGATGTTGTCCTGTTTGATCTGTCGCCAAAATGCCTTGAACTTGCCAAGAAGAAAATAGCAAGAGCACATATGAGCGACAAAGTCAGACGAGTCACTGAAGGCTCAATCACAGACCTAACCATGTTCCGGGATGAGGAGTTTGACGCTGTTCTTTGTCTGGGACCTCTATCACATCTGATTGAAAACCGTGATAGAGAAAAGGCTGCAAGGGAAATCGTGAGGATTGCGAAAAGGGGTGCTCCCGTGTTCATCGGTGTGATTGGACTTTACGGCGTGTTCAGAGAAGTATTGCAGCGTCTTCAGTACGAGCTCACTGAGCCGTCACATGAAGAGTTTTTTACTAGTGGTGTGCATCGGTGGCATGTAGATCGTCATAAAGGAGTTCGAGGCTTTCCAGATGCTCTTTTTTGGCATCCTAGAGATTTGAGAGAGCTTTTTGAGAGAAATGGAGTTAAGACGCTGGAAATGGCAACCTGTGAAGGCTTGTCGTGCCATCTTCAGGGACCAACTAACAGGCTTTATAAGGACAAGGAGAAATGGGCGAAGTGGAAAGATTTGATTCTCAAAACTTGTACTGATCCGATACTGCTCGGTATGGGAGAACACTTTCTGTACGTCGGACGAAAGTAACTGGCTGGTTTAATGGGCGAAGATTCTGAAGGCAAGATGGCTTAGGATGAAGACTGCGCCTGATGTCAGGAAAACGTAGAGAAAGCCGTAATTGCTTGCTATCAAGGGTCCGATTAGGCATCCTGCTGCTCCGCCAGCGCTCACTAAGACGTTGAACAAGCCTGCCTTTCCCTGCGGTAACACTTCCATGGAGATGGAAAGTGTGCTTATCAGAAATACTGCATAAGCGAATCCCATGAGGACTAAGGCGGTCACTGCTAGAAGGCTTGAGAGCATTGAAGCATACACTGTTGCAACTGTCATTAGAAGCGCGAGTGAGCCTCTGATAAGGGCAATTCTGGTGACTGTTTGTTTTTCGCGGCTCAGCTCTGTCTTGGTTCTGTTTCTGGCGAACAGGTAGCCGACGCATCCTCCAACGGCGTTCACGACGTAGACGGCGAATACAATGGTGGAGGTTAGGGCGAGGTTTTGTTGGAAAAAGACTGGCAACGGCGTGAACAATATGCTTGTGGCAAGCCAGAACAAGATAAGCCCTATGTAGTAGGCTGAGGCGCCTTCGCTCTTGAAACGTTCTGTTACCTGTTGTCCTTCGCCTGTTCTCAGCATTAGGTTTATGCCCCTTTGCGCAAAATCAAGTGTTCTCTCCATACCTGCTAGTCCTCGTTCTAGAATTAGAGGTGGGTCAACAACGAAGACAGCTGCCGACAAGAAGGCAATGATGTTCAGAGCACTGCAGAGCAGCAGAATCAGGGAGCCGCTGAAGTCGGATAAGGATAGGACGAATCCGAGGGCAAGTCCGATTAGGGCACCCATTTCGGTGAGCAGTTCGTAGGATGCGAAGCTTCTTTCCCATTCCTCGCGTGAATGCCACTCGGCTATCAAGACGTTCTTGGGTGTTTCATGCGCCACGTGGAATATGGCTATGAGCGCGTATAGTCCCACTAATAATGCTATGCTGGTTGTCGACGAGAAAAAGTACAACAGAACTGCGAGTGACGAAAAGGACAGGAGAATGAACGGTTTGAAATGTCCTGTCTTGTCGCAGGCGTAGCCCCAGAAGTATGAGAACGGAATAGCCAGAAACGCTGCCAGCGAAACCATGATTCCAACATCAGTCAGCGAGCCATTCACCGCAGGACTGATGACGTAGAGTGGCAGGAAGATCGACAGTAGTGCAAACGCCATTTCGTGGAGTAAGAAGCCTAGCCGCCACATGGCTACTCAGCGACTACGTAAGAAAAGAAAAACCTTTCGAAAGAGGCAGTCTGCCAGTCAGCAACGCACTATGCTCAGAGCTGAGCTCCAAGCCACTACTGCAACCACACAAGCAAAAGCACCAGAACAGCTACAACAAGAAGCAGAGCAAAGAAGTAGTAGTCCATCGTACACGCGGCTCGGACAACTACTTCTAAACCTAAACCACTTCAGTATTATTACCAATCCTACGCGGAAGTTAATAACATCTGAAACCGCCCTGCAGCATTCAAGAAGTTGTTACAGCAAACCCTTCACCGTCAACAACAACTTCACAACAGCCACACCCCATACGCTTTCGCCAACAACGGAAGAAATCGTACAGCACAGTTCAACGCGTACAACTACAACAAAACACACAGCCGCAAACACACTCATAAGTGATGATCGGACTATAGCGCAGTCAACACTAACGCGCACACACTCTACAGCACTGGTAGAAGAAGGCGTCAATCTCTCTAGCTTTCTTCTTCTTTCACACAGCCCTTCACATAAAGGCTCGCGTCAACATACCCTAAACGTCACGCATGCCAACATTAAACTTCACGCTTAGCAACATAGAACGTCACGCTAAACCAGCAAAAACAGAACCCAACCCACACACAGAACCATCAACAGCCCCCAGAACACAAACAGAAAAGCTTGGCTTCAACTGCAAAAATTTTTTTCTGCACTCACACTAACCATCGCTCAGCCTTTCAACATACACGTAAGACATATATGGAACCCTTCTGCAGTGTGTTTGCACAGCTAGGAGAAAAACAGACAGAAATGCCAGAATGGGGATACTCAATAACCGACCTAGACCCAACAAAAACCGTCAAAGCCGCAGGCCGAGAACTTAGAGTATCCCATAAAGCAGCACGCGAAGTATGCACAGCCATAAAAGGCAAAACACTCAACCAAGCCAAAACATACCTAAACAACGTAATAAACAAAAAACAACCCATCCCATTCCGACGATACAAAAAGAAACTAGGCCACAGACACGGCACAGAACAAGGAACCTTCGCAGCCCGATACCCAATCAAAACAGCCCAAAAAATACGCCAAATCCTAGAAGGAGCCGAAGCCAACGCCGAATTCAAAGGACTCGACATAGAAAGACTACGCATAATACACGCATCAGCCTACCCAGGCATGAAACTCAAAAGATACCAACCCAGAGCCTTCGGAAGATCATCACCCAGACACCAAACCCTAACCCACATCGAACTAGTCCTACAGGAAACCGAGGAGACAACACAATAAAATGTCCGTCGTCAAACACTTCGTCTCCGAATCAGTCAAAAAAACAGAAATCAACGAATTCCTCTCAAACCAATTCGAAAGAGCAGGATACGGCGGAGTAGACATAGCCAAGACGCCACTAGGCACACACATAGTCGTCTACGCCATGAGACCCGGCATAATAATAGGAAGAGGCGGCGAAACCATCAAAGAACTCGCCACCATCCTAGAACAAAAATTCAACCTACCCAACCCACAAATCAGCGTAGCCGAAATCGAAGTACCCGAACTAAACCCATACGTCATCGCATCACGCGTAACCTCAGCCCTAAAACGAGGCATACACTTCAGACGAGCAGGCTTCTGGGCACTACAACAAGTCATGGAAGCAGGCGCCCTCGGCGCAGAAATCATCATCAGAGGAAAACTCCGCACCGAACGCGCCCGATACGAAAAATTCCGAGAAGGATACCTGCCCAAAAGCGGCGACCCAGCCCTCAAATACCTCCGCGAAACCGTCCTACACGTTCAACTCAAACCCGGCATATACGGCGTCAAAGTCCGCATCATGCCCTCAGAGGCAGCGTTCCCCGATCAAGTAAAACTACCAGACATCGTTCCCGAAGAAAAAGAAGAGAAAGCCGAGAAACCAGAAGAAGCGAAGGAAATCGAAGCAGCTGCTGAGCCCGAAAAGCCAATCGAAACAGAAGCTGAGGCCAAGGTAGCACCAGAAGCCAAAGATTCGAAACCTAAGACGGAGACACCACCTTCGAAAGAAGCCGAACCAGCCTCAACTAAGGAGAAAGATGAGGAGAGTGAACAATAGGAGTGCCCATCATAAGAGTCAAAGAAATCAGGGACATGCCTCACGAAGACAGGCTGAAAAGACTAAGCGAACTGCAAACCGAACTAATGAGACTCAAAACCATGGTAAAAGCAGGCGGCTCGATTGAGAACCCCGCACGCGTACGCGAACTACGGAAAACCATAGCTCGCATTCTAACTATTGACAGTGAACCCAAACCCGTCGAGAAGGAAGAGAAGAAGGAGAAAAGGGAAGGGAAACAAAAGAAGTCTAAGAAAAAGGGTAAGAAGCAACCTAAGGAAGGCAAAGAAGAATGAAGACTGCAGCCACGGTAATCCAAGGCGAGCTAATTGGACTTGACGCCAAAGTTGTGAAAAGCGCTAATCCAAGCAACCTAGGTATGTCTGGAAAGGTAATAGACGAAACCCGGAACACGCTTGTAATAAGACAGAATGAAAACGACAAGGTAGTAGCCAAGGACACGGCAGTTTTCCAATTCACCTTGCCCAATGGCACTGTTGTTGAAGTGGAAGGCGTAGCTATCATAGGACGGCCAGAGGATCGAGTGAAGAAAAAGCCCACGAGGCGGTGGTAAAAGATGACAACGCTAGCTCTTAAAAAACCTAAAAAAACATGCGATGACCAGAACTGCCCATTTCATGGCATACTCTCAATACGAGGACGAATTCTTGACGGCGTTGTCTTAAGTGCCAAAATGGACAAAACCGTTGTCATACGGCGAGACTACCAGTTCTACGTGCCTAAGTTCAAAAGGTATGAACGCCGCCACAGCCACATCAACGCTCACAATCCACCATGCCTAAATGTGAAAGAAGGCGAGCGCGTAAGAATCTCCGAATGCCGCCCCCTTAGCAAGACCGTGTCCTTTGTAGTTGTAGAACGAACGGAGGAAAAGTGAAATGGCTGCCAGGGCAAAAGGACGAGCCCTTGTCGCAAGAGGAGCAGTTGCGCAACGAGCCCGAGTCTCCCGCGGCATACCGGCAGGCGCAATTATAAAATGTGCCGACAATAGTGGCGCACGCGCATTGCGCGTAATCCAGATTGTGGGATACAAAGGACGACTGAAACGTGTGCCCGCCGCTGCTGTAGGCGATATGATGACTGTTTCTGTTAGACGCGGCACACCTGATATGAGAAGAAAGATTTTTCAAGCAGTCTTGATCCGTCAAAGAAAACCCTACCGTCGAAGCGATGGTGTGTGGGTTCAATTCGAAGACAACGCGGCTGTGGTTATGACGCCTGAAGGCGACATGCGAGGCTCGGAAATCCGGGGACCCGTATCTAGAGAAGCAGCCGAAATATGGACTCGCATTGCCAGCGCATCCAGTATAATAGTTTAGGGAGACCAGCCAAAGTGAAGACAACTCAGCCTCGAAAGCAACACAAAGTGTTGTTTCAAGCGCCTTCTCATGTGCGGTATAAGCTCTTTTCCGCGCCTCTTTCACCTGCTTTGAAGGCTGATCACAAAGTGAGTTCTGTTCCGGTTAGGGCGGGTGACACGGTCAGGA
>Ga0315307_1000312_pt1 | contig 20566 bp, 16 predicted proteins | sample TDP2_MG_FD_203079 | JGI IMG/M metagenome (GOLD analysis project Ga0315307, IMG submission 203079) | Freshwater sediment microbial communities from Lake Towuti, South Sulawesi, Indonesia - TDP2 | ecosystem: Environmental > Aquatic > Freshwater > Lake > Sediment | place: Indonesia: South Sulawesi...
CGCCCCGGCCTTAGCTGCTTGCCTTAATGTTTCCATTGCATAGAAACGGTCTTCAATATATCCATCAAAGAAATGTTCCGCATCGTAGATAACTTCCAGTCTTTTCGATTTAAGATATTTCACTGAGTCAAAAATCATCTTCAGGTTTTCAGCCAGAGTGGTGCGAAGAGCGTACTTTACATGAAGCCCCCAGCTCTTGCCGAAAATGCAGGAGGCTTCAGGCCTAAGTTTCACAATAGCATTAAGGTTGGGGTCCCTGGACGCTATTTTTCCCTTGTAGCGCGTGCTGCTAAAAGTCACTATCTTTGCATTCTTTAGACGCAGGTTCTTCGCCCTCTTAAAGAAAAGGATATCCTTGGGATTGGAACCAGGCCATCCACCTTCAATATAATGGATACCCAAATCGTCCAGTCTTTTTGCTATCTTCAGTTTGTCTTCTACAGAAAAGGAGATTCCCTCGCCCTGTGCTCCATCTCTTAAAGTAGTATCATATATTAATACTTTTTTCATTTACACTCCTTGTAACCAGAACCTCGCTGCTCCTGGTTGGAGTAGCGGGGCGCTAGCCCCGCGATATAATCGCGAAGCTTCGCTTCGCTACTCCTTTTTTGCTTTATTCCCTTCTAACACCAAGGTTCGCCCTTCAAAATATTTCATTTCTTCTCTCTGCTAGGAGCTTCCCCCAACCGAAATTTTCTATGAATAGCCCTTACTGCTTTTTCTGTCTCTTTCTCCTTAATTACGCAAGAAATCTTTATTTCCGAAGTAGAAATCATTTCAATATTTATGTTCTCCTCTGCAAGAGCAGAGAACATCTTAGAAGCTACGCCGGAATGGCTTCTCATCCCCACCCCAATAATAGATACCTTACCTACTCCATCGTCGTAAACGAGCCCCTTAGCACCTATTTCTCGCTTGACTATCTCCATTACATCTAAAGTCTTCTTTAGGTCTCCTCGAGTAACTGTAAAAGAGATATCATTTATTCCCCCTTCAGCAGAACTCTGAATAATCATATCTACATTTACGTTTCCTGCCCCGAGGGCACCGAAAATCTTGGCGGCAATCCCCGGCCGGTCAGGCACATCAGTAATCGACACTTTCACCTGGTCCTTATCGTAAGCTACACCACTAACCACTACTTCTTCCATCCTGGAAACTTCCCTGGTAATCACAGTCCCCTCCTCATCGTTGAAGCTAGATCTAACGTGAATATCCACATCAAATTTCTTAGCTACTTCAATAGACCTCGGAACCATCACCTGGGCACCGAGGCTGGCTAATTCCAGCATCTCGTCATAAGAAATTCTATCAATCTTCCTAGCATCAGTAACAATCCTGGGGTCTGCAGTATAGACGCCGGCAACGTCAGTATAAACTTCGCATCGGTCTGCTTTCAGGACTGAAGCTAAGGCTACGGCTGTTAAATCGGACCCGCCCCTGCCGAGAGTTGTAATGTCCCTGTTGGCAGTTACCCCTTGAAAACCAGCAACAATAACAATTCTATCTTTACTCAGTTCCTTTTCAATTTTTCTTGTATCTATCTTTTTGATTTTTGCTTTGGTGAACGTCTCATCGGTGACAATCCCGACTTGCCCTCCGGTCATTGATACCGCCTCTTCCCCGAGAGCATTGATTGCCATAGCCAAAAGAGCTATGGACATCTGCTCGCCAGTAGATAACAGCATATCCATTTCCCTTTCACTCGGAGAATGGGTAATCTGCCGGGCTGTTTCGATTAATTTATCAGTTGTATCGCCAGGCGCAGAAACAACAATGACCACTCTATTTCCTTTCCTTTTCGTCTCAATAATGCGCCTGGCAACTCTCTTTATTCTTTCTGGCCCATCAACAGATGTTCCACCATACTTTTGTACAATAAGAGCCATTTTCTCTCCAAAAATCAGGATATCTTTGTTCCTTCTCTATCGATACCGAGAACTAAATATCTGCTCTCCACTCTATGTTTCCCAAATGCTTCCTGCATAGCTTTTCCCACTTTTTCCGCAAGCCAGGGTGGGGAAGCTTTAGCAAAGGCAAATATACTCGGCCCAGCTCCGCTCAAGCTCACGCCCAAGGCTCCTGCTTTCAGGGCTTGTTCAAAAACAGTATACATCCCTTTAACCAGCCTCTTCCTATACGGTTGATGGAGCCTATCTTCCATAGCCATTCCCAAAAGCTCATATCTTTTCCTAGTTAAAACAGCCAGAAGCATGGCCACCCGGGAAGAAGTAAAAACTGCCTGTTCCAGTCTTACAGTCTTGGGCAAGATTTTCCTTGCCCGGCTCGTCAATATCTGGAAATTGGGAATGCAAACCACACAGGAAAGATTTTCGGGAGGATTCAACTTAACAATTTCTATTCTTTTTGGCTCACGCCGTCCCTTCCTTCCCCTCGACGAAAAGACGCACGAGACTACCAATCCTCCCATCATTGCCGCAGAAACATTATCTGCGTGACCTTCCATTTCAGCCGCCAGGTTCAATATCTCCTGTCTACTAAGTCTCTCTCCACATAGTCTGTTTGCCCCTACCAATCCTCCAATCCTTGCTGCGGCGCTACTTCCCAGCCCACTAGCAAGGGGTATTCTATTCTTAAGCCTAATGTGTAAATTGGAGGGGGCAAAGTGAAACTTGTCGAATACGAGCTTTGCCGCTCTATACACAATGTTTCTTCTGTCTCTCGGCAAATCACCTTCTCCTTCGCCCATAATATCAATCTCCACATCTTTTTCACTTTTATCCGTTCTCACTTCCATCTCTACAGTATTGTAAAGTCGAAGCGCAATCGCCAGGACATCGAATCCCGGCCCTAAATTGGCAGTGGTAGCCGGAACTCTAATTTTTACTTTTCTTATATCCATTTATTAAATTTCGTAAAACAAGGAGATAGACAAATCCCCCTCACTTCAACCCTCTCCCGCTGGAGAGCAACAAAAGGTGAGGGGCTCCCCGGTCACCCAAATATTTGAAAGTCAATAATTTACCAGTATTCACAATTTGAGCGAGTTTGCCACCGACTTTAAATTGGCTTTGACTACCTTTACTTTTCGGGCAACCTTGATTGCCCTATCCGGGTCTTTAAGACCGTGACCTGTCAGAATACAAACGATGGTGGAAGGTTGAGAGAAGTATCCTTTCCGAATGTATTTTACAAGCCCGGCCACACTTGCGGCAGAAGCCGGTTCGACAAAAAGTCCCTCCAGAGAACTTAACATTTTATATGCTTCAATAATTTCTTCGTCGGTTACAGTATCAATTACGCCTTTAGATTCGTCGCGAGCTTCCTCGGCCTTCTTCCAGGAAGCAGGATTTCCGATTCTAATTGCAGTGGCGATAGTTCTTGGCCTTTTTATGGGATACCCTCGAACAATCGGGGCCGCTCCTTCAGCTTGAAATCCCATCATCCGGGGCAACTTCACCTTATGCTTTGCCATCAAAATGGTTCTGTATTCCTTGTAGCCTTTCCAGTAGGCAGTAATATTGCCCGCGTTACCTACGGGGATAAAATGGTAATCCGGTGCGTCCCCCAGTGAATCGACAATCTCAAAAGCGGCCGTTTTCTGGCCCTCAATCCTGTGGGGGTTAATTGAATTAACCAGGACAACTGGATATTTGGTGCTGATTTCTTTTGCCAAATTCAAAGCATCATCGAAGTTACCCTTAATCGCCACCACCTGTGCGCCATGAATCAGTGCCTGAGATAGCTTCCCTAAAGCCACTGCACCTTCAGGAATCAGAACCACACATTTTAGCTTCGCTTTAGCCGCATAGGCTGCTGCTGAGGCCGAGGTATTTCCCGTAGAAGCACAGATAACTGCACTGGCTCCTTCTTCTAGAGCCTTGGACACAGCCACCGTCATCCCACGATCCTTAAATGAACCAGTAGGATTCAGGCCCTCATATTTCAAATAGATTTTAGAGCCAACTCCCAGACTAAGTCTCAGATTTTCCGCTTCAATTAATGGCGTATCCCCTTCCAGCAAAGTCACAATGGGAGTCTTATCGGTAACCGGTAGATAATTTTTATATCTTCTGATTACACCCTGATAAACCACTCAGATTAACCCGTTCAATATATTCAATTACGGGTTCGATGAATCGAACCCCTACAGTAAATGTGCAGGGGCTCAATTTATTGAGCCCGCTTACGCTTCTTCTATTCTAATAAATTTGCTCTTTCCCTTAACGACCGGAAGGTAATCTATCTCCCTTAACGCTTTCCTGATGTCTCCCTCTCTTGCCTTGTGAGTTACCATTATGATCGGAACTTCTCTCGAGGAAGCGCCCTCTTTCTGGAACACAGAGGCAATTGAGACTCTATTTCTTCCCAGGATACCCGATATCTTGGAGAGAACACCAGGGCGGTCAACAGCAGTAAACCTTATATAATACTTCGTCTCCACTTCGTTAATGTTAAGTAGATTTAGCTTCTTCTTGGGATCACACAATACGTAGGGCACACGACCGGCTATTTTATTATAAACATTCCTCGAAAGATAAATAATGTCGCTAACCACAGCAGAAGCCGCGGGCATCTGGCCAGCACCTTTACCGTAAAACATGGTCTCTCCCACTGCGTCTCCCGTAATATAAATGGCGTTATATTCTTCGTCTACTGAAGTCAGAAGATGCTCTTCTGGGATGAAAGTGGGATGCACACGCACATCTATCTTCCTATTCGTCACTTTTAGAATTGCCAAGAGTTTCAGAACATAGCCAAATTCTTTCCTACCATACCCTATGTCTTCCTGAGCAATGTGCGTGATTCCCTCACAATAAATATCTTCCATGTTAAGCTGGGTACCAAAAGCAATCGACCCCAAAATAGCCAGTTTGTGCAAAGTATCTATACCTTCCAGGTCTACAGAAGGATCCTTTTCAGCAAAGCCTGCTTTCCTTGCCTGAGCTAAGGCACTCTTGAAGTCAATCTCTTCCTTGGACATCTTAGTTAAAATATAATTAGTCGTCCCATTAAGGATACCCAGGATTTCCTTGATCTTATTAGCCGATAGTCCTTCATTCAATGCCTGAATCACAGGAATTCCCGCACCCACACTCGCTTCAAAATAGACAAGCACTCTATTTTTTTGCGCCTTAGAAAATATCTCCGCCCAGTGCTTGGCTAAAAGTGCTTTGTTAGCTGTAATGACATGTTTTCCTTTCTCGATGGAAGCAAGTACAATCCTTCTTGCCGGTTCGTAACCTCCGATTAGTTCTATAATGATATCTATCTCTGGATTGTTCAGGACTTGATGAAAATCTTCCGTTAGAATCCCATTTCCAATTTTCATCCGTCGCGCCAACCTCAGCCGTTCTGGATCCTTATCACAGAGAGCCCTTAGGGAGACTTCTGCTCCCACCTTCTGCTTAATAATTGAATCGTTATTTCGCAGAAGCTCAATTACCCCTGTACCTACTGTGCCCAATCCTATAAGACCCAAATTGACTTTTCTCTTCATAGATTTTCCCTACCGAAAATCTAAGCTTTAACCGAGTACCGTTAGAACTTGTTCTAACGGCACGAGCGACTCCGAAACTATCCCTTCATCCACGCCCTACCCGACCGCCACTCCTTCCCGGTGGCCCGTCCCTCAAAAACTTCTTCAGGCGCAATAAAGCATCGTGAAATCTATCATAGTGTGTAACCAATGCCATACGCACAAAGCCCTCCCCATAACTGCCAAAGCCAACCCCGGGAGCAACAGCTATCCCCGTCCTTTCTATTAAAAGTTCTGCAAATTGGAGGGAGGACATTCCTTCAAATTTCTCGGGCAATCTGGCCCATATGTACATAGTGGCTTTCGGTCTTTCTACCTTCCAACCAATTCTGTTTAGACCATCCACAAACTTATCCCGCCTTCTCTTATACTCAGCCACGACATCCTGGACGCATTTCTGAGAACCACTCAAAGCCAAAACGCCTGAAAGTTGAATGGGAGTAAATACTCCATAATCCAGGTAACTCTTCAATTCCTCGAGAGGTCTCAGGACATCTCTATTACCCACACAGAATCCCAGTCTCCAACCAGCCATATTGTAAGTCTTAGAGAAAGTGTGAAACTCCACTCCCACGTCCTTTGCTCCCGGTGTCTGAAGGAAAGAGGGAGGCTTATATCCATCAAATGTTAGTTCGGAGTAAGCAAAGTCATGGCAAACAATGATGTCGTACTTCCTGGCAAAAGCCACCACCTCTTTGAAAAAAGAGAGGTCTTCCACTACGGTGGTGGTAGGGTTATTGGGATAGTTTAGAAACATGAGCTTTGCCCGCTTGGCGATTCTGGACGGAATCTTTTTCAAGTCCGGCAAATAATTTTTTTCAGGAAGAATGGGTATATCATAGACTTCTCCCCCAGCCAAAATCACACCATTTCGGTAAATTGGATATGCTGGATTGGGCACCAAGGCGAGGTCACCGGGGTTAAGATAAGTCATACACATATGCCCAATTCCCTCCTTTGAACCAATCAGAGCCAGAACTTCACTTTCGGGGTCTAATCTGACCTTGAACTTCTTCCAGTACCAATCGGCAACCGTTTTTCTAAACTTGGGCATCCCTTTGGCCTGTGGGTAACGATGAGTGCGGGTATGATTTCTTACTGTATCGCAAAGCCTTTCCACGATATGGGTGGGGGTGGCCATATCGGGGTTACCCATGCCCAGATCGATAACGTCCAGCTTCTTAGCGTAAGCCTCCTTTTTTAAAGCGTTTATTGCGCCAAAAAGATATGGAGGCAATTTGTTCAGTTTCTCAGCGCAGCGCATAGCACGATACCACTAGGAAGAACTTTGTTCATCCGAGTTTTCAGACATCCCCACCAATGTCTTCTTTCCCGCCGCAAATTACGGCGCACACCTTTCAGGCCCGTTGGAATTCCCGTTTTTCCAATGTAGTATAAGTAAACAAGTATAGCGGAATTTCTAACGGGTAAACCCTGTCCAAAACTTTTTTCCGCAACATCTTCTGTAAAGGAAGGGCCTTCTAACAGGGTAGAAAACAGAGTGATGTTTGCATTTTACGATTTCACTGTTTTCTTCAGGCCGAGACTGGGCTTAAATAATACTCTCTTGCCGGCAGCGATTTGGATGCTTTCCCCGGTCTTTGGATTCCTTCCTGTCCTCGACTTAGTTGACTTCACTTTGAACGTGCCCAAACCAGCAATAACCACTCGGCCTTCAGATTTCAAAGAATCCACAACGTTCTTCACCACAGCCTTTACAGCCCTTCCGGCGGCAGCCTTCTTAATTTTTGCTGCTTGTGCAACTTTCTGTATCAACTGAACTTGATTCAACCTACTCACCTCCTCTCCAAATTCTCCCGCCATTGTCGCGCTTGCCGCAGTACTCGCTTCATCACCCATGCATCGAGGATACTCTTCAGAACAGCAACTCATAAATAGCGTAGATTGCGGCAGTGGCAGGGAGCAATCAACAATTATTTATTAGATTAGCTTGTTTTTTATACCATATTTTATATCGGCTGTCAAGATATTTAGAAAACGCTGAAAGAATCTTTTCATCAACATTTTCCTAATAACTATTCCGTAGTTCGCTCCATTAGGCGTCCTTTTCTGACGAGGTTCATACAAATTACTGGATAATCTACTAATTATGAATTATCGACTATGAACTAGGTTACTCTGCGTATTCCAGGACTAAAACTGTCTGTTCAGAAGGCAAGGAGTCCTTACTTCCTCGCCATTCCGTTGCTTTTTCTACTTTTGTAAACCCTTTCAGGAATTCGTCACAGGAATCGATACCGATACTGCAGCTCGCCGTTCTATAATGCATGGGAATAGCCAGCCTGGGATTCAACTGCCTCGAAACTTCCATAGCCTCCCTACCGTTTATGGTAAAAGTGCCTCCCACAGGGATAAGAAGAATGTCCACTTCTCCTATCTCTTTCTGTTGGTCACTACTTAGGAGGTGTCCCAGGTCTCCCAGATGACACACTCTCACCCCATCTATATCAAAAACGAAAATAGTGTTAGCCCCTCGCTGAGCCCCTTTACTCTTATCGTGGAAGCTTTTGATGCCTTTAATGACTATCCCCTTAACCTCCTTTTCTCCAACACCCTTCACCACAACCGGCTTACCTCGAAGCAGGTCCACTGCGTTATGGTCAAAATGGTCATGGCTCACAGTAACCACATCGGGTTTTTCCTTAGGAATCACGTATCCTAAAGACTCGTCGAAAGGGTCCGTAATGACCTTTGTTCCGTCTTCTGCTTCTAACAAAAAGCTGGCATGCCCTAACCATTTAATCCTCATAGTGCCCTCCTTTCCTGTAGGTAATTTTCCCAGGAGCAAGAAAACAAGTCCAACGACTACAACACCCAGCGCCAAAAGCAAAATTTTTCTTCTCATCGTTCACCTCTATTGACCGGAATTCTGCTCCGCCATTGCATTCCTTCTTGTAGCGGCAAAGCGCAAGCTCTGCCTTCCTCTGGCAGAACTATCGCCCTGCAGCTACAGTTCCCCTCACCCTGACCCTTTCCCCCAAAAGAAGATTTCTAAGTTTCCCGAAGAATAATCACTCTCTACATCTTCTGTGGAGCGGAAATCCCAAGTAGAGCCAAACCATTACTTATTACCAATTGGATCGCTCGCACGAGCTTCAAGCGGAACCTGGTAGCGTTTCTGTCACCACTCAAGATTCTATATCTATCGTAGTAGTGGTGGAAACATTTAGCCAAATCTTGTAAGTATCCTGTCAGATGATGGGGCTCATACCTCTCAGCACATTTATTCACAATCTCTGGATATTGGGATAGCTTCTTTATGATCTCAATTGACTCTTTCTTTTCTTCTTCGGCGCTCTCATTGAGAGAGACCCTTTTGTATTCTCTTTTCTTCTTTTCACGGAAGATGCTGCAAATCCGTGCATGCGCATATTGAACATAGTATACAGGATTCTCTGGAGACTGCTTCTTTGCTAATTCCAGATCGAAATCCAGGCGACTGTCGGCTCCGCGCATCAAAAAGAAGAACCTCGATGCATCCTTCCCCACCTCTTCCATGACTTGTCTCAAGGTCACAAACTCACCTTCCCTTGTGGACATTGGAACTTGCTCTCCTCCACGCATCAGACTCACTAGTTGATAAAGGATTATTTTCAGGTTTGCCGGCGGAATTCCCAGAGCAGCTACCGACGCCCTTATCCTGTCGACATAGCCATGATGGTCTGCACCCCAGATATCTATGGCTTTCTCAAAACCCCTCCTGAACTTATCATAATGGTAAGCAATATCAGAAGTAAAGTAAGTAGGCTTTTTATTCTCTCTAATTACTACCCGGTCTTTTTCATCGCCAAATTGAGAAGATTTGAACCACTGGGCACCGTCCTTCTCATAGATCAAGTCTCTTTTCTTCAATGAATCGATAATTTCCCGGACCTTGTTCTTTTTATAAAGCATGCTTTCAAAAAACCAATTATCAAACTTAACTCCAAAATCTTCCAGATTTTCTCTTATCCAACTGAGTATTTTCTGAACGGCGTACTCCCTGCGGTCGAATGCCTTCTTCTTACCGTATCTGGACTCGATTTCTTCTGCTATCTCCCTCACATAAGCTCCTCGATACGCACCTTCCGGAAAAGACACCCGCCCTCCGTGCAACTCTTCCTGTCTTATTTTTACTGACTCTTCCAGGAGATCTATCTGGTTACCAATATCGTTAACATAATATTCTCTTACTACCCGATATCCTACCTCACTTAAGATATTTGCAAGAGCGTCACCAATAGATGCACATCTACCATGTCCAACGTGCAAGGGTCCGGTGGGATTCGCCGAGACAAATTCGATTAGAACTTTCGCTCCCCTGCCTAAATTGGCTTTCCCGTAATTTTTTCTCTCTTTCAAAATCGCATCCAGCTCTCTATGCCACCGTGCCCCTTCTATGCATATGTTAATGAAGCCAGGCTTTGCCACTTCTATTCGTTTTATTGTTTTAGGTATCAGTTGCTGAAGTGCCCCGGATATAATGTCAGCAATCTCCACCGAGGGTTTTCCTGCTCTTGACCCTGCTATTAATGCTACGTTAGTTGCAAAGTCTCCCCTGATATCTTCGGGCGCAAATTCTAAGCTGTAATCGGGAATCTCTAAGCATAGTTTCCTCAGCACCTCATCGATTCCTTTTCTAAGTTCATCCTTAATTCTCAATCTATCATTCCTCAAAATTCTTCAATCTATCCAAACTCTTGGGCTTTTTTCTCCTTCCTTCTTGGAATCTTACCTTTCTCCCGTCCCCCCAGAGCTTCTCCAGCGCATAAAATTTCCTCGTTGGCTCGTAAAACACATGGACAATTACTCCCACATAGTCTATAAGTACCCACTGCGCCTGCTTTTCCCCTTCTATATGGAGCGGGGGAATCTTTCTACCCTTCAATTTTGAAATTATCCACTCGGCAATCGCCTCCACATGTATATTAGACCCACCGCTACAAATGACGAAATAGTCTGTAAGCGACGTCAATTTACGGACGTCCAAAACTAAGATCTCTTTTGCCTTCTTAGCCAAGGCAAGGCCTGCACATTCCTTCGCTAAATTTCTGAAATTCATTCCTTACGCGAATCTACTTGTTTCCTCCAGGTTTCATTCCGGCTCGTTGAAGCCGACAAAATCGTTACCGAGAACAATTGACAGGTCGACAAAACGCGTCCCGTCAATCTCAGTTTTTACTACGCTCGAGCCAACTATTCTTGCTACTTTATGGGCCAATTCAATATCGCCGAGACGATCTATAACTGTAGTGTATCTTTTATGGATTCCAAAGTTTCCCCAACGGACGGCATCAATTCCATATTCCCTCAATTTGCGCTGAACATTATAGGCTAAATCTTTTCTCTCCGTGGCATTCCATACTTCTACCTTTACTATTCTTTGGAGCTTCTCCCCGGAATAGACTGGCCGAGAAACTTTCCAGCCAATTCTATAGCTATTCAGAATTACCTGGACAACTTCCTCAGCCAATTTCTCATCAAGCACCCAATAGTCCATTCCCCGGATAAGTTCCGATGTCCCGGGCAAAGTTTGAACTCTTAAATTCTTGTAGTCAAAATTTCTAACCTCATTAGCCAGAGCTAAAAAATCCCAGAAGTTAAGATTTGTACAGATATTGTCTCTTACATTTCGATATATCTTAGGGAATTTTAATAGAATCTTCGCATCTTTCAGCTTAGTGACTAGAACTTTAAGGACTCTTTGTTGCCTCTCAATTCTACCCCTATCGCCGAGTATCCTCTCCCGGAATCGCACGTACTCTAAAAGTTCCCTGCCGTTTAATGTTTTCTCTCCCACTGTAAAATGAATATGGACGTCTCCCGCGTCATCGTCGTAATCCATTGGTTCGTCAATATTGACTGTTATACCGCCAATTGTATCAACTATATTAGCTACTCCCTCGTAATTGATTTGCAGGTAGAATGGTATTTCCATTTCTAAAACATCCTCAATTATCTCATTTGAAAAAAGACAGGCCTTACGAAACGTCTTACTGTTCTTGTACGCTATGGCATAAATTTCACTTATCTTTCTATAGCCACGCCAGGAGAGCTCTTTTGAACAGGGGACTTTAGTATCCCGGGGAATTGATAGGACATCCAGGAACCTTGTTCTGGGTTCATAGCTTATCAGTATTATTACATCAGCGTGTTTGGCAAATCTTAACTCATCGCATCCCAGGACCAGTATATTGATTCGCTTCCCTTCTCTGACAAATTGAAAGACCTTACTGGGAGAAGAAAAGAAGATAAATATAAATATTGAAATGAATACCAGAACCAAGAGTAGCTTTTCTAGCGAAATTCTTAGCTTTTGCATCTTCTAAGAGTATAATTTCTTTTTGCGGATATACTCTTCCACCGATTGGGGCAGCAAATATCTGATTGGCCTACCAGCCTTTACTCTCCTTCGAATGTCAGAAGCCGAAATATCTAACCCAGGGACTTTTAACAACATAACCTTAGTAGCCACTCTTTTATCCAACTTCCCCAAATCATAACCTGGCCTGGTAACTACCACAAATTTGCATAGCTCCAGCAACTTCTTCGGCTCCTTCCAGGTAGAAATCTTTAACATCTCGTCCAGGCCAACGATGAAATAGATTTTCTCCTTCTTACCACAAATTTTTCTGAATTCTGTTATTGTTTCCAGAGTAAAAGTGGGGCGGTCCACAAGTTGGCTCTTTCTTATCTCTATCGGGGAGACCTCGAATGAAGAATTATGCTTTGTCGCCAGACAGAGCATCTCATACCGTTCATCAGCAGTCGCTCCCTTTATCTTTCTATGCGGGGCCTTTCCTACGGGAACAAATATAATTCTATCTAATTTAAGTCTATCCTTGACCTCACTGGCAACAACCAAGTGACCATAGTGGACTGGATTAAATGTCCCTCCCAGAATCCCAATCTGCATTCCACCCCCTCCATTCTTGGAACCTATACTATCTTTAGCGCGGAAACTATCACTCCGCTACTCCTCAAATTCAAAATATTGTTTGTGAAGTCTTTTGGAATTTTAGCCGAAAAATGAGGGCGACTCTTTCTCTTCAAAGCAAATCATTGTTTGACGACCCCCCGACGGGTCGGGGGGGAGGAGTTTTGATTTGCGCTCTACAGAGCGCGAAGTTTTTCGGCGTTAAGAAATTCCTGAGCAACGAACAAACTATATTTTGAATTCATTCCCTTATCTGCCCATCTCCAAATATCATAAACTTTGTACTGGTCAATTCTCTCACTCCCATTGGACCCCGGGCATGGAGTTTCTGGTTGGAGATGCCAATCTCAGCTCCCATTCCAAACTCCCCGCCATCAGTAAACCTGGTAGAGGCATTCCAGAAAACTGAAGAAGCGTCAACTTCTTTCAGAAATCTTCGTGCAGCGTCTCCATCTCTAGTTACGATCGCCTCAGAATGCATCGAGCCATACTTATTAATGTGTTCTATAGCTTCCGAAAGGGAGTCAACAACTTTGACTGAGAGAATAAGGTCCAGATATTCAGTACTCCAATCCTCTTCAGTGGCGCTCTTAATATGTGGAACGATACTTTTCACCTTCGCATCCCCACGAATTTCCACCTGCGCTTCCTCAAATTTCTTAACCATTTTGGGTAAGAATTCACCCGCGATATCCGTATGGACTAAAAGGGTTTCCATAGCATTACACACACCAGGCCTCTGAACCTTAGCATTAAAACATATCCTTTCTGCCATCTCCAGGTCAGCGTCCTTATCTACGTAAGTATGACAAAGACCTTTGCCATGACCAATCACGGGGATGGTAGCGTTTGTCTTTATGATTTTTATCATTTCCTCGCTACCCCGAGGAATTATCACGTCGACAAAATCATCCATCTTTATAAGCTGGAACACCGCTTCTCTATCCGTAGTCTCAACCAACTGGATTGCACCCTGAGGAATCCCGGATGAATAGGCAGCCTCCTGCAAGACCTTTGTGATAATCTTATTAGAATTTATTGCTTCCGAACCCCCACGCAAGATAACTGCATTACCTGCCTTAAGACATAGCCCTGCTGCATCACAGGTTACATTGGGACGCGATTCGTAAATCATAGCTATAACACCCAGGGGAACCCTAATTTTCTTAATTCTCAAACCGTTAGGCCTTACCTTCTGTTCAATGACTTCGCCGATCGGGTCGGGCAGTTCGGCTATTTCTCTCAAGCCCCCAGCCATAGCGCTGATTCTCTTATCATTTAAGGTTAGCCTATCAATTAAAGCCGGGCCAAGACCCGCTTCTTCAGCTTCTTTCAAGTCGGTCCTGTTTTTCGACTTTATATCTTCAACTCTATTCTCGATCGCCCCAGCCATCGCCAGAAGTGCTTTATTCTTCAATGCGGAACTTAGCATGGCCATTATCCTCGATGCCAGCTTTGCATTTCTTGCCATCTTTTCTATGTCTTTTATAGCTTCCATAACCCTTATTCCTTATGAAATACTTTCAGATATAGAATAATGCGAGGTTTATTCTAACATAATTCGTGAACTAATGCAATAGGGAAAGAGTATTTCTTGGTAGGATTTCCAACTATTTTTTGAGATTAGCTACCCGCTCATACAGCCCGTTTTTGAGGAGGGAGATACGCCGGATAATGACAGGGACTCCCACATAGAGTGGAAGGCTAATTAAATGGACAGGCTCACCAAAATGCCATGCCAAAAAAGGACATATAACATATATAACCAGACAGCTACTCTCTATAGGTGGCGCTTTCCGACACCAGGCAGGAAAACGTAACCAAGTCCAACCTACTGCCATCCCCACCAAAGAGAGAAGAAAAGCCTCGCGAGGCATCAGAGGAAGAATCACTCCTCCCAGAGTCGCCAGGCCAGACCCTCCACGAAACTGGAGAAAAATTGGCCAATTGTGTCCGGAAATTGCTGCCAGAGCTGTTAGAGTAATGGTATGAGGTGGCATTTTAAGAGCCTTGGCAAAAATTACTGGAACCGCACCCTTAAGGATATCGAAAATAGCTACTCCAATCCCGAAGGAGGCTCCCACCACTAACATGACATTCCTGGCTCCAGCATTACCCGAACCCAGCTCTCGTATATCGGCTCCCTTCTTCCACTTTGTAACATAGTATGCTGAAGAGATTGAACCCAAAAGATAGGCGCCAATTATTAAAGCGATCTGTCTAAGTATCCGCGTGTCCATTTTTATTTAATTTTATAAAATATCTCTTTTTCTGTCAAGCATTTCTTCTATACAGGTTAGTGTCAAGATCTTTGGGGCCTTCTTTCCAAAACCCAGATTAATAGATTTTGGAGTGTAAAGCGAAAACTTCACGTAGCCAAACTTTCGTTTGACACTCCAAACAATTCCTCATCGCAAACCCTTATTAAATTCTACATTATCAATGAGAAGGAAAATAGGCAAGTTTTAGAGGTCTGGGTAAAATATAGCGCAAATTTTGCTATCTTTTTACGTTGACAAATACCAATTTGTGTGGTAAAATATTGTTGGAATAAAGGGTATTCGATAAAGGCAAACTCCGAGAAATCGGAGGACGCAAAGCCACGGGGCTAAAGACCGGTTGGGTCCACGCTAGCAGGTTGCCGAAGATACCGATCCATGCGAGCCGGGTTGCCGAAAAGCTCGAAAAGAGTAGGCAAGCCGGTTTTTTTATTTGAGGGATGATAATGAACAAGACCCTCATACCATTTCTAATTGGGTTTCTTATCCTAACAGGCTTACCTGTTTTCAGTAGCTTTGCCGAAGCTGGTACAGTCGTCGTGATGGGAGAGCCTATAGATGAGCCTATAGATGACGAACTTGAGGAAGACGTGCCTCCACCTCCGCCCGAAACTAAACCCATACCAGCAATTGTGAATATAGCTCCAGACACCATAAACCTTAAGAGTATGGGTAACTTTATCACTGCATATATTGAATTGCCCAATAGTTTTAATGTCAGTCAGATTGATGGAAATACGATACAAATTTCAGCAGTCGACGGGCATCCCATAGAACCAATATGTGCAGACAAGACGATGGAACCAGAGATAGAAAGTGACAATTGTTTATTGGCGAAATTCAAGAGACAGGATTTAATGAATCTTCTTGTTCCAGAAGATGAAGTTGAGATAACCATGGAAGGCACGCTTACAAGTGGAGAAAAGTTCATTGGAGCTGATACCATAAGGGTCATTGAGCCGGGAAGCCAGCCCCGCGTTGATTCAGGAGAAAAGAGGTTTATTTTCCGCTTAGGTAAGCACTTGTCTTCAGATTCCAGAATCCTAAGTGCATTGCTGTGGATGAATTACCGAAAGACAGATTGGAAAATTGAATTATGGCTGAGGAAATTTTTAGATGGCGAGTGGTCAAGAGTCCTCGAGCATAGATTTGGCAAACACTATTTCTTACCTGTTATTGAAGGTGATGGCTACGAATGGGATCTTACTGAAACGGTAAGGGAAAATTGGACCAAGGGAATCTATTATATTACAATTTCTATAGATTATGACGCGCAAATTGCCAATGAGCACCCTGCACTCATCGTTACATACGAAGGCTCAAGCACCACTATGGACACCGCTATAAAGAAACAAAACCTCAAGCCAATTGCTCCCAGATTTATTTTCCCTGAGGGGAGAAAAATTGTGAAACTGTTCTTCAGGGATGAAGATATTCAGGGAATGGATACAGAAAATATCGTAATCTGTGGATGGAACGAGTCAACGTCCCAATGGGAAGTGATGCCAGATTCCACATTAGATCCGGTAGAACAAAGTGTCACTACGAAAAGGACAGGATACTGCATATATCAGATTATGTGCGTTTCACAAGCTTCATCTGGACAGACTGGTCCTGGCGATGAAGGAGATTTAGCCGGGTCTTTCAAGAATTCTTTAGGGCAGAATTATCCCAATCCGTTCAATCCATCAACGACAATAGACTATACTATTTCTCAGGATTGCCATGTTACCTTAAAACTATACAACATTTGTGGACAGTTGGTAGCCACTATCGTGGACGAGTACCAGCAGGCGGGACCTCACACAGAACATTTTGATGGTGGTGATAAACTTTCGCGCGGTATTTATTACTATCAGTTAAAAGCAGGTGATTTTGTAAATACGAAGAGAATGGTCATTCTTAAGTAGGTATGATGCCTCTGGGTATAAAAGTTTTATTTTGTAAAATACTATGCCGAGGGGTTTTATTATTTATGAGCTCTATAAAAAATCAACCCCAGATTATCGGCTTTTCCCAAAAATCTCTTTACGGAAATGGGTAAATTAACTTACAGAATTTTATTGCTGATTCTTCTACTCTGTTTATTCAGAACGGACGCCTATACTGATGATATTCACACAGGTGCTGATTTCCTAAAGTTTGGAATAGGCGCCAGGGTCTCAGCAATGGGAGAAGCCTCTGTTTCACTCCATTCCGACGTGACTGCTGCCTATTCGAACCCTGCAGGCTTAGCAAAAATAAAGAGCGTCCAATGCTCAGCAATGTACAGCGAGGCGGTAAAGGACGCTTTCCTTAACTTTTTTGGTTTGGCAGTTCCAGTAAAGGCTTTGGGAACTTATGAAATAAGTGGTGTATTATTGTTTATTGACCCTATACCGGCAACAGATGACAGCGGTAAAACCTTAGGGAATGTAGAATGGTCAGATTGGGCAGTTGCGGTCTCGTATGGAAAAGAAGTCATAAGAAGCCTTTCTTTTGGGCTTGGATTTAAGGCCGTTCAACGAAAAGAAAGTGACCCTATTTTTGGAACTAGCAAAGGAAAAGCATATTGTGGAGATTTTGGTCTTATTTATGAATTTCCTTTTAAAAAGGGATTAAATCTGGGGTTTTCGCTTCTAAATGTGGGAAACAAGCTCCAGATGGAAGGAGAAACCAAGAAGGATGATTTACCGAGAACAATAAGATTGGGCCTTTCTTACAGTACATATCCCTGGGTTATTGCAAGTGATATTAACAAAGTCCTTGATGACCAGTGGCGTATACATATTGGAGGAGAGCACAAATTCAAAGATACAATTCTTATACGAGCTGGTTATTACGAAAAGGCCGGCAATGTTAGGGGAGTAACTTACGGAATGGGAATTAAACTTAAAAATTATCAATTTGACTGGGCTAATGTCCCTTCAAGTGAAATGGTGGGTTACACCAGAGATAACAAGGTTTCGATAATCATTCATTTTTAGAACATCCCATACGCAAGCTTGTGCATTGCAAATTAAGCAAAAAGTCTCATCACTGTGTCTTTGGTAAGGTGAAGTAGAACGTACTTCCTTTTCCTAATTCGCTTTCTACCCAGATTCTCCCACCATGAGCTTCTACGACTCGCTTTGCCAGAGCCAGTCCCAACCCTATCCCTTCGACCCGGCCTGTAAAATATTCTTCTACCTGGTGGAACTTTTGAAATATTTTTTCATGTTCCTCGGAAGGAATGCCCGGTCCGTTATCGGCTATTTCCATTTGAATAAACTTATCATCCAGAGAACGACCGCTAATTCTCACCTTTTTTTGCTTCTTATCATTAAACTTTACTGCATTTTCTACTAAGTTTTCAATGACATCCCGGATTTTCAATCTATCCACGTAAACCTGGTCAATATCGCCCAAATTGCTATCAATCTCTACTTTTGCCTGATTGACATTGATAAAAGCGGCTATCGTTTCCAAAGCGGCCTCAACAACGGACCTTACATTCACTTTTTCCCTATCCATCTCCAAATATTCCTGCTCAAGCAAGGTAAACATAAGTAATTTATCCACATGACTGGAAAGATTTAGTCCTTCCTTTTCTATCGTTTCCAGAACCTCCTTTTCTGACTTGTCGGATAGTTCCATCTTTTCCTTAAGAAAAGGAAGGTACCCCAGGATCGTCGTCAGGGGATTTCTCAGTTTGTGGGAAATAAGGTTGAGGAAATTTCTTTTCACCATCTCCTCTTTTCTTTCATCAGTAACATTGCGAATCACCATAATCTGGCCCAATAATTTCCCCTCTTCATTCTTGATTTTACTCGCTATTACCGAAAGAAAAAGAGCCTTTGCCCTCGTTCTTACAAGGTCAAAATTGACCACTTTTTCCTCTTTCTTTTCCAGTTCTTTCCAGGGAATTGAAGGTTGAAAATCAGAAACAAATTCAAGAAGGTTTTTCCCCAGACACTCTTCTCTTTTTACGTTTAACAGTTTCTCTGTTGATGAATTAAGCATAATCATATTCAATTTAGCATCGGTAATAATGGCTCCGTCGTCCATTCCAGTGAAAACAGCCTCAATCTTTTCTTTTTCTTGTTGCAGGGTGCTGAAAAGATACGCATTGTCAATGGCAATTGCTGACTGTGCTGCAAAGATAGATAACAGGTGAATGTCCTGTCTAGTGAATACGTCTTTTTTCTCCGTTCTGTGGACATTGATTACGCCGAATAACTTATCTTTTCTCAGTAATGGGATGGTTATTCCTGAGTGTATCCCGTCAAACTGCTCAAGATTGCGAAATCGCGGGTCGTCCTTTATACTTCCATCAATCTTCACGATTTCACTTTTCTCGGCTGCATACCCAGCTACCCTTTCTCCAATATCGAGTTTCCTCCCAATAACCATATCTTCCCTTCTCCCTGCTGCTGCTTTTACTATCAGTTTCCCCGTTTCTTTATCAAATAACATTATAGACCCGCCGTCTGCTCGTAAAGCATCAGTGGCTAATTTTATGATGAGGGAAAGCAATTGGTCTAAATCCATAAGTGAACCTATTGCCATACTGACCTCATACAGGTTTACCACCTCTTTTAATTCATCAACTTCTCGAGCAAGCTTTTGCTTCTCGAGGCATCTGTTAATCAGCAAACCCAGTTCGTCAAGCCCAAATGGCTTCGTGACATAGTCGTAAGCTCCCAGTTTCATCGCTTCCACTGCATTCTTAATGGTTCCATATGCAGTCATTATGATTACATCAGTTTGGGGATGTTCTCTCTTTACCGCCTTTAAAACTCCAATTCCGTCAATGCCAGTCATCATTAAATCAGTCAGGACAATCTGATAATAATCCTTTTCAAGTAATTTAAGGCATTCTTCTCCACTTTCACTTTCATTTACATTGTATTCATTCATCCTCAAGTATTCTACGCAGGCATTCCTAATATTAGGATCATCATCAACAACCAAAATTCGCTCGCCAGCCATAATACCCCTCCCCTCAACATTTTAAACCTAACCTATGGGAAAAAACGTTTGGTCTACATTGTCTGTTTTGGCAGAGTAAAATAAAAGGTCGAACCTTTGTCCAACTCTGATTCTACCCAGATTTTCCCTCCCTGAGCCTCAACAAGGGATTTCACAATTGCCAAACCTAAACCGGTCCCTTTTGGCCCTTTTACTCTTTCTCTTACTTCTCTAACCTGTTCAAATTTATCGAAAATCCTATTTATCTGTTCTGGCGGAATACCTATTCCCGTATCGCTAATACTGACTTGAAGGTACTCTTTATCGTCCTGGATTTTGATTGATATCTTTCCTTCTTCCGGGGTAAACTTTATCGAATTGCTGACAAGATTGGTGATAATCTGCCGGGTTCTATCCCCGTCAACAAAGACTAAAGGCAAGTTATCTGGAATATTTATTGCTATTTCAATATCTTTTTCATCAGCCTGAGGTTTCATAAGCTCTACTGTTTCCGAAACGATTGGAAGAATTTCTAGAGGCTCCTTTTTTATCTCCATCTTACCCCGTTCAATCTTTGCCATATCTAACAGGTCATCAATAAATCGGGAAAGGCGATTGCTATTCCTTTCCATAATTTTCAAGAACTTTTTTGCCTTCTCGTTTAACGTACCTGCTGCCCCTTGCAAGAAAAGGTCGATGTACATAATTAGTGAAGTTAATGGTGACTTTAACTCATGAGTAACGCTGGCAAGGAAGTCGCTTTTCATCTGGTCGATTTCCTTTAGTTGCCTGGACATCTTGTTAAGGTCCCTGGCTAAACTTCCGAGTTCGTCCTTACCTTTGACCGAAATCTCCGTGTCAAGTTTTCCCTGACCGATTAATTCTGCTCCTTTTGCCATCTGTTTGATTGGTTTGGTCATC
>Ga0315307_1000314_pt1 | contig 20555 bp, 21 predicted proteins | sample TDP2_MG_FD_203079 | JGI IMG/M metagenome (GOLD analysis project Ga0315307, IMG submission 203079) | Freshwater sediment microbial communities from Lake Towuti, South Sulawesi, Indonesia - TDP2 | ecosystem: Environmental > Aquatic > Freshwater > Lake > Sediment | place: Indonesia: South Sulawesi...
CTTGGGAAAACTTGGGCTTCTGTCTTGTTACCTGTTCGACCAGTTTCCAGAACTCCTCGTTTGTTAAGCCTTTTCGCAAGTCTTTCATCAATTTTTTTATCTGATAGAATGTCATCTGCGATTCACCTTTGTCTAGGCTTTCCTGAAGCCCTCTTATCCTTCGAATTATCTCTTCTATTTGAATTGGTGTGGCTTTTATTCCCGCTTGTGCCAAACGGTTCTGAATAAAGTTTCTTCCAGTATTTCTGCCAACAAAGAACGTTGTTTCTCTGCCAACGATTTCAGGCGGAAAAGGTTCATATATGAGAGGATGCGCAAGCATGCCTTCAACATGCTCATCAACCTCGTGGACAAAAGTATTTTCGCCTATTATGGGCTTGTGGAACTGAATTGGAAGCGCAAAGGCTTTTTCGGCTAATTGAGAAAGTCTATAGATTTTGTCCACAGCTACGCCAGTATCAATATTGTACAGAAGCTCTAGGGCAGTGACAACCTCTTCGAAAGGAGCGACTCCTGCTCTCTCTCCGAATCCAACGGTGCATGTGTGCAGATAATTTACGCCTTCTTCTGCAGCTGCCAAGGTGTTTGCCGTTGCTAGACCAAAGTCATTGTGACAGTGAACTGAGAGCGGAACGTTCTTCTTTGTCACCTGCAAAAGGCCTTCTCTAACGTGGGAGATTAAGTAACGCATAGACAAGGGTCTTAAAAAGCCAACAGTGTCAGCAATCACCAGTTTGCTTGCCCCAGCTTTCACAGCTGCTTCAAAAATCTTCAAAATGTCTTCAATGGGTGTCCTTGAAGCATCTTCTAGAACAAAATCCACAGTTGCGCCGTGCTTCCTTGCATGTTCAATGCATTCAACCGTTTTTAGCAAAGCTTGCTCTTTGGTCATTTTAAGCTTAAATCGCAGGTTCAGTTCATTAAAAGGAGCGTCTATCGTAATTTCTTTTATGCCACATTCTAGGCAGGCATCCACCTCACTCTTGGCAATATGTGCCGAAGCCGTAAGGGTGGCGTTTTGAAAACTTTCATTAACAATTTTCTTAACGCTGCTCTTTTCTTCTTCTGAAAGGGCTGGGAGACCTACGTTTATAATGGCTATGCCGGTCTCATCCATCATTTTGGCAAGTTTAACCTTTTCTACATAAGTCAAATATACTGTTGGGGTCTTGACTCCTTCTCTAAAGGTTTCATCCCACATAAAAACTCTTTCAGGAAGCTTTGGAGGTAAATTCTTTCTTAAGCGGTTATAATTTGCTATCAGCCCTTGAGCTTCAAGTTTCTTGAATATCGTCTTCCTCATACCCGCACAATCCAAATAAGTCCAGTCTAGACGCACTCTTTTATTCGGTAAACATTAATATAAGAATTATACGGTTTTTGCGCTACCAGAAAAGCAGAAAGAAGAAACTGGAAATTCAATTAAATCCATATTCTCCGATGAACTTTATGCCTTTCAGTACGTCATGCATGCAATTGTATAGTGTTCTTAGTTCTCGACTCGCCTGATTTCGAACACAACAGGGTTTTCAGGATCAGGGCAAGCATTGACTATCACGTTTTTATCTTCAGCCCATGGAAACTCGGCACCGTAGCGCATAGCGAAAACTTTAGGCAACAAGACCGTTAGCGCGCTATAGCAGATGTCGCCTTTAATTGATTTGCCGTCAAAAACTATTCTGTCTCCGACTTTGTGGCCGAAAATGCATTTCTCCTTAATGCTCTTTATTGCAACCTCAATTGTGGACATGAAGATTTCCTCACGTAGGCTACTTTTGGTATAAAAGATGACATTTGAATGATTCTGATATAATAGTGTTTACAAAAATTTTAAGTGGTTGGAAAAAGAAGTATTGAGCATGCAAAAATCGTGAGCTGTGGCGTATGAGCACTTTCAAAAGTATTGTGGAAAAGATCAGAGCTCTGGAGAACGAGAGGAAAAACCTTTTGCTGGAAATCGAAGAACTCAAAAAGATGGCAGATGCCAAGGCGAAAGCTTTAGAAAGTGAAGTAAACATGCTCAGAGAAGAAGTAAAATCACTGCGGGTACTTCTCGGCACCGAAGAAGCTGAACCTGAGTTTGGACAGAAAAAGAAAAAATAGCGAGAACACACAAAATTCAGCCTTTTCATTGTCAAACGAATCGACTAGGGTTCACCTTAAAAACCAAACATCATCTTATATTAGAAAGAATCACTAAGACCATTAGTGGTGAAAAGGCCTTTGGGCAACGACCGTTTAAGCGTTAATCTAGCCGGCTTGAAACTCGCTAATCCAACGATATTGGCTTCTGGAATTTTAGGGTATTCCGCCGAATCGCTAGAGAGTATTGTTAACGGTGGAGCTGGCGCCGTGGTAACTAAATCTGTTGGATTGAAGCCGCGGGTTGGCTACGCAAACCCAACCGTCGTTCAAGTCAACTGCGGCTTGATAAACGCCATTGGACTCCCCAACCCTGGTATAGACGAATATGTGAACGAAATCCGCAATATGAAAATTGTTTTGACTGTTCCGTTAATTGCTAGTGTTTACGGTTTTTCAGCTGAAGAATATGCAACTGTATCGAAAAAAGCCGCGGATGCGGGCGCAGATGCTGTGGAGTTAAACGTTTCATGCCCGCACGTTAAGGAAACAGGTTCGGAAATTGGGCAAAACCCAAAAATTCTGAAGGAGGTTGTAAAGAAAGTTAAGGCTAAAGTGAGTAAACCAGTTTTTGTCAAGCTTTCTCCAAACGTCGCAAGCATAGCAGACATCGCTGAAGCAGCCGCCAAGGCCGGCGCAGATGCCTTAACAGCCATAAACACGGTTAAAGCCATGGCAATAGATGTTGAAACAGCTTTACCGATACTAGCCAACACAGTTGGTGGGCTCTCTGGACCAGCTGTAAAATCAATTGCGTTAAGATGTGTTTACGATGTTTACGAAAGGGTTAAAGTGCCAATAGTAGGGTGCGGCGGTGTAACTAATTGGCGTCATGCGGTGGAATTTTTTCTGGCAGGAGCCTCCGCGGTCCAAATAGGCACTGCAGTAGCCCTAAAAGGTTCCAACGTGTTCAAGGCGGTAACACGTGGAGTGGAGGCATATTTGAAAAGGAAAAGGTTTGAGAGTGTGAACGAAATTGTCGGCTTATCGCATCGCAGCTAACACTCTAAGAACTAGGAACATTCTTAAAGTGAAAACCGAGAACTCAACAGTAAAAACCTTCACATTCAAAGATAAACAGTGCTCCAAAGCTAGGCCAGGTCAATTTCTGATGCTTTGGATTCCAAAAGTAGACGAGATTCCCCTAAGCATATTAGATACCGGCGAAGACGCCACTGTCTCAGTTGCTGTTAAGAAGGTTGGCGAAGCAACAAAAGCGTTACATAGCAAGAAAGCTGGGGAGATTATAGGCGTTCGCGGGCCTTTCGGAAACAGCTTTACAATGAAGGAAGGCAAGATTTTGATGGTTGGCGGCGGAACCGGAATAGTTCCCCTGCTGTTCTTGGCCAAGAAAGTAGCGTCTAAAGCCGTGAAGCTTTCTTTTGTAATGGGCGCAAAAACAAGAGAAGACCTACTCTTCACAGAGCAATTGGAAAACCTTTGCAACAAAGGCAAATTTATTGCGACAACGGAGGATGGCAGTTGCGGAATTAGATGCTTGGCTACTGAACCGGTAGAAACAATTTTAGCTGAGGAGAAGTTCGACATAACTTACACCTGTGGGCCGGAGCAGATGGTGCGGAAAGTCTTCGATCTGACTGGAAAGTATGGAATAGACTTGGAGGCAAGTCTGGAACGCTTAATGCGTTGTGCTATAGGCTTGTGTGGAAGTTGCGTCATTGGCAAGTACCGTGTTTGTAAAGACGGCCCAGTGTTCACTAGAGAGCAGCTAAAGGAAGTTGTAGGCGAATTTGGAGTTTCAAAACGCGGTTTTGACGGAAGAAAAACTCCACTTTAAGAAACGCGTTCAATGGCCTGCTTGGTTCCAGATAGCCATAGAACGCCAAGAAATGAGGGCGTGTGGTCGATGTTGGTTGTTTTTGAGCCAAAAATACTAATGTAGCAATGTTATTGGTAAAGGTTATATTTTTATATTGTATCTTCGTGTATTTGCGGGTGTATTGGGATGCAAGGTGACCGTCAAATTCAAACCTAATTTCGATTTGACCCTCGCAATAGATTACCGCCCGCTTGAACTGGAAAAGGAAATCCGCGAATTTTGGGAAGAAAACCTGATAGAAGAAAAGTTAATAGAGTTCCGGGAAAAAGACAACAAGGGCCTTCTAGGCTATGTGGAAGGCCCGCCAACCCTGAACGGCATTCCCCACGTGGGCCACGCGAGAGGCCGCGTGATGAAAGATATCCGCTACCGCTGGAAAACCATGCAAGGCTACTGTGTTCCTTTCTGGGCTGGATGGGACTGCCAAGGCTTGCCAGTGGAGCTGGAAGTTGAAAAACTTTTAGGCGTAAAAAACAAGCGGGAACTCCTAGAAAGAGTAGGCGAAGAACGCTTCATACAAGAATGCAAAAAAGCCATCGTGAAGTATCATCGGGAATGGGTTGCTGCCGACAAAAAACTAGGCGTATTCATAAACCAGAAAAGGGCTTACTGGACATACCTTGACAGTTATATAGAAAGAGAATGGCAATACCTACAACGCGCTTGGGAACAAAACTTGCTGGAGGAAGGCTACTACGTTGTTGCCTACTGTCCAGGCTGTCAAACCAGCCTTAGCAGTGCAGAAGTGGGCTACGAAGGTGCCTACAAAGAAGTGGAAGATCCCTCGCTATACTTCAAGTTCAAAGTGACGGAAAGTCAAAACGAATACTTCTTTGTCTGGACAACCATGCCCTTCACGATAATTACGGACACTATGCTGGCCATACATCCTCAAACTGAATACGCAAAAGTGAAAGTCGGCGACGAAAAATGGATAATGGTGAAACAACGCGTCGAGCCTGTCATGCAAGAACTCGGCATAGAAAAATATGAAATAACAGAGACTGTTCTGGGCAAAAGCCTCGAAGGAAGAAAATATGCGCATCCCCTCAAAGACATTATTCCAAAACAGGCAGAACTCGAAAATAAGCATCCCCTCGTGCACAGTGTCATCGGCGAAGATTTCGTGGACATAAACACAGCCACAGGCGTCGTCCACCTCTCGCCAGGAAACGGTGAAGAAGACTATTTCGCCGCCAAAAGCAGAGGAGTCCCTGTTTTCGCGCCCTTCGACGATGAAGTCAGATTTACAAAAGACGCCGGCGCCTTCAGCGGCATCTTCGCACGGGACACAGACGCCATGGTTATTGAAGAACTCCGCAAAAGAGGCTTACTTGTTGAAGTTAAAATGATAAAGCATGAATATCCCACGTGCTGGCGCTCTCATCACAAGATAGTCTGGCTTGCAAGAAAAGAATACTTCCTTAGAACGGACAAAGTGAACAAGAAAATTTTGGAAGCGGCAGAAAAAATCGAATACTATTATCAAGAGCCCAAAAATCGCTTTGTGGCCTTCCTGAAAGAAGGCAAACCATGGTGCATATCCCGAGAACGCGTCTGGGGCACTCCACTGCCAATATGGACTTGCGAGAAATGTGGAGAAAAAACACTGGTGACAAGTAAAAAAGAGCTTATGGAAAAAGCCCAAGAAAAAATCCCTGAAGACTTTGAACTACACAAACCGTGGGTTGACCGCATCACCTTCAAATGCGAAAAATGCGGCGGCATAATGCACAGAGAAAACTACGTTTTAGACACGTGGCACAATAGCGGCGCCTCGCCCTACGCGCGGTTCACAGACGAGGAATTAAAAAAATTCGTACCAACGGATTTCTTGACAGAGGCAATAGACCAAACTCGCGGATGGGCCAACTCACTTCTTCTAGAACACATCGTATTAACTGGAAAGCCAGAAAGCCCCTACAAGGCGTTTTTGTTTCAAGGTTTAGTCCAAGACGCAAAAGGCAGAAAAATGAGCAAAAGCTTGGGAAACATCATAGAGGCTAATAAGCTGCTGGAAAAATACTCGGCAGACCTCTGTAGGTTCTACATGATGCGGAAATGCTCTCCTATAGATTTTATGAACTTTGACCTTCAAGAACTGAACCGCCGCCCATACCAGGTATTATCCACGCTATATCACCTGAGCAGATTTTTCCTGCAAAACGCCGAATTCGACAAGTTTACACCGCAAAAGTATTCTCTTGAATGGGCAAGAAATGCTGACCAGCTCAGAAAACCCGATTTATGGCTCCTCTCGAAACTTCAGGGAAAAATAGAGGATTATACGGTCAAGCTGGAAAAATGCGAATTCAACACCGCCCTAGCGGTTTTGGAAGATTTCGTCATAGAAGTCATGAGCAGACTTTATGTGCCCATGGTTCGGAAAGAACTCTGGACAGATGACCCAGAAACGCACGACAGGAGACAAGCAATTTATGCAACGTTGCACTATGCTCTTAAAATAGTGACATTGCTTTTCAACCCCGTGACGCCACACTTGAGCGAAGAGCTCTATCAGAAAGTCTACAGAGAGCTTGACCAAGCACTGCCAAAATCAATAAACTTTGAAACTTGGCCGAAACCAGACCTGGAAATGCGAAACAAAACGCTGGAAGAAGACTTGCAAATCTTGTTTAAATGTGTTTCGCTAACCTATTCGGCGAGGCAATCAGCAAAACTGAAGAGAAGATGGCCGCTCAACAGAATAGTCATAGTGGCCCCGGAAAAAGCTTGCAATACCTTGAAAAACGTTGAAGAATTGTTCCTAGAGCTGACAAATGTTAAAACAGCAGAATATGCTCAAAAGGTTCCGGAAAACGTTTTACACGAAAACTGGGTTTCCGCCTCCGAAGATGACACGCAAGTCTTTCTGAACGCCCAGCGTGACGAAAAACTTCTCGGCGAAGGTATAATGCGGGACCTAGCCCGCCGGGTTCAAGCCCTAAGAAAAGAGTTGGGTTATATGCCTACTCATGTATTGGACGCTGTTCACGTCGCGGAGCTTGAAGAAGAAAGCATCAGAATGTTGAAGCCTTACGTGGAAAATATGGCAGAGCTTGTCCGCGCAAAAAAAGTTCAGCTACATGTTAATCGCAAAGAAGTCAAAGCTGAATGGCACGAGTCTCAATTGGATGAAAAGAAAATCTACATAACCATTTCCTAGCTGCTACAACACCGAAAGTTATCTATCAAAAATTGGCGAATCACCAATGACTGAAACACAAATAGAACAGAACTCTAATTCTCAAATATCTTAGCACGCACTTTGAAAAGAGCGAGTGAAACCGGACTACTTTTTCTCTGTATACATCGGCTTTTCTAGCACGTGTACAAGCGCAAGTCAGATATAGGCGTGAACAAAGAAATGCAAAGGGGAATCAAACCTTTGAATGGAGAAAGGAATGATATCATTGTTAGGATAACAGCTCGCAAGAAGAATGACACTGTTGAGTATAGCTTAGAGAGCCGTGAAGGTTTGACGCAGGAGCAACTTGATTATTACCTCGGAGGAGTAATAGACGGGCTCTGTGAATGGAAAACCAAGATATGCGAAGAAAAAGCTAGGAAATGGATAAAAAAGAAGTATCCTTACCACTTAAAGCAAAAGAAGATCTAGTGCTGACCTTGCCCAAAATAGAGTATGAATAGACTGACCTCAAAGTTTTAACAGAAAAGCCTTCACTGATATCTGATTCTCGTTCTTTGCGCAAGTTCAATGACAACATCGAGTGCTAAGGATGTGGCATAGCGACTTCCTTCATTGGGACACCGCAGCATATCAAGTCGCAAGGATAGCATCCACATACATCATCAACCACAACGATAAGGCCGCATTCCTCACACTTGTACTTCGTTCCCTTTTTCATTCCCTTCTTTGCCATGTTCAACATCACCTCCTTTTTTACGACTGACAAGTTATCGTAATTTCCTAACCATTTATAAGTTGATGTGACTGTCATACAACAGCAACAGCAAGCGCACTATGTAGCGTGCACTTGAGAATTGAAGAGTTCCGCAAAATCTAAAAGAAGTTCACAGCGACCGCACACACTTTGCGGTCAGGCATCCGTTGATGCATGAACGTGTCAACGTGTGCTCTTTTCTTACCTTGTAATGTGGCAGCGCTTAATATTAAAGCGATGATATAGAGGAAAACCGAGGCGACAAATGTCCCCAATTCCAACCACATAAGATTCTCCCGTCCAGAAAAGTCCGACGGAAATTACAATAGCGTGCACAAGTTTAAACAGACTAGATAAAGAAAGTATAGTATGCCAGTGAACAGATATTAGATGGAGCCAGAATTATGGATGAACTTGTTAAAAGGGCGGCTAAAGATTTAGCGCAGTCAAATTACGCTGTTGCTTTGACAGGCGCAGGAATATCAACTGAGTCAGGCATTCCTGATTTCCGAGGGCCTTCAGGGATTTGGACCAAAAATCCTGAAGCGGAAAGGAGAGCATACCAAAGTTATCAAAAGTTCTTGGCAAACCCAAAAGAATATTGGGAAGAAAGGCTGAGCAAACCATCTTATTTGGGCGATCTAGAGAAGATGAAGCCAAACTCTGGCCATTATGCTTTGGCTGAGCTTGAGAAGATGGGGATTTTGAAATGTGTTATAGCCCAAAATATTGACAATTTGCATCAAAGGGCAGGGAGCACAAACGTGCTGGAGTACCATGGTAACGCCTTCAAACTGAGATGCGTTTCTTGTAATACTAGGTATAACCTACAAGAATACAATTTGGAAAAACTGAGAGAAGGCGGGAAATTGCCGCCCCTTTGCAGAAAATGTGGAGCAGAAATAAAATCAGACATAGTTCATTTTGGGGAGCCTATTCCTGCAGACGTTGCAAATCAAAGTTTGCAAGAAATTCACAAAAGTGATTTGATGCTGATTTGCGGAACATCTGCTGTAGTTTACCCCTTTGCCAGTTTGCCCAGAATTGCTCGAAAGAAGAGAACTCCGGTTGCAACGATAATTGAGATAAATGCAGAGCCAACTCCTTTAACTTTTCAGAGAATCTCAGACTATCTAATTCAGGGGAAAACGGGGGAAGTTTTGCCAAGAATAGTAGATGAGGTTAGAAAGCACATTTTTGGAAGAGGTTGAATAACCTTGGTCTTGGCAGCGCGCACACTAACTTTTAGTGCTGGTTAGAACGAAACCTAGACGTATACCATATAGCAGAACACGCTCTCCTGGGCGTTCTCGGGTATATTTCACAAGAAAATGGAACCGAAACCTCTAAATCTTTTAGCGGAGGTTTTCTTCAGAGAAAAAGGCATCGGGCCGGTGGTTCAGTCTGGTATGAACGCCGCCCTCGCACGGCGGAAGCCGGGGGTTCAAATCCCCCCCGGTCCACCACGTAAAATACCAAGCTAGCCGTTTTCGTTGTGCGTACCTTGTGTTGGAAACATCAGGGACAATGGTCGAGTGGCTCAAAATGAGTTTATAGAGAAGTTTTTGCTTCGGCAGAAATGCAGTCAAGCTTCTAGCGTGATTGTTGGTCTAGAATGAAATTGAGGATTTTTGCTCTTTCTTTCAGCGAGTTGACTATTACGTCGGGATTCATTCTTTCAAGTTCATCTCTTGAGTAAGCTCCTGTGAGAACGGCTATGCATTTCATTTTTGCTTTTTTGGCAGCTTCCACTCCAAATATAGAATCTTCTAGGACAACGCACCTTTCAGGAGGACACTTCAGAGCCGCTGCACATTTCAGGAAAATTTCAGGATCAGGCTTTGGTCGACGAACCTCATCCACTGTAATGATTACATCAAAATATTCTTTAATCTTCTTTTCCTCTAGTATCTTGTCGATGATTTCTCTGCTGCTCATGGATGCAAGCGCCACTCTCACTTTTTCCCTAAGAGAATTTAAGATATCAACTGCGCCTTCAAACAGCTCTACCGTTCCAGTAAGTTCAATTCCGGTCTGCACCTTCTTTTTCACAAGTTCTTCCAACATTTCATCATCAAACTGTATTTTTGCCGCTTTCAACGCTTCCTTAAACGTGTTCTTCGCCCCGGTTCCTATAAGTCTTAAAATAAAGTCATCGTTGACTTCACAATGAATTTGTTTTAAAGCTTTTTGAAATGAGGCTACTATAGCGCGCTTTGTGTCTGCTAATGTTCCATCCCAATCAAAAATAGCTGTCTCAAACATTTTAGAGCCTACTCCATTTCAGAGCCATCGCAGCTATTATGCTTGCACTCTTAAACTTTTATTGCTCTCTCATGATGCATTTCAACGATTCATTTTGTTTATAAATTATCTTCTTCTGCTGAAGGCTGAGATTCCAATAGCGCGCGCTATGTTTGGCATTTCGACATCTGCATGTTATTTCTTTGATTTGCATGGCGCCCCTTTTTCAAAGAGATGACTGAATTTGTATGCCATATAACAAAGGCTGCGCCTGAACTGATCCATATTCGATTTTGCGCTTTAAACAACGTAGATTTCGTTTGGCCACTCGCCTAGGTACCTGTCTCTTCTGTCTACGATAACGGTGACAACGTTCTGGCCTTTCTTCATTCTTTTAGCTACTTTCAAAGCTGCAAGCACGTTTGCACCCGATGACATGCCGCACCAAATTCCCTCTTCCTTAGCTAGTCTATTTGCCATATCCCGTGCTTCCTCGTCGCTTGCGCGAAAGACTTCATCAGGATAGCCCATTTCCAGCATTTCTTCGATAATCGATTTTTCTGTCTGCCACTTCTTCAGTCCCATCAAGTCCACCAATTTTTGCCTAGCCCTAGAAAGTCCAAACTCACCTTTTTTGGCTTCGTTTTTTTGAACCTCAAGATACACTTCGCTTTTTTCTGGCACAGCTCCGAAAGTTTGCGGCAATACGCCTTTTTTCTTTAATGCCAAGGTTACGCCTAGAAATGCGCCGCCTGAGCCTATGGAGCAGCCCCAAGCATCGATTTTTCCATTAAGCTGCTCATTCAGTTCATAACCCATTTTCATGTGGGCGATGTAGTTATACTTGTTGTATATCTGGTCCACCCACAAAACGTCAGGGTTGTCTCTTTCCAATTCATACATAAACATTTTGCCCGCTACAATCCAACTTAGATTTTTCTCCTTTTCTTGAAGCCTCTTCCAAACATCTTCCGGCATGTAGCGAATTGGCGGTGGACACTCGCAAACCTCAGCACCATAGGCGCGGGTAATTTTTAACCTTGTACTTTCTCCCTGAAGCATTGGTTTGTATATGCCTAATTTGGCTCTGTACCCCTTAGCTGCACAAACAAATGCCAATGCTGGAGCTGTATTGCCAGCTGAAGCATCGCACACGGTGCCGTCGGGTTTCAGTTTTCTGCGGTTCCAAGTGAGACCCATCTCTGCAGCTTCAACCATGCCGAGGGCCATTCTGTCCTTGTAGCTTCCGCTGGGATTCACTAGTTCAAGCTTGACAAAAACATTCGCAGGAATGTTGGATGCCACTTTTTTTAGCTGCAAGAGAGGCGTATTACCTATTAGTGCCAACATCGTAGTAAGATATTTCATCCACGGCGCCTTCCGTTTTAATCATCAGGAAAGCAGCTATAAAAAACATCGCCCGCGCGCGCTGTACAAATTCTCCAAGATTTGACACTATTTCGCAGCGCGCGTGTGAGTGGTGGATTTGAACCCGCCCAACGGTGGAGAAGATTGTACCATAAGTCTTATCTGACGATAATTCTAAAAATAGACGATTTATAAAGAATAGAAGGAGTTTAAGGTGTTAAGTAAAGAGAAAATTGAACAAGCAATCAAAATTTTGAATGAGTACTCTATAGACTGCTGGCTCACTTTCGTCAGGGAAAGCGGGATAAACCATGATCCTATGCTTGATTTTCTAATCGAGTCAGACGTCACTTGGCATTCAGCTCTAATAATTACGAAATCTGGAGAAACGTATGCTATTGTTGGTCAAATGGACAGGAAGGCAATCGAAGATCTTGGGATCTACAAGCATATTTCGAGTTATGTAGAGGGCATAAAAGGACAACTCATTACGACCTTGAAAGAAATCAATCCTTCCTCTATAGCGATAAATTATTCCAAAACAAGTGAAATCAGTGATGGCCTTACCCATGGGATGTATTTGACTCTTCATGAATTTCTCTCTGAAATCGGGTTTGAAAAGAGACTTGTGCCGGCTGAAAGAATCACATCAAGTTTGAGGGCGAGAAAAACCGATTCCGAGTTAGAGCTAATACAAAAGGCCGTTGATCATACCATTGATATTTTCAAATCAGCAGCATCGTTTATCAGACCTGGAAGAACCGAGAGAGAGATCGCGGCATTCCTAAAAGAAGAAGTCAAGAAGAGGAATCTCGCTTTAGGCTGGAATGAGAATTACTGCCCAGGTGTCTTTACAGGTCCAGAGACGGCTGAAGCCCACTATAAACCAACAGACAGAAAGGTGGAGAAAGGGCATCTATTGAACATTGATTTTGGAGTAAAATACGAAGGCTACTGCTCCGACCTGCAGAGGACTTTTTATATTCTTCAAGACGGAGAGACCGAAGCACCTCCTGAAATACAAAAAGGATTCAAGACAATTGCTACAGCCATAGAGTTGGCTAGGCAAGCCCTGAAACCAGGGGTCAAAGGCTGTGAAATCGACGCTGTAGCACGGAACCATCTCAGTTCTCAGGGATATGAGGAATTCCCACATGGATTGGGCCACCAAGTAGGCCTTTTTGCCCATGATGGAACAGCTCTGCTAGGGCCACCTTGGGAAAAATATGCGGAAAAAGTCTTCGAACCAATCGAGGAAGGCATGGTTTTCACGATTGAACCAAGGCTTAAAATTCTTAAACGAGGCATCGTCTCCATCGAAGAAATGGTCGTCGTAAGAAAAGATGGCGCGGAATTCCTTTCCCGAGCTCAAAAAGATTTGATTTTAATCGGCTAGAGACAACAGCAGCCTTGCCTAGCTGACTAGCTAGCAATTGGCGAATCACCATCTGTAACTTCTTTATTTTCAAAACTGGGCTGCGCGCGCTATTCGAAGTGAAGCAAGACCGAGAATTTAAGCGCAGCTTTTAGAGTTTGGTGCTGGGGATGGGAGTCCACCCTACTTTACCGGTAAAAGAGCATATATGTTATGGTTGGCGAGTTCGATACTCTCTTGGGCTAGAATTCGCGTGGCATCATTGTTTTAGGATGGAGCCTTTTTTCCATAACCGGAGTAATCAACGCTTCTCACGGCAGTCATGAAATCCTTGAAAGGCAGAGTCACTACAAGCTTGTCTGGAGACCATTTGTGTCTCGTTCTTTCAAATATCGAGATGAGATTTATGTCAGGCTTTCCTTTTGCTAAGGTGTTGTTGATTGCGGAACATACGGTGCTGGCTGGATAGTGCATGAAGGGTTCGGCTCCTTCAAAGCATGCCAAACCGAGGATTCTATCTGCCTGTGCAGGGTTCACGAAAAAAAGAACCATGTCGGGATCTGTTTCGAACTTGTCAAGAGGGCCCAAAATAAGAAATCTGCCTCTGTATACTGGTTTGAGTTGTTTGCCCACCGAACCCTCTGCAACTTTTTTTGACCCGTAAACACTGGCCGCTAGAAAAAGGGCTGCAAATTCTTCCAAAGAAAGAGCTTGCCAACCTGCAATATGACCGCCACCAAGGCAAGCGCAATTTTCCTTTGAAAGGTTGATTACCGCATTCTCTCGCCTTGCAACATCAAGAGCTTCGCAAATCCTCAGTCTTCTTTCGAGCCCTCGCCTATCTGGGCTTTCAGAGAACCTTACTCCAATTGGCATGCTCTGCAATTCCAGCGTCTGAACTAATCTCTTGACCTGTTCAGTAAACCTAGACATTTTTCTCCCTCAACCGAGTGATTGTTCGCAATTATATAGGTTTTCTTGAATGCTGAGTAAGGTAATTCAACTCCGCCGATTGCCAGTTCGACAATGAAAGCCCTGCCTAAACGGTCAGCTAACGGTGCAAGCTCTCGCATTTGCAGTGAGAACACGAGTAAGAACTGATCGTTTCTATCGTGATTAAGCTAGTTCTTACTCGTAAACCGATAGTGTTTAGGAGAAGTTTGAAGCTATCCCGAGGTACAGAGATCGAGTACATGCGAGAACTCGCGGATGGAGTTTTCGGTCCCTCTATTGCACTGAATGTCTTAATTGCAGGTCACTGCGTTTGCAAAGCTTTATAAGTTGTCGGTTCAATAATGGTACATATGGTTCAAAAAAGGGACAACATAGAACCAGAGATTATTCTTGTTCTGCTTAAAGGTGAAAATCATTTAAGAGGTATAGCTAAACAGCTAAATGAATCGCATTCTACAGTTATGAGAAAGCTGAACAAACTAACAGCGGAAAATATTCTGGATTACAGAATAGAGGGTAAGAACAAAGTATTTTTTATTAAAAGGAACTTGAAAGCAAAAAACTACGTTTTTAATGCTGAAAGGTACAAACTGATTAAACTGCTAAAGAAATATCCCGAACTAGATGTGATAATGGAGGATGTCTCAAAAGTAAGTAAAGAAACATTAATTATCATTTTTGGGAGCTATGCAAAATTAGCAGCGAAGAAGAACAGTGATATAGACATCTATGTAGAAACAAGAAGCAAGGAAGTTAAAGAGCGACTGGAATCGATACACTCCAGAATCAAAGTAAAATTCGGTGATTTTGACTCGGGTTCAAGTTTAATAAAGGAAATAATCAAGAACCATGTTATCCTAAAAGGTGTGGAAGAATTTTATGAGAAGACAAAGTTTTTTGAATAAACTCAGAGAAGAAGGTAAGCTGGAACTAGTGGAACCTTCCGAGGAAATCTGTAGCTCGTACTAGGAAAAGCTGACAACTGTTTGAAATCTGCCAAGATATTGCTTCAAAATGATTTATATGAAAATTCAATTTCAATGTCTTATTACACTATGTACGATTCTCTTACAGCCTTACTCTTCAGGGTTGGAATAAAATGCGAGAATCACGCAGGCTCTATACTTTTATTCAAGAAATTGTTTAGAAGAATTGATCTATCCAAGATAATATCTTTTGCCAAAGACGAAAGAATAGACAAACAATATTATGTCGCTTCTGTCCTTACAAAAGAGTCTGCTCAATACATGCTTAGAAAAGCTGAAGAATTCTTAGTTCAGATGAAGCTGATAATTGGAAAATTGGGAACTGAAGAAATAAACGCGTCAGAGAAAGTTCAAAGTCATTTTTGAGAGAATAAAGCCGAGAGTACTAAGTTCCTTAACTATGAGCGATACTCAAAGACGCATTCTATTCTTCTTCATTGCTTCGTTTATCCAAGGAATTGATGTAAATCTCTTTTAGAGCTTTTATTCACCGCAGCAGTCTTGATGATATTTCTTCCTTAGATTTCAACAGTAAGACATATGGCGCTGGAGGATAAGGTTCAGAATTCGGTTTAAATTCTCGCGCGCGCTACAAGCTTAAAGTGTTCTTTCAAACTTTATACCTAAACCCGTACTCATGTTCAACTGCGACATGGAAAAAAGCGTTCTCTGAAATCTGAAATTCCTGAGACGAAAGTGTATGTACTCGGCACATATGACCCTTACGCGAAAACTCTAGCATGTTTTTCAGGTGAAAGTCCATTCCAGTGATTTAAACAGGCGTTTATGTTCATTCCTTGCACTATGAACAGAGTAACAGTCACCTGACCTTTAGAAAACCGAGAATTTAAACGCTCGGCTAAAGTTTGGTGCAGAGGGTGGGATTTGAACCCACGAACGCCTACGCGACAGGCTCCTGAAGCAACCGCGCCGCTTTTGCAGCGGCTCTGCGCCTTTAGCCTAGCTTGGCTACCTCTGCTCTTAGATTCTTTTAACCAGTGAACAAGATAACTCTTACTAAGTTTTCGCTTCGACGCATATTTTTGCGATGCTTTTTGTCGCTCTGTTTTTTATATTGTACGTGCAATCTAAAGTTTATTTAGGCTATGTGGAAAATGTAACTGAACAGACTCAAGAGGCTCAAAAACTATGCCACACGACGACCAATCCAACTTGCTAAAGTTCGCACTGAGCAACAAAAAAGTCGCGGCAGCCATTTTAGGTCAAGCAATAACAGATGAAGGTGGAATCGGCGCATCAGGGATAACGATATTCTACACCAATAAAGGTGAAGCCGAACAACTTTGGATAATAGCAGACTCTCTAGGTTATGCCAATCCTTTTAGGAAAAAGAAGCATAGAAACCATTATCACTACGGTTTCTCATTAAAAGCAGCAAAAACAAAGGAACTCTATGAGCAAATTGGTCCTATACCAAACTCTACAAAAGACCAAATATTTTGGCATCTAGCAAACAGATGCCCAAACATAAACCTTAGAGCAAAGGGAGAAACAAGGAAACTGATACTTCGGTCATTGAAGGAAAAACCCAAAACGGTGCTACAACTCATGTTGGAATTGAATGCGAGTTCCTCTACCATAAGAAAACAGCTAAAGAGGCTGAAGAAAGAAGGACTAGTTCAGATATATGGCAAGCATCAAGAAGCATTTCAGAAAAGCAGACGCACAGCAAACTTGTGGACCGCTGCTTAATTGAAGTCTGCGCCTTTGGCCAGGCTCGGCGACCCCCGCGTTATTAAGGGAATATGTGCAAAAAGGTTTAAGAGTTACGTTTGTTTTTAGATCTGGACGGTGTATTTGGATGCCGACGCATGGTTCGCTTTCTAAGGCTGGAAAGGTTAGGTCTCAGACGCCTAAGATTCAACCTTCGGAGAAGAGTAGGCCTGGTCCTAAGTTTAGGAACAAGCGGAACTATGAAAAAAGGATAGTTCTGCAGAGAAAGCCAGGGCAAAATTGGATGTAGGTTTGGGTTAAAGTTTTTTATTCTTTTTGGGCATAGTTAGCAGACATGTTAGAAGTTACTCTTGCAATCTTGAATGGAAAAGTATGTACTTTGGACCCTAAGCGGCCTGTGGCAGAAGCGATAGCTATCCGAAACGGAAAGATTATCGCCGTGGGCTCAAATGAGGAAATTCGCAAATACGTAGGCAAGAAGACAGAGGTTGTAGATGCGAAGGGCAGGACGGTTATTCCTGGACTGGTTGATTGCCACGTGCACATGACAGGCTTCGGCCAGTTTCTAGATACACTAGACTTGAGGGATATTGCGTCAATAAAAGAAATGCAGCAGAGACTAAAAGAATATGCAGAGAAAAATCCTGAAGATAGCAAGATCCTCGGCGGAGGATGGGATCAGGAAAGATTTGCTGAGAAACGCTACCCAACACGCTGGGACCTAGATGCTGCAGTTGACGACAAACCAGTTTTTCTGGTTCGTGTTTGTGGGCACGTCGGCGTCGTCAACAGCAAGGCCTTGAAATTGGCGGGCATAACAGAAGAAACGGCGGTTGAAGGCGGAAAAGTGGACTTGGATGAGGCTTCAGGCGAGCCTAGCGGCATTTTACGGGAGGGTGCCCTTGAGCTGGTTTGGAAAACCGCCCCACGGCCGAATGTGAAAGACCTTGAGTTGACATGCCTTAAAGCTTGCAAAATGGCTGTAGAAGCAGGCCTCACGTGCGTTCACTGGATATTGGGCTCTGCGAGAGAAATGCGCACTGTCCAAAAGCTCTATTTTGAAGAGAAACTGCCTTTAAGAGTTTATCTTGGTATTCCGGTAGAGTTTTTGGATGCGCTGGTCACTTTGGGTGTAGCAACGGGCTTTGGAAGTGACATGGTTAAGATTGGCTTTGTTAAGATCCTAGCTGACGGTTCCCTTGGAGGACGCACAGCTGCGTTAAAAGAACCCTACGCAGACGATCCTAAAACAAGCGGGATGATGCTCTACACGCAAAGTGAACTCAACAGGCTTGTTTTAAAAGCTCATGAGTCTGGACTACAGTTGGCTGTTCACGCCATAGGCGACCGTGCCATGGAATCAGTTTTAGAAGCTTTTGAGAAAGCCCTGAGGAAAAAGCCGCGGAAAAATCACAGACACAGAATTGAACACTGCTCAGTCGTCACTCCAGATATGATCAAGCGAATGAAGCGCTTAGGCTTAATAGCTTCCGTTCAACCTCATTTTGTGGTTTCTGACTTCTGGGTCGTTGACCGCGTAGGCAAAACCAGAGCCCGATGGGTTTATCCCTTCAACTCCCTTATGAAAGAAGGATTAACTGTAGTTGCTGGATCAGATTGTCCAGTGGAGCCGATAAATCCCATTTTGGGCATCTGGGCTGCAGCATCACGGAAAAGCTTTACTGAAGAAACAATCGGCGTTGAGGATGCCCTAAAAGCTTATGCGATCAATGCTGCCTACGCCTCTTTCGGCGAAGACAAAAGAGGAACAATTGAAACAGGAAAATTTGCAGACCTGACAATCCTTTCAGACAATTTGCTCAAAGTGCCACCGAACGAAATTAAAAATGTTAAAGTTGAGATGACAATCGTTGATGGAAAAATCGTCTATCTTAGCAAGCAATTTCAACATGCGCTTAATTGATGGCCAAGGGATCAGCACCGTCGGCCAATTAAGGGGACGGTCATGAAGTTCGAAAAAAGCCATGTGTTGGAGAGACGAAACCATGAAATGGTCGAGGGCAAAGACATAATTTGCTTGCGCTAAAACGAAAATAGACACTGGCATGTCTTTAAATACTTGAAAGTACAAAATAATGAGCATATGGGACAAAAAAGTGGGCATATGCCCGAGAAATTAAACTTCATCACTGCGACGCTGATGACCGTGTTCGATTTGTTTCTTGCAGACCCGATGCAACAGTATCATGAGAGGGAAGTTGTAAGAAGAACTGGCGTAAGCAAAGGTTCAGCTAACAAGATTCTGAGGCTGCTCACAGATCTAGGTTTCCTGATTAGAGAAAGAAAGGGAAGGATGGCATTCTACAAGCTTCATGTGAAAGATCCAGTGGTAAGGCAATTCAAGGTATTGATCAACATCTATGCATTGAAGAATTTGCTAGACTCTATACGACAGTATTCGCGAAGGATTATTCTCTTCGGAAGCTGCTCCCAAGGCACTGATGTCAAGCAGAGCGATATCGACATTTTTTTTCTTACATTGGAGAAGGATATTGTCAGAAGAAAGATAAGTGAATTCAATTCTAGAAACAAGAGGAAAATTGCGCCAATTATCATTGATGCGAACGAGTTTGCAAAGCTTAGGAAAGAAGACAAGCCGCTTTATGAGAATATTGAAAGAGGAATAGTGTTATGGGAGTCAGAATAAGTTCAGAGTTTCAACAATTATTTGCAGATAGGAAATTGTTCAGAGCGAGGATTAGCAGAGGTATGATTTTGAAAGAGATAGAAGCAGCGCAAAATAATCTGCATGATGCTCAGGATTCGTTGGAGCGGAAGAAATTCAAGTAGTCAATAATACAAGGTTACTATTCCATATTTCACAGCGCGAGAGCGTTGCTTTACCATCGCGGTTTCAGAGAAAGAAGCCACTACGCTCTTTTGGTCGCAATCAGGGAGCTTCTTAGCAATGATCTTGGAAAAAGCCTCATCAGCAGGTTTGAGGAAGCAATGGAACTGAGACAGGAGGCAGACTATGGCCTAAAGTTCTCTGAAACAGGGGCGACAGAGACTGTCAAGGGCGCAGAGGAGTTTTTGAAAAGAGCCCAAGAATTGCTTAAGATAAGGCAAATCTAGTAGCGCACGCGCCCGAACTATGTTTTCACTTAAATCAGTCGCTATAACAGATTTGCCTTTTGGCCAAGAAATCCAGATAACAGCGCGCTCGGCCTTCTAGAACATATGCGATACGACTATTATGACGATTAATAGAAAAATTATGAAGATTACCACGGGGAGGAGAGTGGTGGTTAGCATGGCAATTATAATGGCGATGTAATCCTTCCAGTCGAGCTTTTTCTCTTCTCCTCCTTCGTTACTCATTGGCCTTTTCACCAATCACTTTGTCTGTTGAGAAGTCTATTTCGTAATAGCATGCTGCAAGGTGTCCATTTATTTTGGTAAGCTTCGGTTCTGCTTTCTTACATTTTTCAGTTGCATATTTGCATCTTGGGTGGAATCTGCAACCGGGCGGAATGTTAACCGGACTTGGGACATCGCCTTCAAGAAGTACCTCTTTCTTTTTTGCTTCTGGATCGGGTAGCGGTATGGCTGCCATAAGCTGGAAGGTGTACGGGTGCTTAGGATCATGATAAATGCTGTCCTTGTCTGCGAGTTCCACAATCTTGCCTAGGTACATGACGGCGATCCGATCACTCATGTGATGTACTACGGCCAAGTTATGGGTTATGAATAAGTATGTTAGGTCAAGGTCTTTTTGAAGATCTTTCATGAGGTTCAGAACAGAGGCTTGAACGGAAACGTCGAGGAATGATGTGGGCTCATCTAATACAAGGAAAGTTGGATTCACTGCCAAAGCGCGAGCGACAGCGATTCTCTGTCTTTGTCCACCACTGAATTCATGTGGAAACCTGTAAAGGTGTTCCTGGCTTAGGCCAACTTCCTCCAAGAGCTCTAGGGCCTTTTTGGTTGCCTCAGGTTTATTCTGCACGATACCGTGGATTTTCATGGCTTCATAAAGGATCGAATTAATCGTTTGTCTTGGGTCTAGGGAGGCATAGGGATCT
>Ga0315307_1000316_pt1 | contig 20372 bp, 14 predicted proteins | sample TDP2_MG_FD_203079 | JGI IMG/M metagenome (GOLD analysis project Ga0315307, IMG submission 203079) | Freshwater sediment microbial communities from Lake Towuti, South Sulawesi, Indonesia - TDP2 | ecosystem: Environmental > Aquatic > Freshwater > Lake > Sediment | place: Indonesia: South Sulawesi...
TGGCGGGACAGGCCGGCCCTAGAGACCTACAGGCGTGCCAGCGCCGCGTCGATCAGCGGCAGCGTGCCGAGCAATCGGAAGGCGCGGAAGTACTTGCCCATGAGCGCTCCGATGGCGGCCACCACAGCGCCCTCGGCCGGCTCGCCGGCCGCTTCGAGGTTCGCATAGAGCCGCTGGCGCGCGGACACGACCTTCGGATCGGCCCAGATGTAGCGGCAGCCGGTGCGCACCAGCCAGGCCTGTCGCTCCACCGAGAGCTGGTCGAAGGGAAAGCCTTTCTCCTCTGGCAGCCGCCACTTCTCCCACCGGCCGCTGGCGATCACGGCCTCGCGGAGGGCCAGCATGATGCCAGAGGGATGGGGCCGCAAGTCGCGGGCCTGCACTACGCTCTGTTCTCTCTCGGCAAGGCGGGCGAGCGCCTGGTACTCGGCCTCGGTGAACTCTGGCCCCACGTTCGCGCCGCCCATGCGGGCCTCCGGATAGGCCTCCGGGTTCGAGACCGAATCGGTGTAATGGCCTTTGATCACCGAGCCGTATTCGGCCGCGATCGCGGCCAGCCGACGCGCCACCTCCGGGTCGAACTCCGTGGTGTGCAGATCGGTGCCCACCTTGCCCACCACGAAGCAGGGCCAGATGTCACTCAGCCCGCGCTCCTCCAGGCCGGCCCTGAGGCCTGCGAGGAACCGCCGGAAGGCTGACAGATCGGCCAGGCCGCCGTGCACCTCCTCGGTGCCAACCTCGTAGCTCACCGGAGGCAGGCCGGCCGCCCGTCGGTGGCGCTCGGTGAAGGCGATCAGCTCGAGCGTGCGCGCGGTCACCAGCTCGATCGGCATGGGTCGGCCGGCCGGCAGGGTGCGATCAACAGTCGGGTCAATGTGCAGCAGATCGTAGCCCGCCTCCAGGCAGGCCGCGAGGGACTCCTTCACTGCTCCCATCGCCCGGTCGAGGGGCCAGCCCTCTCGCGTCTGGATATCCTTCAGCCAGGGTCCACCGTGATCCAGGCCGACCACTGCGGGGCCGCGGTAGCCCGTGGCCTGGACCAGATTGCGGAGGAGGCGGACGAACTGCTCAGGCGTCCAGCCCGTGTAGCCGGCGTCGAGGTCAACCTGGTTCAGGGTCGCGGCGAAGAACAGCGGCGCCTCCGCCTCCTTCGCGGCCGCGATGGCGGCCTTGACCACGGCCTCTGAGTTCGGGCAGACGGCGAGGGCCGTAGGGACGGGCTCGCCTGGCGCCGCGCTCTGGCGCAGCGCGCGCAGAATCCCCTCCGCCAGAGGCAGGCCCAGGGCTTCGGCGCGCTGCCGGATGGTGCTGTTATCAGCTCGGATCATGGTCGCGCTCCCAGGATGCTATTGGCTGCGCCATCGGCGGAACCCGTGCGACAACGATGACGTGCAAGGACTTCGCAGCCTCGTCCTCGAGGCGGCCCCTCAGACCCGGCCCGGATATCGTCGCCCCGAGGAGTGGGCTCTCATAGGCAGCATGTGCTGGGGAAGGCTTGGCTCCCGCGCCGCAGAAGAAGCCGCGCGATGAACCCTCTCGCGGTCTGCCGAGATGGCCGCTGCTAGAGACAATGATGGCAGGAAGCGCGTCGCTCGCGCCTCCCTAGGATGGCGCTGGCGCGGGCATCTCGTCGGGCTGGTGTTGCTGCCGCTGAACACGCTGTGGCTGTTGTGGATGGAGAAGATCGGCGGCGAGGGGGTGCTTCCCACCACCATCTCCCTGTTCTTCAACGTCATCTTCGTCATCTTCTTCCTGGCGCTGGCAAACCTGGTGGCGCGCCGGCTGCGACCGCGGTGGGCCCTCACCCAGGCGCAGATGGTGCTCGTCTACGTGATGCTCACCATCAGCAGCTCGGTGGTCGCCTACGACAACATGCAGGTGATGGTGCCCTCCTTCACGCACGCCTTCTGGTTCGCCAACCCCACCAACCGCTGGGACCAGCTCTTCGCCAATGCTCCTCCCTGGCTGGTGGTCTCCAACCAGCAGGTCCTCTACCAGTACTACAACGGCTCCTCCACCATGTACCAGGCCCTGGTGCTCCGCGCCTGGCTGCCGCCGGTGCTCTGGTGGACGGGGTTCGTCGTGGTGCTCACCTTCGTGATGATCTGCCTCTCGGTGCTGGTGCGGGCCCAGTGGGCGGATCGGGAGCGGCTCACCTTCCCCATCATCCAGCTTCCCCTCGCCATCACCGAGCCGGCCACCGCGCTCTGGCGGAACAGGCTCCTCTGGATTGGCTTCTCCGTCGCCGGCGCGGTGGACCTGGTCAATGGGCTGCACTACGTCTACCCCTCCCTTCCTTTCCTCTCCGTGGCCCCGACCGTGGACAACTGGGGCGGCAACGACCTGGTGAGGTTCCTTCCCGACCTGCCCTGGAGCGCGATCGGCTGGCTGCCGGCGACCTTCTACCCGGCGGTGATCGGCATCTGCTTCCTGGTGCCCCTGGATTTGCTGTTCTCCTGCGTGGCCTTCTTCTTCTGGTGGAAGCTGATGTACGTGCTCGCCGCCGCCATCGGGGTGAGCCGGGGCTGGGGCGCGGAGATGTCGGAATCGGTGTTCCCCTATGCCAACCACCAGATGTTCGGCGGCTACCTGGCGATCGCCATCGGCCCCATGCTCATCGGCAGGGGCTACTTCCGCGCGGTGTGGCGTCGCATCCTGGGGCGGCCCTCCGGGCTGAGCGATTCCGAAGAAGGGATGAGCTACCGGCTGGCTGCGATGGGGACGGTGGTCGGCATCGGGCTCCTGGTCGCCTTCAGCGTTCATGCCGGCCAGTCCCTGCGCATCGCCATCATCTTCTTCCTGATCTACTACCTGCTCGCCGTGGCAGTGGCGCGGGTGCGGGCCGAGTTCGGCTCACCAGTCCACGACTTCCACTTCGCCGGCCCCAACAGCACCATCGTCGCAGTGGCCGGCACCAGCAGCCTGCGCCATCGCGATCTCACCCTCTTCGGCCTGCTCTGGTGGCTCAACCGCGCCTATCGAGGACATGCCATCGGCCACACCATCGAGGGCGTGCAGATGGCGGCGCGCACCCGCTCCTCCGGCCGCCCGGTGGCCGCCGCCATGGTGGTGGCCACTCTCCTGGGCAGCCTGGTCGGCTTCTGGGTCTGGCTGCACTTCGCCTACCGGCTGGGCGTGACCTCCAAGTGGAGCGGCGGCGACTGGCAGGGGTCGGAGGTGGCCGCGGTGGTGCAGTCCTGGGTCCAGAACCCCACGCACGCCAACTTGGGCGCGCTCGTGTTCATGGGAGTCGGCTTCGCCATCACCCTCCTCCTGGGCAACGCCCGCAGCGCCATCGTGGGCTGGCCCCTCCACCCGGTGGCCTACGCGCTGGCCGCGAGCTGGTCCATCCACTTGGTGTGGATGCCCATGGTGCTCGCGCTGATCGCCAAGTGGGCGGTGCTCCGCTACGGCGGCCTCCGGCTCTATCTGCGGGCGGTGCCCTTCTTCTTCGGGCTCATCCTGGGCGAGACCATCATCGGTCTGGGATGGACCTTCGTGACCATGATCTGGCACACCCGCACCTACGGGTTCTGGGGGCTGTAGTCCAGACGCCCCGGTGGCGCAAGCTGGGAACCTGTGCCAGGGGCCGAAGGCCCCCGTCTGTGGGGGCGCGGCGGGCCGCCCGGCCCGGGCCTCATGGACGATGCCTCTACGGGCCAGCCGCGACAGGTCCCGTCTGCTCCCTCCAGCCCTCGGGGAAGGGAGGCTGGCCGGCCCGGGCGTATAACAGCCCGTGCTCGGGCTCACTGCCCTATCCTGTTGAGCGGACATGGCGAGATGCGGCTGTGGATGGTGTCACTTCTGGCCCTCCTTTGGGCTTCGGGTTGCTTGGGTAGTGTAGCAGCGAAGCCGCCGCGCCCCGGTCTCAGGCCCGGGCAGCACGCCGCCGAGGCGACGCGTAGCACTATTGTCAAGACATCGCCGCGGCTCACAGGCCTCTCTCACCAGCGCATCACCCGGGAGATAGGCGGCCTCGAGTCACTGGGCGCGGAGGGGTTCACCGGCTGGTCGAAGTGGCGACTGGGATATGAACCAGACTCCGCGGTCAAGCACTCCGGCCGCTACAGCGCGCGCTGCACCAACGCCTCCCCGGCCGAGCATCGCGGCTTGACTCACCTCGTCGAGCTGAACCAGGCGGTCCCTACCCCGATCACCGCCGAGTGCTGGAGCAAGGCCGAGGGCGTGAGCGAGGGCCGGCCTGGCGATTACGCCCTCTACCTGGATATCGAGTACACCGACGGCACCCCGCTCTGGGGGCAGATCTGGCCCTTCCCCGCGGGCACGCACGACTGGCGGAAGGGCGCGGTGACGGTGGTGCCCCTCAAGCCCATCGAGCGAGTGAGCGTCCACGGCATCTTCCGGGCCCGCGGGGGCGCCGCCTGGTTCGATGACTTCAGATTGTGGGAGGTCACGTTGCCCAAGGGAACGACGGTCTTCGACGGCGTACCGGTGAGCCAGGCCACCAGGCCCCGCCGCGATCGGTCACCCGGCCCGGCGATAGGGCGGGAGGCCGGCTTCCCCCTCCTCTTCGGCGCGGCCACCGGCGAGGTGCTCACTCGCGAAGCGGCCGGCGGATTCTGTCTGCGGGATGTGGCCGCCGGGTCGGACTTCCTCCGTCCCACCGGCAGAGTCGAACCACAGCCCGATGGCTCGCTCCGCTACCAGGCCAGCGAGGATGGCCTGAAGCTCCAGCTCTCCGCGACCTTTCGTGTCACCGGCCGCGCCACGCGCATTGATGGTGAGCTGCGTGACCTCACCGGCAAAGACCGCGCCCTCACCTGCTACTTCATCTACCCAGTTGATGCCATCGGCTGGGAGTGGCACGACGACCAGCGGCGCGCCAGGCCCATCCAGGCGGGCGGCAAGTACGGCAACCTGACTACCGCCGGCGCGGGCGTCAATGGGCAGGCCTCCCGCTATCCCCTGGCCTGCATCACCGGAAAGGATGAGGGGATCGCCATCGGCGCGCCGCTGGATGTGCCGCGGCTCTGGCGCTTCGCCTATGACGGGGAGTCGCGGGAGTTGTACGCGGCGGTTGACCTGGGCCTCTCTCCGGAGACCAGGAAGTTCCCCTCCCGGGCCACCTTCAGCCTGGTGCTCTATCGCACCGACCCCGCCTGGGGATTCCGCTCTGCTCTGGAGCGCTACTACCAGCTGTTCCCGCAGTGCTTCACGAAGCGCAACCAGAAGGAGGGCATCTGGATGCCCTTCACTGACATCGCCACCGTCCAGGGCTTCCAGGACTTCGGCTTCCAGTTCAAGGAGGGGGACAACAACGTTGCCTTCGATGCGGAGCACGGCATCTACAGCTTTGTCTACGTGGAGCCGTGGAGCAACTGGGTGCGCATGCCCCCGGAGATGGAGCGCACCGTAGCTCGGGCGATGGCGCTGGTCAAAGAGCGCGCCCAGGAGGGAAGTGAGAAGGACCAGGCCACTCTCACCTCGGCCCTCGAGGATGCCGAAGGCCAGTGGCGGGGCCGCATCGAGAACCAGCCCTGGTGCGATGGCGCAGTCTTCGGCATCAACCCCAGCCCGAGCGTGATCGCCGCCCAACCGGGCGCGGTGACCCAGTTCCAGCATCACTGGCGGCACATCGAGTTGGCCTTCGGCCGCTCTCCCCAGCTCTCCGGTGTCTACCACGACAGCTTCGAGATGTACCTGTTCTCTCACGCCGTCAACTACCGGCGGGAGCACTTCGCCCAGGCCGGCCTCCCCCTGGTGTTCGACAGCCAGGGGCGAGTGTGCGAGCTGGCGATGTTCGAGATGATCCAGTTCGCCCAAGAAGTCGCCAACCGGATGTGGCCGCAGGGCAAGATGACCTTCGCCAATGGCACCCCCTATGATTGCCCCTGGGGCGCGGCCTGGCTGGATGTCATGGGCACGGAGTACAACTGGGTCAGGGATGGCGCCTACGAGCCGCCCTCCGATGAGCTGGTCAACTACTGGCGCGCGCTCAGCTATCAGCGGCCCTACCTGCTCCTGCTGAATACTGACTTCACTGCTTTCAGGCCGGAGTGGGTCGAGCTCTACATGAAGCGGTCGCTGGCCTACGGCCTCTTCCCGAGCTTCTTCAGCCACAACGCCTCTGAAGATCCCTACTTCGGCAATCCCGCCCTCTATGACCGCGACCGGCCGCTGTTCAAGAGATACCTCCCAGTGATCAGCGCCCTGAGCGCGGCCGGATGGGAGCCAGTCACCCATGCTCGCTCAGACAACCCCAAAGTGTATGTTGAGCGATTCGGCAAGCCAGGCGGCCCGCTCTACCTCACCGTGCTCAACGACAGCGGTCAGCGGCAGCAGGCCAAGATCACGCTCGACCTGGCTGTCCTGAAGCCGGGGGCGGAGAGTCTGCGGTGGCGCGAGGTGCTGAGCGGCGAGCAAGGCCAGACGCGGCCTACCGCGGGCAGCGCGGCGATCGAGCTGGAGATCGAACCCCAGGGCGTGAAGGTGCTGGCGCTCCATGGCGCTGACTAGGCGGGGCCGCGGAGCCGACCATCCTGCTGCGCCCAGCGAGGAGGGGCAAGCGGCGGCCTCCGGCCCGAGGCGCGGCGGGCGCTATCGAATCTGGCGGGGCTTCCTGGTCGGCCTCATCTTGCTTCCCCTCAACGCGCTCTGGGTGCTCTACATGGAGCACATCGCCGCGCACGGCCCTATCCCCTCCACTATCTCCTTGTTCTTCAACGTGGTCTTCATCCTGTTCTTCCTGACCTTGGCGAACACCCTAGTCCGGAGGCTGCGCCCGGGCGCGGCGCTCAACCAGGGCGAGCTCATCATCGTCTACGTGATGCTCACCATCAGCACCTCCCTGGCCGGCCTCGATGGCATGCAGGTGCTGATCCCGGTGATGACTCACGGCTTCTGGTTCGCCAATCCCCAGAACCGATGGGAGGAGATGCTGGCCGATGCCCCCCGCTGGCTGGTGGTCCCCGACAAGCAGATCCTCTACGGCTACTACAATGGCTCCTCCACCTTCTACCAGTGGCCCGCCATCCAGGCGTGGCTGACTCCCGCGCTCTGGTGGACCGGCTTCATCGTGGTGCTGATCTTCGTGCTCATCTGCCTCTCGGTGGTGGTGCGCTCCCAGTGGGCCGACCGGGAGCGGCTGACCTTCCCCATCATCCAGCTTCCTCTCGCCATCTCCGAGACCGGCACGCCGCTGTGGAGAAGCTCCCTGCTGTGGATCGGCTTCCTCGCCGCCGGCGCGGTTGATCTCGTCAACGGTCTGCACTACCTCTACCCCTCCGTCCCCTACCTTTCCGTCGCCCCGGTGCTGACCAACTACGATGCCAACAACCTGATGCGGTATCTCCCCGATCTCCCCTGGTCGGCCATCGGCTGGCTGCCGGTGACCTTCTACCCAGCCGTGATCGGGATCGCCTTCCTGATGCCCTTGGACTTGCTCTTCGCCTGCGTGTTCTTCTTCTTCTGGTGGAAGGCGATGTTCGTGCTCGCCGCGGCGGTGGGGGTGAGCCGGGGATGGTCCGAGGCGATGGGCAGGAGCATCTTCCCCTACGCCAATGAGCAGATGTTCGGGGGCTACTTGGCGATCGCGCTGGGTCCCCTTTACGTCGGCAGACACTACCTGCGAGAGGTGTGGCGGAGCATCCTGGGCCGGCGCTCCGAGCTGGACGACGCGGAGGAGGGGATGAGCTACCGCATGGCCGCCATCGGCGTGTTGGTTGGGATCGCGCTCCTGGTGGCCTTCGCGGTGCGGGGCCACCTCTCGCTGCGCATCGCGGCGCTCTTCTTCGTCATCTACTATGTGATCTCTCTGGCCGTGGCGCGGGTCCGCGCCGAGTTCGGCTCACCGGTCCACGACTTCCATCTCGCCGGTCCTGGCCAGACCATCATCTACCTCGCCGGCACCCAGAGCCTGAGCCAGCGGGACCTCTCCATGATCAGCCTGCTGTGGTGGTTCAACCGCGCTTATCGCTCTCATCCCATCGGTGACAGTATCGAAGGGGTGCAGATGGCGGCGCGCGCCCGGTTCCCTGCCCGTGCCCTAGTGGCGGCGATGGTCCTCGCCAGCGGGGTGGGTGCGATCGCGGTGTTCTGGGGGTGGCTCCACTACGCCTACTCGCTGGGGGTGTCGTCGAAGTGGGGCGGGGGCGACTGGCGGGGAGTGGAGATGATGCAGAACCTCCAGACCTGGCTGGAGAGCCCGAGCCCGCCCAACCCCGGAGCCCTCTTCGCCATGGGCGCGGGGTTCGCCATCACCACTCTGCTCAGCGCGGCCCGCGCTACCTTCCCCGGATGGCCGCTCCACCCGGTGGCCTACGCGCTCTCCGCAAGTTGGTCCATCCACATCGTGTGGATGCCGATGCTGATCGCCTGGGTAGTGAAGCTGCTGGTGCTGCGCTACGGGGGGCTGCGCCTCTACCGCCGCGCCCTGCCGCTGTTTTTCGGCCTCATCCTGGGCGAGACCGTCATCGGCTGCGGCTGGACCTTCATCGCCCTCATCTTCGGCGTCGCCACCTACAGCTTCTGGGGGCTGTAGGCTGGCATCTGGGAGTCCGCTCCCCCGGGCGACCCCGGGGCCGTCACCCGCGCAGCAGCTTCCTCGCCCCCTCCTGGAAAGCGTAGAACGACGGCTTGGGCTTGCCCTCCAGGTCCACCAGGCCCCAGCGCGTCTCCACCGGGCAGTCGGAAGAGCCGCACTGCCAGCAGCGCTCCTGGTCCTCCCAGCGGTAGAAGAAAACGCCCGCCAGCGCGTCTCGCTGTGAGGCGAAGGCCTCGAAGGCCCCTCGCACGAACTCGGCTTGCCCCTCCGGCGTGTGGCCGGGACCCCAGGTGCGATGCCATTTGCGGACCTGGCAGTTCGGCACACCCATCCGCCTCTCGTCCGCGCTCATCAGCTCCCCGGCCGACGAGAACCCCCACTCGTTCACCACGATCGGCTTGCCGGTCAGCGCGTGCAGCTCGGCCACTCGCTCCGCCCACAGCTCCGGGCTGCCCCGCTGCCAGGTGCCGTAGTACTGGTCCACGCCGCAGTAATCGAGCGGCGAGTCGGCCTCCCCGTAGAGCCGCCCGTAGAGGTAGTAGGCCTCAGGCGCGCCCCCTGAGTTCGGCCCGACGAAAAGTGAGGGGTCGGCCGCCTTCAGACCCCGCGCGCCGGCAAGGATCAACTCGCAGGCCTGCCGCAGGTTGAGCGGCCCGGCGAACTGGCGGATCTCCAGCTCGTTCGCGATCTGCCACGCGGACACGATCCCGCGAAGATCCTGGGCCAACCAGGCGCACACCGCCTGGTAGCAGCGGAAGTACTGGTCGCTGCCGGGCTCGCCGAACCAGCTCGGGAACGCATCCCGCCAGACCAGCTTCATCCGGCCCGACTCATCGGGCCGGTAGGTGCCAATGCCCGGGCCTGGGCTGACACCCATCACCTCGATCCGGCCCGCCAGCCAGGCCTCGGCCTCTGTCTTTGCCTGGCGGTAGCGATCGCTGACCTCACCATAGAGCCGGTCGGCGAAAGGCATCGCGAACCCGTGCCTGACCCAGCCGATCCCCGCCTGGCGCATCAGCGAAACATCCGCGTTCGCGAACGCGCTCGCGCCGATCATCATCGTGGCCATCTCATCCCTCCCACCCCGTCCTCGGGGCGATTCGGCCGCGGGTGGTCATTCATACCGGAGCGCCTCCACTGGATGCACCCGCGCTGCTACCAGCGCGGGTGCAACGGAGGTCAGCGTTCCCGCGAGCACGGTTGCCACCGCGCCCGCGCCGGCCCAGAAAACCGAGACGGAAAGCGGCATCCCGGCCCAACTGCGGGTGGCCGCGCACACCGCCTCGCCGATGGCTAACCCGGCGACCGCGCCCAGCGCGCTGAGCAGTACGCCCTGCGATAGGAAATGCAGGAATACATCCGCCCGCGTCGCTCCGAAGGCCCGTCGAATACCTGTCTCTCGCACCTCGTCGTGCACCGACACCAGCAGCATATTCGCCAATCCGATCAGCGCCACCAGCAGCACCGCCAGCGCGCCGATCGCGCCGCGTGCAGCAATCGCCTTGTTCTGAAAGATGAACTGCTTCGTCGTCTCCGGGATCTGTTCGCTGAGCAGGATGCCCTTTCGGTACTCCTTCGGCAGCATGGGCAGCAGCGCGTCGCGAAGCTGCGCCGTCGCCAGCTCATACTGCCGCTCATCCAGTGGGCGGCTATCCACGCGAGTTGCGGTGAAGTAGAAGCCGCTCTCAAAGTCGTGACGGGCACGATTGCGAAGGCCGGCATAGAAGCCTATCGGCGCCCAGGCGGTGCCGTTGGGATGGTAGTCCCAGTTCCGGCGAACGCCGACGACCGTGAACTTCTTCCCCGCGATGCTGATGGTGCGGCCGACGGGGTCCTGGTCGGCGAACAACTGCTCTGTGAGGCGCGGGTCTATCACCACCGCCGGCTCACCGCGGTTGAAGGACTCCTCAATCCTTTCGGGCTCCCCCGCGTCCAGTTTCGGCCGGTAGTTGAGGAAGTCGGCCGTGGTGAAGACCACCTGAGCGGCATTGACCGATCTCCCGCCCCAGGCCAAGTCGAGGACGAGGGGCACCATCGGGACCAGGTCCTTGACCAGAGGCGTTTTCCTTTTCAGGGCGAACAGGTTATCTGGAGAAGCCAGCACCTGGGCGAGCGCGTCGCGCCAGGCCCGGACTCGCCTATCCTCGACCGGCTCTCGCAGGGCGGCGACGGGGTCAGCGATGGCCGAGAGCCGATCTTCTCCCAGGCGCCTCCTCGCCTCCGTCCGCTCCTCGTTCTGGAGAAGCGCGAAGTAAGACGTGAGCACCACCAACACCACAATGCCAAAGGCGACCTGAAGGCAGGTCAGTATCTCGCGCGCTCGCCGCGCGCTTCCGGGCCGCCTGGCGATCGCCGGAGCGGGCTCGATGCGCGCGGCCTCCGAGGCCGGAGCGAGCGCAGAAACCGCGCCGGTCAAGACCGCGAGGGCGATAGCGATGACCAGCGCCGTCCAATCCACAGAGAGCCCGATCTCCGAGATCCTCGGAAACTCGGCGATATTGTGCCCGAGCATGCTGCTCTCCCGCGGCAGGAGGGGCTGCCAGCGGGTGGCGAAAGCGCCGGTCGCGGCCGCCGGGATACCCGCCAACGCGCCGATGAGCCCGCCACCAGCGGAGAGCATCAGCGCGGCGGCGAGTTGCTCCCCATAGACGCGGATTCGCGAGGCGCCCAGCGCCCGACAGATGCCGATCTCCGTGACGCGCTCCGATACCGATACGAACAGCAACGCGGCGATCCCCACTCCCGCGGCCAGTAGCGCGCAGATCGCGGCCATCCCGCTGTAGAAAGTGGCGCGGTTGCGGGAATGCAGCGCGGCCTCGCGGACTTCCCAGAGGGAACTGGTAAAGGACCTATCCTTGTCGCCCCCGATGCGGCGGCGAAGAAGCTGGTTGATCTGCGCCGAAGCGGCTCGCGGGTCGCGAGTGCGGGCAAACACCTCCGCGCCACTGGGTTTGTAGGGATCCTCGTTGAAGAGGGCGCGCGCCCAGGTAATGGGAACATAGACCCCCTCCTCACCGACGCCCAGGTGTCCCTTGCCGGTGATGACGCCGATGACCCGGAAGCGGAAGCCGCCAATGCGGAGGTCGCTCCCCACGGCCGGCTCCTCGCCGAATAGGAAGAGCCGGGTCTTAAGAGACAGCACGCAGACTGGCGCGCGCGCAGCCGCGTCCTGCTCGGTAAACACCCGCCCTTCTCTCACCCTATCCGGCAAGGCGATGGTGAAGTTGGGTTCGGCCGCTCGCACCGCAACTTGGAGGCCGTAGCCTTCGTGCTCGGCCAGTATCGCCTGCCAGGTCATGAGCGTTGCCGATTCCACCGCGGGGCACTGCGTCCCGATCGCCCGCACATCTTCGGGAGTGAAACCCGCACGGAGCTTGCGCCCGCCGTGGTTCTCGACGATGACCGTTTCTAGGTCCATCTTGGAGAAGTACCGGATCACCGCCCGCCGCCAGGCCTGCTCCACCGACATGACGGAGGTGAGCGCGCACACCCCCACCGCCACTCCCGCAATCGCGAGAGTGGAGCGGAGCCGATGCCGCGTGATCGTTAGCCAGGCAGACGCGATCAAATCAAACATGGATCACCAGCTCAGTCAGATCTGTGCAACCCAGTATCCTCCGCCACCACCCTGGCTCGTCTTCGCCCCAGTTCTGACCACCGCCGCCCACCTCAGGTGCACGGCGTGGCCCCCCAACGCGCTGAACCCGACCTCTACGTTCGATAGATCCTTCTTGGCGCCGCACTTGTACAGGACTACGAGAAGGTCTCGATCGCCATCGGTAACTGACTCAGCGAAGGCTTTGACTATGTTGTGGAATAGCTGCTGCTGCTGGGGGCTCAGCGACTTGTACTCGACATATACGTCATGTGTATAATAGACGAGCTTGCCGCCCACTTCTCGCGCCCCGACGTTCTCTTTCAGAAAATGACGGACATCCGGCTTAACCCCGGAGATAGGTAGACTGACTTGTTGCCTCTTCTGAAATGCCGCGATCTGCTTGTCAGAAAGGCTGCCGAAGAACTCCCAGGCCGCGAGATGCATCGGACTGTACGGCTCGGCCTCCGCGGGTATGGGCTTCAGCACCCGCGCCGCGCGCAGGAACTTTTTCGATGGATTCTTCGGCGCCCAGGAGGGAAGCACTAGCGGGGCGGGCTTCTTCTTGCCGGCCGCGGAGGGCGCGGGTTTCAGCTTCGCCGCGGCCAGCGCGGCCCCGCCGCCAGTGATGGCGGCCAACACAACAGCGAACATCACGCCCAAGACATACCAGCGCAGCTTCATCGTCCCTCCTCCTCGGTTATTGTGAATGTCCTACCCTACTCATACCGGAGCGCCTCCACGGGATGCACCCGCGCTGCCACCAGCGCGGGGGCAACCGAGGTCACCATGCCTGCCAGCACCGTTGCCAGCGCGCCTGCTGCGGCCCAGAAGGCCGACACCGTGAGCGGCATCCCCGCCCAACTGCGGGTGGCCCCGCAGACGGCCGCGCCGATCGCCAGGCCGGCGGCCGCGCCCAGCGCGCTGAGCAGTACGCCCTGAGAGAGGAAGTGCAGGAAGACATCGGGCCGCGTCGCCCCGAGCGCCCGCCGAACACCCGTCTCCCGTAGGTCATCGTGCACCGACACCAGCAGCATGTTCGCCAATCCGATCAGCGCCACCAGCAGCACGGCCAGCGCGCCCACCGCGCCGCGCGCGGCAATCGCCTTGCTCTGAAAGATGAACTGCTTCGTCGTCTCCGGGATCTGTTCGCTGAGCAGGATGCCCTTTCGGTACTCCTTCGGCAGCATGGGCAGCAGCGCGTCGCGGAGCTGGGCCAAGGCCTCGGCGTAACGGCGCGGGTCAACGGGCCGGCCCTCGACGCGGGGACTGTCAAAGGGCGACCAGTCAGATCGGGCCCGCACCCGGAGTGATTTGTACTGCGCAATGGGGACCCAGACGAACTCCCCGTTCGACCCCGGCGGATTCGGGCGCACCGCAGCGACCGTGAACTTCCTCCCGGCTATGACGAACTGCTGTCCTACCGGCTCCTGTTTCCCGAAGAGAGCGTCCTTCGTCTGCGGGTTGATCACCGCGACCTGATCCCCCGCGCCGAATGCTTCGACCGCTCGCTTCCCCGCAGTGCCGGCCGATGCGAGCTGGTCGCCGGACGGATCGCTCGTGGCGAAGACCAGGCCCCTACACACCCGACCGGCGCGCGACAAGGTGAGGTCCAGTGATGCGGACGCGACGACATCGGTCAGCAGCGGCGTCTGCTGCCGCAGCCGAACGATTGCCCTGGGATTGCTGAACACCTCGGCCAGCGCGTCGTTGCAGGCATTGATGTACCGCTGCTCCACCGGCTCGCGCATCGCTGCGATGGGGTCTGCGATCGCCGAGACCGTATCTTGGCCCAACCCGCGCCGCGCCTCCGCTCTCTCCTCGTTGTCCAGGAGCGCGTAGTATGAGGTCAGCACCACCAGCACGACCACTCCGAAGGCGACCTGCAGCGAAGTGAGCACCTGGCGTGTTCCGCGCTGTGTCCCGGCACGCCGGGCGATGGCCAATGCGGGCGAGAGCGAAGCCGCCTCCGAGGCCGGCGCCAAGGCCGCGGTTGCCCCCGCGAGCAAGGCCAACACCGCCGCGAGCGCCATCGCCTCCCAGGAAACCGAGAGCGCGATCTCGGAGAGCTTTGGCAGTTGCCCTGCCGTGAGGAACTCACCGGCCAGGGGATCGAGCACCGGCTGCCAGCGGGTGGTGAAGGCCCCGGCCGCGGCCGCCGGGATTCCCCCAATCGCTCCGATCAGCGCGCCTCCTCCGGAGAGCATCGCCGACGCCAGCAGATACTCGCCATAGATGCGCGCTCGTGAAGCCCCGAGCGCGCGATGGACGCCGATCTCCTGGGAGCGCTCGGCCACGGAGACGAAGAGCAGAGACGCGATCCCGATGCCCGCGGCCAGCAGCGCGCAGAGCCCGGCCAGCGCGCTGTAGATGGTCGCCCGATCGCGGGCGTGAAGCGCTACTTCGCGCACCTGCCACAGGGAATGCGTGAAAGACTGCGACCCATCGCCGCCGATGCGCTGGCGCATCACTTGTTCGATCTGGCCCACGGCCGCCTTCGGCTCCGGTGTGCGCACGAAGCCATCCGTAGCCGGGCTATCCCAGAACCGCGTTTGCAGGGTGGCGCGGGTCCAGGTTGCAGGGAGGTAGATGGCGCGCGTTTCGAATCCGGCATGGCGATTGCCCGCGATCACGCCGATCACCTGGAAGCGCTGCCCACTCACCCGCAGGTACCGGCCCAGCGGCGGCCCGTCGCCGAACAGGGAGAGCCGTGCGTTGAGAGACAGGACGCACAGCGGCGCCCGCTGAGCGACCTCTTCGGCGGTGAAGAGCCTCCCCTCCTGGACTTCATCGGGAAGGGTCGCGGTGAAATCGGCCGCGACTGCGTAGGTCGTCAAGTCCAGCCCCCCGTCCTTCGACTCGGCATAGAGCGTGCGCGAAGTGACGAGTGTGGCCGCACTCACGGCCGGGCAGTGTCGCACGATCGCCTCCACCTCGATCTGATCCAGCTCGGCCTTCCGGAACTGGGTCACCCGACCTCGGCTCACCCAGCCCGGTATCGTCACTCGCACCGTCTCCAGGTCGAGGGGCGCGAAGAAGGCCGTCACCGCCCGGCGCCAGGCCTGCTCCACCGACATGATGGAGGTGAGCGCGCACACGCCGACCGCGACCCCGGCCATCGCCAGCAGTGAGCGGAGACGATGGCGGGTGACCGAGAGCCAGGCAGCAGAGAAGAGGTCGGCCACCACTCTCCTCACTTTGGCGCGAAGTCCGAGCACACGCCGTCGGCCGCGCCGTCAGACTTCGTGACGCAGCAGATCACCCCCACATCATCAGGTCTGCCCACGAACCCAACCCTGACGTTGGATAGATCCCGCGCCGCGCCTGTCTTGTAAAGCAGCACTAGATAGTCTTCATGGAACCTGAGGCCCGCGTTCGCCTTGTCGGAAGCGGCCACCCAGTTGTCGAAAGCACGGCGCTGTCGCGGCGTCAGATCCTTCATCGGGATGAGCACCCGCTGCCATCGCCTCCTCGCCTCCTCCGCGGCGCGGCGCCGCTCCGGCGGGAGGCTCGCAGTGGTGGTAGTCCAGTGCTCCTCGTAGCCCTTGCTGGTCAGGAACCGCGCCACCTGTGCGTCAGTGAGAGTCCCGAAGAACTCGAATGCCGCCGGCCATACCATGGTCGCGCGCTTCGCGAAGGCGGCATTCACGGCGTCACTCATCCCGGGCTCCCGGAGGCTTGCCAGCGGCAAGGGCTTGAGTACCTTCAGCGCCCGCAGGAACTCTGGCGAGGGGTTCTTGGGAGCCCATTCAGGCAAGAGTGCCTGTTCCGCCTGCGCCGGTTTCGCCTTCACCGCGGGCTGCGCGCGGCGGCCGCAGCCGCACGCGAAGAAGGCAGAGACTAGAGCCATCATGCCCAACATGTACCAGCGCAGCTTCATCGTCTCTCCTCCTGGTTGTCGCGTGGATTGAGCTCACCCACTGCCCGTCTCACAGCAACGCGAAGTCCGAGCATATGCCGTTAGTGGTGCCGTCAGGCTTGGTGATGCAAGAGATCACCCCCACGTAATGTGGATTGGCTTTGAACCCAACTCGGACATTGGACAGATCCCGCGTCGCGCCAGTCTTGTAGAGGTCCACGAGATAATCATGGTCAAACTCACGGCCTTCCCGCGCCTTGCCCCAGGCGGTCGCCCAGTTGTCGAAGGCGCGGCGCTGTCGGGGCGTCAGAGACTTCATCGGGATCAGCACCCGCCTCCACCCCTTGCGTGGCTCCTTTTCATTGCGTTCCGTGGCGATGGCGTTGCGCCAGTCCGGCTCCCTGGTGAGAAAACGCTGCACCTGCTCGTCACTCAACGTGCCGAAGAACTCGTAGGCCGCCGGCCATGTGATGGTCGCCTCGCGCGTGGCCTCGGCGTTCTGCGCCTCACTCGCCCCAGCCGAGCGAAGAGTGGACAAGGGCAGCGGCTTCAGCACCTTCAGTGCTCGCACGAACGCTGGCGAGGGGTTCTTTGGGGCCCACTCCGGGAGCGCCGTCTGCGCGGCCTGCGTCGGCCTGGCCTTGGGCGCGGGCGGTCGCCCCCGGCTGCCGCAAGCGAGCGGCACGAAGGAGATCGGCGCGATCGCCACCACGAGCAGGCGTACAGCACACACTCTCCTTCTGATGGCCTGTCTCCTCTATCAGCGGCTGCGCGCGTTCCTCTTATCTGCGAAGCTCATCAGAGAGGGCCTGAACGAGGCCGAGAGAGCAGCGAGACCAGCACCGTGGCCCCGGCCGCGACCACCATCCCAAACACGCCGCCGGTGATGAGCGACAGTAGCACCGAGTGCATCGCCTGGAGTGGAAAGCTCGACTGCGGGCTACCGACGCCGGAGGCAGCCAGCGCGCCGACCGTGGCCGCGAACCAGGTCAAAGCCCCGATCGCGAGCCCTGCCACCAGCCGTGTGCGAGAGACCGACAGCAGCCCGATACAAGCCCCCGAGGCCGTCCCCAGCGCCGCCTCCAGAGCCGCACCATGGCCGGCCACCCGGAGCAGGAGCGACAGGACAGCTCCCACTGCCGCCCCCGCCACCATACCCTTCAACCGGTAGGCCCACCAGGACTCCTCCTGGTGAACTGCTCTCAGCGCGGCCAGGACCTCCTCGGGCTCGCCGAACCTCGCGAGGATCTCGGTGATCGCTTTGTCCCGGCTCGCCCCTCTCGCCAGGGCATCGCGGAGGCGCTCCTCCAGATGCGCCCGCAGCTCTCGGCGGATGTCCTCGGCCTCAGCCGGATCCACCCGCAGCCCCGCACAGGCGCGGTCCAGGTAGCCGTCCAGGCTAGCCATCGGCCTTGCCCCCCAGCACCTGAGCCATCGCCTTTGTGAACGCGGACCAGAGCTGGCGCCGCCGCGCTGCCTCCTTCCGTCCTTTGGGGGTGAGCGAGTAGTACTTGCGGTCGGGGCCAAGCTCAGATGGGTGCCATTCGCTCTCCACCAGACCCTGTTTCTCCAACTGGTGGAGTGACGGGTAGAGCAGCCCCTCCTTGAACTGGAACGCCCCCTCGCTGCGCCGCGCGATCTCCTTGGCGAGTTGCAGCCCGTACATGGGCTGCTCCCCGAGCAAGGTGAGGATCAGGGTGAGCACATTGCCCTTCAGCAGGTCCCCGCCCAGCCCGGCCATGGCCCCTCCTTCCGCGGAGAGTAAGATACTTATATAGGCTGGCCCGGTTCCTGTCAACCCCCTTCGCAGCAATCTCCAGGGTCATTTCGTTATTGCGCGGATTGCTGTGTGGTGGGAGAAACACCCTGTGGGAGCCCGGTCCCCCGGGCGACTTCCTCTCCAGATCGCCTCGGGGACGAGGCTCCCACAGCGGCCACCTCCTCACACGCCCGACAGTGAAATGACCCTGGCGCAGTTCCGGCGCTTCGGGCCCGTGGGCCGGCCTCGGGGCGACCGCCTTGCCCCAGGATTCTCACTTCCCCCGCGGAGGTTCTGCCCTCTCTCCCGACAGAATGCTGCTCAACTGCTCCAGGAAGGAGAGCAGGCTGAGCATGTCCTCCTGGAGGCGGGCCTTCTCTAGCTCGGCCTGCTTGAGCTCATCCTGAAGGGCCGCAACCCGCTCCCGCCACAGCTCCTGATTGCTCGGCCCTCTCACCGCCGCTCCATCTCCCCTCACCTGGCGGCGCCCCGGCCTCGTCGTCTGGTTCCTCGCGCGCTGCTTTCCGCTCGAACTCATGGGAGCCCCTCCAACGAGTGTGGCGATAGGGCCAGAGTAGGCGACAGGGCCGGCCGGGGTCAACCACGGCCCATGATTCCCTGTGCGGCTTCCCGACATGGCCGAGTGCACAAGCGCGCAAGCTGGCCCTGGCCTCTGGCTGAATGCGGCAGCTGCCGGGTGTGACCGCTTTCAGTTGGTCCCTGGCTCCACTCCCGGCTGGATGGGCACACCCGCGGCACGCGCTGGCGCCATGCAAGGGGTGTGACCAACGCAGTTCGGTCACACCCCAACTGCCGGGTGTGACCGTTTTCAGCTGGTCCCTGGCTCCACTCCCGGCTGGATGGGCACACCCGCTGCACGCGCTGGCGCCATGCAAGGGGTGTGACCAACGCAGTTCGGTCACACCCCAACTGCTGGGTGTGACCGTTTTCGGTTGGTCCCTGGCTCCACTCCCGGCTGGGTGGGCACACCCGCTGCACGCGCTGGCGCCATGCAAGGGGTGTGACCAACGCAGTTCGGTCACACCCCAGCTCCTCTTCGCCTTGACAGGCCTGCCCCAGCCGGTACAATACGCCCAGCTTTGGAGTGGAGCTGCTGCGAGCGCCGACTCCGCCGCCTTGGGACGGGAGCCTGGCACAGGGGGTTAGAGACGATGGGCAAGGCGAAGTTTGAGCGGACCAAGCCCCACGTGAACGTGGGCACCATTGGCCATGTGGATCACGGCAAGACCACGTTGACCTCGGCGATGACCCACACCCTCGCCAAGGCCGGGCTGGCGCGGCCCTTGGCCTACGAGGAGATTGACTCGGCTCCGGAGGAGAAGGAGCGGGGCCTGACCATCCAGATCTACCACGCCGAGTACGAGACCCAGAAGCGCCACTACGCCCACGTGGACTGCCCCGGGCACGCCGACTACATCAAGAACATGATCACCGGGGCAGCCCAGATGGATGGGGCGATCCTGGTGGTGTCGGCCGCCGATGGGCCCATGCCCCAGACCCGGGAGCACATCCTGCTGGCGCGGCAGGTGAACGTGCCCTCCATCGTGGTCTTCCTCAACAAGGTGGACATGCTGGATGACCCGGAGCTGTTGGAGCTGGTGGAGATGGAGGTGCGGGATCTGCTCAGCCGCTACGAGTTCCCGGGGGACCAGACCCCGGTGGTCTCGGGGTCGGCCACCAAGGTGCTGGAGTGCGGCTGCGCCAAGCGGGAGTGCCAGTGGTGCGGGGCGATCTGGAAGCTGATGGAGGCGGTGGATGACTACATCCCCACCCCCGAGCGGCCCATTGACCAGCCTTTCCTGATGGCGATCGAGGATGTCTTCTCCATCACCGGCAGAGGGACGGTGGTGACCGGGAGGGTGGAGCGGGGGCTGGTGAAGGTGGGGGATGAGGTGGAGGTGGTGGGCCTGCACCCGGAGCCGCGGCGGACGGTGGCGACCGGGGTGGAGATGTTCCGCAAGCTCTTGGACCAGGGGCAGGCTGGGGACAACATCGGGGTGCTGTTGCGGGGGGTGGAGCGCAAAGAGGTGGAGCGGGGGCAGGTGCTGGCCAGGCCTGGGACCATCACCCCGCACACCAAGTTCCAGAGCGAGGTGTACGTGCTGTCGGCCGCGGAGGGGGGTCGGCACAAGGCCTTCTTCTCGGGCTATCGGCCCCAGTTCTACTTTCGCACCACAGATGTGACCGGGGTGATCCAGCTTCCGGAGGGCCGGGAGATGGTGATGCCCGGGGACAACGTGACCATGGGGGTAGAGCTGATCCAGCCGATTGCGATGGAGGAGGGCTTGCGCTTCGCCATCCGGGAGGGGGGCAAGACCGTAGGCGCGGGAGTAGTGGCCAAGGTCGTGGCCTAGCGGCCGGCGCGGCCGGTCCCCGACCTGCCCCACCTCCGGTACCGCACCTCCACGACCTGCCGGGCGGTCCGGTACCGCAGCTCCCCGACCTGCCCCGCGCCCAGTACGGCAGCTCCACCGCCTGCCCGGCGGTCCGGTACGGCAGGTCCGCGCCCTGCCCTACGCTCCGGTACGGCAGGTCCGCGACCTGCCGCAAGGGGCATAGCCCCTTCCTCTCTGACGTGCTGGGGCCTGCCCCGGCCCTTCCAGGTCTTGACAGGTCACACCAATGTGACTACATT
>Ga0315307_1000318_pt1 | contig 20333 bp, 20 predicted proteins | sample TDP2_MG_FD_203079 | JGI IMG/M metagenome (GOLD analysis project Ga0315307, IMG submission 203079) | Freshwater sediment microbial communities from Lake Towuti, South Sulawesi, Indonesia - TDP2 | ecosystem: Environmental > Aquatic > Freshwater > Lake > Sediment | place: Indonesia: South Sulawesi...
GGAGCCTGTAAGGAATCTGTAGATCGGTTTTCCATTCACCTCGCCTCCGACGAACGGCATGCCCCATGAACCATAGCCATCGTCCTCTCCTTTCTCCATCACGGCAAAGAGACGATCGAACTCCTCCTTCGTGAAGGAGACATACCCCTTCTCCATGGCGCAGACCACGGATTTGACTGTATATGGTTTGAAAGCAGGACGGCTTCTGGTGGGCTCTTGGTACAGCACGCCCTCGGAGATCAGATCCTGCATCACGTTCCTGACAGTCGTCCTAGGCATGCCTAGGATCCGGGAGACCCCAACCTCTGTACATGCGCCGGGGCCAACGGAGCGACCAATGAGGTGCTTGATTATGCGATCGGTCAGGAGGCGCCTTATCTCCCTCAGTTTCTGCTGTGCTTTCTCGTATTCCCGCGCAAGATCGTCTACTTCTGACATTCCAACCACCGAAACACATTTATCCATCTGACAGATCTGTTGCCAGGACACTGCTGTCGGAACCCGGCATAATAATCTTTCCGGCCAGGATCCCACGCTGGTGCAGAGATGGGCGTCTGTGGGTCGCGTATACAGGATGAGGGTGGATGGCCGAGGAAGGGTGGCGCTTCCTCGGGAGATCATGAAGGAGCTGGGGCTGAGCTTCGGGGACGGGGTGCTCTTGGTTGCGGCTGGACGCCCCGAGAAGTGTCTTGTGCTGTGCGCTGAGGAAACAGGATCACACATTCTCCAGAGGGGCCTGGCAAGCCTCTCGGAGCACCCAAATTTCGCCCTGAATCCTTGACCATGCCCAAACTGTCTGTGTGGGAAGGGTTTGGGTGGAAGGAGCACGCATGCCCGACCCAGGCCGAGCCATGCCCGATAGGCGAAAAGACTCATCGACGACGAAACCGGTTTCACCCAGGGACTCTTGGGCGGCGTCAAGAGCCCAAGTCTGATCCGGATTGGACTTGGCGATCGGGATGCGATGGTGGGGTAGCGGCTTTCAGCAAGTTGTCGCCACAGGGCGCGGATCGGTTTGAGACCCCAGAGACATCGTCGATGGCATACAACTTTAGGGGAGGAAGGCTCACGCAGGAGAGGTGTCCAGATGAGTCGCTCACGGAGGTCTGCCAGATCTTCATGGCGGTATGACTGGAAGACGCTGAAGGTCAGACGGTTGGCGGTAGTCACCGGCCGAGGTGCAAGCCCCCCGGAGCTGAAGGCCGCCGAGATGCTCCGGGATCGAATCCGGAAGAGAAGTTCGGTCAAGGTCACCATTGCGGAAGAGGGAACGGGCGCATCGGATGCAATCTCCGGAGGGGAACTCGTCCTGGTCGTCGGTTCCCCGGAAGGAAACGGGATGGCAAGGGCCCTGATGGAGAAGCTCGGCGCAAGGCTTCCGACGCTTCCCAACTCGGACCGGTGCCATCCGGAGGGCTTCACGGTCGCATCCGGCTTGGTCGAGGGCAAGCCCCACGTCACCATCGCCGGCGCGGACCCAAGGGGGACAATATACGGTGTAGGGTGGGTTCTGAGGGCCATCACCTACCGTCCGGAATGCATCGAGGTTCCGAAGCTGGATGTGCAGGACAGGCCGGCGTTCTGGCTCCGTGGAGGCAACCCCAGCGGGCCGGGCAGCCGGGCAAGGCAGTATGGAAAGCTTCGGCCCCAGACCGCCGAGGAACACAGGGAGGTGATGGAGGACCTGATGCTCCTGGGCACCAACGTCTTCGGCGGTGATCCCGCGGTGGTGCGCTCTTACGGAATGATGACGACCTTCGGTCGAACTGCGAACGAGATGCCCGCGGGTGCAGGCGGTGCGCCCGGGTTCCCCAAGGAGTGGGGAGCCGACGAAGGGACCTCCCGTAAGTACGTCTGCCCCTCCGTGCCGGAGGCCAGGAAGGCGCTTCTGGAGTCCTTTGACGAGATCTTCCGCAGCGCACCAAGTCGCGACTTCTTCACGACCAACTCTGGGGACGAGGGGGGCTGTCGGTGCGACAGATGCATGCCCTGGGGAGGGACCTACATCAGGCTCGTCCATGAGATCGCCGATATCCTGCACAGCTACCATCCGGACTGCAAGGTCCTGGCGACCAACCAGGACCTGACCAACGAGGGCAACCAAGCCATATTCCAGTATCTGAACTCCCATGACTCAGGCTGGCTCTTTGCCATCAGGTACGGCCCCGGCGCGGACGAGATGCAGACCTACATAAGGGGTCCCGTGAATCCGAGGTGGTTTGAGTACGAGGGCTTCGGGCCGCTGGGGAACTACCTGAAGTACATGCACCACGAGCTTCCAACCACAACGAACATAGCACTATACTCCGACATCACTCACTGGATGCAGGCCCAGTACGCGGTTCCCCGCCCCGACGTGGCGCTGGCGGCAGTACACGGGCGGCGGTCCTGGAACGCCCGGCCCCGCGCCCTCCACAGGGTCGCACGGGAGACGCTGCACTATGCGATCGGTGACATGCACTACAGCGAGGGAATGCACGATGACTTCAACAAGTGGTTCTGGTACCGGATGCTGTGGAATCCCCACCTGTCCGCTGAGGAAATCACCGGAGAGTACTGCCGCTACTGGTTTGGCCCCGCTGCGCAAGAAGACATGGCTGCGGCCATATTCCTGATGGAGGAGACCCTCGAGAAGCCCGTGCTGGGCAACCTTGGGATTCGGAGGGCGGTTGAGCTCCTGCGCCGGGCCCGGGCCAAAATCCCGGCCAACCTGATGAGGCCGGACTATCGCTGGAGGATAATTGTCCAGAAGGCCCTCATGGATCTGTACATCCAGCTCAAACTGGAGCGGGGCCGGGAGGTCAAGGCAAAGGCATCCCGATGCCTGGCAAGGGCGTGCCGATCGCCAAGTCCGGCGGGGCATGTCAAGGAGGCTCTCCGGGCGCTGAGGCAACCCATGGAGACTCCGGGCATGAAGCGGATCAAGACGGAGGCCCTAAGGCTTGGCGAGGAGTCCAACAAGGTCATCGGCTACCGGGATCCAGCCTGGTTCATCGTTGACGGGTTTGACCTAACCGAGACCGGCTGGTGGACGAAGGCGCTTCAGGAGGCCTTGGCAACGGGCAAGGACGACAAGATCAGAAACGCCGCGGCAATGGTGCTACACTACGAGGACCCGGGGGAGGGAGGATTCTACGACAGCCTGGGCTGGCCATCGGAATCGGGGCATCTTGTCCACGGCGAGAGCCTGTGGGGTTTCCTGCCATTCCAGGGCCCGGCCAAGCTGTCCCACTACAGCCTCGCCTACTCCTGGGGCAGGAAGGGCAAGGGCCTAACGCTCCGCTACGACGGACTTGACCCCGATGCAGACTACGTGGTGCGGGTATCGGTGGGGGTCCACTGGGAAGGAAGGGAAGCCATAGGCCCAGCCAGGTTTGAGGAGGGGCTGTCGGCGAATGGCCAGGTTGTCTGTGAAGCTTTCCCGGTCCCGGTCGGGGAGATTGCCCTTCATGAGTTCGATCTGCCGCGGGGCGCTGCAAAGAAGGGCAGGCTGGAGATAGCGTTGACGAGCAGATCCAAGCTGATGCCCGTGACGGGCCTGTGCGAGATCTGGCTGATGCGGAGGGACCGGATGCCCTGGACCGTCCGCTCGTAGGTCAGTTGGAGCAACGCCTGACGGTCTCCCGTCTCAAGGCCGATGCGAAACTTGCACGGCGATGACGGCTCCGACGTGATATCTTTATAATGGCCTTTGCAGCTCTAGGTCGCAGAACTTCGAGTCAGGGGAAAACGCATGTCGGCGGATGCCTCCTTCGAAGCATCTGAAAAGGAAAGGGCCACTGGCTCAGGCGTAGGAGTGAACCCGGCCATGAAGGAAAGCATGAGGGCCGGGTGGAGAAGCCAGTGGAGCACCGAGAAGTCCCTGCGGGACAGGGGATACGTCTGCGCCAGATGCTCCTACTTCAAGCTCGAGGGCAACCACCCGCTGTCGAAGACCTTCCCCGATCTTGGCATCTGCGAGAGAACCGGGTATCACAGGTTCGGCTCGGCCTCCTGCAACGGGGGCAAATGGCAAGGCCGAAGCAGGCCGGATGTGTAGCCGGCGCAGCGCTCCCGCTGCAACGCCGCTTTGTCCCGCCCGGGCTGACCTTTTTCAGGTCCGATACATCCCGGGCAACGGTCCACGTGGCACCCTATTCGCTGGAGGAGTTCAGGGAATCCATGGCACGGGCGATGGCCTCCGGCAACACGATATTCCTGGTGTGCGATTGTGAGATCGAGTATGAGGGCAGGGCACGGTCCCGCCTCGGCCGCGGCGAGAGGATGATAATCCTCAAGGAGGACGGCACCCTCATCGTCCACCAGAAGCGCGGACGCGACCCGGCGAACTGGATGCCTCCCCGAACCAAGACGGAGCTGATGATGAAGGATGGGACGCTCCGCCTGATGTCCTGCAAGCAGCGGGAACGGGAGAGGATGGAGATCACGGTACACGCTGTCAAGAGCCTGCAGTGCTTTCGGCTTGAGGACTTCTCCAGGCTGGATGTCTACGGCACCGAGAAGGATTTCGTGAGGGAGCTCATCAAGGACCCTTCCCTGATCGAGAAGGGCTTCAGGCTGGCCAAGAACGAGCGTCTCACGGTCGCGGGCAGCATAGACATCAGCGGGGTCGACTCCGAGGGAAGGCCGGTGGTCGTCGAGGTGAAAAGGTCCCGGGCCACGCCCCATGACGTTGTCCAGCTGAAGCGCTACGTCGATTCCCTCGGCAAGAAGACCAACCAGCCCGTCAGGGGCATACTGGTGTGCCCGTCATCATCAAGCAAGGCCCGCAGGCTCTTGGTACAGTACGGGCTTGAGACAAGAAGGATAGATCCTCTGAAGCTGGCCGGCAGGCAGGGGCGGGCCGACTTGACCAGGTTCGTGTCCGACTAGGAGATGACCTCGGCCACCGCGGAGAGAAAGGAGGAATTCTGCTCCTCGGTTCCCACGGTGACTCTGACGTGTTCGGGAAGCCCAAAGCTTGAGCAGTCCCTGACGACAAAACCCTTCTCAAGAAGCGCTTCTACAAACGTCCCGGCCGTGAACCCGGCCGTGCCTACGAAAACGAGCACGAAGTTTGCCTCGGACGGGACACACTCCAGCCCAAGCTTGGCAAGCCCGTCGGCCAGGAACCGCCTCCCCCTCCTTATCCGCTCAACCGAACTCTGCATGTGGGATGGGTCGCCCAGGGCAGCGAGGGCGGCGGCCTGCGCAACGGAGCTGGCGTTGAACGGCATCCTGACAAGGTCTAGATATCGAACCACCCTCGCCGGCGCTATGGCATAGCCGATCCTCAGGCCCGCCAGGCCGTAAGCCTTTGAGAAGGTGCGCACCACGGCCGCGTCCATGTCCTCTCGGATCATGCACTTGTACGGGGAGTTGTAGCGCTCGGAGAAGTCGCTGTAGGCCTCGTCCACAACAAGGAAGATCCCCCGATCCAAGCAAAAGGCCAGCAGCTGCCTCAGCTTGACCTTGGTGAGGATGGCACCGGTCGGGTTGTTGGGAGTACAGACAAGCATCATGCGCGTTCTGCCGTCGCATGCCTTCATCAGGCCCCGAACATCGATGCTCAAGTCGGGAAGATCCGCAACCAGGCGACGCTCGGAACCCAGGGCGCGGGCGATGGTGTTGTAGGTCGAGAATGTGGAATGTGTAACGAGGTTGTCGCCCTCCGCAAGGTAGAGCTTGCCAAGATCCTCCAGGACCTCGTCCGAGCCGTTCCCCACGAATATGCACTCGGGCCCGACCCCAAGAACCTGGGCCAGTCCGGACTTCAGGGCCCTGGCCTCCTTGTCCGGGTAGAGATGGACCCTGTCTGCCATTCCCCGTATGGCCTGGACAACCTTGGGCGAAGGGCCGTAGGGATTCTCATTGGAGGACAGCTTGATGACCGGCCTGCCCAGGTCGTGGCTTGAGACGCCCGGCGCATAGGGCGCTATGCCAAGAATGGATTTCTTGATCCTGGCCTTTGCCATCCTGGCTACCCGAACGCGTCAAGGGAGGCTGCATGAAATATGTTAGCGCAGGCGGTCGTGGGTCGGCCGGCCAATCATTCCCTGAGCTTCGCGATCATAGACACCTCAACCGGGCTGTCGTCGGGAAGCTCATTGACGCCGACCGCGACCCGTGCATGTTGGCCTGCATCCCCGAAGACGCGCAGCAGCAGGTCGGAGGCTCCGTTCAGGACCTTGGGCTGCTGGTTAAAGCCATCCGCGCTGTTGATGTAGCCCTCGACCTTGACGATTCTCTCGATCCGGCCCAGGTCCCCGACCGCGGATTTGAGGCAGGCTAGGCAGTTGATCGCGCAGACCCGAGCGGCCTCGTAGCCCTCCTGCAGAGTAAGATCCTTGCCAACTTTGCCTTTGTACCTCAGAACCCCTCTGACCGATGCCTTCTCGCCTGACACGAAGACGAAGGGCGGGACAACCACGGCCGGCACATAGGCCCCCAGGGGCTTCGGCGGCTCGGGCAGCTCTATGCCAAGCTCCTTGAGCTTCTTCTCGACGGTCACAGCACCAACTTCGTACCTGGTCTTGATGGAGCGAAAAAATGTCTTTCGATTTGGGATGCCAAGCGGGAACCGGTCGCTTTGCTGTGCCTTTTCGCCGCCTGCCTTGGGGCCCGCTTCCATGATCCACACAGGCAGACCCAAGCCCCTACGCAGGGAATGATTGCTGGAGCGAGGAGCACAACGGACGGCCTCAAAAGAGAAATAAGGCAAAGCCTACAGAGGACCGGCCCGGTGAGTGAATTGCCTTTCAAGAAGATCCTAGTGCCCGCGGATGGGTCCAAATCCTCGCTGCAGAGCTTGGAGATGGCGGCAACCCTGGCCGGGAAGATGGGCTCCGAGACTACGATCATCCACGTCATCCCGGAGTTCGTCGGCGTGCCCGCTGAGGGCGAGCCCGAGGCCATTGGGAAGGAGGTCGTCTCGCACTTCGACCAGAAGGCTGAATCGATCATCGCGGATGCCAGATCACTGTTTGCCGAGGAGGGCCTTGACGTCAAGACCGACATCCTGAGGTATCGTGATCCATCCGATGCCATTCAAGACTTCGCCGAGGATGGGGAGTACGACCTCATAGTCATGGGCAACGGCGAGGACGACCGATGGGAACTGGACACGGTTGGCGGGGTGGCCGAGAAGGTCGCGAGGGGGTGGAAGGGCTCGGTTCTCATCGTGAAGAAGATGTGCGGGTTTGCCAGGATGTCGGTCGTCGTGGGCACCGGTCGGGATGAGGCCCTCTTTGAGCTGGCCGTGAATCTGGCGAAGGCTTTCGGATCGCAGTTCAAGGTGATCTCGGCTCCGAGCGATGGCAAGGCCTCGGCCGATGCTCTACTCGAAACGTACCAGCGGAGGGCCAAGGAGTTGGGGCTTGTCCCACAGGGCGAAGCGATGCCGAAGAGGAACATCAAGCAGCTCAACGCAATGCTCACCACAGACTTGACGCAGCTGCTGCTCGTGCAGAGGCCCACCCCCGGGATCGTCAGCCGCATTCTCGGTGGGCGAGACTGGCCGTACAAGGTCGTTGCCAGCTGTCCGTGCTCTGTCATGATCTGCCCCTGAGGAGCGTGTGTGGCCCTTGGCGGGCGCCATGTTGACCGTCATCGGCGTGCCGGGTTTGCCCCTGGTCAAGAAAGGGGATGACCTGGGCTCCCTCATCGTGCGGGCGGCGGCGAGGTCGAAAACAAGAATCCTGGACGGCGACATCCTCGTCGTGTCCCAAACCGTTGTGTCCCGCTGCGAAGGAAGCGTTGTCAGGCTGGACCGAGTCGTGCCATCCGCCTCGGCGCTCAGGTACGCCGCCATCACCGGCAAGGACCCACGAGTGGTCGAGGTCGTGCTGCGACAGTCCCGCAAGGTCGTGTTGGCCCGTCGCGGGTATATGGTGTGCGAGACGCTCCGGGGCTTCGTGTGCGCCAACGCCGGCGTGGATGCGTCAAACAACGAGCCTGGGTACGTCTCCACGCTGCCCAAGGACCCGGATCGATCCGCGCGGTGGATAGCCAAGGCCGTCAAAAACCTTTGCGGAGCCGAGGTCGCGGTGATAATATCGGACTCCGAGGGGAGACCCTTCAGAAAGGGCGCCATCGGGGTAGCTGTCGGCTTGTGGGGAATATCCCCAGTTCGCTCGTTCATCGGGACCCCGGACCTCTTCGGCAGGAAGCTTGAGACGACGCAGGTCTGCACGGCGGACATGGTGTGCAGCGCGGCCGGCCTTGTGATGGGCGAGGCGTCCGAGGCCCTGCCGGTCGTGATAGTCAGGGGGGTCCAGTTCGAGAAGAAGGGCAAAATAAGGGATGTGCTATACGAGGAGGACGCGTTCAAGGAAGAGCTTGAGGGAAGGGGCGCGCCTTGATCACCCTCACGACCGATCTTGACCCGGTGTATGTCGCACAGATGAAGGGCGCGATCCTTCAGCTGAACTCCAGCGCCAGGATCATCGACATCTCACACGACGTGGGGCGGTTCAACGTCAGAAGGGCGAGCTTCGTCTTGATGTGTGCCGCGCGCACCTTCCCCAAGAACACCGTGCACGTCTGTGTGGTAGACCCCGGGGTGGGCAGCTCGAGGAGATGCCTGATCGTGGATGCCAAGTGCGGACGCTTCGTGGGACCCGACAACGGCGTCTTCACGTTGGCTCTGGAGGGCGGCGGGAAATACACAAGCTATGCAATCGAGCCGGACCTGATAGAGGCGAGGACCCAGCGGGCCGTATCTAGCACCTTCCACGGGCGGGACATCTTTGCCCCGGCCGCTGCTCTTCTGGATATGGGCGAACCTCCCGACCTACTTGGCAGTGAAGCTGCCGGGATCGAGATGATTAGGGTGGCCAAGCCTGCTCGGACGAAGCAAGGGGCGAGGGGGGAGGTCGTCTTCGTCGACGGCTTCGGCAACCTGGTCACAAACATACCGGAGGAGCTTCTTCAGGCCTCGCCCGGGACCACGCTGAGGGTCTCCATCGGAGGAAAGACTTTTCCATCGATCTCCGCGTCCTGTTACGCTGACGCCGAACCCCGGCAGCTGATCGTGCTTGTCGGGAGCCAGCACACATTCGAGATCAGCATCAACCAAGGCAATGCCTCCTGCGCGATCGGCGGGACGGAGGGCCAAGAAGTGCAGATACTCCGGGGGCGCTGAGATTTGACCACCGGCCTCTACATCGGAAGGTTCCAGCCCGTGCACAAGGGTCACATCCTGAGCATAAAGAGCATCCTGGGCCAGGTCGACGACCTCGCAGTCATCGTCGGCAGCGCGCTGAACTCATACTCGTTGGAGAATCCTTTCACCGCGGGTGAGAGGATCAAGATGCTGAGGGATGCCTTCGTCGAGGCTGACATCCCGCTGTCCAAGGTGATCATCCTCGCCGTGCCGGACACCCTTCCCCCGAACTACCATTCCATCTACGTCTCCCAGGTCGAGACCTACTGTCCCCACTTCGACGTGGTCTTCACGCACAATCCCCTTGTGAAGACGCTCTTCCAGCAGGCTGGGTACGAGGTAAGGGAGCACGAGACCTTCGACAGGGACAGGTACTGCGGAACCACGATCAGGGATCGAATGGTGAAGGGCAAGGGCTGGAAGGACCTCGTGCCGCCCAGCGTGGCGAAGTACATCGAGGAACTGGACGGCGTCCGCAGGCTGAAGCAGCTTTCGGGCTCTGACAGGCCCGAGTCCTAGAGGAGCTGTTGTTCTTGACCGACAGGATTCCGAAGATCAAGGTAGGTGTGATCGGCCTGGGATGGGCCGGACGAGAACATCTCAAGAAGTACGCCGCCAACCCCCGTGCGGAGATCGTCGGGGTGGCCGACACCGTCCGCGAGACCGCCGACAGCGTGGCGGGCGTCTATGGGGTGAAGTCCTTCTACGATCCCCTGGAGCTGCTAGAGGTCAAGGACTTGAAGGCCGTCAGCGTCTGCACCCCGAACGCCTTCCATGCGCCCCTGGCCATAGCCGCTGCCAAGAAGGGCGTCAGCGCCATGACCGAGAAGCCCATGTGCACGACCTCCGAGGAGGGCAGGAGGATGGTGGAGGCGGCAGAGAGGGCTGGCACCAAGCTGATGGTGGCGGTCTGCCGCAGGTTCGAGGCCGGGAGCGTCTACCTCAAGAAGTTGGTTGAGTCGGGCTATCTGGGGACGATCAACTACGGCAGGTGCCACTGGTTGCGGCACAACGGGAACCCTGGCAGGTGGTTCGCCCAGAAGAACCTCTCCGGCGGCGGGCCGATGCTGGACATCGGCGTGCACCTGCTCGACCTTACCTGGTGGTTGATGGGCTCGCCCAAGCCGATCCACTGCCTCGGAAGGTCCTTCGGATCCAAGGCGGAGAACGCGGTCGAGGACATCGCGATCGGCGCCATAACCTTCGAGACCGGGCAGATCATCCATGTGGGGGCGAGCTGGATCGCAGGCTGGAAGGGGGAGACGGCGAGCATTCTGGTCGGCGACAAGGGCGGCGCTTCAAGGTACCCACTTGAGATCTACAAGGACATCGAGGGGACTCCCACCAGCATGACGCCCGAGATCAGGGAGGTGGACAGCTTCCAGGCCGAGGTCGACCACTTCGTCGACTGCGTGATCAACGACAAGACCCCGATACCGAACGGTGTGGAGGGCTGGAACGTCGTCAAGATGTTGGAGGCCGTCTACAAGTCCTCGGACAAGAACGCGCCGGTGAGGATCACCTAGGGCCGATCACTTGACGGCCGTCTCCTCGCCCGCGGCCCGGCCCAGCCGAGTTATCTCGGGACCGAGCACCGTCTCGCCGTTCCTGATGTCCAGGCTGACCACGTTGCCGTGGCGCCCCAGGGCCTCGTGGTGGGTGGCGACGATTATCTGGGGGATCTCGCTAGTGTCGGCCAGGACGTTGGCCAGCGCCTCCACCTCGGCCTTCCCAATGTTCTGGGTGGGCTCGTCGATGATCCAGCACCCGATGTTCATCTTCATGGCCTTGGCCACGGCGAGGCGGAAGGCGATGCTGACTATGGCCTTCTGTCCTGCTGAGAGGTTGTGGGCCTCGATCCTGCCCATCGGCCCGACGAGGGAGACCTCGTAGTTGTCCGAAACCTCCACGCCGTGGAAATCCTCGTAGGCATAGAGTCGGTCGAACTCCACGCGAAGGGTCTCCCTAAGCACATTGATCAGGTTGGTCCTGATCATCTCCCTGGCGTCCTTGTACTTCTCGCGGATCTGCTCGAGCAGGTTCCTTCCTTCGCTGTAGATCGTCATCGTTCGGTTCAGCTGGGCCGCCTTCCTCTGTTCCTGGATATACTCCTTGATCCGCCCGTCAACCTGCGCGACCCAGTCGGTTTTCTGTCTGTATTCGCCCGAGAGGCGTTCCTTGGTGACCCGCTTGCCGCTGATATCGTCCTTGGTGGTTTCGATCTGCTTCGTGATCCCCGAAAGCATCTCGAGAAGCTTGCCCTGCGGATCGTCGGATTTGCCGATCAACGGCTCATACGCGGACGACATCTCCTTCCTTGCGCCGGTGAGCTCGGATTCCAGGCGGCCGATCGACTCCCTGGTGCCCGCCAGTGCGTCCGAGTCCCTCCGGATCTCCTTCTCCAGACGCGCGCTCGACTCCTCCGTCGACCTGATCTCGCCGTCGACCTGGGCCAGATCGCGCTGGGCCTGCTGCCTTTGCCGCTGCGTTTCCTCCAGGCGTTGCTGCAGGGCTGCGAGCCAGTCCTCGCCCGGAAGTCCCGAGGCCGACCTGATTGCTTCAAGCCGTTCCTTCAGGTTCTCCAGGGTAGCTGATTCCCCGGCAAGGTCTGTCTCGTATCTCTTCTTCCTTGACCGCGACTGGGTGAGGTTCTTGGAGAGGTTGGACTCGTTCTGGCCGTGCCTTGCAAGCTCCGTGTCAAGATTCCGGATGTCCGCCTGCAGGCGTTCCAGCTTGCGCCCCTGGGATTCGCCCTTGGCTTTCATCTCATCCAGGGACCGGCGACATCGTTCGGCCGACGATTTTGCTTCCTCCTCCTTTTGGAGCAGGCGCCTTGTCGTGCCCTCCACCCTGGCAATGACCCTTGTTCTGTGGCTCTTGCTCACGGGCTGTTCGCAGAAGGGGCACTCGGCGCCCTCCGACAGTGAGTTCAGCCTGCTGATCTTGCCGGCGTCCTCCATCACCCTTTCGTGGATGGTGCTGGCCTTCAGCTCCAGCTCCCTGAGATCCTCGTCTTGGGCGGCGATCTGGGCCTTGATCCCGTCGATGGACTTCTGAGTGGTCGAGGCGTCACTCTCTGCGTTTCTCTTCTCCGACGTGCATCTGGACAGCGCCTGCTCGATCTTCCCGAGCTCCGCCTCGATGCCGGCTTCCGTGTCGGTCTCCGTCTGCACATCCCGGCGAAGGGATTCAATCCGCTTGGCCAGCCCGGACTGCTGCTCAACCAGGCTTGACGCCTTGGATTTCAGGTCGCTCAGCCTTTCGTGTAACGACTCCATTTCCTGACGGACTGCCTCCGCCTTCTCGCGCTGGGGCCGAAGCGCTGCAAGCCTTGCCCTTGCCTTTTCCACAAGCTCGGCCGATTCCGATATCCTCCTCTCAAGCTCGCCGATCTGGAACTTCCCGTTCCTCAGGTCTGCCTCCTTGCTGGCCATGGCCTTGGCCACGCGCTGGACTTTGTCGTAGGCATCTTGGAAGGGCCCAGCCTTCTCCACGAGGCGTTCAAGCTGCCGGGCGATGGATGATATCTCCTTGCTGAGGTCTTCGATCTGCTCCCCGATCCGGATCAGCTCTTCCTGCCCCTTTCTCCTATCGTCCCTCATCTGATCCAGGTTGTAGCGCGAAAGGTAGGCGTTTGTGTCGACGAGTGCCCCCTTTGCCTTGCCGATGTCCTCGTCGTAGAACTTCACGAACTCCGTGAGGCGGTCATAGGTCTCCCTGAGCATCTCCGCTCCAAGGAGCTTGTCTATGCTTTTCTGGCGCACCTCGGCGCTTCCGGTGATGACGCTCGTCAGCTCGCCCTGGGCGGAGTAGAACAGGTCCCTGAACTTGCGGGACGAGATCCCGAGGGTCTGCTCCAGGTATTCGTTGATCTCGTTGGTGTTCTCCGACACGACCGTCCAGGTCAGGCCGTCCGGGGAGGTCTCAAGCCTGGTCTCGGTGCCGCGCGCCAGCTTGAAGTGGGATCCCTCGTAGAGGAAGGTCAGCTCCATCTGGAACTTCTCGGGCGTGGCATCCCGCCTGAGGACATCGTTCTTCCTCGGGCCCGAGCCGCCGAACCCGAAGAGCGAGATCAGGATCGATTCCAGGATCGACGATTTCCCGCTTCCTATCCTTCCCAGGAGGACGTTCAGGCCCGGCCTGAAGCCTATGGTGGTCGTGCTATCGCCGTACGAGCGGAAGTTTCTGAGCCGTACCTCCTCGATCCTCACGGCTCTTCCTCCTCCTGAGCCGGGTAGAAGGACTCTGCCACGGAGAACAGATCCTTTGCCAGTATGGACTGCACGTCCTCCTTCTGTTCCCGCTCGAAGGCGCGGTAGATGTTGTACGCGATCTGGGCCAGAACCGAGATCACCGTCTCGTCCCTGACTGGGTTCCCGGAAAGGTCGCGGAGGTTCCTCTCGGAGAAAAGCCTTCTGAAGGTCTCCGGCCCGATCCGGACCTCCCTCCAGTTCTCGTCGTTCACTATCTCCCCTATGTCCTTTCTGATGACCTTCTCCGTGTTCAGCTTGACCGCCATGGTCCCGCGCTCCGCCAGCCTGCCCTCTATGACGGATCGGTCCACATCGGCGTGGCCGTGAGGAGTCTGTCCCCTGAGAACGAAGTAGATCAGCGCGCCGGCCAGGTCTGGGTCGGTGACTGCATTGAGGCACTGCTCCGTGATCTCGTTGCCCGACAGGCCGTCCACCTCCACTTCGTACCTCCTCACCTTCCTTATCCGGTCAAGGTCAATCGCTCTGAACTCGCACTCGATATCCTTGGGCGAGAGCCGGAGAACATAGTAGCCCTTCCTTTCGCCGAACTCGCCGGAGTCGATCCTCTCGGTGCTCCCCGGGACCAGGAGCCTCGTCCCCCTGACCTCTTCGTAGAAGTACCTGTGGGTGTGGCCTGCTATGATGAGGTCAAACCCCTTGTCAACGAAGAGCTCCTTGGGAAGGATGTCCCCCCTCGTGTACGGGGCGGTGAGGTCGGCTATGCCCTGGTGCACGACAAGGATATTGTGCTCGACGTTCTGGATCGGCTTGAACTCGCCGAAGACCTTCTCGAAGTGGGAAGTGGAACGATGGCCAAGCCCCTGTATCCCGACCCTGATCCCTCCCGCCTCGCAGACGTACCGCGGAAGGTAGATCGCCTCGTCCACCTTCCTTAGGTCAAGGTAGTTGCAGAGGGACATTGAGTCGAAGTACTTCAGCACGCTGAAGCAGCCGCTCTCGCACCTCGCGTCCGCGGTTCCGTCGTGGTTGCCGTGGATCACGAAGACGTTCGGTGCGCTCTGCTGCCCGGTTGCCTCCTCCATCACGGAGCACCCGCCGGGGGAGGGTGGAAGAGACTGGACCGAGGAAAGCCCGCTCTCGAAGACCCAGCCCGGTGGAAAAACGGCATCGAAAAGGTCCCCGGCATGGATCACGATATCGGGCCTCTCCGAGATGATTCCATCCAGTGCCGCCTCCAGGCCTGCGCATATGTCGCGCTCCCTGAAGTCCATCGTGGGGTATCGTCGCCCCAGGTGGGAATCCGCCGTGACTGCGATTCTCATTCCGTCTTGCACTTGCCCACCACCGCAGCGCCGGCAGAGGGAACGAGCTTGGGTGCGCCATCCATCCACATCACCCTGACCGTGGACCCCACCCTAGCCCCTGCGGGCCTCTCTCCCAGATCGAAGGCCAGGTTGCTCCGCGGATCAAGTATCTGGATGCCATCGGGACGAACCTCAAGCACGAGCGCATCGCCGACGTCCTCCGCCCTTGCCAGAACGGGTAGCTCCCTGGCCGCGACACCCTCGACGGAGACCATGCTGCCGTCCAGTCCCGTCAAAGCAACCTTGGTTCCATGGAGATGGTGCACCAGGTAGGTTCGCCCCTTGTGCTCGGTGATGTCGCCCGGCCGCAGCTTGGGAAGCCGGACCAGGATCGTGAACTTGTACAGCTTCCTGTTGCTTCCCTTCTCGACGCCCACCAGCTTCCTGGATTCCTCGATGGTCCCTCCCCTGTGATGCACGATCTCCCTTGCGATATCCCTTGCCCACTTGACGGAGCCGAGGTAGATATCCCTCCCCTGTTTCGTGTCCTCGGTCTTCGATATGAACGCCATCGGGTCCCTCGCACGCGCCCCGGAGCCCTCCTTCACAATCGAGGCGATCCAGTCCAACTCCTCGCGCCCCAGCTCGCGTCCCTCCGCTCTCAACTGGAGGGCGCAGGAGTAGAACTCAGAACCCTTGAGCCCGCATGCTCTGCAGGTCGTCCTCTCAAACGGGACCGTTGAGCGCACGCAGACCTTCCCGGCCTCCTGCCGGGTCGTGATGGCCCCGGCCTCGGCGCAGATGTCCATGGCGACCTTCCTCTTCAGGATGGAGGGCCGCTCAACCCACAGTCGTAGAAGCGTTGGTCTCCGTGCCTTGCCAAGGTCGGGCAACCCGGCAGCCAACTGCTCCGCTAGCCTCACTCTCCTGGGGAGCTCGCTCTCTGCCGCCTTGACGATCGTTGATCGCAGGTCAGATCCGCCCTCCTTCCAAGAGTTCTCGTGCCTGTACTTGAGGCACCGGGTGCAGACCGTGATCTTGAAGGGAGACACCCTAAGGACTTCCCTGGTGCCCAGGAAGCATGCGGGGCAGATCCCGTCCATGAGATCCTCCACGAGGCTCCCGCACCTTGGGCACTGGAATCTCGGCGATGTGGGCCTGGTTCCGCAAGACATCAGGGATCCCTCCTATAGGAAGATCCTGACCATCTGGGCATGGGGAACGCCCGCGACGACCATCACGTTCTCTCTCTCGACGAGGCCGAGGCTGATGGCCTTTGAGACGGACTCCTTCCCGACGAAGTTGGCGATCGTTGCCTCCTTGAGGAAGGGCTCGCAGTCATCGATCCCGATCAGCGTCCCCTTGTAGAACCCTTCGCTCACCCGAAGGCTGAACTCGCCCTCCTTGAACTTCTTGCCCAAGGCATCCCTGTCGCACACGGCGACCAGCGTCTCGCCCTGGGTCCTGTGGATCTTCATGAAGACTTTGGGACACTTCTCCTCCGGCAACCGATCAACCTAGAAGGACCTTATGCTGCTTCTGGCCCCGCAGGCCTCGCACTTCAACATGTGCACCCTTCCCTGCTTGACGATGTGGGTGTCGGGCTTGCCGCATTCGTGGCAGAAGACGTACTCCTTGGCATACGCGTTCACCAGCTCCATTATCTTCTGTTCGGTGAACCTCCCCTGGAACACAGCCCTGCGGCTTTCTATCTCGCCCGCGGTCGCAAGCTCCCTGCTCAGGAATTTGATGATGTGGTCGGCCCTTCGGCTGAATGCGTCGGCAAGGTCGCCGAAGTTGCGAACGATCGTCCTCTTGCCCACCGTGATCATTTCCAGTTGTGGGATGTCGAATCTCTTCTTCTCGAAGATCTCCTTGGGCAGTTGGGACCTTGCCCTCTCCAGGAGGTCATCATAGTTGGAGGTCATTCTTCTTCACCTTCCTGAGCTTGTAGATCTCAAGCTCCCTGAGCGGCTCCCAGTTGGGGTCCGAGATCCCGGATAAGGAGAGCGGCGACAGGTATATCTCTCCCTCGTACTCCCTTATGTGGCCTATCACGTCCACGATCTGGCCGATTTCGAAGGGCTGCATGGCCTTCGCCTCCTCCCTCCATCCCTTGACCCTTATGGTCTCGGTTCCATCGTCCAGGGTCAGGGCAGAGTAGGTCCCGTCGTTCGAGGAGAACTTGTGGGCGATCGTTCCCATCACCCGCGCCTTGTCAATGTTCTCGCCATTCCACAGCCTGAGGAAGCTCCTCGCCGACCCCGATCCGCGGACGAACTCGCCGCTGACCAGTTCAATCGAATACACCTTCGCGGCGTGGTCGCTCACCTGCACCGGCTCGGCAGGGCCTGATGGCGCGGCCGGTCGGGCCTCCTCTCGTCCCTCGGCGGCCCCGTCCTGCTTCCCCTTAACCTCTCCGACCAGCTGGATCTCGTCCAGGTCGTCCAGATCCTCAAGCTCGAGCCCCTCGGGATCGGTTTCGTCTGGTTCGCCCTCATAGTTGGCCATTCTTTCACGCAATCTTCGATTCACTAGGGAGGTTCAGTCAGAGCGAGGCCCGCGGTTTGGCTGAAAAAGCTTTTCCCAACCTTTCGCTATCGCAGCCATCGGGTATTGGTTTGGGCTGAAAGGAAAGTAATCTGTTGGGACATCGGCTTCGATAAGGATTCAAAAGGGATTTCAGACAATCGGCCATGGAGGATCCCCATGCATCCGTCTTCAGACCGGGGACAGATGGTTGTTCATGAACGGAACTGGGCCCAACTCAGCATGGCTAGCGAGTTCCTGCATACGCCATGGGAGGCATCCCACATTCGGGGAAGCAAGTTTCCTCGGCGCCTCAGGGGCCCCCCAGGGCACGATGAGCTTGCGACCAACCACAATATAGGGCCAGGAAAGATCCCAACAAGCTGATTACCACAACAGTAATCACAGCACCTTGAAGATGCGGGATGGCCAAAACCGAAAGAAAGAAAACACCCGAGAGGCCGCAAATGGAGGAAGAAGAGTGAAGACACCACTGGCCAAAGTGACAAGCCCCCAGCCTGTGGTAGGAAAGGAATGTGCTGGCGTGGCTGGAACAAAGGGGGAGAGGGTTCCGTTGTCCTCCAGGATTGGCCATCTCAATCGGGGAGCCTTCCCCGCGCATTGTCGATGGCTCATCCCGGCTGTTCTCCTTCTCATGGCCCACCTGTCCGTGTGTCACGCCCAAAGCACCCAGCTACTGCTTGTCGGCGAAACCGGTCAGATCGATGCTCTTCGCAAGCTGCTGGCGGGCGAGCCTTTCCTCAGCATCACTGTGGTTCCGTGCCGCGCGGTTGGGACATCGCTCAGTGTTGAGGATACAGAGAAGTTCATCAGGCTCTACTTCCCCCGTACCTACGAGGCGATGAGGACCTTTGACTTCATCCTCCTCACCGCTACCGAGTACGATCTCCTTTCTCCGAAGCAGGACCAGTGGATGTTCGACTCGATCCGTGAGGGAACCGGCGGAATGAACGACAACAGCGTCTTCAGCATCGTGGGCACGATAATGACATCCTGGGCCAACTCCCTCACCTCCAAGGCCTTCCCCAACGACGCGGCCGCGGTAGCAGCGAGAGGAGGATGGCGAGGACTGCTGCTCTCCTTCAGTGTGACCATAAACAAGGATTTCAGTGATCCCGTTCTGACGGTCTTCGTGCCCTATGGGGTGGAGAAGGCCCCATGCTGGGGCGTCTCAAGCGCGGTGGTACCGAGGGAGGGAGCGGGGACGCTCGCATGGCAGCACGGTAACTTCCCCAGCCGGCAGCCTTACCTGGCAGTGTGGGACTATGAGAAGGGGAGGACCTTCACATGTGGGAGCCTCGTTGTGGGCGGTTGGTTCAACTACCCGGATAACCCGTATTGCCCCGAGATCCTGATGAACATGATCTTCTACTCGACCAAGAGGAGACTGATCGACGACGTCGAAGTCTTCCACACGGCCAGATCCAGCATCATACAGTTCAGCATGCGAAGGGGGATCCTCGTATCGCTAAGGGATTTCATCGATGCATTCGGGGCCGAGACGCAGGCAATTGACGATGAGATCTCGGAGCTGGACCGGCTGTACCAAGACGGCGTCCAGGCCTACGTCAACTTGGAATTCTCGGAATGCCAGGAGCAGATGACTGCGGTGCTGGCCCGGTTCAGCGAGGCCGAGAAGATGGCCATGAAGATGAAGGATCTCGCACTCCTATGGGTCTATGTCGTTGAGTGGCTCGTGATTTCTTCCGCCCTCTCCATCTCGGGCTTCGGCCTGTGGACGCTGATGGTCAGAAGGAGGCTGTACCGACCGACAATGCCAACCAGGCTTGGCCGGGGTCTGGACTGACAGAGCTCGATCGCCCTCCGAACCACTCGGCCTGCCAGATCGGTGGGAACTGGCGTTGGATTCCATCCGCGTCGTCGATTGCTATTGCGGTCAGTCTGCACATTCCCTGCCAGCTCAAATCTAAAAAGGACACCGAGTCTGCGAGATCGTGGGTTCTTCGCTTCCCATCACGGACAACCATCTTCATATCGATGCCGTGCATGGGCTGGGGCCGGCTGAGGTCGCAAGGCTCTTCTCAAAATCCGGCGGCACCCACCTGATGGTAGTGAACAAGACGGTGCAGGACTGGGGCCTGGAACTGCAGTCCGTCGAGGATTTCCGGCAGGCAACCCAGTCCTTCCTCGAGATGGTGGACAAGCTGAACTCCGACGGCTCCGTGCGTGCCTTCGCCGTCGTGGGGCCTCACCCCGTCGAACTCGTGAAGCTCTGGGAGAAGGCAGGTCCGGGGGAAGCAATGTCGGTGTACGAGGCATGCCTGCAACACTCCGCCGAGCTTGTGAGAGCTGGAAAGGCCGTGGCCATCGGAGAGGTGGGCAGGCCGCATTTCCCGGTGTCGGAGGAGTTGCTCGCGGCCTCAAACAGATCCCTGGATCTTGCCCTGCAGCTCGCGGCCGACGTTGGATGTGCCGTGCAGGCCCACATGGAAAGCAGTACCCCTGCCCAGTTTGAGGAACTGGCATCGAGGGCCAGGCACGCAGGCCTCAGCCCAGCAAAGGTCGTGAAGCACTTCTCGCCTCCACTGGTGGGGACGGGCGAGGAAACGGGCGTGTTCCCCTCCGTCATCGCCAGCAAGGAGAACGTCCGGCAGGCTCTTGAGCAGGGGGACAGGTTCGTCATGGAGACGGACTATATGGATGAGCTTGCCCGGCCGGGCGCGGTGCTGGGACCAAGGACGGTGCCGAGGGTGACGCGCCTCCTGTTGGAGGAGGGCACGCTGAGCGAAAGCTCTGCTTGGGTGATCCACAAATCCAACATCGAGGCGGTCTACGGGATCGAGATAGCGTTGTAGCCGCGGTTTGGTTGGTAACTCCAAAGCGGGCGGGAGACCTTTGAGGGACCTCAACGTCGCTGCCGGCGACGCGACGGGCGAAGCGTCATGCAGGCAATCGCCGCCGCGTTGCGTCAGAAGGAAGAAGGGAAAAGCAGAGCTATGAAAGTCAATAGTCTGGTTGCAGGGATATTGATGATGTTCTTCGGTGCAATCCTCTTCTATGATGCCGTCGAGACCACCTATCAGCCAGCCAATCCGTTGCTTTCCACCAACGATGTTAAGGGCATTATGGGCTTCGTTCCGATAGTGACCGCAATATACTACT
>Ga0315307_1000320_pt1 | contig 20329 bp, 15 predicted proteins | sample TDP2_MG_FD_203079 | JGI IMG/M metagenome (GOLD analysis project Ga0315307, IMG submission 203079) | Freshwater sediment microbial communities from Lake Towuti, South Sulawesi, Indonesia - TDP2 | ecosystem: Environmental > Aquatic > Freshwater > Lake > Sediment | place: Indonesia: South Sulawesi...
GTATCTCACATGAATCCTGATGGCTCAATAGATGACTTCACGAAGGGCACACTGGCTACTCCGAAGCCCAGCGGCGACGCGGACTCTGAAGACGCATATGCAGGTATCTTCTTGTATGGCGCATACGTTCACCTTAAGGTGACTCAACAAATCGACCAGAAGACCGCGGAGGGTTTTCTCAAGAGAGTAGAGCCACATCTGAGGAAAGCAGCAAATCTCATAGTGTCACTCCAGGCGCATGATGGATTAACCATCGCCAAGAAGAACTACCCCATCCAGTACCTCATGGACAACTTGGAAGCATACGCCGGATTGATCGCGCTGCAACGACTTGGTCTCTTTGGGTTTGAACAATACGCAGGGAGAATAGCAACAGCAGTCAACAGAAACCTTTGGCTCGAGAAGAAGTATTATGCTTGGGCTAGAGATCCACGCAACGGCGTCACATCCAGTGGCTGGATCAAGTGGTACCCAGACAAACTGGCTAACACTTGGGCCACGTACTTTAGCTTCATACCGCCTGAGCGAAAGGCTGTTCTTTACTCGGCGCTGAAAGCGGAGTTTTCTGACCCCGCGTCAGCATACTCGACTCTTGGACCTGAAGTAGTGTATCTAGCTGTGGCGTCTCTGGCTCAACGTGATACTCCGACAGCTGACGGCTACATGAGAGAGATATTGAAGCATCAAGATCAAGAAGGAGGATTTCGAGATCTGCATGGGTACACTCATATATCTGGTTGGTTCATCACAGCCGCCGGATTACGCCTAGCTTGGAACGATCTGGCAGAAATCATCTTCACGTGAGCACGAATATGTGGTCCCAAGAGAGTTATTTTCTCCGCTCCCGCTGCTTCTTTCCCAGTGACAACAGCACTCATCTTGTTTTATCGCCAAACGTTCTGTCAGATGAGATTCAGCAAGTGGAACCAATGCGGGGGAAGGTTCTAGACAGAACCTGTCATGGCTGAGAATATGCAGACTTGCTTGTGGCGAGGTAGAACATATGAGCACAGGAACCAAATACAAATTTCCCCGCTTCAAGATGTTGAGTTTCGCTTTTCCGATAGTCGTTGTTCTAACTTCTCTTCTCATTCTTCCTCCCCTGTGGGGAGGAAGCACCGGAGTCCCTGAAGCATACTACCAGTTCATAATGGATCATGCGCCTCATGTCTATGTTACCCCCGGGGTAGGCACAGACTCGTGTTGGGGCCGCGCTGCGTTTGCCGCAGCCTTCGCAATAGACTTCCTTCACAGAGCATACTCTCATACGCAATTTGTGACACGGAGATTTGCCATTCACAATATGATAGTGACTCTAGCAGACTTCATCCTGAGTCAGCAATTCGTATCGGACACTTCGAGAATACAATATGGCGGCTTTCGAAGTAGCGAAACAAGCCAGTATTTCTACAGCGTTGACGCTGCTCGAATCATACCTGCCCTGATAAGGGCATATGACTTGACCGGACGATCCTCTTACCTGAATGCTGCAAGATTGGCTGGATCTACGTTCCTCTACGCGATGCAGAATCCTCCGGTGCCCAGTATTGTCGACAAGTACTACGGAGGTTTCGTGCGTGGGGTCAACATAGCAGAAGGAAGCTCTGGTAGTGCGGAACTTTGGCTCACTCAGATGGATGTCGAGAATCTGTACGCGCTGATCGGCTTGAAGATGCTTATTGATTATGATCCCGTAAACCAGGTCAAATATGAGAAAATGATGTTGGATGCCATAGGCTTTCTGCGCTCTGGGTTTGAGAGGCTATACCTCTACTATGATCCGCCTCCAACTGGTAAAGGAAAGTGGCGTAGGGTTGGTTTGGGTGAGAATGAGATCTATGATGATTCGATTGCTTATGCCCTACTCGGGGTCTATGAGTTTGAAGGATGGAGCACAACGGTGCAGAGAGTCTACAACTCCATAAACACGATTACCCCCTCCAAGGATCATCCATCATATAATCCCGCAATATGCTGGGCAGGCTACATAGATGTAATTAGCCGCCTTCCAGCATGCGACTATTACGATGCAGTGACCGCAGGAATCTTGTGGAAGATTCGGAAGAATCACGACAAGGTAAACCTCGATCTCAGCATAAGAATCATCAGAGAACACGTGGAGCAATTCATGTTCTGGGGAGTGAGGTTCTCCGATTTCAGCTGCGTCGATACGAAACAGTCGATGGCATCAATTTGCTGGCTTTCGCTACTATTCCTAGAGTATCAGAATCCAATCGTTTGGTTCACGTAGGCTAAGCTGGAGAGACGGGGCCAGATGGCCCTGTGCTCATCCCAGAGCGCCTTGCGCAGAGGTTCTTTCACCTGCGACGTGAGATGTCATGAAGAGTTCTAGGAAGCAGCATGTGGCATTGGTTGCGTCGATACCCACTGAAGCTGGCCCATGTCCCTTTCAATGAGATATCGTTAGCTTTCTCCTTGAAAGGAAGAAGAAGATGCCAATGACTGATGCGATGAAGAATACTCCTATTGCCAGAAAGAGAGATCGTCTTGCCATCAGCACAGGTTGAGAGCCTTCAGCCTTCCAATTGACTCCCACAGTAATAGGCCTGTCCATCACTATTGTCACCGTGCTGCTCGATGATGTCAAGTCTCCCTCCCACCGCACAAAAACCAGCCTTGTCAAGTCAGCAAGTACCACAATTGAGGCAACTGAAAGAGTAGCCGTCGCCCCATGATCATACCAACCTTCTCCCTTAGGATCGCCATACTGCGACTCCACCCTGAGGAGGTATTGGATCTTGTGCTTCGCTGTCACGTTCTTGGGGCCATTCATCAATACTGTTCCTACAGGAGACGCACCAGAATAGTCGCCACTCCACCCCGTAAACAAGTAACGGACTCCTCGGCCAAGATCTACTGACAATTGAGTCGTGAAAGTTGCAGTTGAACCCGAGTCGTACCATCCGGATCCCACCGGCTCTCCACGAGGTGAGCTGACGTTCAGGTAGTACTGAGCGGAATACTCGAAGGCATGGGAGCTTGCAGATGACACGTTCCAAGAGTTGCTCTTGGCTATATAACGTGTGCCGACATCTGCATCCATGAATGCGTCTACTGAGATCGTGTGATTTCCCGTGAGCAGGGCAGAGGATTTCCTTTCTCCGCCTCTTATAGTGCCTGCCTCAGCTCCGTCAATCATTATTCTTGCGACAAATCTTGGAGGAAGTCCTGATAGGCGGATGTTTGCCAAGTAGTCGCCCACAGTGAAGCGTTCCGTGAAGAGTAGGTAGGGGCCATGGTACATCTCCAACCTCCAAATCCCCGTGTTGTTCTGCACCATTCTCAGAACATCTGCTGAGAAAGTCCAGATGGCCGTATCTCCTCTCTTCTGAGCATCAAATTTCCTTATTCTGAACTGTACAAGTTTGTCATCCGGTCCGTAGAAACGACCGATGCCCACGACTTCCGGCAGGTCTGCAAGATACAGCATCTTCATGTAGCATTTTGCCCACGTTTCATTACTGAGGTAACCGTTGACCCTCGTGACAGGCTGAGACTCTGAATCCAGATCGCCTTTGTAGAAAGAGTAGTCCGTCACAAGGATCGGCTTGCTCTGTGCGTTGACTGTGACAAGATTAGGGAGTTGAGCGACAAGAATGCTGAACAGGAGCAGACTGAAGATTATGCAATGCGATGAGTTCCTGGAGGATGTAGTCTTCATCGCTCAATCAAGCTCCTGTGTTGACTTGAGCTATTGACTCGCAAAAGCCGATGTCTTTTCTAATCGAAAGGAACATTGTTGAGAGCACTCTTTATGATGAAGATTTTCACATATGCGAACCGAGCTATCCCCTCATCCACGGTCAGGTGTGGCTCAGAGTATCTTCCAACTGGGTAAGTGCTTCTTGAAGTGTAGACTTGAACGCCATCCACAAATGTTTTGATTCTTCCATTGTGAACCATGAATCGTATGGTGTGCCACGTGCCATAAGTCACTCTCGGCTCGATGTTAACCGTCTGATATACATACTCGGTTTTGTGCGCTACATGTCTGATGTCCACTCTTTGTCCCTCTGCGAATAGAACCATGCCTGATTCGAAGTTCACTGCCGGGCTGTCTCTCGTTAGAAGTTGCGCTTCAGCACTGCGGGCTCCTGTTCCTCGCACGATCATGACCTTTGTTTCTATGATGAAATCTGCTCCATGGTCAAACGGGAAGACATAGACAGATTGGTCTTCCCTTCCGACGAACAAGTCTTGCCCTTCCAGTGTTCCGTCCACTATGGTCCAGTTCCCCCAGTACCAACCTCTTGGATAGAAACCGTCTTTGAAGTTCCAGTGCAAGACTTGAACCCATTCCAGGTCTTCAGCTATCGGTTTGCTGCTCTGTTCTAGGTATGTGTCCAATCGACCCATCTGCCCGTCTGATAGGTGGACTGGGCGCGTCTGTGCGGTGTGACCTTCGCCTTTCTGGCTCCATTCTGTTATCTTGAGCCGGTAGTCTCCGTGAGGAAGCCACATGGCGTATGTGCCGTCTAGTGTAGAATAATCGAAGATGCCAGACGACCCTTCCGCAGTAACAGTAACCCATGAGGTCGTTCTGTAGTCATCGCAGTAAGTGTAGCAGTAGACATTGCCGTAGAGTAGAGCAAGCTGATCCAGACATGTGATTACTGATGATTCTCCGCCAAGATTGACGCTTGGGACGAGTACTCTGTAACGATGTTCATAAGGCCCCAAATGGTTTTCACGAATCTGTCTCGGCGATTCGCCATACAGGATGCCCAGCATTGGCTGGAAGAAGTCCACTCTACCATCATGGTCTACGTCGCCGTACCAAGGTACAATGTCGATCTCGATCGTCCACCCTCCCTTATAGTTGGGGTGTGCGTCAATCCCATACGGGGCAAGCATTGTTTCGTTGTAACCAAATCTGAAGTGAGGGTCAGGGTCGTAGACACTAGGCAGGCCGGCGACCGTCACATTGAACCATGATGTGCAAAATGGCATGTAGTTAAGGGTTTCTGCAGGAGTCCGAACAGGAGTCATGGGGTCTGAGGTCAACCATTCACCCACGAGCACACCGGCGTTGTTGAATACGCGGACGCGGACAGAGCTATTGGCTACTAGGTGGTCGAACATACCTTCATGTCGAAACCTCACTGTGAGGCTTATGTTAGCTCCAATGACGACGTCCAACGCAAGGTCTACTGTCACGTTCTCCGCATTAGCACATACTGAGAAATCTCTCTTCTGCACATATCCATACGTCAAGACTCGGAACCTGTAGAGCCCCGTGCCAAATGATATAGGATATCGGCCCACCTCGCCATCTGTTGTTCCTCCTTCTCGCCCGGAGTAGAGGCTTATCGATGCGAATGCTCTTGAGCTGTTCTGAGTCGTTTCCGTGTAGTCGAGTTGTTCATTTGATTCGTTCATGATCACTACGTAGATCGGTTGAGCGTTCCAAACCCAACGTCTGGCAATTCTGGGCATCTGCCAGTCCTTGGAATAGACTGTGAGGTTGAACGAGACGCCTTTGTACATATGGTTGCTGATGTGTGTGATTGAGCCGCATAGCCCAATGGTAACTGTGTCAACCATCTGTGATATGTACCCAAACACATAGGTCTTGACAGTATATGTTCCCGCCTCCAGCCCATAGTTCCTCCCCCACCCATACGAATAGGTTTGGTTCACAAATCCGTGAAGGCTGATCGTGGTTGAAGTTGACCCTGCTGGGACCAGCTTGATCTTCCATGCTGCTGTCTCGCCTGTCTTGTCGATTGCTTCCGAGTACAAGTATCTACCAGTCATTATTCCGGTGTCAACTTTGATTCCAGGCCTATCATGGAAGTGGACTGTCTTCTGAATAATCGAGCTGAGCCTCAGATCGAACGGTATCCGCGCATCTCCAGGCCATTTGGGTGACGGAACGGTGAAGGATGCATGCTCGAATGTTGTGCCATCAGCCTTGACCTGTACATATCCGTACGTGAAAGCCTTCATGTAGTATGTGCCAGGGCTTAGGCCATTGACCCATGTCGCGTTGCATTGTGGAACGTGTCCATCAAAGTCAGACGGGGCTCCGTATTTTCCTGATTCGCCGAATTGAAACCTGAAGGATGTTGAGGCACTTGAGACAACCCAAGTCTGACGTGGGCCGACCCCATCATAGTCAACGCCAATCTCTCCCCAAGGATAGTCGCCAGCAGTCAGTCCTCGCCATGGGAATTGCTTAGCACTAGGCCCGTAAGGTGACCATGTGACCGCCAATGTCTGCATTGAACGATCGCAGGCCTCCGCTGCCGCAGCTGTCCTGTAGATCTCAATCTTGATTGGGAAACGGTCATAATACCAGTTTATTTCTCCTGTACCGCACCTTGAGAAGACTTCTCCTCGGATCTCGACACCCGGTGCGAGGTGCCCATCGATCTGAAGAGATTGCCCTCGCTTGACTCTGACGCCGGCTGCAATCCTTTGTTCAGGATATCCTGCCGCAGATGCATAGATGTCGTAGACCCCAGGTGCCACTCCCTCGATTTCGAAGTGGCCTTCAGCAGTATGGTTGAAGTATCCTCGGGCTTCGACACGCCGGCCAGTTGACTTACCTGTATGCGGATCTTCAGCAACGCCAATGGCTCGCACCCTTCCCGGTAATCTGATCGGAAGCCCGTAGAGAGACGTATTCCATCCTCCGAATCGAATCGTGCCCCATAATATGGCGGGGTCGACTTCTCCCTTGACAAGAAGGACCGGCCAGTTCTCAGTCGGAATCATACTTCTGGAAGCGATGAGTATGTCAGATGAGTTGCTGAGAGAGATCTTGAAGAAGTATCTGCCAGCTATCATCGGCGCGGTAACATCGTTTATTCGAACATAGTACCATCTGTCGGCCCCATATGGCGTGAAAGTTATTAGATGGCCATTGTCCGCGACAATTTCAACAAGAGTCCACTCCGGAGCGATCGGGTCCTCTTTGCCACAAACCGTTGCGTTCATGCTGTAATAGATGTTGGTGATGGTGGTAACAATTCTTGACTTGTTTATATTGGTGAACTCCGGTGGAATCCAGATCCGAAGCCAAGAGTATGCCTGTTTGCTTGTGGGTCGACTGTAATTGATCGCAAAGAGGAGATCACCTCTACTATGATGGTCCTCCGTTGAAGTCAGGATTGCACCAAAGGGTGAGTAAGCGTTTCCCTGAAGCTGAGTCCAATCCGGTTTCGGTCTCATGTATTGAGGATAGTGTGGCCACGGGTGTTGGTAGCCCGGAGCTTCCGGCTGACTGAGAGTTCCTCGGCCAATAAGCCCACCCCCAGGCCACACATAACCCAATGGTCCTGAAACATGCGGGTCATAGTTATTGAGCGAATAAGGATGGGTCGAAACATTTCGACCCAAGGTGAAGTGTGACGCCACCGACGATATAGAGGTGGACATGACGAGCAGCATGAGCGTCACGGCCAACTGATTCCGGAACACGGAGAAGGCGCTCATCAGATCTCGCACCACCGATATTGCAAACAAAGATCTATCGAAGCCCTCCGACCACCCGCGACTCTTGGGATTTCAAGGCTACAGCCACGGGGTCCGGCCATTCGTCGACGTAGATTCGAGATCATCTGAGCAATCAACTCATCAGGATCAGAGCTATCATGGTGCTAATGTTTCACAAGAGTGTTCTCAAGATTGTCATTTCTTGAAGTTTACTAGTATGCGACGGCCTCTGCACCTTCAGTGTTCAACTCCATTGTGAACAATTCAATCATGGTCATTCTCGCGGGGCGTGCCATAAGCAGTCCCCTTGTGCTCAGTCTTCTGCCATAGGGCTTTCTTATCGGAAGTTTCTTTCTGAACATGACACGCTTCGTACGTCAGCGGCGGTTCCTTTCTCCGCTCTTTGAGCTTCGGTGCCGGCTGGTTCAACCTAGATGTGAGTTCGTCGTCTAGTCTATCAACAGTCGTGATCTTCTCAGCTTCGAGCTTTGCTCCACTCGTGAACTCTTGTTCGACGTAGATCTCTGATTCACAGACGACGCCGCCCCCTTTTTCCCCTAGTCCCACTCGGACTCCTTTCCCAATGAGAAGAATTCCCAGGCAATAGACAGCCTCCTCAATCGTTGTTTGGCCACCTATCATCATATTGCCTTCACAGTGCACGGATCCTCTCACAAAGTTCACTTCTCCCAGGCGCGTGTTTCCCTCGACGTGAAGGCCTCCTAGGAAGTTGACGTTCCTACCTGTTGTCAGGTCGCCGAAAACTATCAGGTTAGATTCAACGCACTCATCGTTCGGGATCTTGATGTTGCCAGAGACTCGTAGAGTCTCACCTCCTATATCGCGGGATCCCTTCAGATACTCTGCCTCGTCTTGGGTACGCTTCTTCGTTTCATCCAAACAGAGACACCTCTAATCACCAGATTTCGTTACGACAATCACTCGGCCGTTCAGCTTCTTGACTTCGCAAGAACCCTCAAGAGTGATCTTTCCGCCAGAGCCGACGAGTCCTCTGACAATGCAGCCTTTCCCAATCCTAACATCGCCATCTGAATCGGCAAAGCCGAATATCTCAGATTCTTCTCCTATGGTCATGTCACTTCCGGATGCTATTGAGTTTAGCCTATTGCTTCGGCCGATTTGGCATTGTCCTCTGACATAGACCCGTTCCATGAAACTGCAATCATGTTCACTGACGAGATTGCCCTGCACTATTATTGCCGATTCAATCGAGGTCCCCGCAGGAATCGTCAAATCTTGATCTATCCTTAATACGTTGAAGCTGCCTTTATCGCCTTTGAACTCTCTCTGATATGTAACGCCTCCGCTAATCCACTGTGGCATGTTTGCTGAAGGTGCGGGAGTCCATCCCTGATTCTTTGCAAGTGATTCACTGCTCATTCTGAAGTGAATTGCTTCTGAACGGGGTTCAACTGTCTTGGAAAGATCGATGTGCAAGGGCCCCGGATCTCTAGGCAACCTATATTCCAAGTAGCCGGGAATGAATGAGAGGAAGAACATCATTGCGAAGACTCCGAGAAGCACCAAGTATTCCATCATGGTGATCTTCTCCTCAAGTTGCTCTCCTGAGATATCGCAGTTCCTTTACGCTTCTTTCGTCGAGTGGTCAGATGAGCTGAGAGTGAGTCGATAAACGAACGCGATCCAATAAGAACATAGTAAAGTACAATCGGAAGCATGAGAGGCAGCAGCCAAACTGAACGGTTTCGTCTATCCAAGAGGCTGGCTGAGCCGATCTCTGAGAAAAGGGCCAAGTTACCGACTACATTGTACGCTAGGGTCAGGAAGAGCGCGAACAAGAGTGGGCTCCAAAATGGGGGTTGAAACAAGTAGCTGTAGATGCCCAGAATCCAACCTGCCAATTGCACGAACGGCATAAAGTACACGCCCAAGAGCATGATTCCATCCGTCTTACTCCAAGAGGTAAGAAATGGAGATTTCAAAGTTCTCAGCCAATGATCAAACAAGCAATAGTTGTGCCCTATCCCCCATCTCCTTATTTGCACTCCTCTTCGATGGATCTGTGAGACAACTTCTTCATAGCATTCTGCCCCGTTCACGTAGCATATCTTCCAACCGGACAGAAATGCTCTGTAAGTAATGTCCGTGTCTTCTGCTAGATGATACGCATCGAATCCATTTTGGCTGGTGAGGAAGGATCTTCGAAATCCTCCAACTGTGCCTCCGTACTGGGGTACTAAGCCAAGGTTGTGGCGTGCTTGCTGATCGACTTGATAACCGGCCGCTCTCTCGAGTTCCAGGACTCGGCAGACTAATGCTTCTGGAGTGTTTACCGGAACTACTCGGCCCATGACTCCTGCAACTAGCGGATCGGTGAACGGTGCTACCAGTTTCTTTACGCAGTCTCTGGGTGGAATGTAATCTGCGTCAAAGAACAAGACTATCTCGTTATTCGCGAAAGTGAGTCCTGAGTTCAGGGCTGCAGGTTTACTCAGTATGGGGGAACTGGATCTGTGAACAGCCTTTACGAACGGATATTTCCTCGCATATTCATCAGCTATTTCTGATGTTTTGTCAACGGAGTTATCGTCTACGGCTATGACCTCGTACCTGCCATTGTCCTTAGGATAGTCCATGTTCACCAAAGAATCCAAGAGCCTAGGCGCCACATTTTCTTCATTCTTCATGGGACAGACGATTGAGACAGAAGGTGCATAGGCTCCAACAAAGCTCTGAGATGCCTTCTCCTGCACTCCAAATGTCCTGTCCCAGTAGAAGCGATAATGCCTAACCGTATACGCAGAGACCACAGCCACTATCACGAGAATAGCTATGTCTACTAACAACGACATGTCAGATGGGCCTCCTCCAAGTGGCTAGTCGGTATATGACGAGTGAGTAGAATAGAAGCACGTAGATGAAATCCACGAAGGCCCCGGGGAGATATTCAAGGAACATGAATGAGAACGTTCCAAAGTAGAACAAGGACGCCAATGCAAGAGAGAATCGTATTATGCTCCATCCAACTGAAAAAAGAAGACATCCAAGCACGCCAGCAAGCTTTGTTGAAAGGGATCCCGGTATAGGGAAAATGGCCACATTGAAAACCAGTGCGATCAGAGGCATGATTACTATGCCTGAGGTCAACCAGTCTACTTGGAGTGGTGAGGGCTGCTCAGGATGCAACACTTCATAGGCTATGTTAATGAGAACCAGTGTCAGGAAAAAGACTGTAACGATCTTGATCGGAGGGTTGAAGCGGGGAATAATGGCCACCACTAGCATGGCCAACAGGACTGCTGCAACGACTGCTAGGATCAAGCCCCGGGGAAGATTCATCTTGTCAATAAGAAATGCCGGGGGGATCGCTCCCAAGAACCCTGCGCCATATCCGCTTCTGGAAAGAAGCACTGAGTGAGGAACTCCTGCAAAAACTAGGATATCACTGACCAGAAAAGCTTGGAAGACCCAATATTCCTGTACATACGTCACCAGCCAGAGGAGGGTTGCAATCGTTATGCATGACCCCAAGATCAGATGATTTCTCTGAGATTCAAGGCTCCACGAGCTGTGACTGGGCGAATTCGGCACTTCCATTGTCGTTTTTCAACCTACCATACTGGAGTTCAGGGGCATGTCATCAAAGGAGCCGTGGAGGATTCTACACAAGTTTTGGTCAGACTCTTCCTCTCAACTGCTTTCTCTAAACCTTCGGCGATTCTTTCACCGGCATGCCCATCCCCGAATGGGTTGGGAGCAGTCCTCATACGGTTAGCAAAGTCCTCATCACCTAGGATCCTCCTCGTGAACCGAACTATCTTATCAGGGTCAGTTCCCACTAGGAAGTTCGCTCCGACATCTATGGTCTCAGGTCTCTCTGTGTTCAGCCTCATCGTAAGACATGGTACGTGCAAAGTGATGGCTTCCTCCTGTATTCCGCCGGAATCTGTCAGTGCAAGCTTCGACACCTTAAGCACTCTGAGAAGATCCAAGTATGATAGGGGGTCGGTGAGAATTACGTGTCTGGCCTTGCGGAGTTTCCTCATGAAACCGAATTGGTGAAGTCTCTTCTTGGCTCTCGGATGAACAGGAAAAACGAACGTGCATTCAGACAACTGTGTCAGAGAGGAGACAATGCCTTGAAGGTTTTCCTTTGAATCTACGTTGGCTACCCTATGAGCCGTTACCAGAACCAAGTTCTGATCTTCATCCAGATCCAACCTTTTCAATATTCGCGACTTCTTTTCTGCAGCTTGAGAGAAACGCATGCAGGCATCAACCACCGTGTTACCGGTCATGAAGATTTGATGCTTCGATATTCCTTCCGAGCACAGATTCAAAACTGACTTCCATGTTGGAGCAAACAGCAGGTTCGAAATGTGATCCACTACTATCCTGTTGATTTCCTCAGGCATTTCTCTGTCACAGCTGCGCAACCCTGCCTCTACGTGGCCGAAAGGAACCTTCAGCTTGCTCGCCGCAAGAGCTGCAGCTAAAGTGGTGTTGGTGTCTCCTTGGGCGATAACCACATTAGGTTTGAAGGTCTCTATCGCTCTCTCGCATCCAATCAGTGCCTTGCCCGTCTGCTCTCCGTGACTTCCTGATCCAACTCTCATTGTGACAGCAGGCTGTGGAAGGCTCAGCTCTTTCACAAATTCATCTGACATGTTGCCGTCGTAGTGCTGTCCACTCAGTACGAGAATAGCTCTGTGGCGACGTGAGGTTAGGGCCTCGAAGACTGGAGCGATCTTTATTAGCTCAGGTCTCGTCCCTGCGATAAGCACCGCTCTTATGGGTCGTGTCCTCCTTTGAAAGCCCGCCTGACCTGTTTCGGAAGCAATTCATAGCGCTAACACGTCTGGTTGGACAGTCGATTGTGTCGTATCTCGACGCTAGTTGTTGGAAGGCGGATATAAGTCAATGGGTTAAGGGCGAGACCGGATTCCTTACTGTTCTGTTATCATTTCTCTCGCAGTTCTCGATTGAAACCTGTGTTCCGGTTCTTACAACTGCTGTCGGATCTTTCGATCGAGAGCGGTGCGAGTAGACTCGTCGAGCAATAGCCTCAGCCGATAGACTACCTCGTTGCCTCCTCGACTTCGAACTATCGGCATAACCACGACCACTATCAGAAATGCCAGCATGATTATGAAAGCTGCCTGAACAAACAAAACGATGACATTCTCGGCAGTTCGCTCGACAGTCATTGTGGATGTCTGAGTGGTCGTGACCTGAGGAAGTCCCGGTACCGGAACACTAAGAGACAGCTCGGCACTAGCTTGGTCGCAGACGGCTCTTATCGTGACCGGATGTATCCCTGACGACTTTGCAGTCAGCATCCAGCTCAATTGCCAAGACGACCCACCCTCCAACGTTCCTCGGTTAGACACAGCTCCCCCAGAAATGACGATAATCTCTTGACCAGACGCCAACATCACAACAAGATTGGAAGCATTCAAGTCTCCCACATTTGTCACAGAAACAACAAGCTCCGTCCTATCAGGCAGTTCTCTCCATCTACCTTCATGGAGAAGAATTCTGACAGGGTTGACTCGTCTTAGGCTGAAGTTTCTGAAGCACGAAACCGCGGGCGGAGGAACGGATGTGGTGAATCCAAGCTCCACCGCAACCTTCAACGCTGTAAGTTGAAAATACTCCGGATCCCCAGCATCTTTTCGGAAAAGCTTCAAGAGGTCCAATCTAACATTTTTCCAGTCGGAGTTTCCCGGCTCCTCATGCGTTTCGCCAATGATGGTAAAGTAACTGCTCTTACTCTGTCGATCGATTACATAGAACGTGATAAGGGACCTTGCAAAGTATGCCTTTGAGGGAAGCTCGGTGCGCACACTATATGAGAGTTCAAGATAGAACGAGAGATCGGGCCTTTGCACAATCTGTGACAACGATCCTTCTCGTACGATCTTGACGCTTTCCCCGTCGAGGAAAGTCGCTCCCTCCATCCTCCATCCTTCCGATCCCTTCTTGAAACCACCATTCGTCAACAACTCGACAGGGGCTCCAAAGGAAGATAGAACAAATGGAATCATCGTCAAAGTTAGGACCAGCATGTGAAATACATTTCGAGTGGTCGGGGGGTGAAGGGCTTCACGTAGCAACCTCAGACATGGCTGGCTCCTTAGAGAAATGATCGGAAGGCGTCGTCGACTTGTGAAGCGATGCTTTTCTCGTCCTGTTAACTTCATGAGCGATCCACCTTGAGCCACATAGTGGATATGCGATTGGCGACCCGCAGCCTAGGTTGGAACGCGATAACAGTCATATGCTCCAACTCGACTTGTCTAGCTGTCACGGAGCACATCAGCCGAAGATGACAAGCGGCGAATCCATAATCACCGGTGCCGGCGTCTACGGCTCAGCCAACTCAAGAACATGCTGTTGAGCAGACCTTATGCGAATCCTACGCTCAACTCTCTGATCTCCAAACTCTCCTCTGATGCTGATTATTCCTTCTCTGACACCTATGTCCCTGGGAATGAATCTGAGCTGCCACACTTTGATCAGCTCTCCTGGGACCTCCCACCACTGCTTTTCATCTAAGCTGTAATAGAACTTCGGCGGGGACTTCTCTTCCTCACGAACTGTCAAAGAAATCTCAGGCGGACCTATGCGATCAGGCTGGCGTCGTTCCTCAGCCTTAGGTGACGCGGCGGACACGACGGTGATCTTCTCCACGCTCTCAATACCCGGGGTCACCACTTCATTAAGTGTTCGCTCCCACGCCTGCCTTATCTCTGCCTCATCTCTGCCATTGCCCTTACTGATTATCGTGGCGAAGATCACTTTCTTATCAGACACCCCTTCCAAGAGACTACACGACCTATCCGCTAGCCTCAGCTGCGCTCCAAAGCAAACACACAACCATCAGCACTAGTCCGTATTATGAGTTACGGAGAAGCGGTATTAGAAAACGGCCAGCATGGCTGTCAACTCCATCCTCTAAACAGGGACTCATACAAAACGCACTTTAGCCCGATCCAGTCATCCTTGTACCCGCATAAGCTATGTCCGAGCCAAATATCGCAGACAGGCTACTTGAATACGGCCTAGCAGATATTGAAAGCGCGATCTACCTCTACGTAGCGAAAAGAGGACCTTCTCCTGCAGGAGAAATAGCTAGATCTCTATCGATCCGAAGAGGGCAGACATACAACGTCCTAAAGGCCCTGCAGGAAAAAGGTATCATGGAGACAGTTCCAGGCAGGCCGATAAGATTCTCGGCGATTCCGTTACCCAAAGCGATAGATGTTCTTCTGGAGGCGCATAGACAAAAGGAACGCCTAATGGAAAAGATCAAGCCTGAGCTACTTTCCATGTGGCAATCTGCCCTCTTGGCAAGAACAGAACAAATCGAAGAAGAGAAGTTTCAGTTCTTGAAAGGCATCGAAGGAATCTACCGAAAGGCTGTGGAGATAATTGATGAAGGCGAGAGGAACTTGATGATGATCGCTTCTGAACCTGCGCTTTTTCACATCGATAGACTTGGCGTTCTTGATAGGATGTACGAGGTTTCACGTAGAAATATTGAAGTTAGGGTCTTAGCGGAGGTGACTCCAAGAGTTCGGAGGATAGTCTCGCACATGGGAAAAATCGCAACCAAAAGTTTCAGCGACTATCCATCGCCGCACTTCCTTATTGTCGATGGAAAACAGATAATCTTCTTGACGAGACCTTTGGAGTCAGTTGATCCAAGAGAGGCCACAGCTATCTGGACGAATAGTCCCATGCTGATAAAGACAATGCAGCATCTTTTCGAGAATATGTGGACATCGGCAAGGTCGCTGTCGGAAGTACTCAGCGCGGCGGAGTTTGAGGCAAGAGGAAGAATGCCAATCAAAGCTAGATCCGAAACGCTCAAAGCTCATCAGGAAGAGTTTGCCAAGTATCTTGTGGCCGCTGGCTTCGATGTGAGGAAGGATCACATGGTAGTTGGTAGTTCAGGTGTGGAACATTCCTTTAGCCTTGGACTATTTCGAAATGGTGGAAAGCCTGTGGTCATAGACATAGAATCATCTGACAAGCCGATCAGTTCCGTTCAAGTGATAAAGTTCTTTGCAAAGAAACTTGACGTTAAGGAACGAGTAGCTGACACTACGCTAGTAGTCGAACCCAACCTTGACAGAGATGCGCGCAAACTTGCAGCTTTCTACCAGATCAAGTTCACTGAGCTTGGTTCAAGAATGGGCTAACGAAGTGACTCCACTCAGATTGGCTTGCTTGTAAGTTGCGGCCCTGAGAAGCGGCGTAGCAAGGCAAACAAGGTGGCTGAAGATACTCTACGCCGTTCTCATAATCAACTCTCTATTAGGGATTGGTCTGCTGCAGTCCTCTCTATTGACTACAAAGGTCGGCGAGATGCCAAAGTGTCCTCATATGCGGTACGATGTCAATCTCGTCTGCTGTTTATCTCTAGGATGAGTCCGCCGATAGGCCCGGTACAACAGGAAGGCTCCGACGCCCAATATCGGTGCAGAGATCACATAGCAGATCGGTGCCATCCAGAAGATCCATGCAATGTGTTGCATCAAATATGACAAGTCCGTTGTACCTGTGATTCTTGAGGCAATGTTTCCCCCCAAAGACTGAAACAATATACCTATGACGAGTACTATGGCCCCGGCGACAACCGTTTCGACCCCTGTGTTGTATGGGGCCAACTTGTCTTTCTCTACAGGCTTTTCCTTCTTCATAGTAACCGAGGTGTAGGCGCATCGGCTTGTAATTAGGCTTTTCCAGGCCGCTCTGGTCCAATTTGAAGGTGAGATGGAGGTTCTTCGCTTTTCAGTTGATGTTCTTGAAGCTTTTTTCTTCAAGAGTTGCTGTCACCTAGCAACAAACAAACAACCAAATACCGGTTGTGGAGTGAGAAGCATGTGGCAAGAATGCCTTTCGTCTCCAAGTCTCAGCCACTTAGATCATCGTGGAGACTCAGCCCGCTATTCTTGGCTTGCTCCAAATGTGGAGCTACGTTGTACACTGATCATCAGGCGTCGAGGCCTATGATCCTCCGGTCAGCCCTGAATCCGCCGGAAGACCCGGAGCCATCACTGGAAGACCTCGCGAATGGCTTGCCCTTGGTCTTCACAGACACCGGGGCCTACGTTGGAAAGATCCTTGGGGTCGAAGAAGGCGCCAAACTTAGGGTCATTAAATCTAACATTGAAGAATGTTGCCCTGCGTCCCGATTCGTCTTTTTTTCCTCTCGGGCGGTCATCTCTTCAGAGCCTATTACACTTCTCCTAATGCCCGAGTGGTTCGAGGAACTATCTGAATTCGTTCATCAACTGGATTACTATGAAGCAAGGATCCGACCTCTCTTGACCTTGCTCGCAAACCAGAAGATCAGCGAGGCATCCTTCACAATGCTGTTAGGGAAGTATACGGAGAGATTTCAGCAGGCTGAGTTTCGCAAAGCCCAGTTCTTCAAGGAAGTGCTAGAGACCGAGATCGCCAGAATCGCGGTTAGTCTTGAAACACTTGAGGCGCAGAGAATACTGGGCGAAAGAAGCGATGAAGAATTCCTGCTAAAGAAGAGCATGCTATCTCAAATCAAGGGATACCTCGAACTGGTGGTCAGCGGAATAGCAGGAGCCACAAGTGGAACGCATAAGCTATCAGAGGAAATTAGAGAGCTAGTCAACCGGGGATCAATGTCTCTAACCACTGCCTCGAAGGCTCTTGCCATCATAGAGGTCTTGATAACGGATGGTCAGAGGCGCCAGAGGGATCAAGCTAGAATGTTGGAACAGAGGAGACAAGCCTCTTAGTCTTCGCTGAGAACGCTCCTTTCTCAATCTGCGCGAGGGCCTTTCTCAGGCTCTCTCTTGATGACCTGATTTGGTTAAGCATTGAATCTATGGTTCGCAACTCGAATCCCAACACCGCGTTTGCATTCTGGTCCTTCGTCGATCTTGCGACCGTTGCCAGTCTAGCTTTCTGCTCCAAAAGAGAGCTTTCAAGCCCAGGTATCTTCTTGCGCCCGCTTTCGGTCGATAGTCTGTAGGAAACCGCTAAGTATGCATCTTCAAACTCCTTTTCAGAAATTCTGCCATTCTTCAAGTCTTCCAGTAGCCCTCCTATCATCGTCTTCAATCCCTGAGCCACAGCCAATGCTTCATTGGCCTCAAGGAACCATTGTGGCATCATGATCAGGGATCCCTTGAATTGCCCCGGAACGGAAGACAGGGGAATCAGTAGCAGTCGGCCCACTTCGCATTCGTAAGTTTCTCCACTGAGAGTCCTTATTTTAAGCACGTCCCCAAATGGATCAGCTTTTCCGGCAGCTAGGCCAAGCAGCGCACCATCATCACGATATACCTGTTGCAGATCATCACTTACGTTGTCGAATGTGGCAAAGGTGGGCGTTGTGCTCGCAAGTCTCAAGCCAATGTCAAGTCCTCTCTCAAACTTGAAACCACAGTACTCACAGAACTTGTTGTCAAGGTGAATCGGCCTGCTGCATGACGGACACATCATGTGGATAGTGTGCGGAAGTCCAGAGATGGTCTTTGGGCTCTTCGTCTGCCAAACAGCCTCTTTATTGGGACTAGGCCCCCCCACGCCATAAAGTAGAGTTTCTCGCAAAGGCTTCTGCTTTCTTGCCTTGATTCTTGCCCTATTCACCGATAAGTTCCACGCTGACAGCGCTGCGCTGACTGCAAGCGTGAGCGAGCCAATGATTCCAAAGGCAAAAGATACAAATTGATAGATCTTGGCAAACTGAAGGATTTGAGCAAGCGAGTAGACAAGGTATCCGAGACACATCAGAAGGACACCAAACATAAACGGAACCAATGTCTCCAACGCTAGGCCACCCGATGAGTTCCGAATCCTATATCTTCCTGCACTCCCCGCCCTCTTGGCTAGGAGATTCTATTCAAGGCTTCATGGAAGCTCTGAGCGATCTCTTCGGGTCTCGCTCCCTCAATTACCTCCAACTTGTACATGCTGGCCAGCTTCTTCGCTGTATCGCTCAAGGCTGGAACAGCTATCAGGATTGATTTGGTCGGTGAGACATCGAAGGTCTTGGCGAAGACAGATATCACGTGCTCTTCACCGCAAACCTTGTCGCTAATAGTCATGTCAAGTGTGAGGGTGATCCTTCTGTTCTCCTGCGTCTTGGAGGTCACCAAGTCGAACGTATGCGATGTGCCAGAAGCCCCACGCACAGCACTTGACGTCTCAAGCTCGTATCCAGCCTCTCTCAGGATCTTCTTCAGCGGAACAAGGAACAGAACTTCTCTTGCGAACTCTGTTTGGGCTGTCTTGTCAAGAACATATGAATATGCATCATCAAGAACGCTTTCCTTTACTCCGAACTTCGAGCTGCAATCTCGACAGTAATGTCTACCTTCGGGGGCATCGAACCGCTTACCGCAGCTTCGACATTGAAACCAAGTGCCCACCTGCCGATAATCTGACCCAAGGCCGCTGAGAGGCTTTCTGCACCGTGGACAAGCTGGCTTGCCGTTCTTGAGAAAGTGATCGTCGCTATCGATCGCTCCGCATTCAAGATGCTCATACAGGTCTCTCTTCTCAATCTCATGCGCTCCACAGTAAGCACAGTAGTATCTGAAGGTCACATTCTTGGAACTACAACTAGGACAGATCGTCATCTTCTCATAGAACTTCGGGCGCAATATGCCTGCTCGAACAAGCTGGTCCAGTAAAGCCTTGGCCTTCTGAGGGTCTCCGGCGATCTCCTCGACTCTTGGGTATCGAGCTCCAAGCACTGGATGCATTTCTGGTGAAAGTTCTGCGAGATTTCCGTCAACGAACATCCTGAGTAGGACCTGAACCTCAGGAATCTCGTACAACGGGACTCTCTCGGCCCTACTCAAGACATCTCCACTCGACCGGTCACTGAAACCTGACCCGACTACCGCCCTCTCAAGAGCAATTGTACGCTCCAAGCCAAGTATATAACCGTTGAATCGGGCAGATGAAGCTATACCGTGCGGCCCCATCTACACAGGTATCAATTCTATGGGCGGCAGCTGTATCTCCGCTCCTCCTGAAGCCACGATGAAACCGGTCCCTTGATCTGCATAGCCTACAAGCGAAAATTGCACGCCGCTTCTGCCATCCGGCATGAAGACCCAGTAGTCCCCATCGAGAGTTGTCGTCACTTCCATGAAGTCGGACACGCGCACTGTCGCCCACGAAACACGACGCCGTAAACCGTCACTCAACCCGTAGACAACACCGTACAGCCTGTTCAAGAGATAGATTCGTTGGATATATCCAGCCTCCGAAGCTAAACATTGCAGAGTGAAAGTGGGGAAATTTGTCTGCGCGAACTTGTAGAGGTAACCGAACCTGCGCACGGACAATGTGAAGTTGCCTTTCCCAAACCCATAATCATAGTGCCGCTCACCATCTGGAGTCACAAAGAAAAAGTGCCCCCACCCTCCGAAGCCTCGACATGTGAAAGCTATGCTTGATCTCCCCACAGTCGCGTTCCCGATCTGCCCTCCTACAAGGGTCCCAGTTCCATCAAATAGATCGGCCCTATAACTCACGTTCTCGACCAAGCGATAGAAGACTCCTGCCCTCATCAAAACTCCTGTGGCGTTAATACCGCATCCGATGAGCATATCGATCCTGGCTGAGGAGCAGTAATACTGAACGTTGAGGCTCGGCCACGTTGACTGAAGGTACCCATACGTGAAAGCCTTCAGATTGTATATGCTTGGCCACAGGACAGTTGGGACTTCTCCCCAATAGATCACTTCGGCCAGGTCATAGTTCATACCCCCAAAGACAGTGGTCAAAGTTGTATCCGTAACATTAGGCTGCCCGCGCGCGATGATTCTCTCTGTATAGCCGTAAGAAAACTGGTTCACATCGTAATAGTATATTCTCGCCC
>Ga0315307_1000321_pt1 | contig 20307 bp, 8 predicted proteins | sample TDP2_MG_FD_203079 | JGI IMG/M metagenome (GOLD analysis project Ga0315307, IMG submission 203079) | Freshwater sediment microbial communities from Lake Towuti, South Sulawesi, Indonesia - TDP2 | ecosystem: Environmental > Aquatic > Freshwater > Lake > Sediment | place: Indonesia: South Sulawesi...
CGGCAATCTGCAACTGCTCAATGCACTTGGCGTGCCGCCCCATGTCGAGCAGGATGCACGCCATGGTGTGGTGACGCAGGAACCGGCAGACAGGATCACCTGGGTCCAGCTCACGAAGGATGCGCAGCCCGTCCTCCTGACGACCCAGGTGGTCTGCGAGCGTGATCGCCTGGGCGCACCGTACCACAGTATCGAGTCGCTCAAATCGACGCTGAGCGGCAAGGTCCCTCAGTGCATCCAGGACCTCGAGCACCGCACCCCAATCGCGTTCACCTTCCGGCAACCGATACACCGAGCTCCAGCAACGATCGACCAGCGCCTGCAGCGACTGAGTGCCTCGGTCAGAGCCAAAGGCGGCCTCCAGTTCGTCGTCTGTCATGCTGCGAAGCACTTCGAGCACGCCACGAGCATCGCTCAGGTCCCTAGCGTGAGCGACCGGGAATAGCACGAACTCCTCCCAGTTGGGCAGCATCCGCGGAAGACCCCTGGCAAGATCAGGGCGCGTGCGCAGAAGCCGAGCTGCCTGTAGTGCTCGTCGCGTCGCGACAGCAGGAGGGGATTTAGGCACAAAGGGGCCGGCGTTCAGGAGAGCGATAAGCACGCCGAGTTGCTCCTCGTAGCTGTCACTGGCGCGACTGATGAGAAGGTCGAGGTCCTCTTGCAGATCCGCGGCGTCGCGGCCATCCAGGTAGGTTGCTCTCGCTTGGAACGCACGGATCACGATGCGCTGACCCACACTGATCTCGTCAGGCCACGCGCTGCCTGGCGTGAACACCAGCGTGAGCGGGAATACCGCCGCAGCGTCGGCCTGCGTCTTCACGGACGTCAGGATATGGGTCATGAGCGCGGCGGCATCGTGCCAGGCATGTGCCATCATGAGATCGACGATGACCTGGACTCCGTCCAGGAATGTGAGCGACGCTGCGGCAAGAGCGGTTCGGGCCAGCGCAAGATGAACACTGCGCTGCGTCTCTATGGGCAGCACTGTCGCTCCTGCGTTGCTTAGCAGCGGGGATACTTCCCACTGATCGTTGTCGAGTCGGTTGACCCATGGACCGACCAGCTCCAGAAGCAGTCCCCCGGGTCGCGACAGACTGGGGCCAACGCCAGCCACCGCTTCGAGTTCGCGGCGACCGAACGAACGCCCTAAGAGGGAAAGACGAAGGAGCAGTTCACGGGCACTATCGTTCGGCACAAGGCCGAGCATCTGGCGAATTGCCGTCTCGCGCGCGTCTGCCGAGGCCTGCCCTGCGAACAGCGCCGTCAGGTCGCCCTCCTGGAACCGCCAGTTCCTCTCAGAACACCAGCGTATCGTTGCCGACAGAAGAGATGGGTGACCGCGTGCGACCGAGCAGAGGAAGCCTGCGAACTCAGCATTGCAGGCATGCGCGGCTGCGCCTGCTACCAGCAGCATTTCCATAGCGTCCTCTGCGCCCATCTTGGGCACATCATCATGGGCCACGCTGGACGGCACCAGTGGTTCCATGGCCTGCGGGGTAAGCCTGCGTTGACCGGTGGTAACCAGCCGGGCGTGCGTACGGACGCATGCAAGTGCCAGGTCTGATAGCAGATGTTCAAGTTCGGGCATCTGGATGAGATCAGGGATGTCGTCAACGACAACAAGGGTGCTTGCAGGCCGCCGGGCCAGAGTCGCCTCGAAGAGGTGCGGCACCCAGACCTGTCCGCTGCGATAGGCCGGCCACCAAGAGGGTTCGCGAGTCTCGGCGCAAGCCCAGGCCACGGTCTGGTCTCTCAGGTGTGCTACCAGGCCAGCCTGGTCTCTCGCCCGGCCGAGCGATATCCATAACACATCGCCGGGCCCCATGCGCTCGGCCAAGGCGCGGGCGAGATTTGTCTTGCCCATGCCGGCGCCTCCGACGAGGTGAAGCCAGGCCAGCGAGTTCAGCCTCGCCTCGAGCGATTCGACCAGGGATTCCCGCGCCGCGTTCGGATGCGGAGGCAGCGGGGGACCGTCGGAAACCGGCACGGAGGGTTGCAGCAGGATGCCGGCCAGGACATCCCCGACCTCTGCTGGAGTAGCGACACCCGGTGCAAGGGCATCGATCTTGGCCTCCATCCTACTGCTAGTCGCCTTCAGCTCGCTGATGTCGGAGGCGATGCCAGGCAGCAACGAAAGCTGCTCCTGAACCCTCTGCAGCCCGGCAAGGAGGGCGGCCTCAGCACCAGAAAGACGGAGATCCTCGAGGGACCTCAGAAGCATCGGCCGGTTAAGAAGCTTCAGACCTCTGTGCGAGAGCACATCCAGGGCAACGACGACTAGTTTCGTGGCGGCCGCTTGTGTACTCGTCGGCGGCGCCAGGCCGCGTAGTACCAGCTCCTGCTCTATCCTTCTCTGCAGTTCATGGTGTGGTGGCTGGGACACCGCCCATTCCACTGCATTGACGAAGGCCGCTAGTTCGTTGTCGGACGCGCTGGCGACGAAACACTGGAAGGAACTCAGCTCCCTCGCAGCCTTGCTCCGAGGCTTGCGTACCCGGACGCCCGCAACTAGGCTTCGGAACGCTGTCAGGAACGCTCTGACCTCGTGTGGGGTCGCCTCGCCGCTGGCACTACGCTGCCAAGCCTCGATTCCCCGAATCCCCTTCCCAAACGACAGGCGCTGCTCAAGACCGACCGGAGCATTGGTGGTGTACCGAAGCAGCATAACCCGGTCGCGCCGGGCCTGGCGCGCTGCGTGGAAGCTCGCCAATGTCTCGATGACCTCAGCAGACGTCAGAGTGACGGCCCTCTGCCGATGCTTCACTTGTTCCAGCAGGTGCTCGACGTCTCTGGCTCCAGTAAGTGAACTAAGTTGCTCACGAATCCGACTGATGTCCTCTCCGCATTCACACAGAAGCACGGTGTCCTCATCGAGCTCGAGCCAGCGCAGCACCGTGGTCCTGATCTGATAGGCAAAGCCACGGATCGCGGCCCAGGCGTCGCGCTCTCTGCTTTCATCAGGGCTTGTCATAGCAGACCCGCAAGACAGGGAGCTACCCTGGGGTTCACAGACCCTCAGGTGGCCCCAAGCGCCGCCTCCACTTGCCGCGCGCACCCAGCCGCGTCCCGGTGGACCTCAGGACCGAGGAACCGCAGCACGCGATAGCCCATGGTCTGAAGCTCGTTCGTCTGGCGCGAGTCATGCAGGCGCTGCGAGAGCGCGGTGTGGAATGCAAGGCTATCCACGTAGACGAGGAGTCGCTTGTCTGGATAGGCGAAGTCAGCGCGGGTGAGCATGGCTCCGCGAGCGTTCTGGATCTCGGACTGCTTATCCGGTTCTGGCAAACCTAGGCCGCGGATCGCGCGAAGCAGCCGGAGTTCGAGCGGCGATTCACAGCCCTCTCGACGCGCCTCATCCCACTCGAGACCCTCCGCAGGCAAGGGGCTGTCAACGTCTGACTCCGCGCGGATGACGCTCTCCTGCGCGGCTGCCTCGAGGTACCGTACGACAAGTCGCCAGTTGAGGCGACCATGTTGCCTCTGGTTGCGGTAGGTGCGGAGACAGCGGTAGCATGACTTGGGGCAGTCGTGCCCGGCCAGGTGCTCGGCCGCTGCGGCGGCTACTGCCGGGAAGTGTGCTGCCAGCCCCTCCAGGATCCCTGACCCGCCCAGGACCGTGTCAGTCCACAGGATCTCCATGGCCTGTTCCTTGCCGTTATCACGCGCGACGAGCACGAGCGGCTCCAGGTCATCATCGTCGAGGTCAAACACGCGGATGGCTCCCTGCAGGATCGCGTGGGCGAGCGAGACCGCCCAGTCAACCCCCTCGGAACCGAGACCGGCCAGTCCAGGCACGAACAGCCTGAGCGTGTCGGCTTTGAACTCGTGCCCCAGGCATAGCAGCTCCGGCTGTCCGCCACACCGCTCGAGGTGCTGGTCTCGTCTAGCAGCTGGATCTGCGCGACGTCTCTTTGAGCCTCCCGTCGGTTGCTGGCTGCCAGCACCGCCCACGGGACTGACTATCCGTCCACATGTGCGGCACAGTGGGAATCCCCCGCCTGTGGCGCCGTCCGCGTCGTCATTTGCCCGCCCGTGGTTGATCCACCATATGGTCTCCTGGCGCCGGAGAGACAGCCGCCATGGGCCGATCGCGAAGCCGGTCCCCACAGCGTCCCGTTGCGGGTGCGGACGCACATCGAAACCACCAATCAGCCGCTCCTCCTCGGCCTGTGGTTCCATTTCCTTTGCGTCTGCCTGAAAGGCACCGGCATCCCAGGCCAGCATGCTCGGCCCGCTCAACTCGGCACGGCACCGCAAGCATGTGTTTCGTCCTCGCGCCTGGTTGGCCAGGCCGCACGAGGGACACTCAGTGAACTCAAACTCGCTTCGGCCGCTTGTTCGCGTGGCGCCCGGGCGGTGCAATGCGACGCCTTGCACGCGCCATCTCTGTCCGCGCAAGTAGACTACCTGACCCGGAGCGTACTCCCGCTGTGCCTGTAGCCTGCCAGCGAACACAGGCTCGGGGTCGAAACCCAGAGACAATGACCCAGGGTCCCCGGGGAAAGCATAGCCCGGCAGCAGTCCCTCTTCGGCAAGCACTCGAGGCAGATACGCATACCGGTAGTCCTGGCGCATCCGCTTCGCCAGTTCCTCATAGGCGTCCTCCGCTCGTCTCTCTGCGTGGCTCCTGACCGCTTTGATGCCAATCTCAGTCTTCTTGCTGATAGCTTCCGCGATCAGGGCTGCGCGCCTCCGCAGAGCGGCCTCAAGTTCTCGAGGAAAGGCGTCCAGCACTTCGTCCAGCCATTGCTCGTCCCGGATGACGTCCGCGAACATCGCAAGGGAGCGCCTACGAACTGCCGGGCTCGCGACCGCGACTTGAGCGATAGCCTCCTTGAGCCTGGACTCGTTCACGACCCCGGTATTGCTGATGAATGGCTGCAGGTCCGACGGGAATTCAATCCTCGCTTCCTCGATCGCTAGGCTGTGCACATGGCGGGCCACGGCTTCCAGGTTCTGCATGTTGAACCTGGGCGGCGGGATAGAGCCGGAGATCACCTCATCCGGGTGATCGAAGAAGTAGCCGTCGTGCGGCGTGTTCCGCGCGAAGCCCGCGACCACTCCCATGCGCGTCTGCCGCCCCGTTCTCCCGGCGCGCTGTGCATAGTGAGCGGGGTTCGGAGGGATGTTGCGCATGGCCACGGCTTCGAGTTCGCCTATGTTCACACCGAGCTCCAGCGTGGGGGTGCAGGCGAGGATGTTGTAGCGGGGAGGCGCCGAGGTGAAACCCTTCTCGATCTCCTCCCGCCGGTCATCTGTGATGGCAGCGGAATGCTCTGCTGGCACGAGCGCCGGCGCGTACTCGCTGCCGATGATCAGCGCCTCCAGATTCCCGTTCTGCAGCGGCCCAACCCACTCGTCGAGGGTTCCTTCACACCCGACGCGGAAACAGTGCCCTCCCGTCGGCTCGTTCGCAGCGACACGCCCGCAGACGTTACATTTGGCATACGTTCGAGCGGCCTCGAACAGCACGTTGTCGAGGCTTACCTGCCACCCCGACGCTTCGTCTCCGTCCTTCCCGATGCGGACCTCCTGGAGGTATCCGCGATCTGCCAGCCACTCAAGGACCGCCTTGATGCTGTGGTCTGCGGCGTCCTCGCCGACAAGCTGTCGCCAGAGCCTCTGGACCGACGATCTGCCGCCCCAAGCGGGCGCCAGCGCGTAGGTATGCGTCTTCTCGCTCTTCTGGCCGGGCCACCTGAAGGCGACAGGGAAACCGATGATGGGCCCGGGCTGGAGGCCATAGCGATCAGATAGTCGGTCTCCGGTCCGTAGCCGGAACTGGAGGGCCTCATGTGCGAGCGCACGACGAGTCCGCATGTAGTCAAGTAAGGCCGGAACGGCACGTAGCGCGAGCGCTACTCCGATGCCCTGCTTGGCGCAGAGGTCCTCGAACTCGTTGCTTTGCAGCTCCTCTTCGAGCTGTGCATACCTGACCCGGACCAGGCCAAGGCGCTCGAGTCCGGCGCGCGCCTTGGTGAAGATGGCGAACTCCATCACCAGCTCGCCTTCGATCTTCGCCTTATCGCGCTCTTGGGCGTCGCGTGTCCGCGCACGGGGAAGGAACCCGCGCTCGACCCTATCATGGTACAGGGCGTCTATGAGCCACCGGAAGTCGTGCATCTCGTGGTCAGCGCTCAGCAGCGAGCAGACGCCGCGACGCAAGCGCACGTGCCCCTCAACACTCGCGATGAAGCGGGCCTGGTGGGCGGCATCCTGGCGGCTATCACAGAACACCAGCAGCTTGCGCCGATCCGCCGGAAGGTCGCGAATCAGCGTCCGCGAGACATGGCTCAGCGCGGATGAGTTGCCAAGGCCAACTGGCGTGAGGATGTCCTGCGCCCCATAGGTGTCGCCACAGACCGGACACTTCGTGCCCCGGTGGCGGTAGACGAGAACAGGCCTCATTGGCTTGTCGTCGGGGCACCCGCAGGGCCGATCGCCTGGGCTCGACGTCAGAGTCAGACAGCTTGGGCAGAGGTACTGGCGGCCATGGTCACCCTCGTCCTCCCCCGCCACAGCGCCCGCCTCAGCGCCGTCGTCGTCGGGCGCCTGTTCCGGCTCCGGTGATTCAAGCTCCTCCACATCCTCTTCATCGCCGATCTCCGGTGGGGCTGTGGGCACGTCATGCAGGTAGACAGTGTCCTTCGTCGACGGGCGCCGGGGCGGCCATGACGAGATACCTTCACCGGCTAGCGTGCCAATTGAGCATCGCCCCATGAGGAAGTCCCAGCCGCAGGTTCGGCAGAGGGCAAGGGGAAGCGCCTGGGATGCGCACTCGTCACACTCGGCCACACCCTCGTTCAGCAGCTTGCCGCAGTCGGGATTCGTGCACCTCCAGAACGGCACCAGGCCGCGAAGGAAGCGATGGACACGCGGCCGCAGCCGCAGAGGGTGCTCGTCAGGTAGGCAAGGTCCGACCAGCAGACCGGCCTCGACCTCCCGCGCCAGTTGGTCGCTGGAGACTCTCTCTCGACCCGGCTCCTTGGACAGCCGCTCCACGATCTCCCCGAGAGACAGCGGCTCTCCCAGCCACGCCGTCAGCACGTAGGGAAGCGGCGTCCGAGACCAGAGGTCCTCAAGCGAGGACCTGGTGTTGGGGGGAACTCCCGCCAGAAGCCGCGCCAGCGTCAGCACCCGCTCCGTGTCATCCGGGTCGAATCCGTCCAGCAGGGCACGCGGGATCTCGGGAGCAGGTGGCCACGCAAGACCTTCGGGCTGCCGCGGGATGTCAGGCTCCTCCATGATGACCGCTTCGGCCGTCGTCTCCTGCCCGGTTAGGCGAGTGAAGAAAGCGGCGATGCCATCGCGTGGGTCCCCACCCTCGAGGCCGGCGTGCAGGGTGGCCGAGGTGCCGATGAAGAGCGGCGGCGGATCGTCCGGGCGAGTGCCGGCGAGCGCCGAGCGCAGCCGACGCATCAAGCACGCGACATCCGTGCCCAGCGCGCCGTGGTAGGTGTGCACCTCGTCCAGCACGATGAAGCGCACGCGGTGATTCGCGAAGATGTCCCGTCCGTCTCCCCGAATGAGCATGTACTCCAGCATCTGGTAGTTCGTGAGGACGATATCAGGTGGGTTCGCCCGGAACTCTGTGCGGGTGCAGCGCTCTTCTTCGGGTGCGTCGCCGGGCCGGTCGCCGTGCAGTTGGGTCTCACCGGTGTAGCGGCCGAATGAGACGCCGGAGCCGGCCAGCCGCTCTCGGATGCGGCGCAACTGGTCGTTGGCGAGCGCGTTCATCGGGTACATGAGGATGGCCTTCGGGCCGGGCTCGCCTTTGTGCCGGAGGCAGTGATCCAAGATCGGCAGCAGGAAGGCCTCGGTCTTGCCGGAGCCGGTGCCGGTGGCTACGACCGTCGGCCTGCCATCGAGAATGCGCTGGCAGGCTGCCGCCTGGTGGGCGTATGGGCGCTCTGCGATATCGCCGAAACGCCGCTGAGTCTCCTCTGTGAGCACCGTAAGTGGAGCCGCATACTTGTACGGCTGGGCCAGTGAGACGAAGGGTTCGCGCGTGAGGAAACCGTCCCGCTCGACCTCCCGCAGGAAGGCTTCTCCAAGCTCCCGCTGCCTGGGAGTGAACGTTGTCCTCAGCAGAAGCAGGTAGTCGTCTCTGAGATTGCGAGCGATGTGAAGGGGGTTCATGCCGTCACTCCAGGTTTCTCAGGACCGCTAGGTACACCGGTATCCTGCGCCTGTGTCGCCGCTTCGAATCTCCTCTTGATACAGAAGTCTCGGAGCGCGTCCGACGAGTCTATCTGGGCAAGCTTGACCATGAGCGAGAAGAAGCACTCGATGGCAAACCACCGTATCTCCCGGAAAGCCTCGTCATCAACCGCGGCGACCCCGGCATGCACGACGCGGGACCGTATCCCATAGAGCTGTTTCGCGCGCCTCCAGATGGCCTCGCGATAGCCAGGATCATCCCTCAGGACGAAGGCGAGGCGCTCTGCAAGCAGGCTACTGAGCCGTTCTTCTCCCTCGTTCTGGCAAAGCAGCATCTCGAGCACAGTAGCGAACTTCACGAAAGCGACGCTTGGCTCGGGATCGGCAAGTCCCAAGCCGATCCAGTTCGCCGCCGAGCGCAATGTCTTCTCCCAACCAGAGGAGGCGTCACCCTTTTGCCAGATATCGCCCAGGCGGTGCCATCCGAGCTCAGACGTGCGATCGAGAGTGGTCGAGTCGACCACAAAGGGCAACCCTTGCTGGCTGCCAGCCGTGAAGCCAGTCGCCCAGTACCCGGAGTTCGAGAATGCGCTTGCCGGGAATAGCCAGATACTCGCGTCAGGAGGCATCCCCATTGGAGCCTGAAACAACTGCTCGTCAATCGCAAACCTGAACGTCCGCAGCGCGGAGACCAACTCACGTATGAGGGATAGCCCCAGCGCAAGCGCAGCCTCTCCATCGGCGGCCTTGACGACGGCCACAGCGCATGTCTGGCTCAGGCTCCCGTCGAGCGGAGCCTCCAGCATCTTGCCATAACGGGTTTTCGTCTCTTCATTGACCACGGTATTCTTGTTGACAGAGTCGGTAATCCGCGCCTTGAGCTCCCCGCCCGCCTTCGAAGCGGCCGCAATCAGGCGCGCGCTACCGAGCTGCAACACAACGTCTTCGCGCAGGAGAACGCCCGTAACTGGCGCTACGACCTCCCAGTCCGAAACACGCTTGAGGATCTCGTTTCTCGTGCGATCAATGTATGCGTCCGGTGCCCCCAGCGTTGAGCCTTCATGGTCAGTGATCACCTTCCCGATGGCGGGATGTAGGGCCCTCCGGACCTGCGGCAATGAGGCGACCTGCTCTATCTCTGGTTCTCGCGCCAATGACTCGGCAACGCGGCCGTAAGCCGATGCCAGTTCGCCACGAAGATGAATCGTTCGACGTGCGTGCTCGAAGTATACCAGGGGTCGCCCGACCACGATGACTGGGCCAGGTTTCGACGGCTCCTCCTCTCGCTCTGCTTCGCTCAGCAACGCGGATATGAACTCGTTCCAGAGATGATCGGTTTCAGTCTTCTGCTTACCAGGCATTAGCCGCTCCTCACCGCGTTCTTCGGTGCGTCGGTGTCGGCGCAGGTGCAATCGCGCGGCCGCATGCTGTGCGCATCTCAGCCGAGTCTATCCTCGTCCAACACCTCAATTGCGCCTGGTTCAAGCGGGTTGTACACCCCATCCCATATATCGCTGGGCAGTAGCTTGCGCCTTCGCAGCTCCGAAACATAGCGACTACCGCAGGTTCGCACGGTATAGAGCAGCAAGCGTGCAGGGAACTCTACCGTCACCCAGTCACCCGCCAGCGGAACCAGGACGTCAACCCAGTACGGATTCTGATTCGCCCAGAAGCGCCGCCGATCGGGAAACACCGACGGCAGCACGCTGTGAACGACGACGCAGCGAACCTCCCGGTAGAGCAGGTTCCCCAAGCGGAAACGCTCGGCGAGCTGGGCTAGTGCTCGCTCATCTGAGGTGATCGCCTTTGCCTCTGTCCCCCGCCGTCGCCTGAGCCGCCGATGCACCCCGGCGAGAACTTCGCTAGCGGGATAGAGCCAGGCCGCCCGCTTTCGCTTGTCCTCGTCGGCGAATAGCCCAAGCGCCTTTCGCAGTAACCCAAGTGCCCGGTCCACGGATTCAGGCGCATCATGCAACCTGATGTCCTTCAGCCACTTCCTGAGCGCTTTGCCCTCAGGCCCTCTGAATGCGAGTTCGTAGCGATCCGAGGACTTGCTCCCATGGAAGATTTCTGAAGCCACGACTGCTGCAAGGCACATGTTGGGGGCGCTCACTAGGCCCCAGAGCTCCGGCGCGTCCGAATAGGACTCAACGAACCTGGAGAACTTCGCCTCCTCAGGAAGATCAGCGCCTGCCCATTCTGCATTCGCAAGGGCGTTGAGGATCGCCGTCGCCAGTCGGAGGAACTCGATCGGTCGGCGTCTCGCCCGGAGCAGCTCTTCCAAGAACTCAGTCTGCTCCTCGAGGATGCTCTCGAAGAACTCGAGCCGCTGATAGAACTTGGCGGCCGCTCCGCCGCGGAGGCGAGGACCAGGTCGCTCAGGCATCGGCCTCCCTCCTGCGTCTCCTAGCAGGTGTTGGGACGTAGGCAATCGCGCCGAGGCGGGTAGCTTCGGCAACACGTTCTTCGAGGTTGCGGATCGGGCTGGTCTGGCGGGAGATGTCCACGCCGATGTCAGCATAGAAGGCCACGATATCTTCAGGCGGCGCAGCGCCCTTGTAGCGGCAGTATTCGAGCAGGGCGGTGTCGCGGGTGATGTAGGAACGCGGCTCAATCCGCTCGCTCCTGTTGGTCTGGCGGATGAAGACGTCCCCGGGCAGCGCGGGCTGGCTGCGGTCGAGCAGCGGGAAGGTGGTGAGGATGTAGGCGAACTCCTCGACCGAGAGCCCATACAGGTCGGCCACGATAGCGTCTATTTCGGCCCGCAGGCGAGCACGCTCACGGAGATCGGTAGCGGCCAACTCTGGACGCCAAGGACTGGACAGATCCTCAGGGTAATGCCGTGCCATCTCCTCCCAGAGGTCAGCCATGTGCTGTGTGAAGCATGACAGCCGCACCGTGTGAAGCGCGAGCGTCCTCGCCCGCGGATCGTCGAGCGGGACGCGGGGAAGCGGTAGCTGTTCGACCGTGAAGAAGTCCACAGTTGTGTTGACCCGCTGCCTGACGAGCCAATCTGTCACGATGCCGTTGGCGAGCGCGACAAAGACTAGATGCACCCGCCGGTCGGAAGGATCAGGCGCGACCGTCGGTACCCGATCGCCACACGGAGAGCAACCTGGCACCACCGTCGCGAGCATCGTCCGCTCGTTGCTCTGGTTGGAGACCCTGCAGAACGCTGCTCGAGGGCCCCGGGCGACTCCCGGCCCGGTACCCGCTGTGTCGCTCACGAAGAAGTGGGGCACAACCTCAGTCCTGGGAAGAGGTGCGTCATGCCAGACGGCACGAGCCGCCTCGCCTGAGACATATGCCTTGGCCAGGTGATCGAATTGGCGGACTAGCCGACCTTCGTACAGAGGCGTGAAGTGCTCCTCAGGGCGTACCGGCATCTCATCGGGGTCCGCCGCCCGCTCCGACAGAAGGAATCCCCCGAAGACGACGCACTTGCCCAAGTCCTCCTCGTCAGCAGGCGGATCGGGCGACACTATCGTGCGGCTGCCTTGCCGCCAAACATGGCGCTGACCTTGGACGAAGCGGTCGGGACGCGACTGATACCAGCTTTGGCTGCGTGAAGCCCAGGATTCCCCGTGCTGCTGTAGACAGTCGTAGCTGAGCAGCCAGTCGCGAGTCCGGAACAGGTAGTTGTCGCCACGCATGTCCACTTCGCGTACGAACGAGACGCGCCAAGTACTGGCACTTGCTGCGGCAAGTGGCGGGATGGTCTTGTACAGACGCTCGCAGAGGTCAACCTCCCACTGGCCACGCACCTCAACTACCGCAAGATACCCTGGGCTTGTTAGCTCGATGAACCTCCTTGTGACTCTCACGGTGCGGGAAAGCAGGTGGGGCCACGGCTCGAGGAGCCAACTCTCGTCCGTCAGGAGGAAAGCAGCGTGCAGAGCGCGACTTCCTGTCGCGCGCTTGACGAAGGGCAGCACGACGAACTTGAACTGGCCGTGCGTCGGGAAGAAGCGTCGCCGGCGGTTCTGGAACACGAGCAACGCCTCTAGTTCGCACTGCTCCAGAAGCATGTGGCGCAGGCCTGTGCATCCTGCCTCGGAGTAAAGGGAGTCGGGTACCAGGACTCCTCCTCTCCCTTCGGCTCCCAGCAGATGCGTGCTCCGTTCCACGAAGAACTTGAACAGATCGGGATCTCCACCGGTTGCCCGACCTCGGACGCGAGCGCTCTGGAACTGGTACATCCCGCCCGCGCCCAGCACTGCCGCGTAGAGCTTGCGTCCAGACTGGTGTTGCTGCCACTCCGCAGCTACGCCTGGGTTGTCCTGATGGATCGCGGCGATCCGCCGCGATAGTGCTTGAGCCTGATACTCGAAGACCGCTGGGTCGAACCGCGCGTAGAATTCCTTTAGCTCTGGCTTGACCTTCTCCCACGGCGGATTCCCGATCACGACATCGAAGCCGCCGTTATGCTTTGGCTTCCCCTCGCCGTCGAACCAGACATCGGGGAAGGTGAGGTCCCAACAGAAGGCCTGGAGTTCTCGGCCTGTCTGCCACGCGGTCAGGGCCTGCTCGCGTGTCTCCGGGCGGATGAAGCCGAACGTCCCGATGTCCCTGAGCCAAGAGTTGGTAACCTCGCAGTCCGGCTCCGCTACGAAAGCAAGCCCGATGCGGAGCTGGTGCAGATCCCAGAACGGCTCCAGTTCGCCTGCCATCGCCTGGTAGGCGAGCCGATGGGCCTCGAGGTCTTCTGGTCGCTCGTCCGCCAGTTGGCGGATGGTCTTCAGGTGCCCAAAGGCGCGACGCAACCGCTCTCGCAGTTGCCGGCCAGCCCCTTCGTAGAGTTCCTCCAGAACAAGCGGCCTGCCCACGAGTGGAAACACAGACCGCGACTTCTTCGATGGCTTACTACCCTTCTTCGTGGGCAGCGGTGCCCAGGGCCGGATGGCATCATCGGCCCTCATGCCGAGCAGGCTGTCGCCAACCCGAAGGCGATGATCGAGGAAGGTCAGAGGGTGATCGGCGGCCGCGGTCGCCAGCCAGAGCGATACTCGCGCCAGGTCAACCGCGAGCGGGTTCTTGTCCACGCCATAGATGCAGTGGGCCGCCACCAACAGGCGGCAGGCCGCGAGAGCGCGCTCCTCGTCGTGCCAGACGCGGGTGACCTCTTGGGGCACCTCATCGGGGTCCATGTCACGGTAGGCCGCCAGCAGATGCTCGGCCAGACGCCGGCACGCACCCACCAGGAAGTGCCCCGACCCCATTGCCGGGTCCACGACCTTGAGAGATAGGATTTCGTGTGGCTTCTTGCCTTCGGCCAGTGGGTCGCACGTCCGCCGCACGAGGAAATCCACGAAGGCGCGGTTGGTGTAGTAGGAGCCGGTCTGCTTACGGCCCATGCCTGTCCGCAGGAACACCTTGCCCGGTTCGACGTGGCCAAGCACCCGGATCGGCTTGCGGCGAGCCGCAGGCTGTGTCTCCTCCTCATCCGCGGCCTCCTCTTCCGGCTCCTCGTCGGCGTCCTGCTCTTCCTCCTCTTCGTCCTCATCATCGGAGGCGAGAAGGGCTTCGACCTCTGAGGATAGCACTTCACCCCGCCGGGCAGCGAGGTCCTCGCGCTGCGCCTCGGTCACCACATACGGGCGATCATCGAGCCGGATGCGCCACATGGGCTCGACGGCGCAATCCACGGATTGTTCGAGCATGGTCTCGTACACCGAGCCAAGCTGCTCGACGTCAAGCTCGCGGTAGGACAGATGCACGCGCGATCCTCGCGGCCCTGCCGGAACCCAGGTCATGCGGTCAATGATCTCCGCGCACGTCGCCTCGCCCCATCGCAGCGAGTCCACCAGTTCCGTCTCGCGGGGATCGAACAGCCCGCCCCCGTACATCGGAATCCGGCCCTCTGGCCCCAGGTCGGCCCCCGTCCGTAGCAGGTCGAACAGAGCGCGCAGGCTGGCCTCCACAAAGCGGCCGCCAACCGTCGGACTGGTTCTGGGATCCGTCTGCGGGTCGCTGATCCAGCGGGAAAGCCGGCGCACCGAATAGCCGTCGCGGTAAGTCGGCACATCCACCGGCAGCAGGCCGCGGTCCTCTGCATACAGCGCGAACAGAATGCGATAGAGGACGCGAAGCGACTGCCGGTAGAGCTGATCCAGCTGCTCCCGGGACGGAGGTCTACCGACCTTGTCAACGTTCTCTGGACGGTCGAGTACGCCCTGGATGAAGGCGACCACGGCTTGCTGGACCTGCTGGCCGAGCCCGACATTCACGCGGGCGGCGTGGTCACGCCCAACGGAGATGACCTCGTCGAGGGTCCGCGGCTCGCGTTCCCAGGCCGCCTGGCGCAGCAAAGCCCAGATGGTCCGCCAGGCCTCAAGGCCGGCGTCCGTGCCCTCGGCGATCGCGGATAGATCAAGGTCCACCCAGGAGGCCACGAACCCCTCGGCCCGTCGAACGAGACGAAAACGGTAGGCATTCAGCAGCAGACCGTAGTTGAGCCCTTGCTCCTGTAACGCTCTGGCGATCGAGAGCACCGGCGCGAACCTGCGGTGCCGGCCCTGAGGCGCGGAGTCCATATCCACATCAGGGGCGAGCGCGAGGATGCTCGCGACAGACTTCTCATCTCCGTTCAGCAGCGGCATGCCAGCGCGTTCTTCGCCCTCCGAAGTAGCAACTGTCGCCTCGGTGCCCAGTCGCCAACCGAGCAGCTCCGAGAGCGGCCGAAGGAGCAGCCTTTGGGTGGAACGCGCGGACTGGCGTTCATCCAGCTCGCGTCGGGCGCGGCGGATCATACTGACTGCACGGGAGTACCGCTGACGAGCGCCGGCCTCGTCAAGCTGCTCACGCAGCTTGTGATCCTCCCACATCAACTGGCGGAGGAAGTACTCGCTGAAGGCCTCGCCCTGGATGGATACCGGGTCCATCAACCACCCCTCGCCATGGATCGAGGCACACGCAGGAGGATACCCAACGGCTCGACAGTGGGTTCCTCTATCCGCAGGCGCCGGTCAAGGAAGAGCCGGCGCTGGCTCTCACGCTCCTCGTGGTGACGAAGCTGGCGCAGTACACGACTCGGAATAGCAACACGATCGGGGAACAAGCGCCTTTGCTCGTACTGCGCGCGATGCTCGCCGAGGATCGCCTCTCGGCAGGCCTCGTTCCACTGACGGTGCTCTTCGCGTAGGCGCTCGTCCTCTCCGCGGCGCTGCGTGGTGATCGCCTGTCGCCAAGCGCGAGCGCGCCGCATCGCTTCCTCTTCCGCGGCGGCGCGAGCGTCCTCCCACCAAGTGCCAAAGACCTTGGTCAGCAGATCGGTGGGGATCTCGGCCTCGCTCTCAGTTCGGAGGGCCGCCGCGTCCGTGTCACGGTCCTTCGAGGCAGCGAGAGAGCGCTCCACTTGCACTGCCTCCAGGCGCTGCATCTCGATCCCTTCCCCATCTCGCAAGGTGACGATGAAACTGGCGACCAGGTCCGGGGTTTCGATAGCAGACGACACCGCGAAGGCGAGCCGATGGTCATCGCGGGCGTCGAAGCGGCTGCCGCGGACCCAGCGAGCAGCAGCCTGTACCAGCGTATGCTCCTCGTGCAGCAGGTTCTCGGCAGTCACGCCCTCGACGTCGCCTGTGCCAGGGGGACGCAGGCCGGTGTACTCGGATAGCACAGGTCCCCCGATCCAAGTGGACGGCGTCTGGACCGAGAAGGTGTCGCCCCGTCTGCTGACCCTGCCTCCGGCCAACCGCACAGCGTTCTCGACGAAGACATCCAGCCGGACGAACTCACGGTCGGCGCGCTCCGCGGCCTTCTCAGCAGACTCACTCTCGGCGGCATCGTGCTCGCCAGTGCCAAGCCGTTTCGAAGGGTCACGCCCCACATTCAGAGCCTTGTCTACGTCGTCCTCGGCGGCGCGGACGGCCGCGAGTTCGTCGTCAGGCGCTTCGAGCAGGAGTCGCTCTATGGCCTCCGCTTGAATGTGGCCGAGCACATCACCGACCGAACCGATACGCTTGATCTCCTGCTCCAGCTTGCCGATCAGCATCGCCAGGAGCTCGCCGTCGTAGGTGTCCTGAGCGTAGAGGAAGGCGATGATGGGCGTCTGCGTTTGGCCATAGCGATCAATGCGGCCATTGCGCTGTTCGAGGCGGTTCGGGTTCCAGGGCAGATCGAAGTGCAGCAGGTGGTGACAGTGCTCCTGAAGGTTCATGCCTTCGGCTGCCACGTCAGTCGTCACCAAGACGCGGCCATCGGGTCCGAAGAAGCGTTGGAGAGCCTGCTTCCGCTCGGCCCGCGGCATGCCGCTTTCCCCGGTCAAGCGCACAACCTGGCCCGCGTAGCCGGTCTTCTCCAGATGGGTCGCGATCGCGTCCACGGTATCTACGTACTCGGTGAAGATGATGACCTTCGCTTCCGGTGCCCGGCCATGCACGGTCTCCAGCCACGACACCATGGTCGCCATCTTCGGCTCCGGAGTGGAACCGCAGGCGGCGAGCAGATCGTCCAGGTTCTCGAGGATCTCGGCCTCGTCACGGAGCTTTCGAAGCTGCCTCCCCAGCATCCTGACGATGCTGAGGTAGTTGCGGTGGGCGTCGCGCTCAAGCTGTGCCTGAACATCGTCGGGCAGCGTCTCACCTCGCCTCAGCGCGCGCATGTACTCACGCTGAAGCTCAATCTCTTCGGCGCGCTCGTCTACGTTTGCCTTGCGTGTCTGGAGCGTGGCCCTGAGGGCTGCCCGGGAGGAGCCGGAACGCTTCCGCAGCACGGTGGCGACCAGTCGGATCGCCTCCCTTTCCTGCGCTCGACGTGCCGCTCGCGCGAATTCCTCCATCTCTCCGGCCCTGGCGAGGACTGCCTTGTGGAGAGTGATCTCGTCAGGGTTGAGCGAGTACGGGACTGGCTCGACGCATCGCTCCGCGAACTTGGGACTCCCGTCGGGCTTGCGGACATGCCTCTTGAGGCGTCGCACAAGGTGACGGCCGTAGCGTCCGTATTCGAGAGGATGGCCGATCGGGGCAAGGGTCGGGTCGAGAAGACGTACGAGAGAAGCGAAGTTCTCGTCCTAGCCATCGTGAGGCGTAGCCGTCAACAACAGCAACGCGTCGGTCGCCTCGGAGAGCCACACAGCCAGCTCATGTTGGAGCTTCTCCTCCTCATGCTGGCGGGCGGCCACGTGGTGTGCCTCATCAATGACCACCACATCCCAGTGCGCTGCCGCCAACTCGATGAACGCGCCTTCCCTGCGTTTGATGAAGTCTCGCGAAGCAATGACACGGGGGTTGTTCTTCCAGGGATTGCCTTCGCGTTTCAAGCGCGCGCTGTGCAGCCCCTCCCCATCGAAGACCTTGAACTGGAACCCGAACTTCTGGCCCATCTCAGTCTGCCACTGGTCCATGATGCTCGGCGGTGACACGATCAGGACGCGGGTGGCTCGTCGGCGGGCGTTCAGGTCTCGCAGGATCAGTCCGGCCTCGATGGTCTTCCCCAGACCGACGTCGTCTGCGATGAGCAGCCGCGGGCGCGGTAGCGAGAGGGCGCGTAGGGATGGCACTTGCTGGTAGCGCTCGAACTCGACTCTGGAGCGCGAAGCGCCGACGAGAGTATCGGGCGGAGGCGCCAGCTGCAGTGCGAACGCCTCGTGCAGCAAGCGGAACCGGGCCAGCCGGCCGGCACGCTCTACACTGAGTGCGTGCACCTCCTCAGGCGCGACGCGCTCGATCGGATGGATCACCGAGAGAAGCTGATTGCGAAGCGGTCCCTCAAGGCCGCGTAGAAGGAGTCGCGCCTGGGGGCCACGCTCAGTCCGGGGGAGCGGGCTGGCCTCAAGGACCAGGAAGCGTTCCCCTCTCACGCGAAGCGTCATCCCCGCGGAGAAGTCAGCTGACACGTGCAAGCGCCCCCTGAGATGCTGTGCTTTCTGCCTTCCTCCACTACGATGCCGCCCACCCGAACGGAAGCGTCACGGTCGCCGGATGCCTTCCGAGCAGGGATCCCAAGTACGCCCGGCGAGAGGGGCCTGCAGTGGCAGCACCGCCCTCCGGCTCTTACGTTCTGCGCAGCGCCGGCCCTCCCTGCCGGTGCATGCCGGAACGAGGCGTTGTGACAGAGGCCTTCGTGCACCCTCGTATGCGGTAGTGCGCTTGAGAGACCAGCAGCAACTGAGCCGATGCCCCTACTCACCTTCGCCGCCGGTTTGCTCTCGCCACCGCGCGAGTGACGTCCCCGGCTCGTAGCCGCCCTGTACCTGACGCCCGTACAGCAGCAGCATATCGCCGAGGAGCTTGGCCAAGCTCAGGGTGTGGCTCTCAGACAGCGCCCCCGTCTTGGCCGCCAGAGGGCCGCGGACGGCAACGGCTAGCATGTCGCCGTGCGCACGGGACCGCGAACGGCGCGCCACGCGGCGCTGTGTGCGACTTTCGGCCCCGGCCTGGGTCTATGCCTCGGCTACCTGCGTTCTGCGGCGCTGTGGCCGCGCTTGGGCGGCCCCTTGTGGCACCTGTCGGGCAATGGCCCTGTTCGCGCCTACCGGGCGCAAGAACGCCTTGACTGGCTGGCCAACATCCTCCCTAATGGCCTATCGGAAGTTGGCGAGAAGCCAGAGAGGAGGCGCAGATGGCGAGGAAGCGGCGTCACGGGCGCTCCGGCGAGCGAGAGGCGCTGGAGGAGTTCCTGGGGGCGCTGACGCTGGAAGGGCGGTCGGTACACTCGGTGCGGTCTTACCGCAGGGATCTGGAGAGAGTGCTGGTAGCACTGCCCGGGCCCTTGGACCGGGCGCGGCCCGCGGACCTGCGGGAGTGCTTCCGCCGCCAGCAGCAGGCCGGCCGATCTCCCTCGAGCATCAACCGCGCCGTTGCCGCGGTGCGCTCCTTCTGTCGCTTCCTGTTCGAGGAAGGCCGCCTGGAGACGAACCCAGCACAGGCGCTGCGCTCGATTCGCTTGGGCCCGCCGCTGGCCCCGAAGCATCTCAGCGTCGACGAGGTCCAGCGCCTGCTCTCCCTGCCTGATAGCACCACGCCCACGGGCCGGCGGGACCGCGCCATTCTGATGCTGCTCTACAACACCGGCTTGCGGGTGGGGGAGCTGTGTGCTCTGAACCGTGAGGATGTCCGCCTGCCCGCCGAGGGCTGGGGTGCACTGCAGGTGGTGGGCAAGGGCCGGCGGCTTCATCGGCTGCCCATCAACCGGCCCGCCGCCGACGCGCTCCTGGCCTACCTCGCGGACCGGGAGGATATGGAGCCAGCCCTCTTCCTGAATCGCAATCGCGACCGCTTCTCGGTACGGGGCATTGCCCTGCTGGTGAACCGCTACCTGCGCGCGGCCAGCATCACCGATCGCTCTGGCCCGCACCTGCTCCGGCACACCTTTGCTACGCACGCGCTACGTGCTCGACCGAACCTGCGAGCGGTCCAGGAGTTGCTCGGGCACGCCTGGGTGACCACCACCCAGCGGTACACGCACCTGGAGGTCGAGGACCTGCAGGCCCCGGTGGCGGAGTTGCCGGCGAACTGCGTGGTGTAGGCCCACCGCGTGCTGGTGGCCGCTGGATCCCTACTGAGTAGCTGTCGCGCGCACCGCTAGCCGCGAGGCGATGACCGAGGGCACCGTCAACCGCCTCCGCGAGCACGGCATTCAGCTTGCCCAGGTATCGGCCCACCGCGCCACTGACTTCTGCATCTACTACGAGAATGGCTAGGCGGCTATGCCGCCGCCATCCCGGTCCGCTAGGAGCGGACCTAGGGACGTCATCGTCAGCATCGGCCCCGAAGCACATCCCCTCTACCCGCCGCTCAGCGCCATCGGAGGCGGCCCTCCGTTCCACCCGAACTGCGTTCACGTGCTGACGCCGTTCGTGGACTTGTCCGCCGGCCGTGAGGCGGAGCGGCTGGCGACGGAGGCGGAGCGGAAGGCGGGAGTGCCGGACCCGACGGCGTTGAAGCGGACGGCGGTAGACCTGCAGCGAAGGTACGGGCAGCGCTCTCGGACCTGAGTGGTGCATCGTCGATGGCCCACTAAGGGCGAAGACAGCGAAGCAAAGAGTACCGGACGGGAGAGCCACAACCGCAACTGAGCCATTGGAGTCCTGGACTCTGAGAGCTTCGTCAGGGCGGCACCTCGGGCCCTTGACGGCGCTTGGGTCCGGCGGTATACTACTGCTAGCGGATGCATATGAGTTCCCTCCCGCAGGGCAGTACCGAGGTC
>Ga0315307_1000322_pt1 | contig 20280 bp, 17 predicted proteins | sample TDP2_MG_FD_203079 | JGI IMG/M metagenome (GOLD analysis project Ga0315307, IMG submission 203079) | Freshwater sediment microbial communities from Lake Towuti, South Sulawesi, Indonesia - TDP2 | ecosystem: Environmental > Aquatic > Freshwater > Lake > Sediment | place: Indonesia: South Sulawesi...
ACCTCCGGGCGCTAAGGCCACGCTTCCCCATCCTGTCAAGTAGCTTTGCTTCCTCCAATCCTGCGCGGGCGCGGCAATACCGCTCTCGAGCCGCAGTCACAATGCTCCAGCGATCCTTCTCCCTTTCTTCCTCCATTCCGAATGGTCGCCATTCTAAGATGGCCTGCTTCGAGGTAGCGAAGCCTTCAGCTGCCTCTATGAATGCTTGGGAAGCAAGCTCCGGGCTCTCTTCATGGCTCAGCGCTTCCGCCCCCTCCAAGAGAGCGCACGCAGCATAGTGTTCACTCAAAGGTGACCAACGGCGAGCGTCCTCAAGTGTAGAGCTAGCTCGTCTGTAAATCCCGCTCGCTTCACGATACAGCGCGTCCGCGTGGGCGGCACGGGCTTCCTCTATTTGGCCCCAACCCTGGAGATATTTTCCCAAGTCGTGGTAGAGATCCCCTAAGCTAGGTATGATAGCTGCTGCCTCTCGAAAGTGCTCGGCCGCCCGAGCGTAGTCTTGAGCCGCATCTTTATGCTCTCCTTTTCGACTGTGGACCCTCGCACGATGCCAAATCGCCTCGGCGACACGAGCTGGACGTTGGACGCTTGAATACGCTTCTGCCGCTAGGTCCGTCGCCTGAATCTGCTCGCTCAATAGATTCGGGTCGCCGGTTTCCTCGAACAGACCATCCAATGCGCGGACAAACCGAAGATAGAAATCGCCGAGACGAAGGACCTGTCCCGGCGAGAGGGGGGAAGTGTAGCTACGAATCTTTTTGAATCCCACCTGAAAACGTGAAACAGCCGCCTCCAACAGCTCCCTCCGCCTGACTGGCTCATGCGTAACTTGAGCCAGGTCATAACGCAGCGACCCTTCGCCCATGTACCCGACACCAGTGTTCCAAGTAAAAAGTGGGCTAACACGCTCCTCAACCACGTTGCACTCCTCAGCAACCACGACAGCCTCAGCCAAGATTTCGAGCTTCCGCCGCTCATCATCCTCGAGGCGCGCCAATTGACGTAGCGCTTCAGCCCCACCATACTCTAAATAACCGAGCGCAATACCTCCCGTGAGTCGCGCTATAGTTAGGCCTTTGCGAAAGGACGTAACGGCCTTTTCGATCAACTGTTTGCGCTCACCCGCGTCGGTTGCGAATTCGGCGTAAACATAGTAGCTCTGGACGAGGTCGCCATACGCGGTTCCCAGCGCGTACTGCGAAGCGGCATCGCGTAGGTGAGCGAGGTTCTCTTCCGTCGCCTTAAACAGCGTCACTGCTTCCTGAAATTTCTTGTCAGCCTGCTCTTGGTCACGCTCACCCACCAAACGCCACCGAGCAAAATATAATGCAAGGCTCAGAGCCCTGCCGATAAACTCTCGGTCACGGGTGACGCTCGCCACGGCCATTAACTTGTCTACATCCTCGAGGGTGACTTCAAGGCCTTTGTCAATGCTCTTTGCGTAGAGAGCTCCCTCGAGAAGCGCGGCTAAGATTCTCCCATCCCGAATTTCCTGTTCCAGTGCGAGAGCCTCTTGAAGCACACGGTCGAAACGAGATGGGTCACGATGCCAATCCTCAAAATGGTCCTTCGCATCCCATGCTAGATACGCCCGAAGGACGTGGGCGAGAGCCCTGGCGTCTACGTCAGCATTCCGAGCATGGGACTTCAGTTTCTCTGCTAGGGCCAGGCCTTCCTTCAGAACTTCGGTGAATTGCTGGTCAAGCAAGAATCGCTCGTACAAAAGGAGTAGGTTGAAGTTGCCTGCTTCCAACCACGCCGGTGACGGGCCTCGTCGCTCCAATTCCATAACGACGCTACGCTGCAAATCAATGGCTTTGTCGAATAAGCGGTGGCGGGCCTCAGCATCTTCGGTCAATGTGCCTTCAAGGCGAAGTCGACCGGCCGCCGCTCTCTGTGCCCAGAGCGAATCACGCCCCGCCGTTCGCTCCATTTCGTGGTAGACCGCGATCGCCTCCTCCATCTTTTCCCGAAAAGCCGAAGCGTTGCCCGTTTGAGATGCAGCACTTTCATGGCAAATGGCTAGACGCAATGAGATGGCTGGTCGCTCAGTCTCATCGGTCGACATCCCTTGCAAGATCCTCTCGTAAACTTCAGCTGCTTCCTCCCACTCGTACTGCTTCCCCAGTCTCGATGCTTCGGCGAGAAGCGAATTAGCACCCGCGGAGGAAGCGGCCAAACGAAGCTCGCCTAGCGTAAGGGACTCGAGAGTTAAAAACACTTCGATCGACTGATCGATAGATGGATGCAGGATGTCCCCCGCAACCAAAAAAGAAGGGGAGGCTGTAGTCAGGTTGCCTCGATCAACGTCTCGCTGCTTCTTACTCCTTCGATGGCGTTGACGTTGAGAGACAGAGTGGTTGCTGTCTGATGGATCTTTGTTTCGGCGAAAGCTACGATGTCGTAGCGGCCCAGCACGAGTTGGGCGCTCTTCACCTCGGGCATCTTCTTCAAGCCATTCAGCACCACGGCGCTCTTGCCTTTTAGAACCCTGATAAGTATGCACACGTTGGGCATTTCTCAATCCTCCTACATACCGACCAGCGTCTCCGACGCCCTGACCCCAGATGTGTTGTGGACCTTCAACGCGATTTCTACTAACGCCTTCAGATCTGGCACCTCAACTTGGGCGGCGACATCCCACCTGCCGAGGGTGGCGAACGCCGTCTTGACGCCCTTGACCTTCCTGACCTCCTCAGCGACGCTCTTGCTCTTACCTGACTCACAGCAAACCAAGATGCAACCGAAGACCATTTTCCTGTCCGGCTAGTGTCTGCTGGAGAATCCTATATAACATTGTTCCCTCGGCTGATTGATCAAAAGGATTAAAAGGAAACGGAAACCGTCGGACGTTAGCACAGAAGAAATTGAGGGAGGAGATACAAGGTGAAGATAGGTGTATGCGGGATCGCCTGTGGGAAGTGCCCCATGATGGTCAGGACCAAGTGCCCAAATGGAGAGCAAGGATGCACACCAAAGGAAAACGAGATGTGCAAGATAGCCACATGCGCCTTTAACAAAGGCGTTAGTCTGTGCTTCGAATGTCCTGAGTTTCCCTGCGAGACGACTAAGACAGGACCAATTAGCTACGGATACTGCCAGTTTATATCAGGTAAAGGTTTCTAGGCGAAGATAGAAGACGTTCCGCACGCCACGTCCAAGGTGGGTCGTGTGGATCGATCGGTCACTTCCCCTCGGCTGAGTGATACTCTGCCTATAAACCAGTATCATTCCGTTAATTCTACTTCCCCCTAAAACCAGAAGAATCTTAGCCACATCTTCACCATATCTCCAGTCAAAGGCCAAAAATGGCAGTGTAAAATATCTTGGTTTACATGCTTTCAGAAGATGTGCTCTAAAGTGGGAGCAAGAGGCAGCATCCCCACTTGACGTCCCCCTCTAACAAAATCGGCCGAAAATCTCTATATCAATTTCAACAGTCGCTTTATTTCTTCCGCCCATTGATAGGTTTCCGAAGGATGTACCTCTGCAAACACAGAATTCGACAAGGCAATCAAGTTGCGGCAAGCCCCAAATACATCCTCCTTTTTTGGCACGACCCCTACCCATGAAAGAAACCTATACCCTCTAATAACGTATGTTCTTGAAGTTAGCAAGGTAGCCTTCTGCCGAAGATCTCTAGACGCCCTTTCCCTCTCCTCCATTGTGCTAGACTTGGGATTGGAGTATACATCTGCATAGAATACCAATGAATCTGCTATTTCTCCCCTTATCTCGTCCTGCTTATGGATCGGTTCGATCACAAAATTGGAAAATATCTGACCCAATGCATAAACCACAACTCCAATGAAAACAGTCAATAAAGCAGCTGCGACACTCTCAGGGATCATGTCTTAACATATTCAACGACGCCCTTTAAGATTTTTACGCCTAAAAGAGGCCGATCGATCAAAGTCCCTGAAAAACGAACTTCTCACAGAAATGTAACTGCCGATAAACTTTGCCGAGAAGACACGTTTTCCCAAGGTTCATCGCTTCAACAATTGTTGTCATGAGCATTCGCCTTTCTGCTATTTCCTGACTGCCCTGTCAAAGAGTGGTACGCCTAGTAGAATTGTGGCCGCGCCTATGATTACGAGGATGAGCAACTGAGAGACCACGTCTCCGACTCCAACGCCTAATACCATTACCTTCCTCAAGGCATCCACCGCATAAGTCAGTGGAAGCGCCTTCGCGACGTACTGGAGTGGAAGTGGCATCTGTTCCGTCGGGAATAGGACGCCTGAGAGGAACATCATGGGGAACTGGAGGAAACCCAGAATGAACTGGGCTGACTCCTGCTCTTTCGCTATGGATGTGGCTACTATCCCTATCCCTAGGAAGCTGAGGGTTCCCAAGATCAGGATCCCGACTATGAGGAGCGGATTCCCACGGACGTGAACGCCAAACACAAGGATAGCCAAGATGATGATGAAACCTCCCTGTAACAGATTTCGAAGCGTCTGAGCCAAGGTCTTGCCCAGTATTATGGAGACCCTTGAAATTGGGGCCATCAAGAGACCGTCCAAGGTCCCGATCTCCCTCTCTCTAGCGAGGGCAGCCCCAACCGCGGTGAGCCCAGACATCATGACTCCCATGCCTATGAAACCGGGAGCAACGAAGTCGAAGTAGGAACCTCCCCCTGAAACGACGCTTTGAACATCAGTCTGGACGGGTTGAAGAACGAACCCCGGATTCACTCCCTGCACTCCCTGCTGTATAAGGAAGTATGCGAACTGGCGGGATACCGCGTTGATGAGGCCGTTGAAGCTTTGTGTTATGGCGCCTGACAGGGAAGGATTTGTGGGGTCTGTCAGAACTATTATCCTTGCTTGGTTCCCAGAAACTAGAGACTGGGTCAAGTTCTCAGGTATCACTACCGCGCCTTTAACCGTCCCAGCAAGTATCATGCTCTTGGCATCATCCATGGTCACAACGTTCACCAGCTTGAAGGCACTGGAGTTAGAGAGAGCTTGATTAATCGAATCGAATACCTGCTTCCCGTAGACACCGTTGTCTAGATTAACAATTCCCACATCCACATCGTGAACGACATTAGTTGAGCTTGGGAACATGTAGCCGAACATGGCGATCAGCATGATCGGGAAGATGAGGCTGAAGACCAGCCCGATCCGATTCCTTTGAAACTCCTTCAGATCCTTGTAGGCTATGGTTAGGATCTCTTTGATCATTCTCAACGGCTTCATCCTAGAACCTTCCTCCAAAGTGGAATCTTGATCTACGGGTCTGATTGGATTTCATGGGCTCGTCACGAATCTTGATTCCGGTGAGTTTTATGAAGACGTCTTCTAATGTGGCGTCTGGGCCCACTGAAGCCTTGAGGCTGTGAGGCGTGTCTAGGGCCACGATCTTCCCGTAGTCAATGATTGCTATTCTGTTGGAGAGGCGGTCTGCCTCATCCATGTAGTGTGTCGTGAGGAGTATCGTCTTCTTACTTTCATTGTTCAATCGTTTCATGAGCTCTCGGATGTTGTGGGCGGTTGTGGGGTCGAGGCCTATGGTGGGCTCGTCTAGGAAGATGATTTCTGGATCGTGGATGAGGGCTCTGACGATGTTGAGGCGTTGCCTCATGCCTGAGGAGAAGTCGCCGACGCGGCTCTTCCTAAAATCCCATAACTCAACTAGCTTCAGGAGTTCTTCACTCCTCTGCTTGATCGCTTGAGAGTCCATGCCGTATAGCCGGCCGAAGATGCTGAGGTTCTCCAACGGTGTCAGACGGTCGTAAGCCACGACCTTCTCGGTGACAACGCCAATCCTCTCCCTTACCTCGTCCGCTTCCTTCACCACATCGTAGCCATCAACTTCAGCCTTGCCCTTGGTCGGTATCAGAAGAGTGCAGAGCATCTTTATCGTGGTGGTCTTGCCAGCTCCGTTGAGGCCAAGGAACCCGAAGATCTCGCCTTGGCTGACGTCGAAGTTGACCCCGTTAACCGCTACGAGGTCACCGAAAGCCTTGGTCAAACCCTCTGTGTGAATTGCATAAGACATATGCCGAGCCTGATCGATCGATGCTAGGAAAACAGGTAGTATATATACTACAGTGCAAATTCAAGTGCAACCGTCCATTATCATGCAAGAACCCAAGCCTGTGTCTCGTTTTCTTGATTTTTTCAAAGAAAGCAAAAACACTTCGCGATGGCGTACACGTTGACTGCCTCAAAACTGATGGTTGATCATATTATCAAATTCAAAGTGGCCAGAGGCATGGTAGCCACGATCGATCGATTGATCTTGAGAAACAATATATTAGCTACCGAATACAACAGAGATCTGGCGATCAGAAGGTCAAAGAAATGTCAAAGAACATCCGAATAGAGTGGGGCAAACATCATCGAGTCCCTCTTCCAGCAGAACTCAAGTTCACGGATATCAGGGTAGGTTCTGGAGTCGGAGATCTCGTAGTGGTCCCGTGTGACGACGCTGGAACCCTCTTTGAGGGAGAATATGAGAGTGAGAAGTCGCTTCGTTCCCACCTTGTGGGTGATCGTGGTGAGGTCGCCTTGGGGGAGTGGGCTTCTCTGGACTGGTTTCCCTATTTCTGGCGCTTCTTCGGCGACTGCCGCATCGAATTGAACCGACGCATTCCTCTGGCACTTTCGGTGGTCCGTCATCTGGGAGACATCGACCTCGATCTGTCGAGTATACGGGTCCAAGATATCCGCGTGGAATATGCTACCGGCGACCTAGATATCCAGCTTCCCTCAGCAGCCGGCTCAACAACCGCCACCATCAGAGCCACGGTTGGCGACATCAAGCTAGGCGTCCCCCCCGAGTTGGGGGCCCGGATCGCAGTAGGTTCAGCCTTTCTAGGGTCTAGATACATAGATCGAGACTTGTTCGAGAGGCGGGGGTATGAATACGTCTCCAAGGGATTCGACAAGGCTGAGAACCAGCTTGACCTGTCGATATACTCCCATCTCGGCGATCTACAAATAGTACGCATGTAGCTAAACTTCATATGTTCCAGCTGGCTACACCGAAAAATAACCAGTCTCTAACTGATACCGACCCAGTCAAGAGTAGTGGATTCAAAGCCTTCTGGCTTAGCGAGTGACACGCGATCAGTGAGGTTTCGATCAATAGAAAACTCAGTGTGATTTCTCGCTCGAGAGAGGGTACCCTGGGGGAGAACATCGCCAGAGCGAAAATTCATGCTGCCCGACGATTAATGGGTAGAGTGGCAGTTTCCCATGCTCCAACCAGCATTAGCGAGGTGCCCACAGAGCCATTCTCGCCTTGCTCATTTCCTTGGCTAGATCCTCGATCGGGCCGTGTTTGATGCACTTGGCCATGCAGTGCTTTACGCATGCTGGCTCGAGACCTCTCCTCGTACGGTTTGCGCACAGACTACAAACTTCAGTGGGGATGGGGATGAAGGAGAGGTACGGTTTGCCGTTGGGCAACACTTGGACAGTCTCGATTACCTGTATCCCCACGACCCCCTTTGGTCTACGGTGCTCTTGGGCGCAGGCTACCTGACACGCAAAGCAACCTGTGCAATACTCGTAATCTACTAGGAGACCGTGCTTGGTTCTCTTACTCATGATCGTCATCCTCCGTTGAAACTTTGTAGACTTTGCAGAGCAGGTGCTTGATCGGTGCTCCTAGACCGTCTTTTCCTTGGCACCCCATGGGGATAAGCTGGTTGATGTTCGATTTCCAGACGTCGAAGAGCGCTGGCTCTACCCCTGTCTTCTCGGGGAACCACCACCCGTGCTCCGCCATCACCATCCATTCAGGCACCACCGGGGTGAGTTTCGCCTTGAACCTGCATCTCCCAAGCCAATTCTCAACCCAGACCCACTCCCCATCGTTGATTCTCAACGACCTTGCCGTGTCGGGATGGATCTCAACAAGTGGATGTGGGTGGATCTGCCTCAGCCACGGGACGTTCCTGTGTTCCGAATGGAAGTAGACCGGTGATCGCCTTCCAGTGGAAAGGATCAGGGGATACTTCTTCGCCAGCCCCGGCTGACTGATGGGTGTGAATGGGGGCTCCTCGTAGTGGGGCAGAGGCTCCAGCCTCCACTCTTCACGGAGGGAAGAGTATAGCTCAATCTTCCCGGATGGGGTTTGAAATCCAGGTTTTCTGTCCTTGCGCAGCAAGCCCTTCTCGAATCTGTGATAGGGGGCGCTGGGGTGGCCTTCCGGCGGCAGGGCCCAGCCGCCTTTCTCCTGTAGTTCACGGAAGGTCATGCCGGACGGCCTTAGGATGTCATCGTAAAGATCATAGATTGTATCCCACCTGAAGCCCAGGTCAAACCTCTTGGCTAACTCGAAGTTTATCTCCACATCTGGTTTGCACTCGCCCACGGTTATTGCCTTGTTGATGGTCTGAAGGGGCACCCACCAGCTTCTGACCCCATCCTTTTCAAGGAAGGTCGCTGCCGGCAGGACGATGTCTGCCAGCTGGGTGCTGGGTGTGTGAAACAGGTCGACGGCAACCACGAATTCAAGCTTCTTGATGGCTTCTACCCATCTCTTGGGGTCCAAGCCTATGCCTCCAATGGGGTTGCACGCCTGCATCCACATGCCCTTGATGGGATAGGGGTCCCCCGTGAATATCTGCTCAAAAACCAGGTCTGTCTGGGCCCGCCAGATGAATCTATTCAAAGGCCCGTACCGGTCTGCCCCGATCCTTTTCTTGTCGACTTCCTTGGACTTCAGTTTGATTACCCCTTCCGCCCCGGGCAGGGCGTACGCAACCGCGTCAAAGGCATAGCGAGAGATCACGTTCCCACCGGGCACGTCCAAGTTACCGGTCAGGCACCAGAGGCAGGTTATTGCTTGGGCGGTGGGCGTGATTGCGGGGGTCATGTCTATGGGCACCCCCCAGTGTATTGATGCCGGCCTGCTCTTTGCGTACAAGATCGCCGCGTCCTTGATGTCTTCCTCCGGAACCAAGGTGATTCCGGCTACGCGCTCAAGCGGATACCCATTCACTTCCTCGCGGAACACATCCCAGACGGTTCTGGCCTCCACCTGAGCTCCATCTTTGAGGTGGACTTCAAAATCCCCCGTCAATGCTGGCTTCACGGTTGGCGACCGGTACGCAACCTCACCCGAGTCCCAGACAACCGGCTCTTGGTTTTCGGCATCCCAGACAACAAAGTTTCCCTCAGATCCGTCACCAACCAGGTCGCTCTCCCTAAGCAGTTTCCCAGTGTCACATCGAATCAGATGATGTGCGTTGGTCCATTTTTCAACGAACCCCTCATCGTATAGTCTCTCGTTGATTATCACATTGAGGAAGCCCATTGCTAAGGCGCCGTCCGTTCCTGGTCTCAGCCTGAGCCACTTCTTTGCCCTTGAGGCGAACCAAGACAACCGTGGGTCGATGGCGATGATTTTCGCGCCTCTTTTCATGAGATCGACTATCCAGTGACCAAATACGTTGTCCGGGCACGAGGCCGGGATGTTGTAGCCCCAAACCACGATGCACTCAGGGGTCTTATACCTCGGACTTTCGTAGCGGTCAGCCAGCCATTGCCCGGCGTCCATAACGCAGTAGTCACCCTGGACGGTTTCCACGGCCGATATTCTTGGGCTGTAGCAGGCTATCCCACTCAGGCTGAACATGACGTTAGGGCTACCATAGGCGTAGGCGAGCATGCATATCCAGGGCCCAATATCCCTCCCAGTCCCCATGGAGAAGATGAAGCTCTCTGGACCGTGATCTTCACGTATCTTCTTCATTTTTCTCTCTATCAGGCCGAAGGCCTCATCCCAGGAGATCTCCTCCCACTTTCCCTCGCCACGCTCTCCAACACGCTTCAGTGGGCGTGTGAGGCGGTCTGGGTGATACACGTATTGGGTCATCGCAAGGGCTCTTGAGCAAAGACGACCCTGATTCCAAGGGTGTTCCGGGTCGCCCTCGATTTTAACCAGCTTGCTGTCCTCAACGTACGCCAGCACCCCGCAGCCGCCATGGCAGCCAGGCCCAGCCGACCAAGTCGTAGTTCTGAAAATTTGAACATTCTTGCCGCTCATCGCAGAATTCACTTTCTCCGACGCAATCGCTTGAGGTAGAAACCCAGAATTTAAGAATGATGGGCACGCTAGGCTGTCTACCATCAGCCACTCCGCTGCCGATCGATCTAAACAAAAAAACGGAAGCTGCCCACGCCTCCCTCTCAAGGCATTAGGATGCATCCATCGGCTTAGATCAACCACCCGGGGGAATCGACGACCTGTATTTCCCCCGCCGCCCTGCTTCGTATTTCTTGTAACAGCCTTCGCAGATACAACCATTGCACTTCCTGTGAAACGGACACCAATTTTCATCCTTGAGCGTGACGCCGCAAACCCGACACCCCGGCTCTCCCAAGAGAGCCGCCGTGAGGTATCCAGCCACGCACCGGCCTATCTGTAGGTAGAGTATCCAAACACCCTTCAGTGGATCGACGCTCCTCAGAATGCATTGAAACTGAACAGATCGATCGATCCCAAAATCCCACAAAGCAACCCACAACCGCACTTGGAAAGATTCTTATGCGGAATCCCCGCGCAAAGGATGAACTGAGATGCCCACAACAGAGGGAAGGAAGGAGATGGCCAAAAAACAGCAGCATGGGCTTAGGGAATTGAAGAAGGAGAACGAGGAACTAAAGAAGAGCCTGAAAGACTGTAAAGCCAAATTAAAGAGGTGTGATATGGCAAATACATCATTGGCGGATGAGAATAGAAGACTGGGGAGAATGAATACGGACCTAGCGCAAAGAATATTGGATTTGCAGGGTCAAATCAAGGAATCGCGGGAGAAACTCGATCAATCGAATGAGAAGATTGAGAAACTAAGGAAGGACCTGGAAGAGTGCAGAGAGAAGGCTGAACGACTGGGTGAGGGGAAGGTCATTATCGGGGAGACTAAGGAAACTCAAATCGAACGAGGGAACGAGCTGATTACGTGATCTATCCACTTTCTGTCTGGTGTCGACCGACCGGGTATACTACATGTGCTCGAGGAGGAGGCTGACGGGCCTGGCTCCATCAAGGCACGCGACCAGAACGACCCTTTTCTTCGCGTGCTACTGGGGACAGCCCCCACCGGGCCCGGGATGTAGAATATATGGGCAGATGGTCTTCGTGCCTGACATGTTGTAAGAATTGCGACCCCGATTGATGGAGGAGTTTGCATCCTAGCGGTCATCGCCGCCACGCCGACATTCTTCACAGGGCCTCAGCTTTTTTGACCCAGAGACCTCGTGAGGCTTGTTTCACTGGGTCCAGACCCTACGCGTGACCATGAAGCTAGGGAAAAATTACCTCATCGCGTTCATGGCCTTGACAGCCGAGTAGATGCCCCTCCGCTCCATGTTAGGAAAACACGCCTCACCGACACATCGTCATCCGAGGAAAGCGCCCGCTGAAGCAGAAGAAACCAGACCAGCGAAGGCGATCGATCCAAGAAGAAAGGGTAATATTCATTTCATCCCCTCCCATTTCTAGGGGACAATGGGATGATTTCGAGAGATAGAGGCTTCTCAACCAAAGCCGTTCACGCCGGCGAAAAGCGAGATCCATCTGCCGGACCTGTAGTTGCACCGATCTACGAGACATCGGTTTTCGCCTTTTCCAAAACCAGAGAACTGATCGACGTCATGAGCGAGAAAAAGGAGGGGTACACATACACGAGATACGGTAATCCGACCATTACGACCGTTGAGAGGAAGATGGCTGAACTCGAGGGCGCCGAGGATGCGGCGCTCTTTTCGTCAGGCATGGCAGCCATAACCACCACTATCTTCACACTAGTTTCCCATGGCGACCACGTCGTTTCTACCAGAGATCTGTACGGCGGAACTCTTGAGTTCTTCAAGAGCGTGTTGCCCAAGTTTGACGTAGAAGTGAGCCTGGTGGAAGCCACCGATTTCGACGCAATCAAGTCAGCGATTCGAAAGAATACGAAGGTTATCTACGCGGAGACCCCTACAAATCCCACGTTGAGGATTGTAGACATATCCAAGGTTGCCGAGCTCGGCAAGAGAAAAGGGATAACCGTTGTGGTTGACAGCACCTTTGCTTCCCCCTACAACTCGAAGCCCATCCAGCTCGGCGTCGACATCGTCATTCACAGTGCAACAAAGTATCTCGGTGGACACAACGACGTAACCGCCGGGGTTGCAGCCGGCTCAAGAAACTTCGTCAAACAACTGAAAGAAACGCGAAAACACCTCGGCGGCACACTCGATCCCCTCGCCGCATGGTTACTGCTACGCGGACTGAAGACACTTGGTCTACGAATGGAAAAGCACAACTCTAACGGCATGCAGGTAGCAAGATTCCTCGAAAAACATCCCAAAGTAAAGACAGTGTATTATCCAGGCCTACCAAGTCACCCTCAGCACTCCGTTGCCAAACGCCAAATGAAGGGTTTCGGCGGGGTCGTCAGCTTCGAGATCGAGGGAGACCTCAAAACAACCATGAAGTTCACCGAAAATCTCAAGCTGTGTTTCTTAGCCGCAAGCCTAGGCGGGGCTGAAACCCTCGCCACACAGCCCGTCACCTGCTCCCACTACTTCGTCAGCGCAGAAGACCGGAAGAAGGCAGGAGTAACAGATCAACTGGTCCGGCTAGCCCTAGGAATAGAAGACCCAGAAGACATCATCGCCGATCTAGAACAAGCCTTCGACAAGATCTAACCAACTGACCGAGCGATCGATCACTTCTCTAAACTAATGTATGTGATGAACGCCGCAAGCAAGGATACAAAGCTGACAATTATGTAGATCACCTGTAAACCAAAGACATCTGCAAAAGCGCCTGAGACATATGGGAAAAGCGAGCCGAAACTCCATGCGATAGCGAACAGCAATCCGTACATGAACGCTCTCGCACCCAAGCTTGTAGACCTAGCAATGATTGAATAGAACGGTGGCCAAACCCCCAGCAACGAGAACCCGCTTATGAAGACGATAATCGAAAGGAGGTAGACATTACCTACGTTCGCTGAGATCGCTGATAACACCCCCAGCATGACCGTTGCGAGGAGGATGGCGTTTCTCTCACCAAGCCTATCAGCTAAGGCTCCTTCGACAACCGCCCCGACCGCACCCAAAGCCATCATCAACGCAGTTACACCGTTAGCTAACTCAATGCTCAACCCGAAAGTCGTTAGGTAAGTCGTAGTGAACGAAGACACAATTTTGTAGCAGGCACCAGCTAGGCCCATCACAACAATCACCGGAATTAGAGTTCTGACAATCTCTCTTGTGGAACGACTATTGGCGTTTGAGCGCAGTCCACTCTTTCTCGGCTCAGCTATCATCAAGGGCACTATTACTGCGACGATAACCGTAATCAAGCCCCACAGCCTGAAGATATTCCGCCATCCCAGAACAAAAGCCAAGAAGCCTGATGACGCGAAAGCTATTGGAACCGCCATATCCCCGGCGGCGCTCCCTAGCCCTAGGGCTTTCCCCCTCTTTCTAGACTCAAACATATCAGACACCAATGAGTAACCGATTGGATGGTAGACGCTCGCTCCAACCCCCACCAAACACTGGAAGGCGAGAAGCTGAACATAATCGCTGGAAAGGCTTACAAGGATGGTTCCTACGCCCACCGTCGCCAACCCCGCAAACAAGAAGTTGATTCTGTTCACCCGGTCAGCGACATACCCAGTCGCAGCCTGCAAAGCCGTCATCGAGAGGGCGGACACCGCAATTACAGCTCCTGATGCAGCGTAGCTCAAATTGAACTCCACTATCACAACAGGAAGCACCGCCGGAAGAAGAATAACTGGCACGTCGTTGGCAAAATGCGCTAGAGAGACAGCAAGAATTACTCCGGAACCACTGTCTAACCTCTTCAACCGTCCCGCCTTTCGATCGATCGACCACCTCCATGTTTAAACATTGCTGTACAGCCCCTCTAGTGTTAAAGACGACCCGTGTTGTTAGAAAGACAGAACTTCCACGGCCACGCGGACATACCTCAGCGCACGATCGATCGACCAAAGGGGGGGCAGCCGTGGTTCTTCTCACAAACATCCGCTCATGGCCATCGCTACGTACCCCCGCACAGAGGTTTGCATGTTCTTGATGAACAAGGAAGCGTGAGGAATAAATAGGGGATACCTGCGTTTCTTTGATGCTGGGCCTTGAAAAAACAGAAAGAGATCAGAAGACCTTCCAGGGACCTCGTTGAGAAGCTACGGACAGTGCCGACAGAAACGCTTTCAGATGCATTGGATAAACTTGGGCTCCAGGGCGTAATGGAGGGAATCTCACCTGTTGTTCAAGGGGCTGCTTTATGTGGGCCAGCTGTTACGGTGAAGGAGGACGTCGGCGAACTGGGAACATATCCTTTAGATGATTTTCGCGTTGGTGAAGTCATCCAAGTGGCCAAGAGAACTGACGTCATAGTCTTTGACGCTGGCGGCCAAAAGGTCTGCACATGGGGAGGCTTGGCTACCAAAGCAGCTGTGACAAATGGGATCGGGGGTGTGGTGTGCGACGGCGGGATCAGGGATATCAAAGAGATAAGGAAGCTTCGATTCCCGGCTTTTGCAAGACATGTCGTTCCCACATCAGGCAAAACACGCGTTAGGGTCTCCTCGATAAACGGCGTCATACAATGTGGAGGCATCAAAGTTGCTCCCGGTGATATTGTGGTCGGGGACCAAACCGGAATAGTGGTCGTGCCGATGACAAGAGCCAATGAGGTCTTGAAAACGGCGGCCAAACTAGTCAAAGCAGAGAAGAGATTCGAAGAACTTCTTGAGGAAGGCAGAACATATAGCGATGCGGCACATAAACTTCGTCACATGTGATCGCTCGACCTCGCTGAGCACAACAGAATCTCAAGAGAGTTTTTCCTCCCCACAGTAAAGAGCCTCAATACGTTTGTCATTAAGCTATTATACCGGACTTCAAGTACGGCATGAGGTGGTTGTTATGGATTTCAATTTCACCGCAGAGCAGCAACTCGTCAGAAAGACCGTCCGCGATTTTGCTGAGAAAGAGCTCGCCCCCAAAGCTCTAGAGTTAGACAACAAACGAGAGCTTCCAAGGGAAATCATAAAGAAGGCCGCGAAGATGGGCCTCATTGGAGTGATCATACCAGAGGAGTACGGTGGATCCCCCATGGGACACGTAGCCAGAATGATAAGCATAGAGGAAATATCGCGGGCATGCGGTTCCATGGGCCTTTTCCTCCAGGCAACTCCCCTGGGACTATGGGCTATACTCCGATTCGGAACGGAGGAACAAAAAGAAAAGTACATCCCCCCCGTCGTCAGCGCAGACAAGATCATGTGCATGGCGGTTACGGAACCAACGGGCGGCTCCGATCCGTCAGCCATGGAGACGACGGCAAAACACATCGGTGACAAGTACGTTGTAAATGGAAGGAAGTGCTTCATAACGAATGGGTCCACAGCCGATTACTGCGTTTTTGCCGCCCGAACAGGCGAGGGACCAAGAGGCTTAAGCGTGTTCGTGGTAGAGAAGGGAACAGCGGGGTTTGAACCCGGCAGGGTCGAGGGGCACGCCGGCTTTGCCGCCATCGATGTTGCTGAACTATTCTTTTCTGACTGCATCATACCTGAACAGAACCTTGTCGGTGATGAAGGCCAAGGGCTTAGCATCGCGCTTACATCAATCTTTGAAATCGGTAGAGTGGGAAATGCCGCGGTCTCGTTAGGCATAGCGAGGGCGGCGAAAGAGGCAGCAGTAAGATTCGCGAAAGAAAGAAATTTGTACGGAAGACCAATAGCCGAACTACAAGCCATTCAATTTCTACTGGCGGACATGGACATGGAAATAGAGGCTGCAAGATGGCTAGCTTACCACACGGCTTGGTTGTTGGATCAAGGCAAGACCAGTAGAGATATCTCAAAAGAGATCTGTAGAGCGAAGGCTTATTCCAGCGAAGTGGCCAGGAGAGCAGCGATCAAAGCCATTCAGATCCACGGAGCCTACGGAACCCTCCCCGACTTCCACGTAATTCGCTACCTCAGAGACGCGTTGGAAGGAGTCTCGTCCGCTGGAACGAATGAGATCATGAGGCTCATAATAGCGCGTGAACTGATGAAAGGCTAACAATTTCGGTCCAGGCAACGACTTTCGAGAATCGATCGACATTGCCGTATATCTCTCACCTCCAACCATTCAACAACAGGTTGCGGTTCCTACACCACGCGGGCACGGATCCTTTCCAAACCCATTCAGCTTGAGCCGGTAACCCTAAAACACGTCGAAAGGGAAACGTTAAAGCCCTTGTCAACAAGCAAATGACTTTTGCTGATACCCTATCGTAGAGATTCTAGCGTTCCGTTATCTTAGTAGCATTTTTGAAGTCTCCTTGAAGAAGCTTGCATCTCGAGTTTTCTGAACCCTTAAAAGGACAGAAAATCACCGTCACCGTGAGCAAAGATGAAGGAGGTCAAGTCATCCCTAAGCGAATGGGAGAAGAGCTGTTTGAAACCTTGGATTTCAAAACATCCAGAAAGAGAGAGCGAATTCAAAACCAGAACAGCCGGAATAAAGGTGGGCCGCCTATACACGCCGCTTGACCTAACAGGCAGCCACACGGACAAGCTGGGGTTCCCTGGCGCTTTCCCATACACGAGGGGCATCTACGCAACGATGTATCGGGGTAGGCTCTGGACCATACGACAGTACGCGGGATACGGGACGCCAACAGAAACAAACCAGCTTTTTAGCAAACTTCTCGGCTGGGGACAGACAGGACTCAGCCTCGCCTTCGATCTTCCTAGTCAATGTGGATACGACTCAGACCACACCCTGGCTGAGGGCGAGGTTGGCAGAGTGGGCGTCGCCATCAACACCTTAAGAGACATGGAGGAAGTCTTCGCGGGAATACCTCTGGAGAAGATTTCAACCTCCATGACCATAAATGCAACGGCACCGATCATGCTGGCCATGTACATAGCCATTGGCGAGAAACAAGGCGCAAACATCAGCAGATTGAACGGAACTGTTCAAAACGACATACTCAAAGAGGTTGTTTCCCGCAACGCTTGGATGCTTGAGCTCGAGCCCTCCATGAAACTTGCTGTTGACATAATCGAGTATTGCACGAGACACATGCCCAACTTCAACCACATAAGCATCACGGACTATCACTTCCGTGAAGCAGGAGCAGACTCTGTAAGAGCAGCGGCATTCATGTTCGCAGACGCCATTGAGTACATTCGTTGGGCCCTAAAGAGAGGGCTAAGCGTCGATGACTTTGCTTCACAGGTGAGCTTTTTCCTCGGCTCCTACATGGATATCTTTGAGGAGGTAGCCAGATTTAGAGCGATGAGAAGGCTCTGGGCAAAAGTGATGAAGAACACCTTGTCTGCAAAGGACCCAAGGTCGCTTCAATTCAGGTTCGCGGCTTGCACCGGCGGAAGCATGTTCACGAGGCAGGAGCCCACGCTGAATCTGGTGAGAGGAGCGCTCAGCCTTTTGGCGATTGTTCTAGGAGGAGCGCAATCGGCATGGGTGAGCGGATACGATGAGGCGTACGAAATACCCTCCCCCGAAGCCCTCAGATTTGGAGTGAGAACGGCCCAAATAATCGGTGAGGAGACAAACGTCGCAAACGTCGTCGACCCTGTCGGAGGCTCGTATTTCATCGAGTGGCTTACTGACGAGATGGAGACGAGAATCCAAGAAGAGATCAACAACATAGAGTCTAGAGGAGGGGCTCTTGAATGCATACGGAGTGGCTACTACCAAAGCGTGATATCAGAGTGCGCCTACCAATGGCAGAAGAGAGTAGAAACAGGCGAGACGGCAATAGTCGGTCAAAACAGGTACGTTGAAAAAGAGGAACCCGAATTGAAGACTTATGAGCCTGATCCGAGGCGAAGAAAAAAGGCGTTGGAGAATCTCGCAAAGGCCAAGAGACATCGAAACCGCACCAGAGTCAGAGAGAAGCTAGCGCATTTGCGCGAGGCAGCCGAGGGAGGCAAGAACCTGATGCCCTACATCATCGATGCGGTGAAAGAACTAGCCACCGTGGGCGAGATCTCAGACACCCTTAGAGATGTATACGGTGAATACCGGCAACAGTGAGTGTTCTGAGGAGAGACGCGCTCATGAAAAGAAAGAGAATCCTGATCGGGAAGCTCGGCCTAGACGGGCACGACCGTGGAGCAAAGGTCTTGGCGCTGGCTCTGAGGGACGCGGGAATGGAAGTCGTATACACCGGACTACGCCAAACATCCGAAACGATTGTGAGAACTGCAATCGACGAGGATGTTGACCTCATCGGCTTAAGCTTCATGTCCGGCACGCACATGATCTTCGTACCTAAGATAATGAGGCTCCTCGAGAAACAAGGCGTCAAAGACGAAGTGAAAGTGGTGGTCGGAGGAACCATACCCACGAAAGACCTGCAAAGACTCAAAGAGATTGGCGTTGCCGAAGTTTTTCAGGTGGGGACGACGATCAGACAGATAATAACACGCATGCGCCAGCTCCTAACCTAGCTTTCGATCGAGAAGCCTGCTAATGATAAGCTCGTCACTCCAGTCCCTGTGGAACAGCATATTCTCCCAGCGGATACTCCGGGATCATCCTCCTTTCTATCCAATCGAGAGACTCAGGCGGCGACATGTTCCAGCCTGTGGGGCAAGGTGAGAGCATCTCCACGAAAGAAAAGCCCAGCCTGCTCTCCTGCGTTCTAAAAGCCTTCATGACCGCTCTCCGAGCGGCAAGGACATTCCTGGGGTTGTTCAGCGCAACTCGAGAGACATAAGAATTCCTTGATATGCTGGCCACAAGCTCAGCCATCTTGATCGGGTAGCCGACATGGCTTGGGTCGCGACCAGACGGATAGCTAGTAGAGTATTGACCAACTAGTGTGGTGGGTGCCATCTGCCCTCCGGTAGCACCATATATCGCATTGTTGATCATGAATACGGAGAACTTCTCACACCGCAATGCAGCGTGCATAAGCTCCGCTAAGCCGATGGCCGCGGAATCTCCGTCACCCTGATACGTGAAGACTATGTTGTTGGGAAGCGCCCTCTTGAGTCCGGTGGCAACAGCGGGCGGTCTACCATGAGCGGCATGCATCATGTCAAATCTAAACAGACGCCAACAACGAACCGCACATCCAACAGGGGCAACACCCACGACCCTCTCAAATATCCCCAGCTCATCGATGACCTCGCCGATCAGCCTGAGCGCGATGCCATGCCCACAGCCCGGGCAGTAAGGTACTGCAGCGTCGCTCATCGAACGCGGACTGCCGAAGATCTCCCTCAAGTTGCGAGCCTCCCTCTGGAGAGCTCAACGATCTGCCTAAAGACAGATCCCGGCGAAGGCTTCCATCCTCCCCCATGCCCGAAGTGACGGACAGGTGCGTCTCCAGGCCGAGACAGGAGAACATCATCGACCATTTGGCCCTCGTTCATCTCTACCACAAGGTATGAGTGAACACCACCTGCAAGGGCCCGAAAGGCCTCTCTTGGGAACGGCCAAAGAGTGATAGGGCGAATCATACCTACACGTAGTCCCATGTCTCGAGCATGCTCAACGGCATCCATCGCGATGCGGAACGATGAGCCGAAAGCTACCACGACGATTTCAGCATCGTCCAAGAGAATGGATTCCCAACGTTGTTCAGCAGCCTCAATGACTTGATATTTCCTGCTCAATTCCTTGTTTAGGCTGATCAATTCTTTGTCACTGTAGGGTGAGGCTAGTACTAGGTTGCGTTCACGGCCTCGTGCTCCAGTTACCGCCCACGGCTTCTCTGGAATCTTTTTCGAGTCTACAAGGTCTGGCAAAACCACGGGCTCCATCATCTGACCTAGCATACCATCCGTGAGGATCATAACCGGAGTACGGTACTTGTCGGCTAGATCAAACGCGTCCAAGGTGAAGTCAGCCATCTCCTGTACGGATCCAGGCGCGAGGACAACAATGCGATAATCGCCATTTCCTCCTCCTCTAGTAGCTTGCCGATAGTCCGACTGTGCAGGCGGGATTCTGCCCAAGCCCGGCCCGGCACGCGTAATATTCACGATGACACAAGGAAGCTGGGAGGCTGCAAGATATGACATTCCCTCTTGCATAAGAGCGATGCCGCAACTTGATGAAGCCGTCATAACCCGTCTGCCGGCGGCAGCCGTGCCGTAGACCATATTGATCCCGGCCAACTCACTTTCACTCTGGAGGAAGACACCGCCAACCTCAGGAAGCCTGCGAGCCATGTGCTCCAAGAGCTCGTTTTGAGGGGTGATAGGATAGGCGTAGAAGAACCTGCATTGAGCTCTTATCGCAGCCTCTCCACACG